>ERZ1035037.20-NODE-20-length-65837-cov-7.555760_pt1 | contig 65837 bp, 93 predicted proteins | sample MGYA00520618_ERZ1035037 | MGnify/ENA primary metagenome ERZ1035037 (study PRJEB33766, sample SAMN09781741) | gut metagenome | biome: gut microbiome | host: Homo sapiens | place: Madagascar | study: EMG produced TPA metagenomics assembly of the PRJNA485056 data set...
AAATTATGCCGGGGCTAGAGCCGCCGGTATCAAGGTTGGGGCCTATTGGTATAGCTATGCTAACAGCGTGGCTCGCGGTGAACAGGAAGCGAAGACCTTCCTAAAAGCAATCGAGGGTAAGACGTTTGACCTCCCCCTCTTCTTCGACCAGGAATATGAAACGGCCATTTTGAAACTGTCCGATGCTACTAGAACAGACATTGTTCTAAGGTTCGTAAAGACGGTAAAGGCCGCAGGTTATGAGTGCGGATTGTATAGTTCAACCGATTTTCTGAAGAATAAGCTGGTCACTCCCAGAGTTGCTGGCCTAAAAATTTGGCTGGCTGAGTATGGCCCCAAACTCCATTACACCGACAAGGTTTGGGCTTGGCAGTATAGCAGCAAGGGTCGCGTGTCCGGCATCAAAGGTAATGTTGATATGAACCATGGATACTTTGAAATTGCCGCTCCTACAAAAACCCAGACTCAAAACAGCACTGGCTTGCTGATGAAGAATGACACCGGCGATAAGGTTAAGTTGCTACAGCATCGACTAAATATTCTAGACAATCAGCTCGCCGAGGACGGCATCTGGGGCGTCAAGACCGACCAAGCTGTTCGTAATTTTCAGTACAATTATGGTCTGACCGTGGATGGTATTGTGGGACCGAAGACACAGGAGAAGCTTATCTCAGAAGCAGTTGTCGCGTCTGCAAAGACAATCAGTGACTACATGCTAAAGAACAAATGGCATTACAAAGGTGACGGTTATACGGCGAAGACTACGTTCGCCGCAACTAAGAAGCTATCTAAACCTGGTTCAAGCTGTGCTCACTTTGTTTCCTGGGTGCTGCAGGACGTCGGCCTGCTACAGGCCGGTAAGATTCTCAGCCACACCAAGGCCGGTTACGGCGTCGGCGAGAAGTCTATTGTCAATGCGGACAAGCTGATTGATTGCAAGGTTGTGTATCCGAACAAGAGTATCGACTCTTATAAGAGTGAACTGAAGCCTGGTGATGTAATTGTTCATGATTCCAGCATTGCTATCTACCTGCTAAAAGATAAGAAGCCTGCTGTGCTAACAGGCCGAAACGGAGTATGTATAAACAGTAAAGGACAGTATGTAAAAATGCTAGTTACATCTGGTTATGAGTGGCGACACAATGTTCTAGCTGTTGTGAGAGCAGAGGTATAAAAAAAGAGGACGCCAAAAGGCGTCCTCTTTTTTATTGATTATTCGTACTCCCAGAACTCTCTTGTTCTTCTCCCAGAGTTTTCAAAGTACACTTTATTCACTTCTCTCGCTACTCTGTCTACCCACATAGGAGAACCGTCATGGTCTTCAGAATATGGGGAACCGCGATCTAGGTACTCTTCCATCGACTTCCTGAACCCGACAAGCCATTTTTTATTTTGACGCAAGAAGTGGGGGATGCAGTACCAGGCAGCATTATGGGCTAAGTCCATTTTTGTAATAACAACTTCGATAGTCTTAGTCCTTTTATTATAACTGCCCGGGATGTACCTGCACGTACTCCATTCTCTTTTGTATTCCGAGTACGGCATACGCCTCACGTCAACTTTGTCGCTTCGTCCCATCTTCCGCAACTCTTCTTTGTACCAACATAGGTAACACGTTGTTTCTTCTTCCCGTATCTTTGCCCTCCACCAATCTCTTTGTTTTGTGGATGAGCACATCCTTTCACGACGGACTAGGCAGCCACATACGACGCACTCTTTATCAATACGGGCGTTTATCATTTTCGCATCTACCCTTTACGTCCACAACTCTAGGAGCCATTTCTTCCTTTCCTACCGGGATCGGAGGAAGCCACCTCAGCTCCAGTCGTCTGTCTTTGCGCTTTTCTGACCCCACCCAATAGTGGTGCCAATGTGCGCGACGAACATATGCTTTTGCATTAGTCCGCAATTTCTGGCCAGTAATTTTCCCTACGAGAATAGCCCCGTCGCTCGCCTGGCTGGTTTCTGAATTTACTGCTAGTAGATACAACACGAACTGAAGCATTTTTTGTACTGTCTCATGCCTCGTGTCTGTTGATGGAACTAAAAGTGGAGTGTCAATGGAGCTATGATGTGTTTTAACCCCTTCGTCATTATTTGTTTCTGGCGTTAGTTTGAATTGAGCTGTCAAGAATCCAACATTTTTAGGAGCACTGTTTGTTTTGACAAGTAAAAGTCGAATGCACGTATGTTTTATCTCCTCATCATAGTCTACCCAACAAAAGAAACCAGGACATTCTAAAATAGAGATAGGAATCTCTATAAAAAAACAATTATGCGGGAGTCTTAAAAATATTTCTTCTGGTATAGTATTTACGCAGCATTCGTTCGCCTGGTTAATCAATTCGTTTGTAAGTGTATAATCGAAGCGATAAACAATACGTTCTTTATTCCATGCCCAAGCTGCGGTAAGCTCAGAGCATAGACTACTAGCAATCTTGTCGTCGTATTGTTCTTTTAATACAGCGTATGCTACATAAGTTGGAATCGTGCATTGATCGGGCCATGATTTAGTTTTTGCCGCTTCTTCTGTAGCTCGTGACATAGCACTCCATATGCCACGAGTCTCTGGATTGTATCGCCAATAACTAACCACTGTTGCAGGGAGTAGCTTTGATATGGTCTTACTTTTTCGTTTCTTTGCACTCATACTTGGTATTCAACTAGGTCTGTGACTTCGCAATTGAGCACTTCTGCCAGCTTTCCTAACTGCTCAATACTTCTGGGGGACCTTCTTCTAGCCTCCCAGTCTGAGATAGTACGGATGGGGACACCAGACGCTTCGGCCAGCTCTGCGCGGGACAGACCATGCTCCTTACGCTTCCGCTCTATCTTAGTCCCGATCCCACGCACAGTGCGGTAATATGCAACCTGCCAAGTACCTTGCTGCTCTAAGTTCAAGTGTGTCTTGAAATCTTTCTCCATATGCTCTGGTGTGAGTGACTGGACTCGTTCTGCAATCAGGTCGGTGATATTGTCATCGCTTTTGTGAAGGCTGTTCAGTTTTTCTACAGCAAGGACAAACCCACGAAGCGGCCAACCCATTGCGTTCTGCCGATCCATTTCGGTCCCGCCTACTCTTTGCTCGATAAGGGCGTAGGCTTCCGCAAGTCCTCGAATCTGCTCTGTGTTAAGCATTGTTTTTCCTCCTTCTGGATAAATGCATCTATTTATAGGTATATTATAACGCGATTGCGTCTATTTGTCAACGATTTTAGACGCGTTATAAAATTAACAATCTGTTTGTTCCTTTAAAAAATAAGGGAGACACCCGACGGGTGTCTCCCTTATTTTTTAAAGGATAATTATACATGCACAAATATGTTTGATTGTCCTTATTTCTTCCTGTTGCGTAAACTTCGCCGAAGGAAACAAAATCTTTGCGTACTCAACGCACTACGCAACCTCTACTCAATGCTTCTTATAAAGCTGTGATAATATATGACATATATTTCAAAAAGTTGTGTAGTTTATTTTAAAGAGCATATGCCGAAAACGTTGATATTGCAACGTTTTTTAACACTGCCACTCAGAATCCGCCGAAGACTTTGTTACTTGATCATCTTTGCTAAGTTTTAAAGCTGGCGTTGATATATCAACGTTTTTCCATTACACATATGCTTTACTACTCAACAGCTACTCAACGCTTATTGTTTTTGCATCTCAGCCATATCTATAATATGCGACTCAACGCCGCGTACTACACAACGCCTTACAGTAGACTCCCAGCTTTTGCAACCTCATTGTTTGTGTAGGAGTCTGTGATGTGCGTATAATGTAGAGTTGTGGAGTAGCTCGAATGCCCCATTACCTGTTGAATAAACAGCGGTTCAAGACCTTTCTTAAAACATAGCGTCGCGAATGTGTGTCTACACACATGCGGATGAATGTTTTTGATCTCCCTCGGAATTCGCCCCTCCTTATTTGCATTGTAGTTCTCCTTGGCTTGCATATTTGCACGCACCCTTTTAAGGTCGTGGGCAATAGGATATCTTGTAGCCGGGGATCCCATTGTTGTTGTGAAAACTAGGTCGCCGTGGTCTGGGTTTGCTCTCCACCTGCCTCCAAGTTCTTCTTTTAAAGTTTGTTGCTTCTTTCTCCAGGTTAGCAGGTATTTTTCCATGTCACCGAAAAATGGAATTCTTCTATATGCGTTTGATGTTTTCGGAGTGCATAGTTCTTCAACCTTCTTACCCCCGTCATAGTATGTTCTCATTGACCTTTCAATTGTAATCACCTTGTTGCCAAAATCTATATCTTCCCAGCGCAGCCCAGAAAATTCTCCGATTCGCACGCCAGTAAGAAGCAAGAACATATATGCTTCATAGTAATAGTTGTTTTTGATTTCTTCCAGAAACAACTCCAGCTCCCAATCAGCAAGCGCTCGTTTTTCTTTTGCGGCAGTTACATTGGCGTTTAGGATATTTATCCCAACACATGGGTTAACCTTAATTACTTTGTTTACTACAGCAATATCTAAACATTCTTTTAGTGCGCCGAGGGCCTCCTTGATTGACCTATACGAATATTCTTTTTCTACAAGCTCGTTTGTCGCTGTCTGAATATTCATTTGCGATATATCTTCAACCTTTTTTGCCCCTATAATACTGATATATGTGTTGTTGATTTTTCTGTAATAGACCTTTCTGGATACGTTAGATTTCAAACTCGGTGCTTTACAACGCTCAAACCATTCTTCGAACCATTCGACAAGCTTTATACCAGGGCGTTCTCCATGCTCATCTCTAAGGACGAGAGCTTTTTTCTCTTCAAACTCTTTCTTCAACTTTGAAAGATTTGAGTTATATATGCAGATCTTAGCTGTACCGATTTTTGCACGGGCACAATATACACCATCTTTTCGTTGTGAGAATCCGACGCCAAGATCTTTTCCTTTTAAATCTTTGCCCAATCCAATACTCCTCTCCACTTACGGGCAAAACATATTTGTGCATATGTAATTAGTATACACCTAGATGTCAATACCGTATTTTGCGCATCGGTTTAAGTATTCATCAAACCTCTCCTTATGAACGTAAAGTCTATTTCCTACTCTAAGGGTAAAACCGCCCTCGTTTTCTTTTAGTAGTTTTCTTGTTTTTGTTTGTCCCCATCCCGTGTACTCACACACTTCTTTTAATGACAATAAAGCTTTTTCCATGTCCTCTCCTTATTAGGGCTGCCCATCGGGCAGCCCTAAATTCATACGCTAGTTACTTTCTTGTGTACTTATTTCTAACTTCTTCATACTTACCACAGCTCATACTACCTTCCGGACACTTGCCCTCAGCTACACAACTAGGCCCAGCCTTTGCAAACAAGTTCGGTGCTACAGGGTAAACAAGCTCCAACATTTTATCGGCCAGTTCTCTGATCTCCCACTGAGCGCGGTTACAGCATCTGAGTTCGAACAGATGTATTAGAGATCTTGCGTTCATAGTCACAATCATTCTTGTTGTCGCCGCGTTCGGCAGGACAAATCTTGCATCCTCATTTGCAGCCTTGTCAGCCGCAGACTTTTTCATACCAGCTTCGACATACTTCTTAGATAGTCTGTCCTGAAGGACTTCGTACACCCTATCTTCCATCGTCATGGTCTCGGAGAACAAAACATTCAGTTCTTCATCATCTTCTATAGCTGGCGGAGTAACGAAATCAAACCCATTCATGTTAACATACCGCTGGCTTTGCACTGAGTAGGAAGCGATACGGTGACGAGTCAGTTGCGCGAGTAGAGCACGGGACACTCCCTCAACGCCAAACGTAAACGACACGTGTTCAATAGGAGACTGATGTCCCATATTTGAAAGGTGCTGAATAAACTTAGACACAGATTCATCCGTTAACCCGTTCATCAAAGTCTCAATACTGTCTGCGTTTGAGTAACATAGCTTTGCCGCAGCGGCCACAACCTTTTCCGGTTCTGGTGTATGCGTGATTAGAGTAATTTTCATTTACAAACCTCACTTATCCATTCCGATCATAATGTTCCCGTCCTTTGAAGTAACAACGCTAGGCATTTTGCCATCCCATTTTTCAATGTACTGGCTCTTAATAACGTTATCAGTCAAAGATTTTTCCAACATCTTGTTTGCTTTAGATTCAGCCTCAGCATTTTTGATCCTCACCTCTGCTTCTGCTTCCGCTTTGGCAATATTCTTCTTATTGAGAATGTCCTGCTCTTCTGCTTCGAGCTGCGCTTTCTGTTTTTTAGCGATAGCTTTGTTATAGCTATCCTCGAAGTCAGCACCGTTAATAACAACTTTGTTAATCACGACAACATCCTTGCTATACTTTTCGTTCAGCGCTTCTTGTAGACGATTCATAGCGAGCGGCTCGATCTTTGTTCTAGACGTAGCATCAGTGTCCTGCAGCTCTTTACTCGCAGACTTGACCGCAGAAGACACGATCCCAGTAGAAACCAGCTCGTCTTTGTAATTTGAGACATTAGCGTAGACCCAAGAGGATTTATCAGGGTTAATCTGATATGTCACAGTTACATTCTCGTAATACACAGCGGTTCTATTTGCAGTTTCAGACCAAATCTTGTCTTCAAAAGTGATATCTTGCTGCTTGTTATTCACCACTTCAATCTTCTGGACGAACGGAATCTTCCAATTGAACCCATTCTGAACGGTCTCTTCTGAAATCTGACCGAACGTACTACGTACGCCGGTGTATCCGGTGGGTACAATAGTGAGTGACTGAGTAAGCAACGTCAAAACAAGGCCAACAATGATAAGCGGAACGCAAAATTTCGTGACTTCTACCATAGCCTCGCGGTCTTTTGTAGTGTAATTACAATACAGCAACAGACCAACCCCTACTAACACAAAAATAGCAGCAATAAAACGCAAAAATCCCATACGGTCCTCCTTATTTATCTACTTCGTCCAGGTGGCTCGCCATCATGTCTGCCATATGCAGCATAAAACCGAGCGGATACTTCTCCCACGCCTTGTTAAGAGACCTATCCCCGCCTTTCACGGCGTTATCAAACTCACCCATATGCCATCTAATAGCGATTGCCTCTTCCGGCTTCAGCTTCATATAGTTCTGGATGATAAAGTTGGTTTTCTCGCCGTGACCAATCGGGAATCTTTCATCAATTACATAGGTTGGAACCGTTTCCCATCTACCAGTGTCCGGATTCTTTACGTTCCGTGTGCCAGGCTGGTAAAAATGAATCTTGCACAGGTCATGCAGGAGCGCCGCAATAGCAACTGTCTCGTTAATTTCTTCGTCCGGTACTCCGGCAAGGAAGCAGCGCTCCTTGTCTTCCTGATTATCAAGCAGCCGGACCAATCTATCGTATACATTCAGACTATGGATACACAGACCTCCCTCGCAGGACAGGTGAAACCGGGTGCTGGCCGGTGCTGTAAAGAAATCAGATCGTTCCAGGTACGACAGGAGCTGGTCGCTCCCGTCGCGGTGGACGTTGTTTTTAAACACCTCAATAAATCTTTCCTTGTAGCCCATATTCCTCCTTATTCTTCGTTGATGTTGTTGTCCTCGAACATAGCTTTGCAGTTTCTTTTCATATTTTCCGCAAGCATGTTAACCATGAAGTCCCAGTTATCACGTGCCTGCTTCTTCTCCAGCTCACGAACTCTCTGCTTGGCCGCACGTTTTCTCTTTTCTTTTTCCTTAGCCTTCTCTTTTTCAATCTTGAAGGCGTCCTTCTTTTTGAGGGCCTCTCTCAGCATATTATTGTACAGATTTGTACCGGATTTATTACCAAACTCTTCAAACATCAGCCGAAGCATTCTTTTCATGATGCAGATCGTTACACCAGTTTCGATGGAGAACGTATCGCCTTCATGGCAGATAGCTTTCTCCTGCGTTCCGTCAGTAAACGTGACGATGGTAACTTTGTCGTTCACAGTTGATACGTTTGCAACCTCTGGGTCAACACCATGGGGAGTCTGATCCTTGGTTGCCCCGCGCCAGTCTGCGACAGGACACGCACATCCATCATCAGGCGCACAGTCAAGACTTTCCTTATCGTTATAGTTGGTAGACTTTGCCTCCTTACTGGGCGCATTCAGCGTGTTATTAACCCTAAGCTCAATATCACCAAGGAAGGGAACGTTAATTTCGTAAGTATTGCTACATTTACAGCCCATTTAATTACCTCTTTCTGCTTTATTATGTTTATATTTGTGGTATCATGAAACTACATTTTTATGAAAGGAATGAGAACATGGCAAGAGTCAGAAAAACCCTGGATCAACAACTTATTGACATCGACGAGAAAATTGCTTTTTACAAAAACAAGATCGCAGAACTTGAAACAAAGAAAGAAGAGCTTCTCGCTCCGTCTCCTGTCGAAATCATCGCTATGGCCAAGCGCAAAGGCATGACCATTACTGAGATTATGGATGTGCTTGGCGTCAACCCTAACGAAATCGCTGAGTAACTCTTGATGCGCCGCTTGTCGGCGCTTATTTTTTATTCAGCCCACGAATGATCTCGTCAATCTCAATCGCGCATCCTATAAAGTCCAGCGGGCCGAACCCTTTAGTCGTCATAGCCGCACAACCGATTCTGATTCCGCTGGTTTCTGACGGGGGTCTTTTGTCGCCCGGCACGCAGTTCTTGTTGACTGCAATGTTTTTCTTCTCCAGGGCATCCTGAACCATTTTGCCAGTAACATTAGGATGAGTGTTGGTCAAGTCGATCATAAATAGGTGATTGTCTGTCCCCCCAGACACAATCTCATAGCCCATCTTTTTGAACTGCTCGCACATAGTGTATGTATTCAGAACCACCTTGGAGATATACTCCTTGTACTCTTCCGTGCAAGCCTCTTCTGCCGCCACTGCTTTGCCTGCAATAGCGTGCATTAGAGGGCCGCCCTGGTTTCTAGGGAACACCGCGCTATTGATTTTCTTTGCCAACTCTTCTGTACGAGAGAAAACCATGCCGCCCCTGGTAGAACGAAGGGTCTTATGCGTGGTAGTGGTGATTACATCTGCGAGGCCAAATGGAGATACGTGCTCGCCGCCGACAATCAGCCCGGCGATATGTGCCATATCTACCATAAAGATAGGGTGGTAATCAGGATCAACAGACATTTCGATATCAATGTTTTTTTTAATCAAGCCAAACTTAATTTCTCTTGAATAAGAACTCGCACCAGCTAAAATTAGCTTGGGTTTGTGAGTTCTTATTTTTTCGCTGAGATCGTAGTAATCAATAATCCCATCTTCATCCAAACCATAGAAAACCGGATTGTAAAGCTTACCAGAAATGCTGGCTGGCGAAAAGTGTGATAGGTGCCCACCACAACCCAGTGACATGCTCAAAACCGTGTCACCTGGATTGAGCAGCGCGTAGTAAACCGCTTCGTTTGCCTGCGTGCCGGAGTGTGGTTGGACATTTACGAAGTAGTCTGTGTTGAAGGCTTCCTGCCATTTCTTTTGGCAGTAAAGCTCAAGCTCGTCTACTACTTCACAACCACCGTAATACCGGTGGCCAGGATACCCTTCGGCATACTTGTTGGTAAGGCAAGAACCAACTGCTTTCATCACATCTTCTGAACAAAAGTTCTCTGACGCGATCAGGTTAATCTGGTCTTCTTGTCTTTGCTGTTCCTCTGCAATAAAATCAAACACTCTTTTCGTTACTATACACCTCGCGTTTCGTTTGTCATATGTACGTTGTTAATTGACCCATCGCACAATCGGGTCGCCCTGGAATCCTTTCTCCCAGACAAACCATGCGTATGCAACGGCATTATTCTTTCGGTTAAAAACACCATTCTTGCCGCAGCATACACGCGACGAGAACACGTATATTGTTTTGGGTGGATACTTTTGGAACAGTTGCTTGCGAGCCTTTCCTTCCAAGAATGTGAGCTTCAGAAACATTGCAACCTTGTGTCCATCGCCCACACACTGTAAAGACTTCTCAACAAATTCCCGCGCATACTTATAGGGGGGGTTGGTGATGATGTCGATATCCTCTGCCTCCGTGAAGCTTTCATTTAAGAAATCAACGGGGGTTTTGAAACCAAAACCTCTGTACACCAGGTCTGTACTTAGCACATCGTACCCTCTCTCAAACAGGACTTTCGATATATGGCCTTCACCACAAGCTGGTTCCCATACATCCTTAGAGAAGGTTTCGTGGTCGAGCAAGACCTCCACGGCTCTCGGTTCTGTGGCATAGTAATCGTTAGTCGCTGCGTCATCTTTTCTGTTGTTGCCAGACAAGATGAACTGCTGTGTCCCAACCCAATCTTTATTCTTTATTGTTCAACAACTCCTTTGCAAGCTCTATGAACGGCCAAAGGTCTTGTTCAAAGTTCGGGACCCCACAATAGTCAAACCAAATATCGTCTACTTGCTCTGGAAACCCTGCAGCTCTATAGATTAGCAACGCTTGTTGCCCAGATGCCACTCCGCCAGTCTCGCTAATAATCAGGTCGCATACTTCTCTAACCCAAACACTGTATCGTTTTTCACGATCTTGGGCAGCTCTTTCATATTCCGCTTGAAGTTCTTTGTTTCTCTGGGCGAGCTGCTCTCTGTTCCATTTAACAGACTTGTTTTCGTCGATCACCGTGTTGTTGTTATATTGCTTACGGTATGGCCTACTATTCTTAATTCGATATATTTCTTCTCTAAGCCGATCCCATGTTGCTTTATAAATCATACGCCTCCTTTCTGACCGCCGCCCATACGGGCGGCGGTTCTATGAATCACTTATTTGCCTTATTGTAGGCCGTCTTTACAACAGTCCCAACGCGTACACTCTTAACAACCTTGTATGGTTGTCCACTCGTTTGATATCCAAGAAGATCCCATGTCCAGGGGATGCACCAAAGGTCGTTGCCAGCTTTAATAATGGTTTGCATCTCTTTAGCTACCCGGCCTTTTCCCTTTTCTGCTACATCAAACTCTTCGTACTTGCCAGGTTCTGTATGACATCTATCGTCATAGCCAAGTGCTAGGTAGGAAAGTTCTTCTTCGTCGAGAGGAATGCCATGTAACATCTTTTCAATGATTGTCATCAGGTTCACCACCTTTTTTGCTTGTGCTTCCGAACCCACCGGTTCTTTCTTCGACACCATACAGTTCCACGTTTTCGTTATCGTACTCAGGAAGAGTAGAGTACGGGACAATAATCCCCTGTACAAAGCCGTCGTTAAAATGGAAAGTGACTGCTTCGTGGTGGTCGTGGTTAAACAGTTTAATCATAATATGTCCTTCGTTTCCAGTGTCGGGATTGTAGTAGTCGCTATCAATAACACCAACCGTGTTCGCAAGACTCACACCATACTTGAAACCACTGCCACTTCTAGGCACGACCAACAGCACCGCTGATCTCGGCATGACAATTCTCACGCCAGTAGGGATCGTAACTGAACCGCCTGGCTGGACTGTTACGTCAAACGGGATGAAAAAATCGTACCCGGCAGAACCAGGTGTTGCTCTTGCTGGCAATCTGAATTCTTTGTAGGAACCCTGGATTCTTCGATTGAACGCTGCGTCATCTTCGCAAAGACTTTGCATCTCTGTGATTTTTGCGCAGTCTGTCCTGAAGGTCTCAAAAGGAACCTTTTCAAAATAGCCCTTACATCCGATCAATTCGTACCTCTCTTTCTAATCTGTAATCCATTTGATCCATACACCATCTTGCTTCTTCCAAACAATCTGGTTGCTGCTACCTCGAAACTGGAGGGTGACGTCTCGCTTGTCAATTTCAAACCTACCGTCAACCACCACATCGCAACTTCCGATCACATCTTTTCTCAGGAGGAGGCTTTCGTTTGCCTTCCTGGTGCAGATGCTTAGGTCTGGATTAAGGATTTCTTCCATAGTGTATCCCGTATAAATCCAAACTGTCTTTTCCGGGAACTCGCTTTTTAACTCTCTCACTAGCTTCAAAACGTCTTGCAAATTTTCATACGCAAGTGGCTCGCCGCCGAGGATTGAAATTCTCTTTATGTAAGGTTTGTTCACGAGCGTTAAAAACTTATCTTTTACCTCAGCCGTAAATTCTTTGCCGCCGTCGAACGCCCACGCCCCAGGGTTAAAGCACCCTGGGCAGTGGAACGAACACCCCTGCATAAAGACAGAGACACCGGCGTATTTGCCGTTGCATACTTCAAACGGAACAATCTGCGCGTATCTCATTACAGAATCACCCCGCTATGCTTTGTTCTCATGGAAACCTCTTGCTGTTTTCCCTCGTTAAACGCTGTCGTGTAATCACCCGTAAGATACCCGGTTACTCGTCTTAGTCTCTGGATCTTACTGCCGCCGCACATAGGACAGGCGTCTGAGATCTCATCCGTATAACCGCAATCCATACAGGTATCGTTCGGGACATTCACCGCAAAATAGGGAATGTCTTTATCCATTGCATAGTTAACAATATCCTCTAGCGCTTCCAGATTGTTTTTTACCGTTGAGTCTAGCTCGATATATGTAATGCACCCAGCGCTTGAATACCCGGTCAACTGGGCTTCCAGGTCGATCTTTTCGTAAGGAGTCATTTCCTCCCATACTGGGACGTGCATCGAGTTAGTAAAGAATTTTTTGTCTGACACGTTCGGGATTTCGCCGTATTTTTCTTTGAACTTCTTCATAGATGTGTAACAAAGATTTTCGGCAGGCGTAAAATAAACCCCGTAATTCAGCTTATATTCGTCTTTAAATTCAGCGCATCTCTTTTTAAATAAACCCTCAATACGCTCCGCCAAAGCCATACCTTGTGGTGTTGTATGGTTGCAACCAATAAGAATCTGTAAAGCCTCTGCCAAACCCAGCTGGCCCACCGCTAAAGTCCCATGCTTCAAAGCAGACTGAATACCTTCTTCGGGGATATACCCCTCCATAATTCTGTTGTCATACATAAACTTTGCAGACTCTGGTGGCTGAGAACAAACCAACTCAAAGCGCTCAAGCAACATATCTTTGGCTTCGTGAATTTTTTTGTCAAGCAGACTCATAAATTCTCTCACGCAATCATAGAGCATTACATCATCGCAATTCGCTCCGTCAACAATCGCCAGTGGGGTAAACCTATTGTCCTCCTCAACCTTCTTAACAGCTTCCATAGCGATGGTCGGAAGGATAATTGTGACCGGGCAGATGTTACCTCTGCCGTCTTTTAGCTGATCAAAGCCATTGATGTCAAATCCATTAGCAGTACGGCAGTTATGACTATATATGCCACTAACCTCAAAATAATCAGTCTCAGTTTCCACATCGTAACTATAGCTCTTCATCTCGCCAACAGGTAGTATCTCTACCACCTCTGCCTCAGTATGTTTACGGTCTGTTACGCTCTGAGTGTAATTTTCGATTTTCTTTTTTGAAACCATAAAACTCAGCAGCTCTGTTGTTGGTGCAAACTCTACTCTGTATCGAATTGCCCCTGTCTTCTTCTTGGAATAATGATTTTGATATACTACACTTGGCATACCAAGACATTGTGCTAACGCCATCTGCTGTAGCGCCAATTCTTTATTCGTAGATCCGATTTGGACAACCGCGCCCCCATGTGTAGTCGGATTGATATAGCCATCGGCGTCAATCATTCCTGCGAGAAAGCTTAGCTTAGCTTCTCTATCCCAAGAAAAGACTTCGTTAGGGATGTGTCTTCTAACCTTTGCAATACCTTCAAACTTCCCGAATAGGTAGTTAGAAATTTCCACCGTCTGGCCTTGTGATCTCAGATCCTTGTAATCCCCTTTCTTACCTCTATGCTGTTCAATAACAGTAACTTCACTGTCAAAACACTCTTTCATTCTTTCGATATATGCGTCTGCTATATCGTCTTCGGTGTCAAAAGATATTGAGGACACCACCCCTCTATCATAGCAACCATCACACAGTATAAAGCCAAGTAACCACGCCTTGTCTTTATTGTAGTGCAAGCATTCCTCTGAATATTGATCTGTACTAATCACCACTGTATCGCCATTACGCAGCTCGTCTGCTCGAACTCGACCTCTATCCGTGTGGAACGGATGATCGGCTGTACAAAGCAGCGAGCGCCCATAAGACATCTTTACATTAAGCCAGTCTACGCTAGTGTTTCGCACGACCCGCTTTACTTTTACAAATCCACATTTCGTGTCGTAAATCAAAACGTCTTCCACGTCTATGTACAAATTTTCAAAATGGCCTTCAACTTGTTGCCTAATATCAAAATAATCTGAGAGTCTTTCCCACATCCTTTTAAATGACTCAACGCGCAAGCTATCTTTAAACTTGTATGTAATGATTTCGTCACCATCCACGCACCCCATAGTTGAGAAAAACGTTCTTGGGTCGTTGTCGTTATATCCGCCATTGCCCGACCAATCTACATTCGCGTAATTTGGGTACAGTCTTTGTGCTGTAGATCTTAACGCTAGCTGGAAGAGGTCGTAGTTAGGATCTCCGGGCTTCCTATTAACGCCTTGTTTACACTGAAAAATCCCGCAAGGGAAGATAGGAGTCTTATGTAATTTCCCCGTCCCGTTAATGGAATTTTCCAGGAGCGCCTTGATTACCATCCTGCCCTCCGGTAGTGTACAAGTCCCGTAATTCAGGGACGTAAAAGGCAGTTGATTTCCACTTCTTGATTGCAGCGTATTAAGGTTGTGGTACATACCTTCAGCCGCTTGCATGGTTTCACGTTCCGTCATCTTCAAAGCATACCGATATACCTTGTCGTTTTTCTTCCAGAACGGATCGTCAATACTCCTATCTTTGTCCGAATCTTTCATAGAGAAGATCTTTGAATTAGTATCATCGCATAACCATTCAAGCCCATCCCTGTAGTGCTTCCAAAAACTCTTTCTTACATATGGAACCATTGTCCAGTCGATATGGCTCGCAGAGACACCACCATACTGCTGGAGACTCTGCAGCTGGAAGATGACAGCAACCAACTGGAATGCCGTCCCCACAGAACCAGCAGAGCGAATGTCAGTCTGTCTCGTGTCAAACCCATTTTCCAGTAATTTATCAAACGGAATCGTGAGACAGTTATGACTGCCTACCGCATAGCTCGACAGATCGTGGATATAGATCTCGTTATTCAGATGGTTGTTTCTCGCCATCTCAGACATGCAATAATCTAATGCGTACTGCTTCATAACGACAGCATTCGCCTCGCCCATGCGTCCGCCAAATGATCTTTCGTCAACATTTGCGTTCTGGTTCTGCACGTTACTTGCCATGAGCTTCTCAGACACAGCTTTAATCAGGTCGCTGCTGCGCTCTCTAGCTTTCGTCCGTTCATTTCTATACAGGATGTACGCTTTCGCCACGTCTTTTCTGTCAGACTCCATGAGTTTTGCTTCAACGATATCCTGAATCTCCTCAACAGACTTGCTTTTCTTCATATCTCCAGCCACAGCGACCGCAATTTGCCTTGCAACAGCTGCGCACTGTCCATTTTCTTCCCCGTCGACGCTCACGAACGCCTTCTTCACTGCCTCTTCTATCTTTTTAGGGGAAAATTTCTCTAACCGACCGTCTCTTTTGATTACAAATAGCTCGATAATCAACCACAACCTTCCACAATTTCGCTTGCGACCCAATCTGCAGCCGACTCCAGGCTTTCCAGCGTCAAATTTTCGACCACATAGTCAAAATCGTAGTCGTCAAGCTCATTTTCTGATTTATGTCTACGCCAAAACGCCGTTTCATCACCGCAGTCCATCCTCTCAACACGCACGGTCACGGTTTTGAACGCCGCTTTCACTTTTTCTACCTCATTTTTGAACCGCGCGTCGGGAACCAGCACGATATCCCACAGATACCCGATGGAATGTAGGGTATCTACCACAAAGTTCACAAAAAAATCCTCATTGTTTGCTCTAAATGTATCCCCTGTCACTTGAAGAAGCTCTCTGCCGCAAGAATCCTTCTTGCCATCCCAACTGAAGTAACTACGGAGAATATATTTCAAAGAATCAGCGTAATGAGTCGTGCAAACTTTCTTCTCATACGCCCGTTCCAACTCGTCCGTCAACATTTCTGCAAATGTATCCTTGCCGGAACCAGCTTTCCCTGAAATCAGGACAACTAAGGGGCTTTGACTCTTCATGCCATCCCCTCCTCAGTCAAATCACTCAAAACCAGCCATAGCTCATCGTCCGGAACGTCCTTGTTACTGACCATCGGGGATCTTTCAATCCAATCATACTGACATTTTGCGTCCCAGTTCTTCTTCTGCGGGCTGTACCGGTCAACTCTGTTCTGCATATACAGCAGGAGCTTATAGCAATTACTTTCATTCATATAAACGTCCAGCGGCGAGGCGTGGAGTCGGTTCATGTCGTAAGACAAACCCTCCACACCTTTGAAAAAATCCGCCATGCACGTAATCAGTTTGAATTCTTCAATATTGTACTTGTATTTTTTGATCATTCTTCCTCCGTGAATGGGTTAACCGCAAAATCAATACGGTTTACAATTTTATCAAAGCAGTCGTAACACAAAGTGCAAGAAAACCGCAGCCCATCATAGATACTTCCATATCCAACCTCTCCAAGGTCGATATCAAAGTAGTTGCCCAGGCTAAACTCTTTTAGTTCACGACCACACACACTACATTTCTTATGTACATTATTCATCTTGTAAAAACTCCTGTTGTAATGATTGCTTTCGCCAACAAGGCGGGCTTCTGTTGTTCAAAAACTTTTCTGCAGTTGCATCACTCCAACACCTTGTAGTCGTTCAAATACCAATACCCTTTCTTGTTTTTGTACAGACCTGCACCGAACAGGATATTGTATTGAGCGAAAGGTTTCTTATCAAAAATAGACTTACGAACCGTGAGCCTTGCCTCGTTACCAGTACCGATAGACCGCACTGTAGTGGCAACACCCCACACTCCGTTAGGTCCGTTTAGGTCAAACGTCTCAAGGACAAGTAGCTTTCTTCTGTCTTGCGGATCATTGGTCGTGATGTCTATGTACCCCATTAGTTCGAGCTGATCCATGATCCTGCTCCTCACATCAGCCTCTTCAATACCAAGGCTTAGAACATTGCGCTCACATTCCTCCAACAAGCCGGGCATATCTGTGATTGTATAAGACTTTAGCTCATTGCCTTTCACGCCAACGTCTGTCGCGTGTCGCTTTACGATTTCACACATCGGCCCTTCTTTAAGTTTTGTCTTCTTAATAGATTTGGCCGTGCCATCATTAAAGAACTTGAAAATGTCGTATATTCTTTGCAACTCACGGGTGTTGCCATACTCAGAAAAGAACCCTATGCGGATCAGATTTAAGAGCTGCCGTTCATTACACGATGTCTCTGATCTAATCCGAAGGAGTGTCTCCATGAATGTCTTCGGTTTCTTCTGGTGGTACATAGCATAGAGTTGCTGCGGCACAACCTTGTTGAGAAATTTCACAGAGCTGATACCCTTAGACACGATTTTTCGGTCAGGGTCAAACATATACTGGTCAGACGACGCACCAAACATCGGAGGTGTAATCTTCAGTCCGTATATCTGTGCAAGTTTAGTACCACTTCTAATGTCTTCATCTTTTGCAGCGTTGTTCAGATAGCTTGTTATGAATTCATACGGATGGTAGCACCGCAACCACGCACACAAAAACCCAATCAGACAGTAGCTGATAGAGTGATTGTAGTTAAACATATATCTTGAGCTATCCTTGATAACCTGAATGAACTCTTTTGCCTCCTCTTCAGCAATAGCTCTTGGCTTGTCTGACTTCTGGCAATAGCCTTCTAGGATTTTAGGAAGGGCGGCCTCCAATTCATCCTCATGCTTTCTCGCAATGTGACGACGTACTGTGTCGGCCTCGCCACCAGATAACCCACAAACTTCCTGTAAGAATTTGATAATGTCTTCCTGATACACCAATCTGCCATACTGATCTTTCAGCAGTTCGTCAATCAGCGGTGATGGATTCTTGTGCGGGATTCTAGCGATTAGCTCTTCTCTGTATGATGCACCGCCAGGTCGAATACACGCAGTTACCAGCGACATATCAAAGATTGACTTCGTGTTAAAGTCCTTTAGCATCTTGCCCGCAAAAGGAGATTCCATCTGGAAGATACCGATGTTGGAGACCATCATGTCTTTCCAGACCTTCTGGTCATTCCAATCTATCTCGTGCGACTTCGGGTACGGAATATTTGCCAGTTTACAAGCGTCGCGAATAATCTGCAGTGTGTTTAGAACGAGCATGTCGTACTTGACAAGAGACACTTCATGAATCTCTTCCATGTCAATTTGGAGAACCACACCGCCGTCTTTGTGATAAAATACACCGTAATTGTCATCTAGTGTAACTGGGCTAATCACAATGCCAGCCGGGTGTACGGACTGGGATATTCTCGTATTCAGAGAGCCATCAAAGTAGTAAAAGAATTTCTTGTATTTTTGCTTACACGCTTCTGCGTTCTTCCCATAATCTGCTTTAATCTTTGCCGCCAAACTCACTGGGTATGGGTTCTCGCTTTTGTCCGATTCCGGATGTTGTTTTTCCCATTTATGCCTGAACCCACGCACAATCGCTTCAATGGTTGCCAAGTCTTTTAGCGTTCCACATGACGGAACGAACGCTGTCTTCCGTCGCCCGAACCGTTCGATAATGTAGTTAAAAATCTTAGGCCGGTCATCTTCAATAACATCTGTGTCGATATCGCCTACTTCAATTCGGCCCTCATTGCAAAAGCGGCTGAATACCGTGTGCCATGTTTCCGAGTTAACATCTGTAATATCTGTCACATAAGCAGCTCTTGACCCAGTTACACTACCACGCCCAGGACCTGTTACAATCCCATTCTCATGGCACCATGTAAGAATCTCGCTCATGGATTGCATGAACCCACACATCCCAAGCTTTGTAAAGACTCTAAGTTCTTCCCCGATTGCGTCTCGAAATGCTTGTTCTTGTTCTCTTGGGATGATCCCCTTCTCTAACTTTGTCTCTAGCCTCTCATTGATATTCTGGGTGAATCTTTCTCTATCTTCCTCTGCAGAACCATAAAGAATCGGATACTTCAAGGAGATATCCAGCTCGAACTCTTCTACCTGATTCGCCATTAGGACTGTATTATCTATCGCGGCTTGCCACACTTCTTCTGGGATAGAGTCCTGCTTTCTAAATGCTTCTTCCAACTCCTCACGCGACTTATACGTCAGGTCAAAATCATCTTCCGTGTCATAATGCTTGCTCTTTGCGTAAGCAAGTAATGACTGGCACTCAGCGTAGTATTGATTGATACTATGTGTATCTGTCGCTGCAATCAAAGGAATACTATACCTCTGGGATAGCGCCGCCAGATGCCTGTTGTAGACAATCTGATCTTCACAATCGTGCGGTTGGATCTCAAGGTAGTCATACTTCTTTACGAGCTTCTCGTAGTACGGGTGACTTACGTCCAGCTTGTTCAGCGGTGAAGCCAAACAAGCGGACGTCTTGATAATGTTCGGAGAGATATTCAAAAACTCATCAAATGAAAGCCGCCCAACATAGTATTTATGGTCCTCATCTGTTGACATACTGAGCAACTTATTGAGTTCCAAAAAACCTTGCCGGTTTTTCGCTATTAGAATTGTGTGGTAGTTATCTCTCACTTTCTCCTGCAGAGATTCAGTCAGGTAAATCTCCACGCCATGTAGGTATTTAATACCTGCCGCATCGCAAGCCATCTTCTTGGCAACCCATCCACGGGTGTTGCCATGCTCGGTGAAACAAATAGCTTTCTGACCGAGTTGCTTTGCTCTTTCTATGTAAAGGTTAAAATCTGTCGTCGAGTCCAGCAGTGAATAGTCACTGTGAACATGGTACGCAACATAATTATCCAACCATCAGCCTCCTCCCTGTGTCACACCGTACACTTCCGACTCCGCGTCCAATGGAGCACACGGAACGCGGGTAGTGTAAATCTTATCGTCCCATTTATATCTACGGTCATATTCTTCGTAGTTCGTAAAGAACCTTCTGCACGCTTCGTCGTAGTACAACCCTAACTCAAAACCAGCTCTCCCTCGCATACGATCTTTAGTGACCGACACGACGCAGGAGTATTGCGAAAACTTTGACGTCCCTTGTTCTTTCTCGTCCTGCCGCACTCTTCGTAGCGACAATGTCCGGTGCGCGAGATTTGGAAGGTTCGATGTACCACCGATGTCATACAGTGCAACAGCCCCCGGCATCGTCCCACTTGGAATCTTTCTCGGATGTGCAACTAGAATCACACATACATTGAACTTTGACGCGAACTGAATTAGCCAGTTGACCAGCTCGGTCTGCTTGTCATACTTATTCTCATCAGAAGAATGCAGATCTATGGTCATTAGGTTGTCCAACAAGAATAGCTTGCTGCCGTACTTCCTAGCTGACGCCTCCATAGATTCTTGAATCGACTCAATGTCATTCGGCCACTCGTTCTTATACACAAACCATTGACCTCTATAGCAATCATTGATTTTCTCTTTCGCCTCTCTTGATGCAACCCAATAGATTGCGCCATTCTTGCCTGTGTGTTCTTCAACATTCCTCGGCCCCGCAAGCAAGTAGTTCATCCATGCCTTACTCATGAAGTCCGGGAGTTCTCTTGAGAAAATCCAGGCACCTCTGTTTTGCTCAAGCGCATTACAGATAAGCTGGTATAAGAAGCTGGTCTTGCCAGAACCCGGCGTGCCAGTTACGAGTGTCAATGTCCCAAAGAACAACTTGAACAACTCCCTGTCAAGATCTTCGATGCCAAAGTAAATCCCGTCCAGATCACTAATGTTGACATCCTCGACGTCGCTAAGATCCATCACACTATCAATCGGAGATTCTTTCGCGCTAAGTATTGCGTTCATTACCGCGTCTTTCCCCTGGTAATAAAGCAGCTCGTTCAAATCCTTGATGTGTTTGCCCGTCACTTCATCCACTGGCGGGATATCCACAACCTTCGTTCTCCAGGAACCAAGTCTAGGACACACATCTTTCGCCATCTGATAGCCAGCCTTATCGTTATCAGAGCAGATAATAATTTCGGAAAACTGGTCCAGCCAATCCATATTCTCTTCAATCCAGTGGTGATTCTGAGACCCCAAAGGAACGCTCACCGCGTTCGTGTAACCGGATTCAATAGCAGCCATTGCGTCGCAGTTACCCGTAACAAAGATCGTTCCGTACTGCCTTACCAAAATCATCCCGCTCAGGACCGTTACACAATAAACGGGGCCAGCGTAATACTGCGAGTCGTATGTAATATTGTTTAAGTCCACTTTTTTCTTATCCGTGATTGATACACGATAGCTCCCGTCTAATGTAGACAGCTGGTATTTAACAGAGCATTGCTGCCCGCTTGTATGAGCAATCGTTTGCATTACATTGGCGTTATCCAACTTACTAGCATATCCCGCAGTCCATTTCTGGAACCGCCGAAGAATCATAAGCTTTTGTATTTCAGACGTAGTGCTAACCCACGAATAAGAGATAGGCTCTATATGGACGTGTGCCGGGATCTTAAACAGTAATTTAAATCCATAATCAGAAGCTGGCGTATCAGTATAATCAACAGATAGTTTCTTGAGAAGCCGTCGCAATCTGCGCCGTTTTCTTTTTTCTGTCGTTAAAAGTCTGTACTCACCATTGCTCTTGTCATAGCTGCAGTTTTCCGATATAGCAATTGATAGCTCGACCTCATCTCTAGTAAGAGAGAATCCATTGCCCGAATAACTCGTTGTAATTGGAGCCGATTTATACCAATCATTTGGTAGTTTTCTCGCCTTTGTCTTCTCCAAAAAACCAAGAGCATTATAAGTTACAATATTGTGGCCTCCAGTTACACATGACACATAGTTATCCGTAGCAATAAAGGAGAGGAAACCTTCGTAATGCTCGTTAATGACTGCAATCGGCTTTACAAATCTGCCGCGCAATTTCGACCAGCAACCAGCAAAAAGATCATCCGCCCACACAGAATACACATCCTGCCCATGGTACTCATCAAACCGAACCCATCCGTCAGGCGTCAGAATCTCCGCGTCGCCAGGGAAGCACTCACCTTCAGTTATCAATAACGGCTGACTTATGTTCACTCTGTTCATATTGAAGAGGAGCGGACGAGTGTCCGCTCCTTTCTGACACCAGTTCTTAGGTTCGCCTTTTGACTTGTCGATTTTCCTAGCCGGTCGGTACTTCACCATTGTCAGTACGTCGTTCGTATCATAGTAGTTAAACACAGCGTTACCATGCTCGTCTTCCCGCACGTCACAATGGTCTAGCGTTTTTTCACTAATCTTTCTCGTTGCCATGTACTGGTTCACGATTGACCGATCTCTTATTGGAGTCTGCTGCGGATAGCGATAACCTCTATGGGTCTTAATACCCTTCTCGCCAAAACTATATGCCATCCCGGCTTCTTCAAAAGCTTTCTCCGCAGCCTCAAGATATGTACTACCGGCCATCACATAAGCGTCAATAATGTCTATATTACAGCCACAACCAAAGCAATGAAAACTATAGGCTTTAGGGTTATAGATAAAGCTCGGAGTGTCTTCCTGATGTACTGGACACAACGATTTTAAGTTAGACGGATCAAACAATTTGAGGTCAAGCGTTTCAGCAATCAAAAACGGAGTCCTGTCTCCGATCTTCTCTTTCGCTTTTTGTAACTTCTCCTTTTCAATTAGCACTTAGTTTTCACCATCTATCACACTCCCTCTTTCTAGCACTTCTGCAATCCCGCCCAGCACAAACTCAACACACGGCAATGCAACACCGTTGCCCCACATCTTGTACTCTGCCGAGTCGGAGTGCGGATTCTTTAGCCATTTGATAATCTGTTTGTCTGTCTTTTGCTTCTTTCCTGTCAGGTTTGTCCAGGCGTCAAACACATCGCGCCAAAAAGACAGCTCATCGGTCGTCGGGTTTTCCGTGCCAAGGTCGGAGCACCACCAGTCGGGGAACCCTTGGAGTCTGGCACACTCAGTTGGGGTTAGTTTGCGCACCCGATAATAAGGGCTGACCACAGCGATACCGCCTTGATTCGCACAAGGGTTTCCGCCGTTTGCATCTAGCGTCCTGGCGCTAGTTGCCTCATAATAGCCCGCTGTCGGGTTATTCGACAACATCCCCTTGCTGTGCCGGGAGCCAATCCCGAAAGCCTTGGGCTCAAACAGCGTCTGATCGTTGTTACAAGACAGGATAGCTGATTTGTCCTCTTGGATAAGTGGGCCTTTACTGCCGCCCTCACAGCCGGAACGGATTTTGAGTAAGAGCGGGGTGTTGTTGCCACCAGTGCCCATATGGCTGGACAGGGTTGGGGCTACGTTACCCCCCGCAATCCTCACTCTGCCGTCCTGCGCATGGTTTTCTAGGATAATACCGTCTGTATCTCCAAAGCCACTCGCAAGACTTCCGGGAGTTCCTTCCCCCGCTCTGCTGCCCTGCGCAGGATTCCCTGACACGCCTTCGCACTCAAATAGTACTTCTCCGGCACTTCCGCCTGCAAAATCTGCGACAAGGAAGATTCTCTTGCGTCGCTGGGGGACTCCCCAGTATTGAGCGTCGAGAACTCGGTAAGCAAGGCTCCATCCGTCTCCCATGTAAATGTCTGCGTAAGGCCATCGTGCTTTTTCAGGCATAGGCACCTGGGCGTCCGACTGGACGACCTCGATGAGCGCTTCGAGGACACACCGGAAGTCTTCGCCTTTGTTCGAGGAGAAGGCCCCGGGGACGTTCTCCCACACTGCGTATCTTGGGTATTTACCATTCGTTGACTCCCTCATTTCTTTGATAATTCGGACGGCCTCATAAAAGAGGTTTGATCGAGAACCGTCCAAGCCAGTACGGCGACCTGCCAAGCTCATGTCCTGGCAAGGTGAGCCGAACGTGATAATATCAACCGGCTCGATTTTGTCACCGTGCATTTTAGATACATCCCCGTAATGCTTCATACCAGCAAAGCGTTTAGTTGTTACCCGAATCGGGAATGGTTCGATTTCGGACGCCCATACAGGAGTAATCCCGTGGTTGAGGCCAGCCAGCGGGAATCCGCCGGAGCCGTCAAACAAACTGCCTAACGTCATTTTCATAATTTTTCACGCACCCCTCCGCGCCCTCTTCACTCTAAACGGACAGCTCTCAGCGGTATCGCAAATGTATGTACATCTGAAAAACTCTGGACCTGGTTCGAACTCTCTCTCTTTTTTAATTTCTTCAATCCGGTCCAGTACCCATTGCTTTACCTGCTCAAGCCGCTCCTCGTCAAACGGTTCCGTAATAAACCGCCCGTGCCGATAACAGTTAAAGTCCAAAGTTGCAGGCCACTTCCCGTATTCTTCCTTAATCGGAATCGAGTAAATGTAAGGCTGTCTGTAGTACCTATCCAGTTCCTTGTCATACTCCGTCTGGAACTTTCTGTTGCTTCTGAATCTCAATCCATGCGACTTATGGTCTGTTATATGGAGGCCATTCTCCTCGGCCACCACATCTATAAAACCAACAAAACTGTACGGGCCAATGTTAAAACGAATCTCTTTTTCTGTCGCAACAATATCCTTGATGTCGTATGGAAAATCAATGTTCTCCAAGTACGACAGGGAATTGTTAAAGAAATTGTCCTCGACCTTCTTGCTCGGCGCTTTACCCATAACCTGATCGTCATAGTTATCTAGAAAGTACGGCACAAGTTCTTCCCTTGACAAGGCTTGCGACAGGTATTGCTCCAATATATGGTGCATAAATGTGCCGTATGTGGAGAAGAAGTGCGGCTCAGGTTTGATTTTTACAGCCGTATGCTCAACGACCTTCTGATAGGTCTCTTCGTCAAGCCTCTCCTTCATCCACTCCATAACCTTCCGGTAAATCTGGTCGAGATGTTTGTTGTATGCTATGTACCGAACAAACCAGCCATACTTGCAGTCATCAAACGAGGACAGCCTAGAATAACTCCATAGCATAGCTGAAATTGCTCTTTCATATTCAGGGTCAGAGACGACCTCAAAAGGGGTCGTCATCTGTTACGACAGGTTGACTTGCCGGAATCGCAGTACTATCAGAGCTGCTTCTACTAGAGTTATCTGCGGACTCGAAAGAGAACACAGCAAAATTGTAGTACCGCTTGTTCGTCTCCTTGTTATAGCTATTGGTTGCATCCATATCGCCGATACGAATTCTGTCTCTCGGCTTCAGCTCCTTTGCGTTAGCGTGCGCTGCACCAACAAAATTTACGAAGTCACTAAACTTAGTCTCGTACTCGCCAGTGTTCTTATTCTTCTGGCTGACAGACAGATTTACCTTTGTATAATTACCTTTGTCTTCGACAGACCAAATTGTTGCATACGCGCCAGTATGAAAACCCATGTATTATTCCTCCGTATGTAGTTTATTCAAATCTCTCAGCAGAGCAGTCGCTCTTGCCTTCTTTTTAATTTGTTTGTAGTCTCCAGTGGGAACCAGCTTCCCATTTTCGTCACGCTTATCTACGTGCTTTGTAACCAACTCTCTAATCTTTTCTCTCTTGCTAGGATCTTTTGCCGCGATGTCGTTAGCGATTGCGTCAATTTCTTCAATGATAGACGCAAGTTCGTTCTTAGACTTCTCTTCTTTTTGCTTCGAGCGAATGAAGTCCGGATCGTCGGTAGTAGTAGCACACTGAAAGTATTTCAGCAGGAAATATCTGTTACTGTAGGTAAGCGCCGAACCAAACGCCTGGCTGCTATCTGCTTGATTACCAGTCATCGTCCAAGGAACAACGATCTTCTCTTCGGGATTGTCGTTATTGACCCAGGTGTAAACCATATCAGCAGAGACCAAGAACTCATTTACTGTTTCCGTCTTACCGCCCTTCGTTTTCTCATAGCTGAAAGGCCGTACATCTGCTGTCCCTTGAACAATCCCAGGAACCAGTGTTAAGCCGTACTCCGCGACAGCGCTGTTAATTTTCGGCAGCAATTCCACATCAGAGGTGTAGCTGTAACCATACCCCTTCTTGTCTTTCTTGACGACATCTACAGCTTTCTGCACCGCCGCGAGCTTCTGATAGATGTTCAACGTTGCGTGATTTTCTTTTTCCATATTTCACCTCATCTCGTTTTCTCGCGCTGGCTATGTCGAAAAATAATCTCATATTTTTTAACCGCTCAGCGTGCTTATATTATATAGCTTTATTTTTCAAATGTCTACCCCTTTTCGCGAAACTCGTCAAACGAGTTTCGCGACAGAGCAGCCACTTAAAATCACAGTCCTTGAATCCTCTTTGACTCCTTCCATACGTCCAGAAGTTCCTCCTCTGAAAGAAGGGCGATGGCCGAGGAGGATAGGATGTTTCCAATAGCTATGCTCTTAATATCCTCCTCTTCTAGAGCACCTAGATATTTCAGCAGTCTTGACTTTGACATCCTCTGCGGATTCTCACATAGGACAAGGCTATCCGCCAACAGGTTGTATTTCTCCGCTGGCAGAAGCACATGTGTGGGTTGAGTCAGATTCTTAATTCTGGTCGTGAGCGGCAGTGCTATGACGTTCGGGCTTCTGTCATTTCCAATATCGTTTTGGAAAATGATTCCCGGCCTGACGCCTTTCTGTTCACTGCCAACCCCACTAAAACTCATTAGATATATGTCGCCTAGTCGCGGCTTGTCGTATTCCATGAAACCTCCTTCTACCCGATGTTAGGTTCCGCTAACACACGGGTAGAAGAGAGCACTTAATCGTTACTTTTCTTCCGTGTCTTTGCGTAAAGTATCGGGCTTTTCCTTAAATCTATCTGTTACCTGTCGCCATGTGCAGGCGACCCATGCTTGCCAGTCAGGACACTGGCGAGTACACTTCCAGTCCCTATCACACAATCTACAAGGACTAGTATCCAAAATATTCTCCGGCATTATTCCACCGCCTCCAACCTTTTTAATCCAAGAGTTTTAATAACAACGTATACTGCGGACGGCGTCACCTTGATCTTTCTTGCGATATCACTGGCGCTCATCCCGTCTAGATACAAAGACGCCACTTCGTCAATATCAATCTTAATACGGCCATCTCTCACTTTGCTCTTTCGCTTTCTATGTACCTGCTCATTCGGGCGATTCTGCGCTACCCACTGACCGTAGCTCAACCCAGCCTCCTCAGCCGCAGCCGCCACTTCATCAATTGTCATTGGATTGCAGCTCATAATACTTATCCTCTCCTTCGGTATCTTCATCGTTATTGTCCTTCTGGCTACCAGCGGCGACCTTTCCGCCAATCAGCCCGGAAATCAACGCGTTAATGTCAAGACCAGTCGAACTCTTAACACCCTCAGTTACCTGGGTCATCGTATTCATGATATTGTTTGCAAGCTGGCCTGAGGCGGCACCAAACATCTTAATTTCCCCGACGTTGGCATAGCCATCACCAATTGCCGCAGCGATCTTAGGCAGCTGCTCGAAATATACTTTCAGTGTGTCGAGTTCCATCTGCTGCTTTGCCGCATCGCCATACTCCTTCATTGCTTCTGCCTTCTTCAGAATACCAGCAGCCTCTGCTTCTGCCTTCGCCTTGATCGCCTCAGCTTCTGCAACACCCTTAGCGGAAATTGCATCAGCCTCCGCAATACCAGCAGCTCTTACAGCCTCTGCTTCCTGTTCCTTTGCGAATCTCTCTGCTTCTGCGCGAGCTTTCTGAGCTTCCGCCTCCTTCTGGGTCTCAAAGAGTTCTGCCTCTGCCTGCTTCTGTCGTTCGTACTGGTCTGCGTCCGCCTTCTGCTGGGCTGCATACTTCTCTGCTTCAGCCTGCTTCTTAACAGTAGCCTCCAGCACTTTCTCCTTAATCGCAACCTCTCGTTCCTTTAGCTCAATCTCTTTCTCCTGTCGAGCCAGGTTTGCGTTAGCGGTTGCAATCTCTACGGTACGGCGCTGCTCTTCCTTCTGAATGTCGTAAGCTGCTTCCGCCTCTGCTCTCTTGGAGTCTGCCTGCTTCAGCAGTTCAGACTTCTTGATAGCAAGCTCGTTCTGTCTCTCCGCAATTTCCGTGTCGCTCTTAACGCGGGCGTCGTTCGCCTCACGCTCTGCTACTGCATTTGCAATGGCGACTTCTTTGTCTGCATTTGCTTTTGCAATAGCTGCATCCTTTTTGATCTGGGAGATGTTATCAATACCGAGGTCTTCAATAACATGGTTCGCATCAGAGAACCGCTGTACGTTGAACGAAACCAGCTCAAGACCCATCTTTTGTAGGTCGGGAATTACGTTTTCAGAAACCTTCTCGACGAAAGTTTTACGGTCTCCAATCAGTTCCCGTAGTCTCATCGTACAAATAATCTCTCTGATATTACCTTCAAGGACTTCGGCAACAATTGCCCCTACTTCTTCGCTGGTTTTGTTCAGAAAATTCTTTGCCGCAACCTCGACCATCTCCGGCGTGGAGCCAATTTTCACGTTAACAGCAGAGTCAACATAGATATTGATGCAGTCTGCAGTCGGCACTGCGTCGCCAGTTCTAATGTCTAGAGGGATTAGTTTAAGGGACAATTCATCCACCCGCTCAAAGAAGGGAATCTTCACGCCAGCCTTACCAATAAGAACCTTCGGTTTCTTTCTTGCCCCGGAAATAATCAGGGCCTTGTCAGGCGGAGCTTTTACATATCCACTAGCAAGGACACCAGCAGCACCAACTGCTGCCACGACAGGTACTGCCACCGTGAGGCCACTCATAAGTTCAGTAATCATAATTTATTCCTCCGTCATGTAATTATTTAAAAATCCTTCTTCCGAAAGAATCGGAATCCCCATACTAGCTGCTTTCCTAACCTTTGAACTTCCACTCTGCAAGTCGTTGCAGACCAAACAAGCTGTGTCTTTCGTCACGCTTGACGATACGTTCCAGCCCGCGTCCTTCACGACCTTCTCGAATTCTTTTCTTGATTTGAATGTTTCCAACTTACCCGTTACACAGACTGTCATTCCCGTGCTTTTCTTGTTTTCGCTAACAGTGATAGATAAATAATAGTTCAACGCAGCAACCTCTGCAGAATGCTTCTTAATGTAGGCGTTGATCCCTTCGCTGGTCTTCGTACCAATTCCACTAAGACCGCTCCAGTCCATCTCGGCGTTCGCCAGACTACATAGTGTCTCAGTGAACGAGCGTTCGCCCATTGCTTCAAAGATCGCCCCGGCCACAACCGGTGCAGCGGCTTTGCCGACACCCGGAATTCCTATCGCAACGATAAAGTTTTCCGCTGCGCAGGTCTCGCTCTTCTTTATTGCGCTCATCAGCTTGTCCACGCTGGTGTCACCAAACCCGTCGAGCTGCTTCATATCATCACTATATCTATCAAGCCGGTAGATATCGGCAAGATTCTTCAACCATCCGTTATTGACAAAAAGCTTGATGCGCTCCGTAGATAAACCATCAATATTCATCCCTTGCCTAGACACGAAGTTTGAAATCCGGTCCACTAAAACCGCTGGACAGTTATCGTTAGTACACTCAAGACGCTGGGCTTCACTACTTGACACAATCTCTGCAGCTTCCCCACAAACCGGACAACGCTTTGGAATCAGGTACGTGTCACTTTGGGTGAGATTGCGGACTACCATCGGGATGATTTGGTTGGCCTTGATGACTTCAATCTCATCGCCAATTCCAAGCTTCAACTTTTTAATCTGGCTTACATTAGAAAGGCTCGCTCTACTCACAGTCGTGCCGTCAATTTCTACTGGATCAAACACAGCAACCGGATTGATTGTACCGGTTCTCGTAGTATTCCACTCAATATCTCTAAGCGTTGTCAGGTTTCTTTCCTGATAGAACTTAAAGGCGAAGCTATGGTTGGAATGGTGAGAAGTCTCACCTAATGACCGGCCATATTTCTGATCACAGAACGTTCCGACCACCCCGTCGATTGGGTATGGCGTACGCTTCATTGTCTCCATGGTACGGCTCACAAATTCCTTGACGTTAGCACCGCCCTTACCGGAAGAAGGGGCGGCCACAATCCGCGCGGTCGTAAACCCTAGGTCGCTCAGCATCTGCATGGCGTCTCGAAAGTCTTTATCTTGAAATTCAGGTGTAGAATTTCGCCATGCTATGAAAGTGACTTTTCGTTTACGAAGAACAGCATTATCTAGCTGCCTAACAGTTCCGCTCACAAGGTTGCGTGGGTTCTTATAATCGGTGCTCTCAGCTTTTTTGATTTTTTCAAATTCTTCATAGCTAATTACAGCTTCTCCATCCACATACAACTTACCTTGATATGTAATGGTCAAAGGGATATTGGCAAACTCTCTTGCGTTATGGGTGATGTCCTCGCCTATAGTGCCATCTCCTCGTGTCTCGGCGCGTTTAAGGACGCCGTGTTCATATGTAAGTGCGCAAGTAATACCGTCGAGCTTTGGCATTAGCACGAAATCATGCTGACCAAAATACTTGACGAATTCATCTAGTTCAGTTGTCTTAGCAAGAGACAATAGCTTGTGTGTATGCGTTACTTTTTTCAGATCGCTGACCACTTCACTACCAACAGTTCTTGTTGGGGAGCTTGAGTATGTAATACCTGTTTCTTTTTCGAGTTCAACCAGTTTATTCATAAACGCGTCAAACTCTTTGTCGCTTACGAGGTTCTCGTGCTCATTAAAATAACTGTAGTTTAAAACATTGATGGCTACGATTAGAGCCTTCATGTCAGGACAGTTAGATCTTGCTTCCCGCAAAACCTGCTCTAAAAATATTGGTTCATACATTGACATAGGCACAAACCCCAATCGCAAACATAAACAAGTAGAACAAACCACAGAGAGACTCGGTTACAATATCTAGTGCTTTACACAGCTTTCTCATTTCTTCGTCCCTCCTCTCAGTAATTCCTTTAGCTTTCTAGAGATGATGTACCACAAGAAAATTGCTCCGGCTGGCATAAGTATTACCACAGTAGCAACAGCAAACAACTCCGAAACATACTGCCCCAAAAGAAAGAGGACGGCAATGATCAACGCTAACGTGATCGCCGTCCAAACCCCAACAATTTTTTCTTTCATATGTCCTCCTTAGCAAGCAATCTTACTAACCTCGATTGCCGTTGTACGGATAAATTTTTTCAGTGTTATATCTCCGGTTCTATAGAAGTCCTCGTCCGGAAACAGATCGTATAGATACTGAATTGGCTGTTTTACATCCAGCATACTTACTACGTTCCTTTGCATAGCTTTTTCTACAGACTTGAATGACGCCCCGTATTTACACTCAAGATCCATGATGAGTTCTTTCAGTTCAAACCCGTAGAAATCCTTCTCCTCTGCTACCGCACATATTGCATCCTGCAGGTATCCAGCTCCACGCTGCGAAAACCTGCAACCTAAAGCTTGTAGTAGGTCTGCCGTTACAGCACATACTTTATTCACTTACCCAGCTCCTTAGCGAGCTACAGATACCTGCCGCCCATCGGAGCAAGCATCGCGACACTCTTCACACTTTACACAGTCCTCTTTTAGCCACACATTAAAAAGTGTGCATTTTGGCACATGATATTCTGTTGGAGCTTTCTTACCGTGCGTGCGATTTCTTCGTCTATGATATTTACATACATACTTCCCATAAAAGTCTCCGCCGTAAGTGCAATTATTTTCGTCTGGTGACACATTATGTTCAACTGTAATTCTCGTCATTGTTTCAAAATTCATTATTAACTCCATCCATGTCTTTAAATTCAAGCGTAGTTTAAACAAATAGGTCCATCGCAGAAAGCACGGTGGAAATTGCAAAAAAAAAGAATCCTGTAAAAAATTCCTTACTGCAGCTAGTGCTCCGCTTGATATACCCAGACGCCAACACAGCAATAGTAACAAGGTATAATATATCTATAACAAAATGTAAAGTGCTCACTCCAACTTCTCACCTCCATCGAACATTCTTATCACCTCTAGCAACTCAATATATTTCTTCACATACATCGCCAGCCCGTTTACATAGTCATCAAAAAACCTCGTTCCATACGACTCGAAACCCCAGCAGTTTTCTTTTAAATCCCAATAGATTCTGGCGATGGCGTAGCAGTGATCGTTGGCAAACCATTTTACTAGCTCATAGTCTCTGGTCTCTTGGTTGGCAGAATGAATGATTGGTCTGATCTCAAACTCTTTAAATCGCATCTTCTCTACCCAGTTCTTCAGCTTCCTCCATATCTGGAGCGCTAGCATCTACTTTCACGATGCCTTCCAGTACCTTAAACGACCAGTTCTTATGCTTGTACGCGCAAAATCTCGGTCTATTCACGACTCTAACAACCACACCTTCACGAATATGAGTGAGACCAATTGGGTCCACGCCATCGCAATATTTCCCCGCAATCTCCTTAACAGCATTCCCAGCAATACCCTCATGAGGGAATACACGAAAATTATTATTCGCGTCCCAGACACACACGCCGCTGTTATTGATAGTCGCTTTTGCCATAAGAGGCACGCACTTACATCCCATCTGTTCACATCTATATCGCATGAAGTCCGGTGTGTATTCAACAACGTCCCCATCCTCGTTCGTCATTGTCATCCTGTATACATAAAAGTCGGATTGCGGGTTCCCGTCATGACCATACGGGTCGCACCCATAAGAAAAGGTGGTGTATTTGCCGTACCTCTTAACAAAATCTTTGTCTCCCGTTTTCTTGTTGTTTGCTACTGGCATAATTGGCGTACCATTAGTGGTGAACCCAACGATCTCGTAGAAGACCTCCTCGCCCTTCCATAGCTTGCCCTCGAAAAACTTTGCGTGCTGTTCTCTAAATTCATTCGACCCGTGATACCCGCCGCTATAATTATCTAACACCACTCTACGTGTGCCAGTTACATATCCCCAATCATAAATAGGAATACCGGTTCGCCGCTTGATTCTATCAATAATAGTCTTCTTATATCCTTTAAAGATTGGAAGATACGCCGTGCGCCCGCTGGTTCCGTGCATCTTTAGTGTGAATTCAAGTTCGTCACCAAGAGAAAAAGCAGACAGATTGTACGCGAGCTGCTCCGTGTCTGCGTGTTCTTTGAACAGTGGCGCGATAGGCGCATTTTTCTTTCTCGTCTTATTCCCGACACGCTGCTGGCCACCCCTCTTGTTAGGGATATACTTTTTACAAATCTCATGTCCGTTGAATACGTCGATAGTATCTCCAACTTTTAACACGCCAATATCGCCAAAGCTATTCAGGCAACTCAGAGGCAGAAATAAGCCATCAGACTTCTCTCCTCTGAGTCTGATGGCCGACACGTTGCGTTTTTCTGGGTTCATATAGCCACCGATATTATTACCGTTAGCATCTTTCTTTCTAAGAAGATTGTTGGCTGCGGCAAATTCGAGTGACAGCTGACCGTCAGTGGGGAAATAAACGCCCACTTGGCCTTCGCTGTAATCCATATTGACGCACACCGTATTCCCGAAACACTCTCCGAGTTGAAGTCTGTCAGCGTTCGGATGTTTTCTCACATTTGTAATTTTTGTCACATAAGCTTTATACATCTGTGCCCTCCTTCTTTGCGTTTGTATATGCGATAACCGCATCATTCCAATTCCGCTTCGCCTGTTTGGCGGTCTCCGCGGGCGCTCCCTCAAAAGTGCAGGTCTTTCGGGTGCCTCTCACGCAAAACTGATCGTCAGACTCAGCTTGCCAGTTTCTGCAGCGTCTAATGTACTTACCACCACCAAACCACTCGCTGGTAGTTTTGCTGCCGCACACAGGGCACGGCAGCAACTTAATACTTTCTGGTTTTTTCGTGAGATTATAACCTAACTTATCGGCCTCAATTTTCAATTCTTCAATAGTCATTATGTACTCCTTTTCGAATCTGTGTCGCCATATTTACATACCAGTTAAATCAAATCCGGCATGGCAAAAGCCATAAGCATCAGACAGAAAATCTGAAACTTCATCTACATCCGCCATACCATCCGGGATCTCAACAGATTGCGGCAGTTGGCTTAGAAGCTCTTTATCGCCATCTGTGTCCCACTCAATGTTTGTTGCAATCATGAGATTTACTCCTTCAGCTCAAAGCTTCCTTCCGGATAAAAGTCGGTGCTGACATTGATGTACGTCATTGCGTCCGGGTCATCAACATAGCATGTTATAATAACACCCTTCGAGTATTTGTAACTACCAACAATACTCTCTGCGTTATCAACCAAAGCCTGTCCGCAATCCTTAATAGCTCTAATCTTTCTTTCGTTATTCCAGATATTAAATTCTGTCGCCATTATGTATCCCTCCATGAAAAAGTAGTTTAAATTTTGATGCCTCGCTTGGTTAGCTCCGCCTCGAACACAAGCGACCAATACTCGTTTAGCGGTCTTATTACACGATAGCAGTTCTCAATATGATCATCGGTCATACCTCCGACCGTGAGTTTATTCCCGGCTTTAGTAGTCCAAATTTCGTCTGACGGGTTGCCCACATATATCAGTTTTCGCTCTGGGAATACCGCATCATCGCTCCACATATTGACAAAAATCATGTCGCTTCACTCACCTCTCACTCCCATTCTTTTTTCGGCAGAGGAGGTAATCCTTTCCCGTTCTTGATGTCGTCCATTAGATCGCGACTGCCGCCCGACGGCTTCTTCTCAACCTGTTCATATACGACTATTACTCCGTGTTTCGGAGTCGCCGCCATTGTGACTACCTTATAACTATCTTTGATCATTTTACGCATATGACTGTCTGCTGAGAGCATGTCTTCATAGAACATCACGGTTTGATTAACCACTATTTTCGCCCTCCTTTTTAAACCCAAACGATGTCTTCATACCTTCCCATATAAAACCCACGGACAATATATTCGACCTCGTTTTTAATCTTCTTGTCACACCAAAGTCTCCCAACTCTTTTTGCGTGACAGACATCGCGCGGCATCCAAAATAGTTCGGTTCCATCCACGAACTCCGTATACGCCGACCTCTTGATCCTAAATCTATATACTACTTCTTTGCCACAGGTTCGTTCGATCCTATCCATCAAAACGCAAGCTGATTCATAATCGAGGCCGTAAATACCCCAGGATTTTTCAAACATAATTCCCTCCGTAAAAATCATAGTACCGATACAGGCTGCTTACATCTTTATTTCTTGCCGGAGACCCATCGTAAAACATGTACGCATGTTTAACACTCCCGCCGACACAACGCATATAATCTGTCACGGCATTCAACGTCTTCCCGCTATAGTAGCTATCGTCAAGAAATATGAACTCTTTCTGCTGCGAGTTCTCACAACAACGCCCTTTTGAAGCCAGTTTTGTGGGGTCCTCTCTCAGGCCGCCCGGCAATAAAAATAGATTGATGTTATCTGGAATTTCCCCAGCACACTGCAGTTCGGCGTACCTGTCACCTATCTCACCACTAACAACCACGTCATAAACGCCTGACCTGTCAGTAACATATTTTATGTATTCCGCAAGCAGCTTGGGCTGCTTCTTCACTTCAGCATCAAGTCTTGTAAAGTAGGACCCCCTCCACTTTCTTCCGCCAGACATTTATTTACGATTAGTCTCATCCACACTTCAAGAAAAATCCTTGTGTGCATTTCACTCATAAGAATATCTTTTAATTTATCAAGTAATTCGTCTCTATCATCCTGTTCAAGAATTGCTGTGTATAGATAGTTTGCTGTATCAACACAATCATTTTCCCAACCAAATTTTCCAATGCTAAAACTAATATATTCATCAGCTACAACAGGCTTCTTTGAAATTGCAATGCTATGAGTGCTACTTGAATTAGTTTCAAATACACTACTTCTAATTTGTCTTTTCATATGAATTTGCTCCTGTTCAATCTCCGGAATAGGGCCTTCATAATCATCATAAAAATTGTACATAAAAACCTCTTAAAACACTTTCTTCTCAATCAGTTTATTCAGTACGTCAGTGACATCTTTATTCGCCTGCGCTACCTTAACACAGTTGTTATTGATGATAATCTTGTACGCTTCACTCAACTCTTCTAGGTTCTTGATCTCAGATCTTCTCTCTTTAATCTGGGTATCTGCCTCATCAATCATTTTCCTATACATGTCAGACTCTTCCTGCACTTGCTTCTGAATATCCTCCAGAGTTGCCTTAGTAGAGTTCAATTTATCCAGCATTTTAGTTACATATGTATTGTTAAATTCATCACCTAAACCAAGGTCGATTTTGTAGAGAGTTACGACAACCTTTTCTCGTTCGTCCACGAGGAGCACCCAAGTATCTTGCACATAAACGTCAATTACTTTGCCCTTGCCATCCTTCTGAGATTGTCTGCCTGAATAAATACAACTGCCGTATTCTATCATCTTGTTAATATCTGTCTTAATCTTATCTTCATTCAGAGAAACAAAACGAGCAGCGTCTGGCTTCTCCCCTTTACCCATAACGCGTTCCGCGTAACGAGTTTTACAATGCGCTGAAACCTGATACTTTATATCTTCCATGCACTACCCTCGAACCTTATTTTAATTTTTAAATGGGACTCCCAACCAAAAAGTCATAAACTTTATCCCATGACGATAAATCTACACACTCTTTTTCTTTCCCGTGTATAACAAACGCATCCCCGATTTTAAAATCTCTCAACCAGTTCTTCTCATAGATACAGTAGCTGACCCAATGTTCCTTGTCACACATTGCTTCCTCAACTAACTGTATTGTTATGTCAAAAACATCTGTGATGTAGAGGCCGCAAAAATCTGGATTAAGCCTTTTCATTGCTGAATCTACCGCGTTCATCTTCTCATCCAGATCCATAAGCCGCTTCATCGTTTTTACGAAACTTTCCTTATTCATGTCGCATACCCATATGTATAGTTACTCCTCGCTGACTTCTTCTTTGATATCCTTTACGATATCCTTTACTGCCTTAGTTCTTCTAAGTCTTTCGGCCAGCCTGTCAGCAGCCAGGTTAATGATCTCATCTTTATGCTCGTTGATTACTTCAGTGATTTTTTTGTCAAAATATATCGTCGGCTCATCATTACCACACCACCTCATAACCAAGGCTTTACGCACCTGCTCCGCCATTTCCTTGGCGACAACATCCTCAGCCGATTTCTCAATATTCTTCTTGATGTATTCGTCGTCAATCGTAATGCCAAACTGTACGATATGTTCCATTGAAACTCCTCCTGTCACATGAGTTGATAATCTATACGCCCGCACTTATCGCACCGATACATATAGGTTTCTGGATGTGTAAGCATTCTGATTGTCTGATTCCTACACATGTTCCCACCGCAGTCCGGGCACAGATACTTCGGTTCTGACCATTCTGACCACTCTAAAGGTGTCGCCCTCACCATCTTCCTGTATTCCTCTGCGGTAGGAAGATGCTTTTCGCTATAACTACTCATCTGTACTCACCACCCGTCCATTCTCATATGTTCTCTTTTGTACTTCTTTTGTTTACTTCCTTTCGCTAACTTCCTATTCTCCTTACACTGATTACAGTTATTTCTATTTTTACAAAGCCAGCACCCGTCCCTATTCCCCCACGCCCAATGTGGGATAGAAGGGCGTGGTTTTCTTTTAGCCTTTCCAGCCATCGCACCACCTCTCACAGAACCGTTCAAATTCTTCTACTTCGTCTAGGTCTGCATCAAAATATACACCTTGCGTCGGAAGAGCCGAATGCTGCGGGCCAATCATCATGTAAGCAGTTCCTTTGTGCCGTCGTTCTTCTAGAAAGATTGGATTCCCAGACATAGTAAAAGCCTCTCGGATTGTTAGTTTGTTTGTTAGCACTTTTCTACAGTGGTTAACGGACACCTTCGTAGACACGCAACTCTCATCTTGACTTTGGCAGCATAAGAAAAGCTCACCTTTAGATGAGCTTAAAAATAGCACCGGATATCGGTGCACGAAGAATACATATTCAATAGACCAGTCTTTAATAAGCCCCATCAAACCCCAACCTTTCATCAATAATAACCTCAGTTGCATCTTGCTGGATAACGCCAGCCAGCATGTGAGCAGTTGTCGGAGTACACTCGTAGTAATTAGAATAAATCTCCTCCGTGTCTTTACCAATAGCAACAATAGCAATGCTCGTTACGTCGCTAATCACGCTACTGATCTCATCTAAGGATTCCGCAAAGAAGTCCTGATATCGAACGTCTTTATTTGAAATAATATGTACCATGGCTACACCTTCTCACATCGTGACTTCCGTTCCTTCCAGTGTTTCGTAATACGTCTCGGTGATAACTCTCGTTTTCTTAACCACTCTGTACGGCTGATCATAAAACTCATTTTCCTGATACTCTGTAAGCCCCCCGCTGCCACGGAATCGCCCAAAGATCATTACCGACCTGGAAGATAGTTTCCATAGACTGCGACCATCTACCAGAGTCGTACCCCACTTCATCGACCCACTCGTATTCCCCCAAGTCACCGTCACCATACGCAAGACATTTCCGTTCGTATTCGTCAAGGTTTTTACCAGCATACAATTTTTCAACAATATTCATGTTTTATCTTCCACTCTTTCATAAGTCATCGCAAAAATATCAGGCTTGCACGGATATAGCTCACCCTTCACACCGCGGATAATATAGTCTTCCATGTTCGCCCGGTGAGCACCTTCCAGCGTCTCAATCTCAGCACACATATCACCGTCTTCGTTGATATATACTCGTGCCACGCCAGACTCACACGCCTCATCAAACCAATCAAGAGGTTTCTCTTCGCCAAACTGAAACGCTTCAATTACTACCGGCTTCTTTATGTACTTCACTGCTCTCCTCTCCATCCCTACTGTACTCGCTCAATTCAACAAAATCGTCAGGCGAATTTTTAAAACTTCTCCTTAGATAAGATAGGCCGCCATCACAACTAACAGCGCCGCAGCTGCACATCTTAAAATCGTGAGTATACTCAGAGACAAGAATATCACCACACCATTTACATTGAATTGAGTTTTTGATTAGCTTCATTCTTTCTTTTCACCTCTTCCTTCTTCAATGACTCAGCCTTTCTTCTCGCTCTTCTAATTACATCTCCGGCGGCCAGCGAAAGTGCGTATTTTTGGAACGGGCGTAGCTTCATTCCGGTCAGGTTACACCACCACTCAATATCTTTTTCTCGTTTTCTGTATCTCATCACACCACCATCACAATCCACGTTAAAATAATCTGATAAATATGAATCAGCTGACCCTGAACCAGGTTGATTTTCTTGAAGTTCGCCTTCAAGTTGTCAACACAAAAGTGAATAACGCAGTTCATTACCAGCATAACAAAAAACAGGACCGGTAGATTGAGCTTCAGATAAACCGCCACCGGCAGCATCGTCATGAACGTCCAGCTAGAAGCGTGCATAAACAGTGCTGCGATATAGTCATGCTTGTACTTCTCTCCAGGAGAGTTCTTTCTCCACCAGTCCTTCTGCTTCATACTGGCAAGCACACCTTGCAGATAATAGTCATCTACAATGTGAGCAAACAGCATTACCAATAACACAAATAACTTAGCTGCATTCATCACACCTCCGTAGCACCAGCAGAAATCAGAGCATTCCCGCAAGTAATTCTATCGCTGTCCTCTTCCTTGCTAGGGACAAACACGATGACATCCCAACCGGCGTCAACCAGTGGCTGTTCAAATTTCCGGTAAACATCGTAATTCGTGTAGGTAGTAGACACGTCGAATCCATTCTGGACCGCAGAGTTTGTCTCGTGAATAGGCGTAATCTTAACGATGAACTTATCCTTGCTAAATAGCTCCCCCAGTCTAACAGGATCAATAATTGTATCGGCAGTCACTGCAAAATTCAGAGTGTACTTTCTCCCCACCGGATCAGGAAGCCCCCTTGCAATCTTAGAAATCTCATCCAGGCTGAGGCTCATGCCGCTGAACTGCTCCTCTCGTTGCTTATCGTCCGTACTGTTGATACTAAACTGCAGTCCTGCTTCGCCACCGTACCAACGATTCTTAACTCTACACCACACCATGAGGAACAACTTTAGGTGCGGATTATTCTTCGGTAACATCGTAGAAACAACCGGGTGAATTGTTTTAGCGGTGATATACTTTCCTACCAGAGGTTTAAGCTCATCACGCGCAAAGAAAATAACGTCAGAATTAAATGTTGGCTCGCCCATTCTTGCAAAATGCACGTTAAACCTATCCGTGTATTTAGTAGACTCGCCTTTTAGGATCGTTTCAATCTCATACTTGAGATCTTCGAGAGAAGCATTACCGTGAAATCCGTACTTTGGACAATCACAAAACTTGCATTTCATTGGGCACCCCTTCTGGGTGCTGATTGTTGCGACCCACTTCTTGCTGAGGTCAACCGGCTTGTTCTCTACGCCGTTGATTTCTTTATGCAAGCCAAGGAAATCAGCCTTGATGTTATTCTCCTTGCCGTAGTCACCGACAGTCAAGAACTCCAGCTGTCTTTCTTCATCAACATAGATTTTACCTGTATGGGTGTTAATAATTCTCATTCCTGGTTACCTCCATTTCTTCTTTACCTCTTGGGTAATTATAAAAATCTTTTAACATAGACATCGCGACACTAATACCTTCGCAAAAAATCTCTCCCTTATTCCCGCGATAACCATGCTTTGATTGAAGCAGTTCATATTCATAGCTTGTTATCCGCAGTCCGCCTCACTTCGCATTCCTCTCATACATCAGCCAGTAAACGCCTTTACTATGATGCTCATCGAACAGCCTCCAGATATCCTCCACATCAGTCCCTTTTGTAAAGCCATACCAATCTTCATCGAGGACTGTTCTCATATTTGCGTCTTCAGTAACAGGAATATCTGTCAGCTCATCCCACAGTTCCTCTAGCCTTACGTCTGTTAAATAACTTATTGACAACACTTTCCTCCTCCTCAGTCCATACACCAATCTCAGTGTTAGAATAGTCGTTGTCATCTACACAATTTCCTCATTGTTATACTTACGCCTCACGATCTCGTAAGCTTGCTCCTTGTTTTCAGCTTCAATCGTCAACTTCCTTTGGAATTCCTCTGTGATAGCCACAATGTACTTCATACATACCTACTTTCTTCCAATCACGACGTGCTTTACGCGACCACACTTCTTACACATATAGATAAGTTCAATCCCGTCTGGCATAGTTACGTTATCGCCAAACTTCTTCACCCCTGTCACATAATGAAAGTCGTGTTTGCAAAATAACCTGGACAACAACTTCATTTGTCACCTCTAGCAATCCGATCTTTATATCTGAAAAACGAATAGAAAGCGTATTCACTTCCAATACGCTTCTGTCTCTTAATTCGCTTATCCATTTTCTTTGCCACTTTATACTTATCGCAGGAACTATGGCATCCTACTTCTCTATCCTCACAATCTTTGCACGGGTATACCATTTTACCAACCTCACCGAACAATCATTTCGTCCGCAAAATCTTTTCACGCTGACTGCTATCAATCTTCTCAAGATTTACCGGCAGAATACCCGCGATACCAATGCTAGTCTCAATCATTAGCATATTAAGCCTATCTTTGTAATATACTTTTGCCACACTGCCATCATTAACAATACTAAACGCTCTATCCAGCAGCGACATCTTGTACCCTCCATCCTTATACCGGAGCATATAGCGGAACTCATTTTTCATCTCTGCCTTCTTGAGTTTGTATCCTTTGGATTTCGCTTCCGCGAGCACTTTGTTGAGGTCAACTTGGTCTACCTCTGTGTAATTGGCGTAATTCACAAACCCATCAAGCTTAAAATACGGGCCATGTTCTTCCTCGTTATATGTATCCATTTCACCAAGAGGTTCCTTAGTAATCACAAATGAATAACCGTCCATAAAACCGTTGTAAATTTCCCCGTTCACCTTAACGTTATCACACGGATAGTGGCAACACGGATTCGGCTTATCCACATACTTAAAGTATCGTTTCATAGCCGCATAACGTTCTTTCGCGCCAACATTTTTCTTCAAACTGTCCTGATAGATTTCATCAGTCAACAATCTTTTAAGCTCGTCAACCCGCCCGTCTTTCAACATCTCAAATACAACTGTGTTTTTCATAGTTTTCTCCTTTCTAATATCTTACGCAGTCCAAACCCGATGTGCCTCATGAATAGATTCAAGGCCATCATACTCCTGGATTACCCAATCAACATCTTCCGGAATTTTTACGACGGCAAGCTTTGAAACGCCTGTATTTGCTTCTTTACCAATTTCCTCAACAACAGCAACTAAATCAGGGTCACTTCTATTGATATCAAGGCTATCCCAAACAACGTCTTCAGGAATATTGTCCACTCTTTCTCCTAAATCTTTAGTAGTATAATAAATAATAGGAAACAACACGTTGTTAGAAACCGTTTCACGTCTTTCGAATATATCGACTCCATCAGAATGTTTATATTTTGTATGTGCATATCTGAAGCAATTAAAACCTTTTCGACTCATAATCATTTCAATAGCTTTGTCAGAAAGGTGGAATCCCCCAAAACATTTGTTGATAACAATTTTCATAGCAACTCCTTATGTCAGCAGTATTCAAATGGATCTGCTTTACGATAATAAACTTTTGTGCATTCCTCATACCCATCTTCAATTTCGTAATGAACGAACGGCGCGGTCATCTCATCAACTTCCTTTTTAATTTCCTCGTCGGACGTATTATCATTCACATAGAAGTCAAAATCGTAGCGCCCGAAAGCTCGACAGCTCACATGTCCGATTACTCTCCTCATATCCTACTCCTTTCAAATAGTTGTTTTATAGAGTCATTCAATATAGTCATCGTAAATCAGGACTTCCGACCATCCTTCAACCCTGATTGAATCCTGTAAAATAATATCTCCGTATTTATTCTTGAAATCCACAAGCTCCTCCAGAGAGTTTACCTCGATAGTCCAGAATTTTTTTTCTTCTTTACTAATACTACTGTAGAGTATCATTTGTTTTGATTCTTCGCAGGGGCAACCATCACCCCACAAACTTACTCTATTAACAATAAAGGTCATAAAACTCCTCCTAAACCATCTTGTTAAAACATATAATACGTGCCATCTTCGTCGAACACAAGACGCTCACTTCCGTCCAGAATAACATACTCTCCAAGTAGGATATCAACGTCAACATCAACACATTGAATATCAAAAACTTCATTGGTTCCCGTATCTACTTTGCAATTAGTAGTCACGGTCACGCCTCCGCCCCATACCGTTACAAACTTAGCGTCTTTGATCATAGTAGCCTCCATTCATAAAGTCATAAGCCACACGAACAAACCCTCCTGATAATCCTTCTTGTAACCATAACTCTACAACTCACTCATCCCTTAATCCCATAGAAGATAAAAGACTTCTTTGAACAGATCAAAGAAGTCGTTCTTGTATTTGTCGGCCATATTTTGTGCCCACATATCTCTCTCTAGCAGGCTCATCTCTTCTGGAGCCTTCTCAAACCATTCTGATGCCCGCATATTCTTTAGGTATTCAATCATCTTATCAACAACCGCCTGCCATTCTTCATTAGTATATCCGCCTGGGATTCCCCATCGTGTAGCTGAGTATCTAGTCATTACTCTCGTCATCGTTTTGATGAACCAAAGTGGCATATCATATTCTGCTTCTCTGGTGAACCCGTGCTTCAGAAGATAGCGCCGTTCTTTGAAGTAGTGCGGAATCTCAAGAATATTTCTCCACCAGTGAACGCCTTCATGTCGAAAGCTTTCCTTCCAATCTATCATATAACACCTCACAATAGTTAAAGCGAGAAGAAAAATCTTCTGCTTTAACCTAGCTTATTTTATATTTCGATATTCTTCCGGAGGAAACCCATAATTGAAGTATTTAAATCCGTGTTTTTCACACAGTCTTTCCATAAAATCTCTTTTGGGAAAATATTGGCTTCCCTTTGTCCACTCTGTACACATTCTAAGGTTCTCGACGGAATAAACCGGATACCCATATGCGATTTCGATTGCCTCACCTTGGTGATTGATTGCCCAGTGCTCCAGCTTTGCCTGCTCTAATGTGTCATACCCGTTTTCCCCCAACCACTGACTTTATCGTTCATTCCGCTTCTTTATCCGCTTCTGCTCACTGAAGGACAGCCAGCCTCCCAACAGACAGATCCCTAACAGCTCAAAGAACATATCAATACCTCCCAACGTCTGTCATTTTATCCCAACATCACCCGCCTGTTGTGTCAACCTACATGACTAATCATACGTCTTCATTACCTTTCTTATCTTTCTGCTCGCCGCCATTTTCCTTCACGCAAATCGGGAGCCGCCGAACATGGTAGTCCTTTCTTTCTCTTACCACATTATACTTCTCACAGGTGTGTGTCGGGTATGGATGAGTCCCAGGGAGTCCGTACATGGCAGCGAGAGAGCTAGAGATACCAGCTCTGTACTTAGAGAATCTGCATTCATTGCACAAGACTGTTTTAGTTTTCATATATGACACCTCGTCCTTTAGTTTTTGAGATCCTTCTTCATCGCGGCTTCAATATCAAAGCCAAATTTCTGACTGTAGCGTATGATAACCCCATCAATACTTTCTTTGTTGACCATCCGGTAGTAGCTCATGAGACCGAGCGCATACTGTAGTTGCTCAAGAGGCCAATAAGTTCCGCTCTCTCTATCCTTCGCGTAATTGAAAAGCATCGCCTCGAAGTTGCGCTTCTTCTTATACCCAATCGTAATCTGGTTGTCTTTGTTAATCATCACGCCGAGTACCCAATTCTTATGATACGAGGGGCCGTAATGAGTTTTCTCATCTTTAATGATATAACTAGCCCCGAAAAGTCTAAACAGATTTTCAATCTTTCTGATAATGAAGCTCTTATCAAACTCAATACCACAGCTGATGTTCATATCATCAGCATATCTGGTATACGCGAACCTTCTACCCTTTTTATCAGGGTTGTTTTCCGGGTTCTGCAGGCTACGCAGAAACTTACTGAATTCAAAATCAAACGGAATCATAATCAGATTGGTCAGCATCGGGCTGATCGGCGTTCCCATAGGTAGACCTCCATCCAGGAAGCAAAGCGACAGAGCTTTTCTAAGCTCTTCTCTCCCGCTTTTGCACTCCGTAATGAGACAGAACGGGTAAATCATAGACAGCGCGTTCCATACAAACTCCGGAGTGGTATTAGGAAAGAAACCGCTGATGTCAGTCTTTAAATACCACTTGCTCTTATTCCACTGATGGACTTTTGCGGCGTCTACACTACTTCTGTTTTTGACATAAGCGTATGCAGCGGCATGGCTGCTTGCATAAAACTCAGATTCTAACAGTAGTTTTAGCTCTCGCAGACAGTTCATCAGCTCATCATCCGGCGCATTGATTTCTCTCATACCGCCACTTTTTTTCGGAATAAAGAATTTGTGATAATGCTCACGAATATCACTCTCCATCAGGCCATGGTGTTTCTTGTTGAATGTTCTTAACAAACCAATCTTTTTCTCAACATCAAACCCAGCTAAAATTCTTTCAGGAAGTCGCTCATATGTAAATGTTCTAGTATACGGAGATCTTGGTGTTCGCTCCCGCACATTCTCACCTTGGAATAATGCGAGCATAATATCTTCTAAAGCAATTTGCTTGTACGGCTCTGTAATTCTAACTGTTACATAAATCATATCGTTCTCCTTTTTTATCTGAAACTATATATGGATTTGGATCTAGTACGACGCGCGATGTTGTCGTCAACTAGGTTATTGTGATCCGCTTTGGATGCTTATTGTTCATCAGGACACGCCTGCAGGTAGCGGATATTGCAGTGTCGAGTGATCGTTCGACCTCTTTTTTATTGTACCAAATCGCTGTCTCTCGCTAAGGAACAAGCCGGAGTGATGTTAGGCTTCCTTGGGGGATGGGAGCTTTGTGCCGATTTGCAGCAACTCGCGGGGTTCCTCTTTCGGACGATGTGCTACTCTTCCGTTCCGGTAAGAGTTTCTATTTTTTTCAAATAGAAAGTGCTTTCAGATATTTAGATTGAATTGGTTGTTAGCAGGCGTGCCATTCCCCTGCATCTCTTTAGCCATTAAGGCGCGTGGCGACACGAAATTTCCACCTCAAACAACCAATATTTAATATGCTTCCATAGTAAAATCAAAGGCGTCGATCAAAACTATCTTCTTGATCGAACGCCCATTCACAAAATTCATGAAGTTTGCTACTGCACATGAACAAATCATTCGCACAGAAGGAGCAATGCTAAGCTCCAAATTGCAAGCAGAACGAGGAGTTTCACTAGCTGCATCTTCATGGCTAAACTGCATGGAGTTAATGAGATTTTTGACCATCGCATTAGAACTCCAGTCTGCCGCGAAGTGTTGCGCGTCCGTCAAACGCATCCTAATATCGAACACAGCCTTAATATACGGATTTCTGACGTTATCCTCGCAAATTTTTCTGCGGAGATCAATATTGTCCACCATGAGAAAAATGTAACCGGACAATCGCTGGTTGGTGTACCCCTCTCGAACTACTTCAATACCGTTTGCATCAGGGTTGATATCTACCATCATATCCTTTACAGCCTCTGCTTTGTTTCTGCCAATATCACTGTCCTTGAACATTTGATTTGCAATATTATGTGGTTCGACTTTATCAAAATCGTACAAAGTAACCTTGCTAAGCCCAGCCCTTGCCAACAACTCTGCTATCGTCGAACCGGCTGCGCCGCAACCAATAATATGGACTCTTTCTTTCACCTTTGTGGGGTTAAAAAATTCAATACTCTTCGATAAATTCATTTTCATACCTCCCTATAATTTGGAATATCATATTACATCTCATATCCGATTTCACTCACGATACATTTGTCTCTCACTTCAGCATCTTCAATCCGCCAAATCCAATAATCATATGGGTTCAAGTAAATCTCCGCGCCATAATCAGACGGTGCGGTACAATCGACGTCTTCAGCCATTTTATATCCAGCGTCGATATATCTCTTGGACTCTGAATGAAACCTACGTTTCACGTGTTCTACCGCACTATCTAAATTCCTATAAACGCCGGATAAATCAATACCCTGGTCTGTCTCGGTTATTACACAAAGCACCTTCATGCGACTTCCTCCTCGCTATGTACCTCTGAACAGCCAAAGCCTCGGCTGTTTTTAGTGTCAAAGAAGTTTCTCCCTGTGAAACTTCTTTGACGCTTCCAGCTATTTCGTTACTCCCTCGTTCCGATAAGAGCGATATGTAACTTAACATATCTACGCAGGCACATATGTTTTTTTTACTTAATTAACATCTTACCGTCACGCCAAACGGGACGCTCATCAATAATTTTATCTGCGTCCTCCATGAATTCTTCAAACTCGGATGCTGTGTCCATAATCCACTCGATGCCATCCTGTAAATCATATATGTCTGTCTGTCTAAACTGACTAACATTGTTAAAGATTGTTTTACACAGGTCATATGTAATCGGACTGAACCGTTCCAATTTGATCTTCACCTGATTGTTCTCATATAGGACACCTCTCCGAACATCATAGACCTGCGAAGACACACGCCCCTTCTTGTTAAAAATTTGGAAGATATAAAAATCATCAATGGCTGTCAGCAAGTCCGATCTGTATCTTTTATCTGTAGATGATGGTGAAACCCCCATATTTACATGCGAGTGCCCGTGCATCCGGATGCTATTAAATGTTTCTACATCTAAGCTATCCTGCCAATTCGTGTAGTCTTCTGTATTTGGCGTGACGCTTGTCGCCGTAACACTTTGCGGAAAGACCAAAATATCATCCACAATAAACTCATCTGGTTTCTTAGATCTCCTCACGACTCCATGCCATCCAACTTCCTGGTTCCTATTACCAACAAGTAAGGCAACCTTCATCCACGCTTTTTTACTGTACAAAATTTCACACGGGTCTGTTGCCAACAACAAATCTGTTGCGTTAGTCGCTTTAACCATTACTGTCATCATCTCCTTCCATCCATTTAACTGCTGCGATAGAATCGACCACTTGTCCGTTCGGTAACTCTAGCACCGCCATATCTTTTCTGAATAACTCACTAAGAAAACCTCTTAGAACAACAGTGTCACTAAGATTTAAATTTCCATTCTCTGCACATGTCATGTCTACAGCATAGACATAATCTAATTTATCGCAAGATTCTTCTAATACCTGTCGCCACCCACCGAGGCAACCATATTTATCAAGATGTGGATTAGGAAAATAGCTTTTATATCTATCTCTATATGAAAAATGTCGTACCGGCAACACGCAACCACCAAAACTAAGCTCCCATGCAGAACACATTCTGATTTTAATATTGGATTCTACAAAGATTTCTATCATCAACTTTCTAATTCTCTCTTTTGAGAAAAAGAGGTCGTCAATTCTGCTAAGTTCAGAATACATGATAGACGAACCATTATTGATATACTCTTGTGCAACCTCTGGATCAAATAATGTCATGTATCCAGTCACAACATACACGATTTTTCCATCGTCATCGCCCGACTCAACAGTAATATTTTTATTTGACAAGAAGTAGTTCATTAGCTCATTATTGTTATTACCGTTACTAATATTATTGTCAATAGCTTCTACCACCAGAGCTTTTTCGTTATACTGTTTATACAGTTCCCTAACACCATTTAATTTTTCGATGATTCTACACATTATATTTTCCATTTGGACTGCATATCTACGCCTCTGGATATTTTTCAATTTTCCTTCATACCCGCAAAGATAATATTTTTTTCTTACAATATCTACATCCACGATATTGTAAACCACATCGTTCATTGCTTTATAGGTCTTATCTGTGTCGCGACTACCGAATAGAGTCTTAACAAAACCTTGTTCTGTCTCTGTCGTACATCTAACACCCCAAGGATAGAACACCTTAAACAAGCATGTTAGGTAATGCCACGATTCATAGTCTGGTGTATTAGTAAAAACAACTGTACTCTTTCTTTCATTATTCCTAAAGATACGCAAACTAATGCCGAGCTGTTCTCCTATCAATGAAAGTTCTCTTGTAGTATATTCCTCCCAGCCGCTTAATGATTTATTCATATTAACCAAGGTCATTGCTAGTTCCACCTTGTCCCATACGCAAAACATGACTGCATTTTCCATAGAAATTCCATCAATGAATTGCTTCCCATCTTCCGCCCATGTGCTCCAAGCGGTGTGGTTTGGGTCTACGACTTTAACCGTGACGGTATCTTTTTCTGTAATTCTCGGTTTCAAGAGCAACCGCGCCATGGCAAGCGCAAAATTATCACCCTTGAATGTCCCGTCTCCGACAATGTTAACAAATTCAGACTCTAACTCTGGACTTAAAACCAAAACCTCATCACTAATTAAGCAATTTGAAAACATACATCTGCTCCTTTCTTACAGATTATTGGCAGGCTATCTAGCGTTGCTAGGTGGCTTCCCAACAATCTGCTATGCTACCTGCAAGGCCGGGCATTACTGCCCGGCCTTGCAGGTACTAAAATTAAGAGTTAGATCGCAGCGCTGTCTGCCTTAATAATGGTACTCAACGTACATACACCAGTAACGCCAAGTTCTGCGAACGTGGTATCCATATCGTTTACCGTCAGAAACGTGCCAGACAAAGAAGTAACTCCACGACTGTAGTCAACCCCCATCTTATTAAACAAGGAACGAGGGGTCTCTACATGTTCATCTACGGCCTGGCTATCAAAACGGCGGGTGGTACTTCTAACATTCACAATAATCATAATATACTTCCTTTCTATTTTTTATTTTTATCAGCCTACGACAGAGATTCTGTCGCTCATCCACGTCAACAACGTAGCGATTTCAACCAGAGCATCTCGAACCTGCGTTTCAACCTGTTCTGCTTTTTCGATGATAGTTGCGTAGTTTTCCGCCATAGCTTCCTGAATTGTCTGACCATCTTTTTTCTGCAGAGGCACTGTCACCACAGCACAACCAGCTCCATCACAAGACTCTCCTTCAAACAAGATTCCGTTTCGAGAGACAAGACCACGCTCAGAGGTAGTAAGATAGAAGTCGACCTCCCCGTCCTTGCTCTTCAACAAGACAGATTCAGGTCGATAGGTTGCCGCTTTTTCAATTTCGGCAATGGTGAGATCCGATTTGAAAGTTACAGAATTTCCACACACAATAATTTTCATATTTTTCTCCTTTTCATATGTCTAATTATGTATTATAAAGTGATTCTATATATGGATTGAGAAGAACCTTAAACAATAATTCTGAGCGTTAGCTCGCTTGCAAATCTTGGTGATGCACCGTATGTGTCGACTGACACCTCCCCGTTGGGGTCACTTAGCGATCGACGCCTTACGGTATAGTTTGCGGTACTTGGGTTGTACGGGTAATGTCTATGCTTAGCCACCAAATCCTCGGCGTTTTCGTGGCAGATGAGCTTCTGGGTCATTCGCTTCAACGCTCTCAGCAGCGGATGCTGCCCTCCCACGCCTTTCGGACAATATGTTACTCTCCCATTCTGGCAAGAGCCTCTGTGAACTTCAGAGTTTGCAATCACTTTATAAATACATTTCTACTGGTGGGCCTTCGGGGACTTGAACCCAGGACCATCCGGTTATGAGCCGGACGCTCTAACCAACTGAGCTAAAGGCCCCCTAATACGGTTAAAAAAAATCAGATAAAAGAATTATTTGGTCAAATTCAAACCACTTCAAATTATTTTTTCATATATATTCTCCTCTTAAAAGTCCATTTTTAATTTATCTTTCCAACCTTCTACACAACGGCAACTCTTCATCTGTTAAACCAATAGCATCTGCTAACTCTTCATATGTTCCTTTTTCGTCATCAATAATACAAATATAAGTCCAAAGTTTTTCAGCAATTTTTCTATAATCAATTTGAACAGGAATTTCTTTAAGTTCATCAACCATATGAGCAATACCAGTATCGAAACCTTCATCGTATTCTGGATGTCCAGTAAATGATTTGTAATCGTTATATTCTTCCAATATATTTTCTATATCAATAATCCTAGTTATATCGTTTACCTCCTAAAATGTTTTAATTTGACTTAATATTGCTATACAAAATAACCATTCTGTAACAGCTCATTAAGCACATCCATATAAATGCAGCTTTCATGAAAGAAGATTTGGACTAAATGCTCACTTAGTTTGCCTGCTGTCCATTCCAAACAACCAGACAATCAGGATTGGGGACACCTCTGGTTTCCTTACCATCTAGCCATCTAGCCAGCACATAAGAGGTCGTCAAGAACACACGGTGGCGGTAATGCTTGCACCGGCCATCAATAGCAGAATCCTTAATCCAATCTCTCAAGCGGACAATCTGCCTATCCAAACTAGACTCAGCATAACCAGTCTGGAGAACATTCCAGAAGTATTCGAGCCTAACATCGCTCGCCCCGGCTTCTTTCGCCAGATACATGGCAGCTGTGACCGGAGCCGTGCCAAGCTTTCTCTGTTTCACCTTCAAGAAACTATTAACCCAGGAGAATTCAGCGATGTGCTTCGAAATCATGTCCGCTCTCTTAGCTTCATTCTCCAAGTGCCTCGCACTAAACTCATTCAGCACCATGCAGATTGCAACCGAGCGCTTGTAAGAAGAAATCTTTCCTCTGTTTCCGCCCTCGGCCATACACAAAGCGTCGGCTTCACTTCTTGCCCTACCCCGGTCAATGTACGGACTACGTTCCATATTGAACAGGAAGAACATCTTTACTGTCTTACCGCAGCGCTTCACCGCTTCGAGCCGGTGATGCCCGTCAATAAGAACACCAGCCTTATCAAACATAATAAAGCCGGTCGGAGTATCTTCATCCCATGTGCCATTCATCATATGGGACTTGTACTTATTCACAGTGCTCTTACTGATCGGACGATTGCCGCCGGACATAGCCAACAAACCAGTCGCCATTTCCGGAGACACGTAAGCATACGCCAACTGTCCACCGTTCCGTTCTTCAAGCAACAAGTTGCTCAACAATTCTTCATAAGCTGTCATTTGTATGTACCTCCTAAAACTTGCTGATATATTTAAAGCCGCTGCTCAAGCAGCGGCTTTATTATGGAGTGGGCGACGGGATTCGAACCCGCACATCTTTCGACGCGAGAACCTAAATCTCGCATGTTTGCCAATTACATCACGCCCACATGTTACCGGCGGCGGTACCGCCGCCGGTTTAATGAAAGCAAGTGTCCGTATAAAACGAACGTGGCAGCGCCGGATAGTGTCGAACTACCGTTTACGGAGTCAAAGTCCGTTGCATTACCGTTATGCTACGGCGCTATATAAATCAAGCAGAGCAGAGTTTAAAGCCATTCCAGGCTATGTAAAGAAAGGAGGTGCTTTATCAACAATAACAGGTAGGAGAATCATTTTCTGTTGCTTGATATGGAGCAGGCGACGAGTGTCGATCTCGCGTTTCCGGTTTGGAAGACCGGTGTTCTAGCCGTTGAACTACGCCTGCATGGTACCACTAAGTCATGGTCGGCTGCGCATTTATCCTTTTTTGAATCGTGGTAGATAATTTTGCTTCGTACAACCACGCATGGCCTGAGCGGAGAATTTTGAAATCTCGACCTCTGGTTCCCAAAACCAGCGTTCTACCTCTGAACTACACCCAGATATGGAGCTACTACCCAGAATCGAACTGGAACCTGTTGCTTACGAAACAACCGTTCAACCATTAAACTATAGTAGCATGGAGGCCGATGTGAGGCTTGAACTCAACGTCTGCGGGTTACAAAGCCGCAATTTTACCAGTTAAACTAATCGGCCACGCTACCCCGCAAAGCAGGGTAACTATGTAAGGGGAATCAAAAAGGGGAACTCCTGTCTCTTCCAGGATGCCAACACACTACTACGGTCTACCAGAAGCAAACCGCCACTTTTCAGGTGTCATAGTCCGCAAACTATGGGCTTTTCTTTGGTACGGGATAGGAGACTCGAACTCCTACGTCTTTCGACATCGAGACTTAAACACGATGTGTCTACCAATTCCACCAATCCCGTATATTTAACTTGCTACAACCCAGCCTGGTGGTTGACCCGTGGGCGTTGATAACTGACCCGAACCATTGACCCAGGATTTTGTAAAACTTTAACCGTTAACCTTTGATTCTTGAACTTTAATCTTCTGAAGATCTTTGAGCCTTGAATTTTGAAATTTTAACTTTGAAGTTTGAGCTTTACAGCAATATTTCTTCTATAAGAAATTGGATTAACAGTCCAATCTTTTTGTAAGCACAAAAATTTCAAGTTTTGCTTTACAGAAGGCACATATTTGTTCATTTTTACATCGAACCAAGTGCCATCAGCACGATGGGTTACCGTTTTAGGTTTTCGGGTTGCAGCAAGTTGCTTATTTTAGTATTCTACGGTGATTGTAGTGGTCGCATTGGACACAGACAGCTGAGAATCTACATCCGCAGTAAACGCGTCAATCCAATCGCTCAAAACCTTGATTTCATTACCAATACCAATCGGATCAACGAGTTCATACGTATTGTTGGCAATATACTCTTCTCTCAACCGCTTAACGACCTCAGAATCCTTGGTTGTCTTGGCTTCTTTGGGCTGCGACTGAAGGAAGTTCATGATGTATTGCTCGGCTTTCGCTTCAATCCACTCGCCTTCGTGTTTGGCGACCTCGGCACGAGCCTTTTCATACTGCCGAACCATTACATCCAGCAAGTCTCTCTTTGCCATAAGGCCATGATTCTTCATTTCAATAGCTTCAGCCACGGTATAAGTCTCACCACCGATTACTACCTTAGCTTTGGCATTGGAGAGCACAACTGCTCTCTTAATGGCAGTCCGACGAGCAATCAAGTCCGTAACAGACTGATAATCAGACTTCATATTCTCCTTGAGGGTTTCGACCAGCACACCGCCGATCTTTTTGTCGCTCACTTTCTTACTGGCAACGAAGGTTTTACCAGAAGTGGCGTTGAAAATTCTAGCGTCCAAAATCTTCAGCTCTGCAAGAGCTTTATGGACAGTCATAGTTTCTTTGTTCATGCTAACTCCTTTCTTAAACAAGCTTCAAAGCCTTCTCTAACTCCGCTCTTTCTTTTTCTCGCTTTAGCTGTTCCAGTTTACGAGAGCATTCACGCCACTCATATTCAGCTTCTCTCGCCCACATTTCTAACAACTCTTCGTTAGTAGCGTCTGTGATCGGGCGATAGCCTTTCTCTCTGGCTTTATCTAAAATGTTCTCTTCCTCAAACCACACATAACGCTCGTACCAAGAAATATAGAAATACCCATACTTTCCGAACAAGTCCGGATATTGCTTTTCCATAATAGGGTCGGGGTTTAACCCTCTGACCTTCTCCAACAATTCATTTCTGTCCAGTTCTGCTCACCTCACATGGAATTAGATTTTTATTATTGAGTCCGTAATAATAAGACCGATCCTTATGCCACGACCTGTCCGCTCAATGTAACAACATTGTTAATAACAGTAAAAACAGGCATACACGCTTTTGCTCCATCAGGCGTCATGTAGCATTCAACATCCCCATCTTTCGACACATTGTACGCCATCATATATGCGTCAAGCGCATTGATATTTTCCAAATACATTTCCTTACCATTCTGAACAAGAGTGTAGTTGCAAATACAATTTCTCTGAAGTATATCTTCCATAGCAATTCTAATTTTGTCTTTCATAAATCTTCCTCCTTTACAAACTGATTTTTGTTGTGGTCTCCCTGGGTGAATTCGAATCACCATATACCTTATGAGGGCCTTCCAATTATAAGTTGGAAGCTATAACCAATTTAGCTACAGGGAGATATTTTTTAGCCAGCAACCACAACCGCTCTATCAATCAGTCGGCCTAACCAAAGGATAGAGCTTGGTTGCGTTGCCCAACCTGCTTGAAAGCTTTCTTGCCCAGCCTGTACTTAACCGGGCGTCTGCAATCAATGTTCAGGTCGCTGGTTTTGACCCTCGCTCTAGAACCAGTTAACTAGAGCGATTGAGAGCTGCCGGGCGGAATTGCACCGCCTCTAAGCACGGGTAACACCCGTGCTTCACCCGCTTTGAGCAGCATGTGTGGCAACCAGAATTGCACTGGAATAACTGCGGTCAGACAGTCAACCTCTTTTACACCATGAGGTTATATACACAGAGTAATATATGCTTTTTCCACCAGATACACCGTGCAGAAACTGCACGTGGCACCAGCACTAAGACTCGAACTTAGAACTACGGTTTTGGAGACCGTTGTTTTTCCATTTAATACTACACTGGTGTGTTTGCCCGTCTTTCCAGGCTGTCAAGTCACGAGCCGGAGTGTAAGACTAGAACAGCGTCGGTAACGCCGTCCTTACAGAACTCGCGTTCTTAATTGTGGCTCGTAGCTATGCCTCCGACCGGAATCGAACCGGCGACACGGAGACGGGATTACGAGTTAGCGTAGTGATAAGGCCCCATACCGTAGCTCTGAGCCGCGCCTCTGACTCAGGACCACTTAACCCACGCTGTTGTCAACTAAACTCGACGCCCGCCCCTGCTCTACCTACTGAGCTACGGAGGCAAATTAAAGCACCGTCAGCACCCGGTGCTTTTGGGAACAAATTTTTAAGAAAGGAAGTGAACAATGAACAATACCATGCCTGGTTTGACCTATCAAAGTGCTGTTTGATGGTCTTGTGGCGAGGAGCTGAGGTGTCGATCCCCATACAGTTACTAGCTGTACCAGCTGTTTTCAAGACAGTGCTGCGAGCCGTCGCAGGTAACTCCCCACGCAATTTAATCTTGTATTTTTTAACCACTCATCGTGGTTATATTATATAAGACTATTTTTCAAACGTCAACCCTTTTCCGCGAAACTCGTCAGACGAGTTTCGCGGGCTTAAATTCTACCCTGGGCAGCTTGCGACTACCCAGGGTAAAGAAACAACCGCAGCGGAAAAGGCAAGGCTGCGGTGTTAGTCTTCTTCAGTATGTACGTGGATTCTGTAACCGCTCTTCCATTCGGCAGCTACACCAATCACGCCGAAGATCCAGGCCATAACAGACCAGCCCATCAGCTGGAAGGGAATTGCGGAAATCAGAAAGACAGTTCCAATTAGCGCTGCAAATTCACGTTTCATCTTAGAGTTCCCCCTCGAAGTAGTTGTTGATCCTGACACGAACATCTTTCAGCCGACCGAGAAGGACGACATTACGACTCAAAAGCCGCCTTGCTTTTTTCAGGTCGTCAAGTGCGGCCTGCATATCACAGATAGTTCCGCCAGCTTTATGCTCTTTAGCCCGCTTTTCGTAATAGGTCGCATCGTACCCCGTTTTGTTGATCTCATCGACCAGCTCTTTTTTCCTGCTTCAGCAAGTCTAACAACGCAATCTGCAACATCATTCCTTTTCATCCTCCTTAAAATTCAACACTCGATATTCATCGGGGATATCATCGACACCCTCGTAGTATTCTGTAAAGCTCGACCCATCATGCAAGACATATCCAGCGGAAGTGAAACACTCTCCTTCTTCAAACCGGACGTCTCGACCAAAACTTTCATAGTCGATATACCTGGCCAGCGTGCCGAGCTTGTCCGTGCTGTAACAACCACTCTCCTCGATGTAGTAATAACCAAGGTCATAGTCGTTAGTTACATTAGAGAAGACCATGTAGCTATCCAGGTTATCCACGAGATTGATAAGATCTTTAACAGAATCGCCACAATCCCCTGTCTCAATAACCGCTTCGAACAATTCAAAGTCATAATCACTCATCTCGTCCAATTTTGCTGCCAGGTAATTCAGCTCGTCCAGATTTTCGTATTCGCCGAATCCCCGACAAAGGTCAGTTACATAACAGTCATAGTCCGTGATGAACCATTCCTCATATGGACAACCAAAATCATCCTGCTGACCGATCCCGATACGCTTGAACACATCCTTCATTTCTTTGGTCGTTGTGGGAAGGTGAACCCACTCACCAACCAACATACCCTCGTTGTACTTACCAAGGTTCGTGACGTAGACAGCAAGAGGATAACCTTTGCTGCATTCAAATTTAGCCATAACAAAACCTCCTTACTTAACATCAACCAACTGGCCACCGACGTAGTCAAATCGAGACAAAACCTCGTATTCGTGCTTGTTATTAAGCACCATATATGATGTGACGACCATGCCAGTAGGAATATCACCACGATATGCAATATAATCGTGACCGCAATCACAATCCTCTATGTAACCCTCGCCGTTTCCACCCGCAATCCAATTCTCTTTCACGACATAGATTGCGTTGGGGTCCAGAGCGTCGTTGATATATTGCTGATGGGTAATCAGCTTAACTTTGTCGTCGTTAAATCCGGGCTGTTCCTGCTCAATTACCGTAGTAGCATCATCAGCAGCACACTTCACCGTTACGACGATTCCCCACACTGCCATAGCTGCGATGACGATTGCCAGGATAGCGACACACTTTTTCTTGACGTTCATTTTAAATTCCTCCTACCTGTTTCTTTCTTAGACTACGATTTCCAAATCAACGTACTTAGTACGCTTTCCGGTGCTAGGTACGACCAGCGCCGGGCCATTATGGTTGTGGTCACACAACAACCTACTAAGCGGGTACAGACAACCACTTCCATCAAAATCCACCAGGATTTCTCCGGCGTGATTCTCACCGGCGTAGATTTCATCCGGAAGAATCACGGTCAGTTCTTCGTAGATTACAGCAGCTGGATTCATGCTGTATACCGTTTCCTTTTCGTGTGCCAACATTCCATAGTTGGCAAAAATCGTTACTTCCATATGGCTATTCTCCTTTCCATCCATAAGAAAAGACCGTGCTGATCAGCACGGTCTTGCAAGGGATTTATTAACTTAAAAGCTCTCTAATTCTATGTCTGACTACCTGTTCAATCAATTTAAGCCGCTTCGCAGGTAGATTGTAAGTGGGTTGTCTCTGGAAACTAAAGTCCAGCATACCCCGGAGCTTCTTCTTATGCTCCGCTGTCATGAACTCTTTTGCCTTCTCGATGAAGTCATCATAAGCTCTTGGATAAAGTGTATTAGCATACCGAACCAGAGAATTTGCGTTTTTGAAATCGTCCGACCCAGCCAAGTTGAACAGCGAATTGCCATGGTCAAACAACGGGGCTGGTTTGGCAATTTTATTTGTCTGATTGTCCACTAGGAATCCAAAATTCCCATAGTGGCGATCTGTATTACAGATGATTGCGTCCAGTAGGTACATATCCGCAAGGGCAGAGGTGAAGTCAAGGTCAGCGTAGAATTTTTCCAATATGCTAACGCCCTCTTCGTGAACCAGCTGTCCTACTGGTACATACGAATATTCTTTTGAGGTAAACAGCTTACACGCTGAACAAAGAACCCCTTTCCACCTTGATAAGCTATACGGAACCGCCTCAATCCCCAGAGCTGACGCTATCTGATAAGCGTAAAGCTCCGAGTATGGCTCATACCCGGTGTTGGAAGCACCAGAGGTGCCGCCCTTATATAGGTAAACCTTACCGCGAATCCGCCGCCAGCATTTTGGCAGCATACCGTTCGTGGTGAACTCTGGACTTGATACCAAGTCAGTGTTTGGAACATTACCAACACCAGTAAAAGCAACCGCCGCAAGAGCCTGATTAAAATTGTTGTCGTACAGGTTTACCTGCTCGAACGTTGTCGGGTCATCAACCCGTTCGACCCAATAGCAGTCGTTCAAGGATAAACCTCTTGACAGGGTGATGATCCCAAGTTGCCTATTCAGGCTTAGGTTGCATTTGGATAGTAGCGCATTCACATATGCTCTGTTTTTTGGTATCGCCCTACTTTTAATCCATCTGGAAAGGCTATCCACCGTTGGAGTGAAACCAATAGGAAGAAGGTTTTTCTTGCTTTCGTTCACCCATAAGATTTCATACTCAGGGTTCGCGCTTTCTGGATTTGCGGAGAACCGAAGGAGTGTTTCGTTAAAATGTTTCAGGTAATATTCCATTGGCAATTCACCCCTTTCTGTGTTAGTGCTGTATTATACCATTAGAGAGTCATGGATGTCAAACCCGCGCCTCTGCTCCATACAAGTGCTTTACCTTCCTGCACCCGTCTGGGGCCATATCGCTTACAACGATGTTCCACTTGATACTATAGGTCTTTGTTCTGCAATATGCCTGTGTGTCTTCCGCCCATGCTTCCAAAACTGATGTACCACTTTCTTCCGCAGCACATCTATAGTTATCCAGCATATGCGAGTGACACCCATCAAGGCCGTCATATACTTCCACGGTTCCGCACTCCACTTTGTCGCCTATCTTAGTGTAAGCAAGGACATAGACATATGGGATTTCCTTTTCTATTATATCCCAACTCTCGCCCTGTAGCTCAGCGACTTCCATAGCGTACTCACGAGAGGTATAACCTTTATCGTAGGTTGTGCCTTCGTTGGTCTTCGTGCGGATCGTGTATAGTTTCATGTCTGGCCTCCTGTCGTGTAAGTGCTACCATATTATAACACCTACACCACCAGAGGTCAAACGTTAGAAGCACTCTCTATCCCGCTCTCTTTGCTCTTTGTATTCCATGAGATACTGGGCAGCCTCTCGACACACGTCACCGCCTAATTCCTGGAGGAACTTTGCTACCTCCGTAATCCGCGCGTCCTTTTCTTCTGCTTCAGCGACGTGTTTGTTGTACGCTTCGGTATCAGTCATCATACCCATGGCACGATAGAGATCGCTTATGGACTTCATGCCGGACAACCATTCCTGACCGTCCGAGGTCTGCAACGCTTCTGCCACCTGGACGACACCCTGGTTACGGAGCTCGTCTGGGTAACCACAGCCGATGTCTCTAAGAGGGCAACCGTCGCACCACTCTCGACAGGAGCAATAGTTGCCCACACTTTTAACAGCCTTGTTCCAGCTTTCACAAGTGCGGTAGCAGCAACCGTCGGCACGATAGCTTTCGCAGTTCTTGCATACGTTCACTTCCATATTTGTTCCTCCCTTTCTAATAAAAAACGCCCGCTAAGTAATAGCGGGCGTTGAAGACTTTTTAAACCACCGTCATGGTAAAAAGAAAGCCGTACTTAGTACGGCGGTAAGACAGGTATGTATTAGTTGAACCATTCCAGTTCGTGCGATTCCAGGGTTACGTCAAAGCCCCAACAGTCACAAGACCAGAAGGAACCAGAATCTTCTCCTGCTCTCTCAACCAAAAGCCGGAACTGATCTAACCATACCTCGTTCTGGAGAACGAACATAGAACCGGTTTCAAACCAGGGCGGAAGTTTGGAGTGGATATAATCCAGGCCAGAAGTAATTTCCACCTCCGCTTCTCCGCAAGATGATTCAATTAACCTAGCTCTAATATGAGCGCTTTCTTTTTTGTTTGTAATATACAACTCTCTCACCTCAAACATCTCTTTTGTTTGTATAAATTACCTGTCATAACTATAATATACCACGGCAGGTAAAAATTCCAGAGGTAAATGTTTCCTCTGGCACGGTGAAGTGGAATTGCTTTAGCGCTCATTAAAACCCGTCGCGTTACAGCGAGTTTTAACCAGAGCTAAAACCATGGGCGAACGAAAAACCATGGCTTTGACAAAAACCATGGTTTCGTAGGTTTGTTTATTCCAGCGAGAATGCTTTCTTATACCAACGATACATTTTAATCGTGTCGTGGTAGTTTTTCTTGTGCCTAAAAATCTGTTCGACCGCTGGACGGTTGTTGAAGTCAAAGACGTCCAGGCCAGACTGTTCCGCTTGATGCAGGGCGTAGAATCGACCGGAACGCCAGGCGTTGGAAAAATTATGACGGCGGGGGAAGCCAAGCTGTTCATATTTTTCCACCAGCATATCCAGTTGCCCTTTAATCTGAATCTGACTAACTTTTCTTCCAAAAAATTTACTTCCTCTTGTTAGCATTTTCTTTATAAAGGAATCCACCGACATGTCTTTTACAACCTCTTGCGTAACATCCCCTTTGTCTCTTGATGATACTCTACAGGTAGAATACCTGTGCAACACATTATAAATAGTGTCAGAGAAACCATTTACCATGCTTCCATCTGACAGATGTATACACCTATTATCCAGGTCTACGTCTGAATCACGGAGCGCAAGGATTTCCTTCATAGTCAGTCCCAGCCAGGCCAGGGCTAACACGGGAGCATCAGCATAGCCGCTATCCAGGTCGTGAACCATTTGAACAGAAGAAACAAGATCCAGCTCGTCCCTAAAGAAAGATTTGCTGATTGCGTCACTAATATCAACATCGTCAACGCTCAAACCCTTAAAGCCGTGCGGGATATTTACAAAACACTTATTTGCCTCGCACCAGTCAGTATATTTGTTCCCGACTGTTATATAGGTGCGAACTGTCCCCGTCTCATCAAGGCATAGCCTCTCCAGACAGTCCACAATAACACCTTTAGTCATTTCAGATATATCTACCCCAAAAGACTGCTCAAATCTGCAAAATGCGTTAAACACACTCGAAAAATGTATTTTTTCCGCTTTATTCCTCGCCACTTCCTCCAGAAACCGCCGCTTGATTTCCTCGTTATACAAGATACCACCACCTTTTAGGCAATGATACCATGTGAAACTAAAATCCGTCAAGCGGAAGTTGTTACAACAAAAGCGCCGTTGCGCACCACCTCCAATTATGGTATGATTAGTGTACCCTTCCAGGGAGGGCCGAAGCCCTCCCCTTTAGGGCGGTCAGGCCGCTCCTGCTTCCATGGCTTCGTCGATGGTGGCATACTCCACCCCGTCGGAACCCATGTAGCCATAACCAGTGTATCCACTGGTTACATATGTATGGTTGCTCATACAGCGTCCTACCTTTCCGCTACCCTAGCAAGCTGCTGCTAGGGTAGCTTTTTTTTGCAGGCATAGACAGAATTCCGCCTATGTTGTTCCTGCGACCTCGCGGGTTAGGACAAACCCGACCCGCAAACGCTCCCGGCCTAACGCCTGTTTATAGTCGCCGGGACGACTTAACAGCTTTTGTCATATGCGTCTGCTTCTTTCAAGATGGAGCGTACAGGCTCCCCATCGTCAAGCCTGGAAGCTAGACGACAGAACATTGACCAGTTACCACAGTCAATCATAAAGTCATCATTTAGAGACCGATACAAGTCATAGATATGGTCACTTTTGCCGGAGTCAATATAGATTTCCAGCATTTCCAGCACGGTTGTATCTATGATATTTTCGTCAAAAGAAATCAATTCAGCAGTCATGTTTACAGTGATTCCCCTTTCTGAATGCTGTTTAGCACTCACCGCGTCTTTCTACATGGTAGAAAAATCCCGTCAATGCTAATCCTGCCCGGGCGGCGCTCATAGAGCGCCGCCCTTTTATTGTTACTTCTGTTCGGTGGGCTGTTCCGGAGTCTCCACAACCTGTTCAGGGGTGGGGGCTTCCACGGGAGCCTTTTTCTTTGTGGTGGCTTTCTTGCGAGTCGCTTTTTTGGGAGCGGGAGCCGGTTCCTCCACGGGAACCACAGGGTGCAAGGCGGCACGGAGGTAGGACATGTCCACGTCCTTTTCCTTAGTGGACAGAACCTTGTACCCGTCCTTTTCCTTGCGAGTGTACATAGCTCGGAAGATATACTTCCACATGGTTGCAACGCTGGCCTTGCGGAAGGTGCCAGAGCTGTTAACACGGTCACCATTGGTATATAGACCGTTGCGGACGTACTTCATGTCGGCGCGATTCATTTCCAGCGTGATACCAGTATCCTTCAGAAGGAATCTGTTTACCAGGTCATTGAGCTGATCGGTGGCCATACGGTTAGTGATGATACCGTCCTTGCCAGGATTCCAGCCGATGTCAAGACGCATAGCCTTGAGATCATCCCGTACATGGTCAAGCATGATGAAGGTTTCCACAGCCGCCTCATGCTTGCGGTTAGGGTCGGTCATGTCCTTGTCACCCAGGATGAAGTTGCACTGAAGGTTATACAGATAGATAGCCATAGCACCGTTAACACAACCGAATCTGTTCGGCTGGCACACCTGGAACAGCTCCCGGAAAGAGATACTAGCTCCGGTGTCGTTTTTGCTGATTTGTGCTTTGCCACCCATTTCAGGATCGACAATAACCCGATACAGGCGGTATGCCTGATTGTCAAAGTAGGACTGGATAGCGTCTGCCCACGACATATCAGCCAATTCCGCCGTGCGGATATAGCGATAGTAGAGGTTGAGTTTGTTCACGGCGCTGTTCAATTCGAGCCAGAACAAGTTGCGCTCCTCTTGTGTGGTGGGGTGCTCAACGTTATTGTTAAACTCCACCTTGCGACAGAGCACCGCCGTATAGAGGTAGTCCTGTCTAGAAGGGTTAGCGACTCCGTTGTCGGTCAGCATAGCCAGTACAGCCTTGTCAGCCTTCAAAGTCTCAACGGCGTTGTCCAGTGCCTTTTTAGTTTCTGCCAGTTTCATGATGATACTTCCTTTCTTATAGCATGATTCTAAAGGTAAATCAGAGCGGCGGAGCCGCTAAACTACACTATCCCGCTACTCTGATTTACCCTTAGCGTTTTGGCGTTCAATCGTTTGCAAGTTCATAACCAAAAACAAATAGACCGGTTGCGTTGGAAGCAACGCTATGCCTATCAGGGTCGCGTCACACCAACGCAACCGGTCTAGCACTCCCGGCCACACGTGGATATAGTCCACCCATAGCCAGGAAGAAAAATCACACTTTTCGCCGTGGTTCGGTCTACTTCCTACCCTACACGCGCCCACGCTTCCCCAGTCGCCCAGCTTGCCTGGTCACAACGTATAGTTATCCCCACGCACTATTCATCTGTCTAGCTGCACACTACCCTTTCACCGGTCAGCACCGCCACACCAGCGGCGGTTGACTTGCACGACTACACGCTAGCGCAATCGCACGTGTCCAGCTTCTCAATTTCGGAGTAGGCCAGGGCTTGCCCTGGACTTGTCAGGCGTTCAATCGTTTGCAATGTCACGCCCAAACTTTTCGCTCTTTCGAGCTGTCCCTATCCTATCACATCGGCTTGTTTTTGTCAAGCACTTTTTTGCGATTTTCTAGGGATTTTTTTTGAAACACCGGAGCCACTATCCAGCAGACGACATCTCGTCTTATATGGTCGATTGTTAATGTGGCGTTGATGTTATCCAATGCAATCAGGTCAGGACACAACCGGCGACTGTCACTATCCGCCGTCCATCCGGTTTGGTGCCCGTCCCTTGACTGTGCCTTGAGTATACCAGACATGGACAGGGTTGTCAACCCCTTTTTTTGCGATTTTTTGATTTTTTGTTCAGAAGGTGTTATTGAGACTCATTCCTATTATTGATTCGGATCAGACAAGCTAACGGCCATTAGCCATTCTAGACTACGTTCTAGACTATAGTCTATTATAATACCTAACACCGCTAATTACTAACGTCCCATTTCCGGCCTATGGGGCGTAGAGGGGGTAATTTCCATATTTTAGAGCCGGTTTTTTAACGTAATATGGAATTAGTTGTTCCACCATTTCACAACTTTTTCTCACCGAAACTCACCACTTCCATCCGCAACAGATTGATTATCGGAACTTTTTATTTCTCTTTATTCAGTTAAAGTTTCCCCTTCGTTTCTCCAGTCTCTAATTTTGGAACGTAATCAGTAGCTCATAAATTTTGGAAAATTTCTTGGAACTCGCCGTCCAAAAATCTTGACATTTGAAAACATTTTCGCTATAATAGTAACATAATCAATAGAAAACATTTCAAATTTAAAAGGAGGTTTTGCCAATGAGCAACCTAATTTCTTTCCCCAACAACGCTGTCAACCCCGCAAGCAAAACTGTCAACCCTGCGTCCATCGACGTCAACTCTGTCCGCCGCTCACGGACTGCCGACAGCAGCCGTTCACGGGTACTCAAGCAATCTGCCGCCAGCCGGATCACCGCTCAGAGCGACCAACCGGTAGAGGTCATCACCGCACCTGACCGAGCGGCTGATCCTATTAAGAGTGTTGAAGACATCCGTAGAGCGTGCTCCTACCTTCTAGACAACCACCGCTACAGAGATCATATGCTGCTTGTCATGGGCATCAACTTCGGCCTCCGAATTAGTGACCTGCAGCGTCTTCGGTTCACCCACATCCTAAACGAGGACTTCTCCTTTAAAGAATCCTTTGAGATCCTGGAAAAGAAAACTGCCTCCACCCGTAAAAGAAAAAAGAACCGCTACGTTGTCATCAACGACGCGGTTATGGACGCTGTGGAACTCTACCTGGAGCACGCACCCTACCCTGTCAGTCTGTTTGACCTAGTGTTCCGGTCTGAGAGCAACAACCGTGGTGCTTACGAGCCTGGTCCTCTTAACAGAAGATCTGTCAATCGTATCCTAGAAGATATCGCCGACCACTGCAATTTCGATTTCCGGTTCTCCTCTCATTCCCTCCGCAAGACATTCGGCTACCACCAGATGATGATGTCCGGCAACGACCCTCGCAAGCTGGTGCTCCTCCAGAAGATGTTCGGCCACTCCTCCATGAACGAGACCCTCTGCTACATCGGCCTCACCAAGGAAGAAATGACCGAAGCCTACGCCAACCTGAACCTGGGTGGCAACGGATACGACTACCAGCTCGCTGCTCTGTACGAAGCACCTGCTGATTCAGCCCCCGCCGCCATTTGACTTCTGAGGTCTATTTTCTCCATGTAGACTCACAAAACTCAGGGAGATAATCTGATGGGTATGTAGGTATATACCCCTGGCCGTTCCGTTCTACTTCTCCCTGTGGTGTGGGAGAAAACATGATATGTAAGTTCAACCGTCTAATCTCCTTCTCACGGATGGCCGCTGCAGCGGCATCTTGTAGGTCGCTCCGCTCCCGGAATCGCTCCCGCTCTTTTCCGTAGAGAGAAAAGGTGTTGTTCCCTCGACCTGTCCTGCCTAACCCTGAACGCCCTGCTCCTCACCCAATAGCTGTCCCGCACCGTTTCTTTTTTTT
>ERZ1035037.21-NODE-21-length-65456-cov-49.076497_pt1 | contig 65456 bp, 60 predicted proteins | sample MGYA00520618_ERZ1035037 | MGnify/ENA primary metagenome ERZ1035037 (study PRJEB33766, sample SAMN09781741) | gut metagenome | biome: gut microbiome | host: Homo sapiens | place: Madagascar | study: EMG produced TPA metagenomics assembly of the PRJNA485056 data set...
GAAAATAAAATTTTAACTTTTATAAAAGAAAATAGAATGAGTTAAGATATATATGGATATAAAAGGAGATTTAGCGCAAATATTATCTGGGATGCCTATTATAGTTCCTAACTGTAATGTAGCTATTACGCAGCCTACAGTAAAGGATATTTGTGCTTTTGGAGAAGATGACTTTTTAACTGCTGTTCAAATTATTGTTAATGTAGATAGATTTGTTGGAGAACTAAGGCAGGGCAATCCACAGTTAGAAATGTTGTCTGATTTTCACTTATTAATGATGGCTCTTTCACAAGATATATCTATTAAAAGTTTAATTTCAGAGTTTTTTAATATTATTTTTCCTAATTATAAGGTTATAATAGAAAGAAATCTTATAAATTTTAAAATTGAAGAAGTAAAAAAGAATATAGGACAATTAAATCCTATGAATTTTGAAGAATTTCAATTTTATTTAAAAAAGTTGTTTCTCCCTACTGGAATAGATGGGGATGATCCTGATTACAACCCAGCGAACGAACAAGCTAGACAAATTGCTGAAAAACTTAAAAAGGGTAATGAAATTAGGAATAAATTGAATCAAGAAAAAAATTCTGGACAAGTATCTCAAAGTTTGATTGGGAGTTATACTTCTATTCTTTCTGTTGGAATGGGTATGGATATAAATATTTTTTATAATTATACTTTATTTCAATTATATGATTCATTTTTGAGATACACAACAAAAATGCAATATGATTTTTATATGCGGGTATCTACTATGCCGATGATGGATACCAGTGAAATGAAAGAACCTAATAATTGGTTAGATGATTTATATAAATAATTTGTTATATTCATACTTTGTTGGAGAAGTATGTTTATATATAGATGAGAGCTGACGAGCTTTCTGATAAAAGAAAAAAGTGTATACAAATTTTTCAAAGGAGAGAAAACATATGAATCGATTCGGGATTCGCGAAATTTGTAATGTTGTTTTCAAACCACTCACTTCTGTGGATATTGGAGATCAACATTTTGATGCGTATCAACCAGTTCTTTACATCGACACCGCAAAGACTTCTAGTCTAGAAGGTGCTGCAACCACCGTTTATGCACAAGGTGGTCAAGGCAATCCTCGTTTGATTGGGTGGGATGGGGAAAAGACTCTTACCTTTAGAACTAACGTGAAGGTAGCTGCCTAGTAATAGGCACAGTTAAAATTTCTTGGATTGCGGGGAGTTCCTTAGAGCCTAAATTAACCAAATTATTATAGTGATATGAATAATGGCCTTGACTAATTATTAAGGGTATGGTAAAATCAATTTAGGATTGGATAATCCGCAGGTAAGTTAATTATTAATCACTTGAAAAAGGAGGACTGAAATAATGACCCCAAGTGAAATTAAACCAGGAATGAAATTTGGACATTGGGAAGTTTTAAAATTTGATCATGTTAATAAGCATAGAGTAAAATATTTTTTATGTAAATGCGATGTTTGTGGAACTATTAAACCAGTAAGAGGAACTTCTTTGATAGATGGAACGTCTACAGCTTGTTCTAAGATATGTAAAAATACGCTTATAGGACAAAAATTTGGAGAATGGACTGTTATTCGACATGATAAGAGTCATCCGAGATATTATATTTGTAGATGTTCTTGTGGTACTATTAAAAGTGTTTTTTCTGGAAGTTTAAAGTTTGGCAAAACTAATAGTTGTGGATGCTTAAAAAATAAGCACGTAAAACAAAAAAATAAGGATAATGCAGAATCTTATATTGGCGAGAAATATGGTAAATTGACAATTGTTGATTACTTTTTAAAAGGCAAAAGTTATTGGTATAAATGTAGATGTGACTGCGGAGCAGAAGTTTCTGTTATTGGTAAAAATTTATTTAACGGAAATACTTATTCTTGCGGTTGTGTAAACTCTAAAGCCAATGAGCTAATGGATAAAATATTAACACAAAAAAGAATACCTTTTAAAAGAGAGGTTAAATTTGAAGATTGTTGTGATAAGAAGCCATTGCCATTTGATTTTGCTATTTATAATGAATATAATGAGTTGTTGGGTTTAATAGAGTTAAATGGCTCATTGCACTATTCTGCTTCTGGGACTGGTTGGGATACACCAGAGAGATTAATTCGTCAACAAAAACATGATTATATAAAAAGAAAATTTTGTGAGGATAATAAAATACCCTTTCTTATTATACCTTATCAATATTTTAATGATATAGAAAAATTTTTAGAAACTTCTGATTTCTGGCAAATTATAATTAAAAACTTCAACGACTAAGTGCTCTTTTTAGAGACAGTGAGAAACTCCTATACTATAGGATGATGATATAGTCTAATATAATTAGAAATAATTATAAATATTTATCCTCTGGACGTTAGAGGATGCCCTTCTATCACCAATTAGCTTTTCTATGCTATCTGGCGCTGGCGTTGTAAAGGGCCGTAAGAAAGATAAAGAGAATCAACTTGATGCTCGTAAAATTTATGTTCATGCAAATTACGACATGGTTGTAGAAGAAGCAACAATTGCAGAGAAAAAGACTCTAGTTGCAAAACTTACTGATGAAGATCGCAATGGCGCTTCTCTAGTTGTTTCAAAAGAAGCACCAATTTATCCAGTAACATTAAATTCTGCTGGTGCTCAAGCAGATTACCTTTCTGCTGTTACTGAAGACCAAGTATATCTTGAGGACCCTGTTGGCACTTTTACTAAAGCAACCCTTCAAGCTAATGGTGAAATTGATGGTGCTGAAGGCAAAACTCTTGTTTTTGCATTAGCTGAAGATACTAAAGGAGACAGCCGTTTAGATACTGCTGTACACGTTGGCGATACTGTACGTATCGATTGCTATGAGATGCATGATGAAGGTACTTATGAAATGCAAATTGATGCTTCTACCTTTGCTGGATACTACTACATTGAAGCTTCTACTCTCTTCCGCGATGAAGAGACTGGTGAAGACATGCCCGCAGAATTTGTTATTCCTCGTGGTAAGATTCAATCTAACTTCACCTTTACAATGGCTAATTCTGGTGACCCATCAACCTTTACTTTCACGATTGACTGTTTCCCAGCGTTTACCAAGTTCAATCGTAAGAAAAAGGTAATGGCTGCACTTCAAGTTGTCGGTAATACTGATACTACCCATAACTACAAGAATACTCAAATTCTTGGTCATCAAAATCGTACATCTGATAAAGACGTAGATGAATGGTATACTAAGTCTGTCTTTGCGGGGGAATAAAAGCCTCAACGTCTACTGAATCTGAGGCTCAAAAAGCTAAACAAGACGTAGTTGTTGATAAGCAAGAACAAACAACTGATTCATCTACATCAGAAGAAACGCTTCCGCAGGAAGATTATACCACAACTTTGTTTGATGGTTTAACAACTGGTGAAGAATAAAAAATATAAGGGGTGTCCTGCGGGATGCCCCTTTTTCTTGTAGGCAGGAGGTGAAAGTATGGTTACTGCTGGACAATATATTTATTATACTCAACGTCATTTGATAAGAGATGAAGCATCACAAATAGCTAATTTAACAAAAGAAACAAAACAAACCATTTTAAAAAATGCTATAAAAAAGCAAAATAAAAGAAAACAAAAATTATTATCTGCTGGGGATTTGTCAGAATCACAAAGAGATATATTGGATGACTTTTTAAATAATAATAGCGAATGGGTAGATGAATTGAATCAAGTGAGTTTAAAAGATTCTTCCGCAGAGCAATCATATCCTGCTACTTATGAAGCAGCTATGACATTATATAATAATATTAAGAATAAAACTATTACTCAAAAACAATTTATATCACAACTGAATAATTTTTTAAATATAGTTGAAAAAGAATATTTAGGCAATAATGGTATACTAAAAGATTATACAAATTATGTAACAAAAGAATTTATAAATAATAAAAGATTAGGTGGCTCAAAAGTAAATCAAAAAGCTAAAGGAAGTGTTTCGGGAAGAATTATAGAATCTATAGTAAATAAAACTAGATCAAAAGCTTTTAGAGTAAGCAATTACACTGAAATAAATAGTTCTTCTAAAAAATTAGATTCTGCTCTTTTAAAACTTACTGCTTTAAGAGCGTCCCTCGGAAAAAGCGCTAATTTTGGTGGTGGATTTTCTTACATAGCAAGTAAAGAAAATAGTAAAGAATATTGGGATGAAGTAAAACAAGTAACGATGAAGCTTGTAGGAGATTTTAGGGCTTTAATTGGTGAGCAGGGCGCTCTTCAAAATATCGTAAGTGGTTCTAAAAAAACGAGAGATCTTTTTGAAAAAATGGAAAATGAGTTACATGTAACTCTTGATTCGACGCACTATGAAAAAGGAGTGAAAGATGGTGTATTTTTTACTACTTTTTTAAAAAGTGATCCACGGCTTAAAGAAGATTTAAAAAAAATAATAGAGCTGGAAAAAGCAAAAGGTTCTATTTATAGCATATTTAATACCACATCAAATCAACCCAAAGCAGATATTTCTGTTTTTGGAGGTGATAATTTTGTTACTGGAAAATTGGGAATTTCTGTAAAAGACTATGAGGAGTATGTTGGTAAAGATGGACTTACAGGAGTGAAAATAGATTTACAATCTTCTACCCCATTATTAACTCTAATGCTTCGAGAATGTGAGTATTCTTATGATGATTTAACTACTTTTATAAATGTTGGAGCGGCAAGACCGGTTCATCCTGCTTATCATAGACCAGAAACAAAATATGAAAGTGCGTTATCGAATATGTGGGAAAGAATAAAAGAAAATATTCAATATAGAGCTACTCTTTCTGCTTTGGCAGGATTTGGTGGAAAATATGAAGAAGTTTATTATTTAGATTTTAATAATAATGTTGTATCTGTCTCTGACGTACTTGATCATCTTTTAAACACTTTATCCTATGGTAGCTCAATAAAGTTTTCTTCAATAAAAGGAGACGGTTTAGATAGAGCCACTTATCAAAAAATGAATGAGGCGAATTATGTTTTAGGAAAAAGAAATAGCGCTAATTCAGAATCTCGTTCTAACGCGACAAGAACTGATGCAATCGCTAAATTATATAAAACAAAGGTTGATATTGCTTTAAATTTAACTCAAATTCAAGCTTTAGGTTTTTAATAAAACTTGACAAATAAAAATTTTTATGTTATATTTTGTTTATGTATAAAAGAGATAAAAGGAGTTTAAAAATGATTGATATTGAGCTAGAAAAACAAAAGACATTTACATCACAAGATTATTTTGATATTCTTAATTTTGCAATTGATCTTGCGGAAAGCAATGGATTTGTAAATAGTTATATTTTTGAACGCGCAATTTATATGTATGCTTCAGTTATTGCTTTTCCAGATCGCCAAGAAGAGATTACTTCTATGATTGCGGAAAACCCTCTTGATTGTTGGGACGCTTTAATCAAAGATGGCACATTAGAAACTTTACACGACGAATTTTCTTTGGATATTAATTGCCTAGAAGATTATGCTAATGAGTGGTATGAAGAATATAAAGAATATGCTCTTTCCGCACGAGCCTTGTTTGGTACAATTCAAGAATTTTCTTCAGATATTGTCGAACAAGCAAGTAAGCAATTGAAATCCGCAGTTTCAGATAAAGATATTGCAGAAGTAACAAGAATCGCAGAAGATTGGGGTATGAACAATAATATTCCTACTTCTGGGGAATAATCTTTGGTCGATTTAATATAACATTTATAACCCTACTTTTATAGAAAGTAGGGTTTATTTTTTTATATGCCCTTAATTTTTATAATAAGAGATAAAAGGAAGAAAAATGGGTTATATCTATAAAATAACAAATGATGTTACAAATAAAGTTTATATAGGAAAAACAACTTCTACTATAGAAAGAAGATATAAAGAACATATTAAGCAAAGTAAATATAATAATAAATATTATTTATATAGAGCGATGAATAAATATGGTCTTGAACATTTTTATGTTGAAGAAATAGAGGAATGTCTTTCTGATAAATTATCTGAAAGAGAAAGATATTGGATAAGATATTATGATTCTTTCAAAAATGGATATAATATGACGATGGGAGGAGAAGGTAATTTATTATATAATTACAAAGAAATTGCAAATAAGTTTTTAGAATTAAAAAACGAAAAAAAGACAGCTGCTTTTTTTGAATGTAGTCCTAGCATTGTTCAAAAAGCTTGTGTTGAATATAATATAGAAATTCCAAAAGGTAGTACTAAAGAGTTTTGGGAAAGTGAAGAGGGGCAAATAAAAAAAGAAAAACTTAGTAATTATATAAAAAATAGACCTAAAAAACCTGTTTCTGAAGAATCTTGTAGAAAAATGTCTTTAAGTAAAAAAGAATGGTACAAAAATAATATTTCGAAAAGTCTTGGAAGAAAAGCAAGTCTAGAAACAAGAAAAAAACTAATAGATAACAGCGGAATGGCTAAAAAGGTTATTTGCTTAGAAACAAAAGAGATTTATTCCTCCGCTCTTCAAGCCGCGAAAAGCATAGGTTTAAAAAGTAGTTCTGGTATATTGAGATGTTGTGCTGGACAGGCTAAAACAGCAGGAAAATTTCATTGGTCATTTTATGACCCAGATATAAAAGGAGAGTGATTACTATTAGCAAGTACAGTTCAACTGTTGAATATAAATTAAAGACCACTTTGGACAGTAGCGGGTTGACTAAACTACAATCAGAAATTAAAAAAGTTCAAACAGAATTAAGAAATTTAACAACGTATTCTACTTCTGTTCAACTTAATAAACCAGTAAAAGAAGCGATTAAAGATTTAGATAAACTACAAACGGTAATAGCACGGTCTTATAATTCTAAATTAGGAATGTTAGATACCACTAAATTAAAATCTAATTTTAAGGATTTAAATCTTAATTTATCTAGTTTACAAAGATCATTTAATGCTACTGGAGCCACTGGACAAATAGCATTTAATAATTTGCTTGGTAGATTAGGAAATCTCGATACTGGTTTAAAAACAGTTAGCAAAACTACTGATAAAGTTATGAATACTCTTGGGAATACCTTCCGCTGGGGAATTATCGCAAGTGGTTTTCAATCTATTATGAACAGTGCACATGAAGCAGTACAATATGTTAAAGATTTAGATACTTCGCTAACTAATATTATGATGGTTACTGATTATTCTAAACAACAAATGAATGAATATGCTAAATCTGCAAATGAAGCAGCTAAAGCTCTTGGTAGTACAACCGTAGCAATGACAGACGCTACCCTAGTATTCGCGCAACAGGGTTTTGATCTAAATAAATCAGATCAATTAGCTCAATTATCTACAAAATTAGCAAATGCTTCTCAACAAGACACAGCTACAACATCAGATCAAATTACTGCTTACATGAATGCTTATGGTCTTGATAGTAATATTGAAAAACTATCTTCGGCACTCGACTCTTGGGCAGAAGTAGCAAATGTATCAGCAGCTGACGTTCAAGAATTAGCAGCCGCATCACAGAAGGCAGCGTCAACAGCGAATACCGTTGGTGTAAATATGGATCAATTAGCTGCGCAAATCGCTACTATTGAATCTGTTACTCGTGAAGCTCCAGAAAATATCGGCAATGGTTTAAAGACTATTTATGCTCGTTTTTCTGACATCGCAATGGGAGAAACTCTTGACGATGGTGTCGATCTTGGAACTGTAACAGGTACACTTGAAAAAGTTGGCGTCTCTGTTCTTGGGTCTGATGGAAAGATGCGGGAAGTTGGGTCAATAATGGAAGACCTTATGAAAGTATGGTCTAATATTGATTCTACTCAAAAGAATGCAATCGCAACAACTCTTGCTGGTAAATATCAACTTGCTCGTTTTGAAGCATTAATGAATCGTTCTGATATGTATAATGAATATAAGAGTGCTTCACAAAATGCTGATGGAACTCTTGATGTTATGAACGAGAAATACGTTGATTCTCTTGACGGCAGAATGAATAAACTTCAAGCAACCTTCGAAGAGACTATTGGAAAATTTTCTAAAACTGATGACTTTTATGGACTCATAGACGGATTAACAACCTCGGTCGATTTAATGAATCAGTTTATTGATGCTATTGGTGGTGGAAAGAGCGCATTGCTTGGTCTTGGAGTTGTAGCTGGAAAAGTTTTTAGCACAAGTATTGGTCGTGGAATTAATAATTTTATATCAAACAGACGAGCCGAAAAAACAGCGAAGCAAAATGCTAAAAATGCTCCTACTCTTCTTAAAGATTTGGGCATAGATGTTTCTCAACCTGGGAATAATGATATATTAAATTTTGTTCAAACAGGCTTAAAACAACAGCCAAAAATGAGCGAAGAACAAGCAAAAACATTTAATGAGCAAAAAGATCAAATGATAGCAGCTCGTAATGAGAGAGTTGCGGCTGAAACAGCGCTGCAAGAAGCCATAATAAAAACAAACACTGCATATGGAGAAGAAGAGTTAATAACAACAAAAATTGATGAAAAAACCGGAAGAATGGTTGTTAATGCTTCTAAACTTTATGCTCAAATAGCTGATGGCGCGGGATATTCAAAAAAAGAAGTAGAAAATATGAGTGGTTCATTTTCTAAAATAGATAATGAACTTGAAAAAATGAAACAAGCTCTTGGTTTATACATTGAAGAGTATGAGGAAATGCCTCCCGCAATAGGAGAAGCTTCTAATGCTTCTAGACTCTTCACAGTAAGAACAAACGAAATTTTAAGAGTTGTTGACAAACTTCCTGAAGCAACAAAAGATATATTTAAAAATTTAATTTCTCAAATAAAAGAGGCTGAAACTGATGAAGAAAAATTTATGGAACTATTATCACAGCTTGAAAGAGAAATAAATAAAACACAAAGTGCTCTTAGCAGGGGAACCTTTTTAGAAACTGGAACTGATATAAATGATGCAGTTTTTAGAATGAGCAACGCAGAAGCAGCTGACGAAATGGCTGCTGGAAACGCAAAAAATACTTTAGATTCGATAACATCAGAACAAAGAATTCAAAGTCTTACAAATATGGCCATAGCTGTCGGGAATTTGACATTTGCTGTTGAAAGCTTTAAAGCTCTTGGCTCTATTTGGAGTAATGACGATCTTGAAATTGGAGATAAAATTCTTCAAACAATAATGAATTTAAGTATGGGTATTACTAATCTTGGCATGGCGCTTTCAGGAACAGTAGAAGGAGCTGCGGCTTTAAAGGATATTTTTATACAACGAGGATTAGATACTATTTCATTATTTTCTAATACAGAAGCTATTCAACAAAATAACGCAGCTGCGATAGAAAGAGCTGTTACTGCTGGTGAGATTGAAGGTCCAGCTAGACAAGCCAGCACGGCAGCAACAAATGCCGACACAGTAGCAACAAATGCTAACACGGTAGCGACAAATGCTGCTGTGGCGAGCAAAAAAAAGCTTATTGCTGCTTTTGCTCTTGGAGCAGTCCAAATAGCAGCGGTACTTGGCGTAGTGACTGCTTTAGGCGCAGGAATAAAATATTTAATTGATTTATATAATCAAGATGCTAATGCGGCAAAGAAAGCTAGAGACGAAGCAAATACTCTTTCTGAATCTTATCAAAATTTAAAAACCTCTAATGAAGAATTAAATAAAAGTTTAGAATCTTATACCGAGGCTAGAGAAAGTTTAAAAGATTTAGAGCAAGGAACAGAAGATTGGAATAAAAAACTAAAAGAAAGTAATGATTTAGTTATTTCAATCTTAGATAAATATCCAGAACTAGCAAAATATGTATCAACAGATACCCACGGAGCTTTAAGAATAAGCGAAGAGGGTATTACTAAAATTAAAGAAGAACAAGAAACAAAAGAAAAACAAGCATATGCAGCTAGTTTAGTTTCTGACGTTACCGCAACAAATCTTGAGCAAAAAGCATCAGAGACATCACTTAGAAGACGTTTCCAGGATTGGAGTCCAAGCGAGACTGGGGATGGATCTATAGTTGTAACAGAATTAAGAACAGATCAATTAGAGAAAATATTCGCGTTAATATCTGAAGATCAAGAAAAGGTTTTTGATAAAAGCGTTATAAAAAGCATTTTACCTGGTATTTCAGAATCTTTAGCAAAATCAATTTCTGAAAATGGTCAAGATTTTATTACTGCTTATAATAATAGACAAACAAAATCTGACGCAAATAACATTAAATTACAACAAGCAGTATTACAAAACATGAAAGAGCAAAAAGGCTACGATTTAGAGGGGGATTTAGAAACTGGAGTAGCTAATGTTTTGTCAAGAGTTGCTGAAAGTAATGTTGATAATTACAAAAAAGAAATACAAAAAAGAACAGATGAAGAAAATTATCAAGATTATGCTGATTACTTTGGATATAAAATAAAACAAATAGAGGGAGATAAAGTAACTTACACAGATTCTTCTGGTAATGAGGTGCCTTCAATTGATAAAGATACCGTCCAAACATTTTTAGCTTCTTGTAAAGCGATGCAAGATGCTGCTAATACTTGGGAATCTGTTGCTAACGAAATAAGAGGAATAAAAACTAGTAGCTACGCGGATCAAATGGGAAGCTCTGAAGCGGTGAATCAGATTACTGGTTTCTCTTCTACAAATCAAAAAGTTAATTTAGAACAATACTCTAGAGCACAACTTCAAGCAAATGGAGTTGACACAAGCGGCAATAATAGTTTTTCAAGCACAGATTTGGGTATAACAGACGAGTTGGCGCAACAAGCAGGATTTGATAATGCTGAAGCATTTGCGACAGCTTATTCAAATGCGTTCAATGAAGCTATAAAAGAAAAATTTACTGTTGATAATATTCTCAATAGCGATGATTCTGTTAAAATAGATCAAGATGATAAAACTTTGGTTGAGTCAGATAGTGAAAATGGTTCAAAGTCTGAACAATATCAGGAACAAAGAAAATCAATACTTGATAATGTTGACAGTGTTTATCAGTTGGAAGACGCATACGATAAAAATCTTTTAGTTGTAGAAGATTTTGATAAAGGACTTAGGAATTTAGCTTCTGATTATCCAGATCTTACAGATAAATCTAGCAAATTAAGAAAAGCTGAAGAAAACTATCAAAAAATTCTTAAAAAAACAAATGCGACAGATGAAGAAAAAAAAGAAGGAATGCTTGAACTCGCAGATGCTCAAGCAGAATTGTTAAAAGCTATAAAAGTAAAAGAGTGGGAAAAAGCAAGAAAAAAGTTAGCAGAATACAACAAGACGTTAGCATCTGGAGAAGAAGATTCAGAAGAATATCAAGATGCTTTGAAACAAATTTCCTATACTTTAACAGATCTTACAGATATTCCTGTAGATACAGAGTGGATAGAACAAAATAAACAGGCTGTTCAGGATTGGCTCAACGGTGTAGAAGGCGCAGGAGCAAAATTAGACGCTTTATTAAATATAGATAACGCATCAGAACAAGTTAAGAGCAATCTTGAGAGTATAGGTGTTAATTATGATGCTTTAAGAAATGCGATTAATACAAATCAAATATCTTTTGACGTAAATGGTCACGCAGATTTTTCTCAAGTTATGACTGCATTAACAGACCTTGATGGAGTTACTGACGGTTCAACGGATAAGTTGCAATTATTAGCAGCTTATTTACAAGCGATGGGTGGTGCTTCTCTAGAATTAGAACAAGATGGCGCAACGATGACAATTGATGCACCAGATACGTCTGGAAGCCCAGAAGAAGTTGCCGCAGCTATGAATCGTTTTATACAGCAGACTCAAGAAGCTTTAAGTATGGGGTGGAGTTTTAGTGGTATTTCTTTACCTGATTCACCTTATAAAGTTCCTACATCAAACACTTCGGGATCAGGAGGCTCTGGCGGATCAGGTGGCGGCGGAGGTGGAGGAGGCGGTGGCTCCTCATATGAACCAAAGACCAAAGACCGCAACGATGATGAACTAGACCGCTATAAAAAAGTTGATGCTCAACTAAATAAAATTGATAAAACATTAGATAAGCTCAACACAGATAAAAAGCGTTTGGTTGGTTATAAGTGGCAAAATGCTATGACTAAAGAAATCAAACTTCTTTATAAGCAAATTGAACTTCAGAAACAAAAGCTTGAACTTCAAAAAGAAGAAGCTGCTGAAAAACGTAGCCAATTAGCCAATGATTATGGCATTACTTTTGACGCTGATGGAATCCCGCAAAATTATAAAGAAAAATTCCAAGAGCTACAAAATTCACTAAATGAAGCCATTGATGCTTATAATGCTGAAACCACTGAAGAAGGACAAGAACAGTGGGAAGAAGAAATTGAACGTAGGCAAAAAGCTTTTGATGATTTTAAGGATTTGATCGATAAGTATCTCGATGTTCAAATTGATGGAATTGAAGAATCAGAAAAAAATATCCAAGATTTCTATGATAAAATTGAGGATATGCGGATCGAGGCTTTTAATAAACAGATAGAATCAGTAGAAACTATTAAAGATATAAATGAAGCCTGGATAGAATTTCAACAAATTGGCAAAGGTCGTTCCGATGATGTTTTTAGAGTTGGCGACGAAAATGTAATGAAGTTAGCTAATGCTTGGCAATTATCAGACAAATCTATGAATGATTATTATGATAATCTAATTGCTAGAGAGCAGAAAAGATGGAATGAAACTGACGATGAGCAAGAAAAAGCCAACGCTCATGCTAGAGCAGAGAGATTAAGAGGATTAAAAGCAAATGCTTTAGCTGGTAAATATGATGGCAGAAATGGTAGTGGTTTAGTAGATGCTTATTTAGAGCATGGATCAACTCTTTCTGACCAAATAACGCAAATGGAAGAAACTGGTACTTCTTCAATTTATGGAGAAAATAGTAAACAATTGTATGAAGATGCTGAAGAATTTGTTAAAAATTATGTGTCTTATGTAAAAGATCTAGAGCAAGCTCAAGAAGAAGTATTTCAAAGTATAATGGACGGTATTGATCAGATTGATGAATGGATGAATGAACGTCTTGATCAATATGATAATATTATTCAAAGACTTGACCATCAAGCAAATCTCGTTGAAGCTTTAAGAGGCGAAGAGTCTTATGATGAATTAAATAATATTTATCAAGCGCAAAATGCTAACTATGATGCGCAAATGGCTGAAGTTAAACAAAATATTACAACTTGGGAAAATTTAAGAGATACTTTAACAGAAGGTTCAGACCAATGGAAAGAAGTAAATAACAAGATTGTTGAATCTCAACAAAAATTAGATGAATTAGTTGAATCTTCTATTGAGAATTTACAAAAGATTTACGAAAATACTGTAAAGAAATCTCTAAAGACTTGGACCTCTAATTTATTCAACGGAGAATCTGATATTGATTGGGTTGCAGACCAATGGGAACTTATTAACCGCAATGCAGATTATTATTTAGATAGTACCAATAAAGCATATAATATTCAAAAACTTCAAAGTAAATACCTTGACCTTTTGGATAATGCTAGTGGTTTAGATACTCAACATAAGATAACAGAGCAAATGAATCAACAATTAGATTTATTGCGGAATAAAACAAAGCTATCTCAATATGACGTAGAATACGCTAACGCACAATTAGAGATTCTTCAAAAACAAATAGCATTAGAAGACGCTCAACGTAATAAATCTCAAATGAAATTACGTCGCGACACTCAAGGAAACTATTCCTATGTATATACCGCAAATGAAGACAGCGTAAGAAGTGCGGAAAATGATTTGTTAGATTCAAAGAATAATGCTTATAATCTTTCTAAAGACCAAATAAAACAAACTCAATCAGATGCGTTATCAGCATATCAAGAAGCTTTTTCTCAAATTGAAACTATTAAGAATAGTGCTATTGGAAAAACTGAAGAGGGAAAACAAAGGATTCAAAAAATTCTTGATGAATTGAAAGAATATTTGAATGGAGTTGGAGAACAATTATCTACTGCTCAAGGCAATATTTTATATGATTTTACTGGTATGGTTGATTCTCTTACTCAAGAAAATAAAGCTGGCATTGAAGACATTGCGGATCAAATTAAAAATGGAAATGATGAGGCTTTTAGTGCTATAGATTCTCGTTGGAATGCTTCTTTTACAAAATGGTTATTAGATAGCACTAATTTTGAGAAGGCTCAAGAGCAATTATTATTAGATTTTAATAATGCGACGACTGATTGGCAAGTTAATGTAAATAAAATAGCAACAAGAGTTGGCGAAAACTTTAATAATGTTTCAACAACTGTAAATCAATGTACTGATGCTACAAATGAACTTGCGAAAAGCACTGAAGCATTTTATCAGAAATGTGATGAAGGTGTTAAAAAAATAGGTGGTTGGCAAGATCAGTTGACTAATTATCAAAAAATGTTAGCAAATTTAAAAGATGAAACTGGTAAAGCATATCAAACGATTGAAAAACTAACGAATCAAATTAAAGAGTTAGAGACAAAAAATGCTAATCAAGCTGCTGAAATTGAGTATATGAAATATGGAAATTCTTCTGGCTCTGGCTCGGGAGGCGATAGCGGAGGTTCAATAGACCCCTCTTCTTATCGTGCTGGTGATTTTATTGGTTATACTGGCCAGTATTATAATGACTCTTGGGGACAAAGCCCAGTTGGCAACTGGTATTCAGGAGAACAAGGAGCAGTTAGAATTTCTAGTTTCTCGGGAGAACCTTATGGAGATAATTCACAAACTGGTGAATATTCTGTTCATATTGAAACACCAGATGGAGGACATTTAGGATGGATTCGTCCAGATCAAATGTTTGATACTGGTGGTTATACAGGAGATTGGGATAATGGAATAAATGAAGCTAAAAATGGAAAATTAGCATTCTTACATCAAAAAGAGTTAGTTCTTAATGAAACTGATACAGCAAATATTTTAAATGCTGTAAATATGATTAGAGAAATGACAAATGGATTAAAATCTGGTGCTTTAAATTCAGCGCTATCAAGTATTAATTCCTTTAGTGGCATGAATTCTCAATCTTCACAAGATTTAGAACAAAATATTCACATTGATGCCAATTTCCCGAATGTTAAAGATGCTTCTGAAATAGAACAAGCAATTCTTTCTTTAGCAGACCAAGCAACACAATATATTCATAAAATTAGATAATAAATAGGAGATTGTCTTTTATGGGCAATCTCCTATTATTTTTTATACCAAAAAAACAATATAATTAGACAAATATTAAAGAGAGTTAAAAGGAGAAAAAATGGCAGATAATTATCAAGAGGCTTTAATAAAAGCTATTGAGACAATTTCAAAAAGTCAAGTAGATAGTTTGGCTACTGATAAAACTGTCACAGCTACTATCGCTTCTTGTAGCGATTTATTAACTAACGAATATAAAGTTTCTTATAACGGTGGAGTTATGACTGTATATGGAGCAAGTGGAAAAACATATTCAAAAGGTAATTCTGTTTATGTTCTTGTTCCAGAAGGAGATTTTACTAAAAAGAAAATTATTATAGATTCCGCGTCGTATAAAGAAGATGATCAAAACATAAGCTTTATTTCATCTATAATGAATGATTATAATCTTATAGGCTCTAATACTTTATCTGAAGGTAATAATGAAGGTAAAGTTAAAAAAGTTTATCCAGTTGGCTTAAATTCTTATTTTAGACAAGACGCTAAACTAATTTATCAAAAAGGACTAATATTTGATGAAAATGGTAAAAACAATCTTTTGAATTTAGACACAGAAGAACTTGAAATCTATATGTCTCAAGCGGATGCTTTAATGATTGAAGCTAAATTTAAAACAAACCTTCCAAAAGAACATAGGGTGCGGGGAAAATATTGGCTTGATATTGTTATTGCTGTAAAAGATGGGGATAAAACAGTAAATGAATTTGAAGAATACTTGCCAGATATTAAATTATCAGAAGAAGATAAAGCAGCAAGTTCATATAAAAACGTTATAGAAAAATTAAAGCAATATTGGTTTGTTGAGCAAGTTACTGATAAAGATGCTTTAAAAAAAGCTTTAGAAGAAGCTAAAGAAGAAACTAAAAAAATTAGTAATCTTTATCAAAAAAACTTAAATAATAAAGGTAATTCTTCTGCGGAAATTAAAGCTATTAAAGATATTGTTACTGCTTTAGAGGAATTTTCATTAATTCAAGCAGATAATATGTTAGAAAAATCAAAAGAATATATTAAAAAGTTAGAATCCAAAGAATATGTTGTTCCAAAGCCCAAATATCAGACTTTTACCATTTCAAGCGAAGAAATGACGGGTGATCCGCATAGATTTTATGACTGGTCTAACCAATATATCTTTTGCCCTATTAACACAGATAACTTCCTCCATTTGGAATCTATTGTTTTTCAATCAGAAGATTTTGTTGATGAAACAAATATCCCTTTAGCAACTCTAAAAGGTGATAATATTTTTGTTCAAAATATTGAAATATATGGAGTTAGAAAGATTGAAGCGACTGATGGAGATTTTAAATTACAAGTTGGAACTCCGCAAGGGGCGATTTTTTATAGTACCGATGAATCAAAAACTCTTGAGATTTTAGGTAAAACAACAAAAGCAGATGTTGATATTTCTGTAAATACAAATTATTATTGGTTTGTTGAAGATATAAGTATTACAACAAGTTCAAGTAATTTTAATTATTATGCGGGAGCTGGTTGGCGATGGTTAGAATCAACAAAAGGCAATGATAAAAGCATTATAATTAAAGGTTCAGAAAACCTATCATATGAAAATCATTATAAATGTGTTGCTGTCTATAAACAGTCTGTTATATTAAAAGCAGATGTAACTATTTATAATTATGCAGTAAAGAGAAAACTAGAAATAAAATCGAATATTGGAACCTCTTTTAGTTTTGATAGAGGTATTCCTATTCTAACTTGTTATGTAAATGATAGGTCAAAAAATTTTGAGGAAGAACATTCAGATGAAGATTTCAAATTTATCTGGTCTGTTACAGAAGATGCGAAGTCTACAATCACTTATGATAAAACTTTAGAAGAACTTCAGAAAGAACTCAAAGATGTTAAAGACTCTACTATTGATGCTGATTTAAATGATAATGATAAGAAAACCGCAGAAAAAGAGAAGAATAGTAAAATAACTTCTTTAAGACAGCAAATATCGGCTCTAAAAGTTGATGGCTTAGAGTTTGATAAAAATGTTATGCATTATCCCGTTAGTACGGTTAATCTTATTGCACACATTAAGTGCGGAGTATTTTTAAAATCTAAAACTGATGGGAAATATCAATCTATTGGTACCGCAAGTATTAATCTACAGAATAATTCTGAAGCAACCCCAACAGAATATTATATTCTTATTACAAATGGCGATCAAGTATTCCAATATAGTGAATCTGGGGTAGCACCAAACAATGAAAGATATATAGACCCCTTAGAAGTAAAACCATTAGAATGTCATTTTTATGATCCTACTGGATTTGAGGTTAATGAAGATACTTATGAATTAAAATGGAAAGTTCCTCTTTCCGATTCTATGATCATCACTCCTGTACAGAATATGGTAAAAAATCCTGCGACAGAGAAAATAGAGTGGTATCAAGGAAGAGTTTTTCCTCTTGGAATTCAACAATCATATAATTATTTTGCTTTAAATAATCAAGTTACCGCAATTGTAACATATGATGGAAGAGAATATACTCAAGATTCAAAATTATATTTTACAAAAATTGGAGACAATGGTACAAATGGAACAGATATTGTCTGTAAGATTGAGCCAAAAGAGAGTCCAGCAGATGGAGCATTGGCTCTAGAGTTTAGACCAGATAAAGATAAAACGTGGAATACTGGTAAAAAAATTGGCACAGAAGTTTTTTCCGCAAAGATATATAATAGAGGTTCTCTATTAACTGATGAGAAGATTACAAAAAAATGGTCTATGGCTGGTGGCAATAAATCAATATGCAAAAATTTGATTGTTGAAAGCAGTGGGGTTGTTAATTCACAAGACTCTACTATTACAGGGAAATTAAATAATCAAATAATAAAAGCAGAAGTAAAGTATAATAGTAATAGCTATTATTCTTATTATCCAATTTATACTATTGATTATAAAGAATCAGAGTTGATAAAAAATATTTATATTGATAAAACAAAAACATTAAAATATATCACGTATAATAGTGATGGAAGAAACCCACTATTTAATAAAAATCAAGGAATTTGTATAAGAATAGATGGAAAAATAGATACTGACTATTGTATTGAATGGACAGTTCATGGTGGAATGAATGACGTTGTAGAAGGAAAAGGTGTGTCCTCATCAACATCTAGTTTGAAATTATATCAATATAAAGAGGGTATCTATTATAATGAAAATGGAGAAAAACAACAAGAATCTCCCTATTCAGAAATTCTTCAAGAAACCCCAGAGGATCAAAAAGGCAAACAAATAAAAGAATATGAAATATATATATCGCCCGCGGATGTCTATAGTGGAGAATATTGTAATAATTTAGTTAGAGCAAGAATTTATTCAAGTAGCGATGAATATAAATTACCAAACCCAACAATATTAGCAGAGATTTATATTCCTATTTGTTTAACATTGAATACCTATGGTTTATCTTCATTAAATGCCTGGGATGGAACTCATATTGAGATCAATGAAGATGAAAATTATATTCTTGCTCCGCAGATAGGCGCTGGAGAAAAAAATGAGCAAAATCAATTTACTGGTATTGTAATGGGTAAAGCCACCACTTATGATAAAGTAAATGAAAAAGGAGAGCCTATAGAAGATACTTCTGTTGGATTACTCGGATATGCCAATGGAAAACAATCAATCTGGTTAGATGCTGAATCTGGAAAAGCAGTTTTTGGATTACCGGAAGATCAAACCTCTCAAAACAATAAATATAATGAAGGTAGAATTATATTAGATCCAGGTGGAACTAGTTCAATTGCTAATTGGAGAATAGGTTCTAGATTATTATATAATATAGTAAATAGCAATGACGAAAATGGTAAAATAGCTTTTGAGAAATATAAAGATGATTATGCCCCAGTCTTTGATAAAAAAGAAAAAGGATATTCAATTTCACCGACTGATAGAGGAATTTTATTAAGCGCAAATCCATCTTATATATCAATAAAAGGACAGCAATTTTTGGCTTGGCCTAACCCCGATTATAATCCTACTACTGATCCTGAAAAAATAAAAATTAATAATATAAGTAAAAATATACTTTTTGCTCATAATGACCCAACAGTGAAAGCTGATTCTGATAAAGTATCTGGAAAATCAGAAATATACAATGGCGATTCTTTAGAACTTCAATTAGATCCAAGTCAATCAGCTTTGTTTGGAATCTTTTTACATCATAGAAAAAGAAATAAAGAGGGGTATCTTGTTAATAAATTAGGGACTCAAATTGCAGGAAATAATGATGATTTTCTAGTAATAGATTCAGATAATGATCCTCAAACAAAATATACTGATGAAGATGTTGTTTGGGAAAGAATTCCAAAAGTTTATATTGATTTTTATGGAAGATTTATTACAAATGCACTAAAAGAAAGCTCTGTTGGTATAGCTCCTGGATATGTTAATGCTTTTGGAAAGTCAATTACAGAACAAATTTATTCTGGACTAATTATTGAAAAAAGTTCAGAAGATAAAATTGATGGTTCAGAAACTATTTGTAAAATTTTTACAAAATCAGAAAAGGGTAAAGATAATCCTCTTTATATTAGTGGCGCTTCTGAAGGAACAAACGATGAATATTCACGTCCATTGAATTTATATGGAAATAAAATTACTTTATATAGTGAACCCAGTAGCGCTAATGATGATGACGAAAAAGTGAAGAATAAACAAGCCGAGTCTAATAATAGCTTATCTTTGAGTAAAACTGAATGTAAAATACTTATTACTGAAAGAAAAATAGATACTCATAACGAAAATGAATATATTGAGCATTCTAGCAGTTATTCATTTGGTCAAAGTGCGACTATTGAAATTAATAAAGGATGCACGATAAAAATTAATGATGGTTATTCTTTGACCAGCAAGATGGATATATCTTTTAGTTCAGAGAAAGATTATTCTGTAAAATCAAATGGTGATATAGTTTTATTAAAGGAATCATCCGAGTCTGAAACATCATCTTTGACATCTAAAATAAAGATTTCAAAAGAAAGTATATCTTTATTAGCAGATGAAAAAGATAATTATATAAAAATTAATGGCAAATACGGTGATTCATTATCTAAACTAGAAGATATAACCGCTCATAGCTCAAAAACAATCAATATAGGAACTTCAGGGGAGTCAAGTGGAGTAGACGAAAATGGAAAAGAATATTCATCAGGTCCAGGTAGTATTACTTTAGATTCTACGGGTATAGAAATTACTTCAGAAGGTCAACAAATTCTTATAAAAAACAATTTAGGAAAAGATGATTCTAATTCCGATAATGCGGGTGAAGTAGTAATACAAAATAAAAACAATACAATATTAATTAGTCCGAAATCTGGAGTAGCATATGGTTCTGAATGGAATGCTTCTGGTGGAATTCAAATGACGGGCAACGTCCATTGTACAAACTTTTTAACTTCTGGTTCAGGAATAGAAACTAAAGGAGATTGTCGTGTTGAAAATTATGTACATTGTAAAAATCTTAAATGGCTAAACAATGAAGGAAAACCCGATATTGATCATTGGAAATTCACTGATGCATATTGGGCCATTTGTGAAATAGAAGATAGATATGATTCGCTAAAAGAAGATTATGATACAAAAGTTGAAGAATTAGGAAAACTTCAAAGTCGCTTTAATAAGCATACTCATAGCTTTTCTGCTGGTTACACCGTTACTGGCGCAGAATATGCTGAAAAGATTACATTTATAGAATACGATCAGTTTGGAAATGAACACCGATTTTCTGGAACATCTGCTTTAGAAGGGTCTGAACCTGGCTTTCCATATAAGTTTATTTGTAAAGATTATAAGGGAACTGTATCTGGAACTTCATCTACTCCCATATAATAGATATTAATTTTAAAGAGATAAAAGGATAAAAAATGGATGAAAATTTAGAAAAAAGAATGCAAGTACAAGCCGCTGTGAATGAGTGGGTTAATAATTTTATGCGTGACAATAATCTTTCTGCTTCAATAATGGAAGATGCTCTTTCTAAGACGTTACTTTCAATTAAAGATCAAGCGATGAGAGAGTTTTTAATTTATATCCAAGCACAAGCACAAGTAGATCCTGTGAGTGATATCGTGGAGGAGGTTGAAGATGGCTGTTGTTAGCACTGGTTTTATAGAAAAGACTAGCACTGGTGGAACTATAGATAGACCAATTGGGGCTATGTCTGAAAATGTTTTTCATACAATCCAAACTGACGAAAACACAACAAAAACATTGACTTTAAAAAGTGTTATTGATAATTATTTAGATATGGCTGAAAACGCTCTTTTTATTCATAAAGGGAGTGAAGCCCCAGCACATCCAGAGCACGTAGGGTTATGGATAAATATTAAGTCAAATGATACTCAAGAAGGAAATTAAATATAAAAAATGAGTAAAGGAGATAAAGGATAATGCCAGGAACATATACTAATACGTTATATCCACCGCAAGTGGATACTTTTATGCCTGCTTTCGTAGGAGAATATTTTACTACTGCTAATGGTGATAATAAAAATCCTGTAGTTTATGTTTCTTATTCTTTATCTCCTTACAACGAAGCGAGTAAAATTAAAAGAGTTCACGTTTCTCTAGTTGACCAAAAATCTAATTCTAATGCTTTAGACAATCCGACGGGAATATTAGTAGTAGAGAATGCTCAAAATGGACTTTATTATGATAAAAATACAGAAATGTATTATGTTCCTATTTATGCCTCTGATTTACTTGGAGGCCCACTTAAAGGCTCTTGGAAAAATAATCAATACTATAAAGTTCAATTAAGATTTGATTGTGTTGAATCAGGCACAACTGATAGCACAGATATCTCTGATAATTTATGGCATAAAGGATATTTAAAAGATAGCGCAAAGTTACAAGCATATTTAAATACAAATAGAACTAATTTTTCTGAATGGTCAACAGTATGTTTAATCAAGCCAATCCTTGAGCCGCAAATTTTCTTGGTAAATTTTGATGATGGTAATTATGATCACAATAATCCAAAAGCGTTTCATAGAGGTATATTTCCTATATCAGGAATGTGCTATTTTGGATCAACAACCAAGAATTTAAAAGAGGATGAAACGCTTCAATCTTATGCAATAAAGGTAATGAATGAGGATACTCAAGAACAGGTTTATCCTTTTGGAGAAGATTCTTCATTAAAATATATTTATACAGGGATAAACCCAGATCCAAATTCTATTTATACTCAATTAAATTTACAATCTTTTATTCCTGAGAATTCTCAAAATAATATTTATTCATTTCAACTTTATTGCACTACAAAAAATCAATATCAGTTTAAATCTAAAAAATATAAATTTCAAATAACTGATGCTGATGAACAAACTCCATTCAATCCATATGAGAATGGCTTATTCACTGCGGAATTAACAGATGAAGATAATGGAATTGTTGAAATTCATCTAGTAAATAATAAATCTCTAGAAGGTACTGTTTATATTCAAAGAACCTCTAGTGTTGATAATTATCTTACTTATGAAACTATTTATTCTGAAAAAGTTTATGGTAAAACAATTGATATAACTATTTATGATAATACTGTTGAAACATACAATTGGTATAAATATAAAGCTCAATTTGTAAATAAAAATAATGGTATATCTAACTACTATGATGCTAAAAATATGACGGAAGGCTATGAAAATAGTGAACCTATTTTTCCACAATTTTATGATGCGATCATTTCCCGCAAAGATAGACAATTAAGACTACAATATAATTATAAAGTTTCAAGTATGAAATCTGTAGTCAATCGTTCTAAGATAGATACTTTGGGAGGTAAATATCCTAAGTTTGCGGAGAATGCTCAAATGAACTATAAGCAGTTTTCTATTTCTGGACTTATTTCCGCACAAGCAGATGAAAATAGACTATTCTTAAAAGAAAAAGATTATTTTGGAACAGATGACACTGGTTTATATAATGACTATCAAATCTTTTTGGAAAGAGAATACCCTATTAGTTTGGGTTCAAAAACAGAATATTATCTTCCAAATGGAAATGATCAATCTTTAGTCGCGGTTTCTGGCACCAATGGATTAGATCTTATGGATGCGGTCAGGAATGCGGAAGCTCGTCAAAGCTATAATTATTTTTGGGAACGAGAATTTAGAGAAGAAGTAATAAAATGGCTAAATGATGGAGAACCTAAACTTTATAGGTCTATGACAGAGGGTATTATGGCAGTAATGATTACTGATATATCATTAACTCCCAATCAAACGCTATCCCGCAGACTATGGGATTTTTCTGCTACCGTATATGAAATAGCAGATGGAAATTCACTAGAAACGTTAAATGATTTGGGTATTTGTGATCTACAATTAGCAAAAACAAAATATGTTACAGATAATCCAGATAGCGATGATTCGCAATACACTGTTTTACAAAAAATTAGTCAGCTATATAAAATAACTATTACTGAAAAATTAGTAAAACAGGGACTATTAAGTAAATCTATAGCATCAGAGTTTGAACAAAGGTATACAGGAGTTCTTTCAAAAAATCAACCATCTGCTTATAAAATGAAAAACATTAGAATTTATTTCCATAGTGCTCCGCATAAATATCTTCAAACATCTAATGATGAACTTGTTCGTCTTACAGAGAACAGTAATGGGAATTTAACTATAGATGGAAATACTGAAATAACAGATGAAGACAAAGATAGAGTTCAACTTGGTTATTGTATCAATGTAACAGTGAATGGAAAAAATCTTAACATTTTAGTAAATTCTAAGGGATATTATCAAATACCAGATAATATTGATGTTACAGATATTTCTATTGAAACATTAGGCGATATAGTTACTATTGACTATATTCTCTTATATCAAGAAAGGGGTAAGGCTGATACGACAGTTTCTTCTACTTATGTTACAAAAACAATTGTTGGACAAGAATCTGGTTCTTTTGCTTTAGATGAAAATCTAGGTGATAAAATTAGGAATAAATATACTTATATAAAGCATGAGTATAATCAAACAACCATAGAGTCAGTCCAAAAGATGCAATATTGGAAAGGAATCAGCCTTGATGTTACTCCTTATGCTTTAGTGAGCATAAAATATAAAACAGGCCAAACTGCCGACATCAATTTTACAAATTGCGTAGTTGGTGAAACTGGCGTTCTCAATTTGCTAAAAGACTATCCTATCCAAGATATTCGTTTTAGAGGTAGAAAAATGATGGCTAGAAGTAAGGATAGACAAGATTATCTTAAAACTTGGGAGTGCTGCGAAGATAATAATGAAATAACATATAAACGCATTAATGATGTAAAAAATCCTAAATATAATAGTATATATAATATAGGTAATGATAAATATATATATTATATCAATGGAGAATGGTATCAGGTATTCCCAGATATCGGTGGAGCATCTTTTACCGCAAAAGTTCCAATTGAAGGAATGATAAATTATCTTGGTTCAGTTGTAAGGAGTGAGTATTAAATGTTACATAAAATATATCCTTATCTTCAAGATAGTTATGTGGTAAAAAATGAAAATCTTGATTTACAAAGAAGAAACTTTTTATCTAAAATAGATAATTTTGTAAATCAAAAACAGTATATAAAAATTACACTTTTAAATTGGAAAGAAGAGCCATTAAAAGAAATCCAAGGAGAATTATCTAATGGAACGATGACTAAAGATGGCTCTTCTGCCTTTAGACGTACAATGAGTTTTACTGCATCAGTAAGTAATGGAGATTATGATATATCTAGTGCGGAAGCTGATTTTGCAATTAATAAGAAAATATTTGTTGAAATTGGAGTAAAAAATTATTCAAAAGAATATATAGAATATCCTATTCTCTGGTTCCCGCAAGGGGTATTTTTTATTGGCAGTTTTTCCTGTACTTCTTCTACGACAAGCGCAGTCAATCTTACTATCCAATTAAAAGATAAAATGGCTGGCTTAAATGGAGACGTTGGAGGAAAAATTCCTTCAACGACAGTGTTTGATGAATTAGATACTCAATCACCTTCTGGAGAGTATATAACTAAAAAGGTATTGATATACGATATTATTATGGAATTAGTGAATCACTTTGGTGGAGAAGATATGAATAATATTGTGATTGAAGATGTCGATACCCGCATTAAAAGAATAATGCAATGGAGAGGAAGTAATCCCGCTTATTTAATTTTGAAAAAAAATAATGTAGATAGTGAGCCTTCATATGATTTGGTTTTAAATCCAGAAGAAGAAAAAACAAATAATACTATTATTACAACATTATATCAATTTAATCTTGGTGATGACATTGGATATATCTATGATGATTTTGTGTGGAACGGAGAATTGACTTCTGCTCCTGGAGATACAGTTGTAACTATTTTAGATAAAATTAAATCAGCACTTGGTAATTATGAATATTTCTATGATGAATTTGGTGTATTTCATTTTAGAGAAATTAAAAATTATTTGAATACAACACAGGGCAAAGTCTTATTAGAGAATATGAGTAAAAATGACTATTTAGTAGAGATAAATAATGGAAAAAGTATTTATAATTTTTCTGATGATAAAAATATATCAAGTATCTCTGTAAATCCTAAATATGATAATATTAAAAATGATTATGTAATTCATGGAGTGCGGCAAGGCACAAGCTCAGATCAAAAATATGATATTATGTATCATTTAGCTATTGATGAAAAACCGCGATTAGATGATTCAGATGATGATAATTATTTTTACAATTTACTTTTTTATATAGATGATAACACAAAAGAAACAAAAGCTTGTTTTCCTAAATTAGTAGATACCTTACCAAAAATTGGGGATATGGATGTTATATATGGAATATCTCCAGAAGGATATGAAAATTCAACAGGTATAAAAAAAGAAAAAATGGTATCTGTAATAAAATATGGTCAAGATAAACCTGAATCATCTGATTATATTTTCGTCTATTGGAATGGCAGCCAATATTCTGATATAAAATTACCAAAGGTAGATGACTCTAAAAGATATTATCCAGAAAAATTTAATAATAGTGTAAAAAAGAAAGGATACTTTCCTAAAGATTGGAGAACTTTTCTTTATTTATCAGGAATGCGGGCACAAACAAATGCTACTGATGCTGGTTATTATTATGCGGAGCTAGCTGCTTTTTGGCCGCAAATATATGATTTGGTAGAACAAAAATTTTATAAAAATGACACTTCTGTTGCTTCTACTTCTACAAATATTCAACTATGGAATTCAGATTTGGCTAATGGCAATTACTATTTAGATTTTATAGATCCGTCAGAGTCTTCATTAGGAGAATTTGCCGTAAATAATATTGGTAGAAGATCAGATGTTGTGTCTAATGATGATATTAATTGTTTATTTCAACCAGACATTCCAGATGTTGTTTATATCAATATTGATGATGAAGATGAATCCCGCAGAAAAAAATATATTGATGAATGTAAAGCAAAAGGTCAAAGTTATTGTCAGTTAAAAGGAGATATATATTATACTTTAGCTACTGGTGGGACAAAAAATGGCGCTTTTGATCAAATAAAATATGAATTATATCTTCATACAAACTATCAAAAAACGCTCTCTATAACAGCGCTTCCTGCGTTTTATTTAGAACCAAATAGTAGAGTAAACATAAATGATAAATCAACCAACACATACGGAGATTTTATGATAACAAGCATTACCACGCCTCTTGGCCCTGGTAGTTTGATGTCTGTAAGTTGCAGTGAAGTTTTTGAGAGATTTTAAAAGGAGGTAAAATGACGACTTATTCAATGGGGCAATATAGGTTTAGTAGTTCAGCTAATACTGTAAAAGATCTTGGTGGAAATCTCTCTGATGAAACTGTTGCTGTTACTGATGAGATAGCAGGTAGTGATACGAATATTATTTCTTTACAAGATGTTGCTTTATCTCGTGGAGATGGAGAAGCATTTGAAGTTGGAAAAGACTATTATGCTTATTTACAAATCCCGCAAGATATGAATTATAATCTTGAAATAACATTAAGATTAATAAAAGATTCAAAAGAAGAAGCTTCTAACTTTCAATATATAAAAAAAATAAATATTCCAATGGGTGGAAAATCTCAAAATACTCATCAGGTTGCTTTATATGATGATAATCCAGATAAGAACGCTAGTGGTACTATAAAAATAGTTTTCCCTGAAGATATTCCTTTTTCAGAAGGTAATAGCTATGACAAAGATAAAGACTTATTAGAAATATCTAAAGATAAACTAGACCAAAATAAGGTTGAAGTGGGTATGCTTTATAGATATAGAATACTTAAAGATAATGAGGACGGATCAAAATCAACAGTATCAACATATTATTATCTTGGAATGAATAATGAAAATAATGAAAAATATTTAAAAAGAACTGATAAAGTCAATGATATTCTTTTGCCTGAATCTTGGAAAGAGTCAGAGAGCGATGCAATTAGCACTTATGTTGTAGCATTTAGACCTGTAGAATCTGGTTTTACTAAACTATTATTAAAAATGACCAGAATTGTTGAAGATTATAATATTGAAAGAATAGACGATAACGGTAACATAGAATATGGTAGAAAATTAGATAAATCAAAAATGACTGGATGTAAACTATATCAAGTTTATGATCTAATAACTAATGGGAATATTCCTTGTGACAGAAAACCATTAACTAAAATAGGTGTCTGGGGACATCCAGAGTTAATGATGATTATTAATGGAGAAGAAATTAAAATTGGTCCAAGTGGATATTATGAACTAGATGCTATTTCTATTACAAGTTTAGGCGTTGTAGCATTAAGTAATAAAGATATGTTCAGTATTGATTTTCAATACGCTGTAGAAGATTAAGAAAGGAGAAACTTGTGGATAGTTTTTATGGCGGAAAACAAGGTGTATCCTTTGTTATTAAAGCGAGTTTCAATTCCATAAAAGAAATGGTAGATAGCTTTAAAAAGAATGAAGATAAAGTCTGGTTTGGCGAATATTGTTTAATTGATACTATAAATAAAAATGATAAAGATAATGGAAAAATTTTCCGCAGAGGTATTGCTTCATCAACAAACTCTGCTTACGGCGGAGGTGAATATATTGGTCAAATTGTTGGACCAAGTAGCGGTACTCCTCTTTTTCAATTTGATACTTTAGATAATGTATTAAACCACAAAAATGAAGAAGTATATAATCGAACCGAGGGAGATATTAGAGTTTATCCAACTCAAGTAACAAGTAATGGAGAAATAACTCAATATAATTATAGAAAAGATGAAAACGGTCAATATAGTGATCAAGATTTTGTAAAAAAAGAAGATGGCTCTATTGAATATGTTAATAATATCAAAACTTTATCATCTGCTATTAGCAATAGTGGCCTTGTTTCTGGTAAAGATCAAGATGATATTAAATGGACTTGGTGTAATGTCAAAAAAGCGAATAAAAATTCAGAGTCTTGGTTCTATGTTGGTTTTCAAATTCCTTATTTAGTAAATGAGTTTACTTCTGAATCTGTTTATCCATATGACAACAAAGGAAATTATAAAGATACAACTTTGATAATTTCAAATCCAGAAGATTCAAATCGTCCTTTTTATCAAAGATATACCCTTCAGATTCCAAAGGGTATTAAGGGCGATAGCTTAAATGGAATAAAAGTAATTACTCTTAATGAAGATTATATTCCAAATGAACAGCACGTCGCTAATAAAAAAATCTATAATTGGGATCAGTTTGTAGTAGATAACAAAGGAAGAACAAGTTTAAACACAGAAGAAATAGCTGATGGAGTAATTGTTCCTGTTTCTCCTGGTTATACAAAAAATCTTACAACTGATGCTGTTGGTAGACAAATTCTAGTATATGAATATCGAATAAATGACAGAAGCGCTAACGGAGAAACATATCTTGTTTATGTTGGAGATTTTAATATTGTTGAAAAAATTAATCTTTCTCAAGATGGTACTTTAAAAATTTATTATACTCATGATGGAATTCCAGAAATTATAGGAGATAAAAAAACTGGTAAATTTATACATACTCAAGAAGAAAAATTAAAATGGATACAAAGTATTGAATTTAGTGCGGGAAATGGCGATATTACTCTAGTATATAATACAAAAGATAAGAACGGTGATAATGAAAGAGAGATATTAAATACTACTAAACTTAGAAATATTACCAATGCCTCTGTTAATAATAAAGGTAATCTTAATTTTGGATTTAACACTACTACTAATGGTGTTAATGATTCTATTACTGTTAAAGACAGCAATAACGAAGATTTTATATTTAAAGGTGTCCAAAATATTTCTCTTCTTTCAGGCTTAGATGCTGATAAGCATCTTACTGTAACCTATACTACAAAAACTAAAGATGAACAAAATTTTGATAAAGAGCTTATTGGTAGTCCAATAAATAGTATTTATTCAACAGCGATTGATGAATCAAATTTTCATCTTTTGATATTGTTTGAGGACAAAGACCATAGATACGATGGTGAAGCCAGCATTCAATCTCCGCATATTATTACAAAAGATGAAGCCAATAATAATCAATATCTTAAAGAAGAATCTGTTTGGGTTAGAAAAACTATATCTGGTGAAAATCCAAAATTAGGAACAGATACAACTTATTGGTGGCTAGATTTAGGCAGCGTAAAAGATGATGCTGGAGTCCTTATTGGGTTAAATGTAACACAAAAAATGATAAACGATAGCGCTGCTTCAAATAAAACTATTCTTGGTTATTTAGACTATACATATCCCAATGGCTTAATATCTAATCAGCAGGGGAAATCACTAATTGGAAAAATTGCTACTTATGGAGACGTAAACTCAAGTAAAAAGTTTTATGCCTTTGATTATAATTATGAGGGAACTGACAGCGAAGGTAATATTATACATGGCAGATGGTATTATCTAGGAGAAATCGCCGCCAACGATCAACGTGAAATTAAAGCGTATAGTTATACAGAGAATATAACGAATATAGTATCAAATGATAATAAACTAACAGAAGAGGGAGGAATTGCTCTTTATTATAAAAGCATTTCTGAAAACTTTGGATCATTGCCCTCTTATTGGAAATAGTGATATTATGAAACTTGTATATAATGAAAAGTTTTATGGACCTATTAATGCTGGAACAACAATTACAGTTCCTAGCATAACAAATACAAAATATACACATATCGGAATTCAAATACCTAAAAAAACTCCTATTAATAAAATAATTAATGATTATAGTGAAGAAGATAATATAATGACAACAATTAATGATGATGTTGATATTAATATTTCTACTTCCGCGGGAGATAATAGAGGATGTGATTATAGAATAGTAGACACTGGTATTTTAGAATTTGGAAATTTAGGCAATAATGAAGTTATTATAAGAGCAATGAGAGATTTACCAGTAGAAACAATTATAGATATAGCAAAATATGAAAGATAGGGAGGTGTTTCTATGCCTGATGAAAATAAACCAACATATGAGGTAAAGATACCATTTAAAAATAATGATACAGGGCAATGGGAATATTACCCTATCTGTAGTCCCGCTACTGGAACTACAAAGGGAACCGTATCATTATCAAATATTTATGATGATAGTGCTTCTAATTTAGATATTGCTTCTGGAACAGCCTTTACTCCAAAAGGTGCTAATGATTTATATAAAAATGTGTTATCAAAAGTGAATGAAGATTCTCAAGGTGTGGCTGGGCCAGTCGAATTTAATAACGCTGTTTATTTTTGGAAGACTGCGGAATTTGGAAAAGGTTCTGATGATAAGGATTCACTAGTTCATTTCCGCAAACCTTTTACTTTAAAAATTGGATTAAGTAACGTGGCTGATGCTCTTAAAGCTATTGGGACTATTGAAGAGAATGATATTCCAGTTACAGTTAATATTGATAGTATGGCGTTACCCGCAGGAAATCTTACAGGAACGGTTCCATTAAAATGTATCCCGCAAGGTGCGATAGAGGAATTACACAAATATAATTCATTACAAGCAGCAATTGATGCTTATAAAGAAGTTGCTGAAAGTACAGATGAAAATAAGGTTTATCCTTTTGAAATAGGAGATACTATTTTAGATATCAGCACTACTCCAAATGTAATGTATATTGCTGTTGGACCTAATCTAGCTGTGAAGGATGGTTATATTGAATATGCGTCTGGGACTGCTATGAGACTTGGCACTTCTAATTTAGGTAGTGAGTCACAACCTATTTATTTAGTTGGTGGACAACCGTTTGCTTGTACTAATTTGGTGCCAATGTCTGATAATGACATAGATGCCGCGTTTACTAAAATATTTGGATAATAAATAAAATAAATATATTCATTAATAAAAACTGGGTAAGCTTTGATTTTTCACTTATCCAGTTTTTATTCATAGGACCCTTATGAAAAGGAGAAACTATTATGAGTTATTTAGATAATACTGGATTACAAAAAGTATTTACAAAGTTAAAAACATTAATTGATAAAAAGTCAGATGTAGGGCATACCCACATTTCTTTAGCAGCTGTTACTACCACTGGGACAGGCACAGCTTATGAAGCAAATGTCCCAGGGATTACAGAACTAACAAATGGTGTTAGTTTTATTATGATTCCACATACTGCGAGTGCAGCGGCAGCTCCAACGCTCAATGTTAATAGTTTAGGAGCAAAAACTATTAGAATGAAAAATACTTTTTCAACAAAAAATATGACTCAATTACCAAGCGATGATTTTATTAGACCAAACTATCCTATTAAAATGATTTATGATGGAATAGATTGGTATATTGATAGCATTTTTTTACAAGACTCTAGAAATTTAAACAATGCCGTTCCTATTACAAAAGGTGGCACAGGCGCTACTACAGTGGAACAAGCAAAAATAAATCTTGGAGGTTTATCTGTTGTTGTTTCAGATACAGAACCTACCAATGATAATTGCAATATTTGGATAAAAACTTCATAATAGCTGAAAGCAGTGATAATCAATGGCAATTGAATGGTATAATATGACTGACTATGTTTCTGTTGGCATAGACTGGAATGTTACGTCTGTTACAGAAACTAGTTATTCTATTGCTCCAATTATTTATCGTTGGGACAACCAAAACACTAATAATTATAGCAGTAGTTTTTCTGAAACACTTAATCCTCAACCTGATGGTGGAGCTGGGCATTGGTCTGGACTTAGTTGGGGTTCTGGTTCTGGAACACGACAAGTTGATACTTTCAGCACTAGAACATATGAAAAAACAACTTCTACTCAAACAATTAGCTTAACTATTGAATGGGACGATAGCTTTGGATCATATCATGACGGTTCGTTTATTACTTTAGGAAGTGGTTCATATACATGGACATGCACTATTCCTGCTCTTGCTTCTTATACAATCTCATATAATGCAAACGGAGGAGCAGGTGCTCCTGGAAATCAAATAAAATGGTACGGTAAGACTCTTAATTTGTCAACTACAGAACCAACAAGAAATGGATATAACTTTGTTGGCTGGGGTACATCTGCCGCTGATACTGATGTTAAGTATCACGCTGGCGGACAATATACAGAAAATGCGAGCATTACATTGTATGCTATTTGGGCTAGCGCTGCAAAACTAACTATTAACTATGATGCCAATGGTGGTTCTAGCGCTCCTCCAAGTCAAGTGCATTTGATAAATACAATTTCTAAAATATCTGGTGTAAAACCAACAAGAGATAAATATGTGTTCTTAGGATGGTCTACAGATAGCACGGCTACAAAGGCAACATATATTACAGACGGACAATACACAAATAATAGTTTTACAGACGGTGATACTGTCACGCTATATGCCGTGTGGATGAAGGAGAGTCCGAATATATATATGAATGTATCAACAAGTAATGCTTTTAAATCTCTTTGGGTCAATGTGCCTTCTTGGAAGAGTTTTAAGTCTATTTACTTTAAGACAAATTAAATTGAGGTAGCTAAATTATCCGACGAAAAACTATTAAGATTTATTATAAATTAAAATATACAGGTGAGAAAGTAAATAGATTTATTCAAATCGGTATCTTTAATATCACCTTTTTTAATTTTAAAGTTCAAGTCATAGAAAGTAACAACGATGTTGCTACAAAATCTTTGTTAGATAGTTATTGGAAAAATAGAACTTGATTGATTATATGCTAAAGTTTAAACGAAAGGAAGCAAAAATATGAGTTGGGTTAATCTTAACGATACCTATGTAAATAAGACTGGCGACACAATCGCTGGTGATCTATCAGTAAACGGTGCTTTAAACGTAAATGACGGTAAAGGAACTGAAACAGCATACAATGTCGCCAATGAAATTGCCGCGTTGCGGGATTCCACATCCAAGCTATCAGTTAATGTTAATAAAATTACTTTTAGTAAAAGTGCAGGCGGCCATTATGAAATTTGGTTTAACACGAATACTGGCGATAATGTATGTATATATTTTAGCACGACCGAAGGTATTGGTGTGTATGATAGCAATACACAAGGGGGCTTTAATTATCCTAAACCTTAATACTCTGTATTTTCAATATTTATAAACCTTAATATAACCATTAATTCGATAACTATTATTAAAATTGGAAATATTAGCGTAATAATGCGGTATGCAAAAGCATATATTTGTCATTCGAATATAAAATTTTTATATTTGATATTCTGTATTTTTATAACATAAAAACATATGTATATTAATTAAAAATTTTTTTATATATAAATAACGAAATACGATTCGGAAAATAGGATAGGTATACAAAAAATAATTGGATATAGACAAAAGAATCAGAGGACTAATTGATATTAGTCCTCTTTTTTTTTCTTTTATCTACGAGGGCAATCTAATATAATATTGATACTAATAAAGTTATAAAATATAGAGAAAATTTTAGCTTAATAATATTTTTTTATTTTATAAGGGCGTTATTTAAACGTCTTTTATTATACCAGAAAGGACGTTTAAATGCTTGATTCAATGCAATATTTAGGAATGCCTACAACAATAATTGTTATTATTTTAGCAATTCTGCTTATTATGCAAGTTGTTGGAGGAGTAATAGAATTTAAAGGAAAAGCTCTTCCAGAAATTTTTCATATAAAAAAATATTTTGCGCGTAGAAAATTAGAAAGAGAAACATTAATAAAATTACCTGAAACAATGGATGAATTAAAAAAAAGCGTCGCAAATATTAATAGCCATTATGACGAAGATAATATTTCTAAAAGAGATAGCTGGATGCAAAGTGTAAATGAAAAATTGGATATAGATCATTCTCTTATTAAAGAATTAAAAAAAGATTTTATATTAAAAGATATAAATGACAAAAGAAACGTAATTATTGATTTTGCTTCTCGTGTTTCAAGTTCTAATACAATAGTTACAAGAGAATACTTTAACAGAATTTTCAAAACATATCAAGAATATGAAGATATGATTAAAAAGGAAAGATTAACCAACGGCGAGGTAGACGTTGCTTATCATATTATTGTTGAAGCTTATGAAGAAAGATTATCAAATCACTCTTTTCTTGAAGATGAACGCGGATGGTAAATAAATGAATAAAGTAAAAGGAGGAATCTAATGGCAGATGAACTTAAAGTATTTACTGTAAATTTAAAGTCATTAGATCAAGATATTCAAGACCCGATAGTAGCTGGCGCGGGGGATGCTAACGGTCGTACATTTAGAATTATCTTTGACCAAGAAGCAGGAGCACAGATTACCCCCGCAACTAAAGTATATTTAAGCTGGTATCATAAACAAAAACAAGTAAAAGGATATAATATTTTTACAAAAGTTAGTGATGATCCTATCATTTGGGAGATTCATTGGCCTAGAGCAATGCTTTCAGAAGGTGATGCTCTTTGTTGCATAGAACTTGTGGATGAGGTAAGTATTGCCCCAAGCACAAACTTCATCGTTCATATTTTATCAGATCCAAATGATGGATCAAATTTTATTGTTTCAGATGACTTTACTTTATTCCAAAACGCGGTTATTCAAATGAATTGTATAGCGGATCAAATGAAAGATCAAATGAAACAACAAAAAATTGAATTTGAAGATATGCAACTTAAATTTAGTGAAGTCAAAGAAACTGCGGAAGAGGCAAAGACCATTGCTAAAGAAGCAAAAACAAAGGTTGATTATTTAGATGATAAAATAGATAATGCAACTTTTTCCGCTAATGTTCTTATGACAGAAATATAATTTCGCGAAAATATATTCAATCAAAGAAAGGAAGGAGATAAATGCCTGAAAAAGTAAGTTTCTTCCACGGTAAAGAAGGAAATATTGCTCAAGCTATTACAGAAGGTAAAATTAATGGTTCAGATTTTGTTGTAACATCTGATACTGATAATCTTATTTATGTAAATAAAGAGCAAGTTGGTGAAGAAGAAAAACTTGTACAGCATATTCTCGGGAGTGCTAAAACAAAACAACCATTAACCGTCAACCTTGGAGACGGTGGTGCTCTTGGCGGATTTTCTACGGATGATGAAATTAGTGCAGGTACTTCTTTAGATGATATAATTAAAAAGCTTTTAGTTAAGCGTATTCCCGCAACATATACCAGACCAACAGTAAGCATTGCTTGTCCAAAAGCAGGAAGCTATGAAGTTGGTACTAGCGTTGAGGTTGGAGTAACAGGCACCTTCAAACAAAATGATGGCGGTGCTGTCACAAAAATGCAAGTTATTAAAAACGGTGCAACTCCCGCAGCACTTGAATCTGCTACTTCTCCTATTACATATGCAGAAACTTTAAGCGTCCCAGATGGCAATACTACTTATAAAGTTATCGCGGAATATGCGCAAGGCGCAATTAAACCAGACAATCTTGGAGAAGATTCTCCCACAGGACGGGTTGAAGCTGGCTCTGTAACAAGTTCTACTTCAACAATTACTGGCTTTAGAAAAGCGTTTTATGGGGCCGGTTTAGGAGATCCCGCGATTGCTACTTCTGATAATATTCGTGCTCTGGGGCATTCAGCCAATGCTGTTAAAAAAGGAACGACATTTAGCATTTCTGTTCCAGAAGGTCAACAATTTGCGGTTTTTGCTTATCCAAAGTCTATTGGTGAAGTTGCTCAAGTTATGTATGTAGAAACCAATGACACTGGCGCAAGTTCTAAATTTACACGTAGTGAAGTTAATGTTTGCGGAGCTACGGCAGAACAAGATGCTATTGCTTATTATGTTTATAGCTATAAAATGGCTGTTCCCGCAAGCGCTAATATGACTTTTAAAGTTACTCTTTAAGTGAGAGGAGGAAAAATAAATGACAATTGAATCTAAAGACCTTTTAGTTGCTATTAAAGCCTTCTCTCGTGGCGAGAAACTACCACTTGATGCTTCTGAAATTCACGACAGTTTAGAACAAGCACAAACTTATGCTCAATCACCTACTGCTTATGCTGGTCAAACAATCAAAGTTCTTCAAAATGGTAAATATGAAACTTATGTTCTCAATCCTTCTGGAGATAGTTTAGTTCTTGAAAAAGTTGGTGTAGATGCTTCTGCTGTTAAAAATTATGTTCAAATTGTAGAGAATCTTCCAGAAGCGGGGCAAGAGCAAGGCGTTATCTATATTCAAGGTACAACTGGTTCTATTTGGAATGGTACTAGTTTCCAAACAATTTTTACAGACTTACAACCTTTGACAGGACGTGTTGAAGCTCTTGAAACCAGTATTGCGAATGTTTATACTAAAACTGAAGCAGATAACAAAATTGCTGAAGCTGTTGGCAAAATTTCAACTCTAAAACGGGTAGTCGTTGATAGTCTTGAATCTGTAGAAACTCCAGATGAAAACACTATTTATATGGTTGCTAAGGCAGTTGGCTCTGGTAATCAAAACTATGACGAATATATGTACATCAATAGCAAATTTGAAAAAATTGGTGATACAGAAGTTGATCTAACAGATTATGCTAAAACTGCGGACGTAGAGACTAAAATTTCTACCGCAAAGGGTGAAGCAATTGCTGATGCTGAAGGTAAAATTGCTACCGCAAAAACAGAAGCTATCGCTACTGCTGGAACAAATGCTGATGAAAAAATTAATGCTAAATTAGGTACTGAATGGCCTGAAGGTAAGACTGTTAAAGAGTTCGTTACTGAATCTACTAATAATATTCTTACAAATGAAAAAATTACAACATTAGAAACAAATGTTGGCGCATTACAAACAACAGTAAATCAACATACCGCAGATATTGCTAATAAACTTGATGCCACGGCAGTAGACGAAAAAATTAATGCTAGAGTCGGTGATATTCCTACAGAAACAACAGTAAAATCCTACATTGATACTGCTGTTGGATCTGGTGGAACTGCTAGCGCTGAAGCAATTGCCGCAGCAAAACAAGAAGCGATTACGGCTTCAAAAGCATATACTGACGCTGCATTAACAATAACTGAAATTTAAATAAGGAGCTGATTTTAGGAATGCCTGCAATTGTTAAAGTATATACAACTGTAGCTTCCAAACTATCTCAACTCACGGTCAAAGATGGTCAATTAATCTTTGTATCAGATACTAGGCGAATCTATTTAGACTTTTCAGGAAATAGAATTTGTTATGACACAATTCTAAATTTTGACAAAGACTCTGATAGAACAAGCCTAATGGCTCCAGTTGAAGGTTTTTACTTTGTAAAAGAAACAAATACTTTGTGGAACTATGGTGCTTCTGGATGGAACCAATTAACATCAGATAATCCAAACCCAATCTTTTTTGGAAATGAAGTGAGTGACTTTCCAACTCAAGGAAACAGTAAAACCTTATATGTGGCGGATGACGCCACTTATAGATATAATTCAATCACATCATCTTATGATATGATTGCCAATAAAACTGAATGGAACACGTTATAAAAAGGAGTTTAATAAATGGCTCAAGTCAAATTTATTTACACTGATGCTGCAAAATATGGTGCTTTAGCTGCTAAAGATGCGGGGACTCTTTATTTTCTATCTGATACAAAACAGATTTTTAAAGGTGCCGAGCGTTTTAGTGGTCTAGTTTGTCAAGAAGTTACGGCTGACCCCGCAGTTAAAGATGCAGTAGTAAATACTCTATATATTAATACAACAGATGGCTCTGTTAAAATTTTTAATGGAACTGCCCTAACAACGGTTGTTGCTGGCTATGTTACATCTATTACAGGAGCAGGTTCCGCTACTGACCGTGTTAGCTCTAAAGCCGTTGTCGATTACGTTGCTGGTAAAATCAGTGATCTCGATGTTGGAAAATTAAGCACTCAAGTTACCGAAAACAAAAATGATATCGCAACACTAAAGGGCGATGCTTCAACCACTGGCTCAGTCGCAAAAGCGGTAGCTGATGTAAAGGCTGAACTAACAGCTGAAATCAATAAGAAAGCTGATAGTGCCACCTCTCTTGAAGGTTACGGTATTACAGATGCGTATACTCAAACTCAAGTAGATGCTGCTATTTCTACTGCTAAAGGCGAAGTAGTAAATGATCTTACAGCAGGCAATGGCATTACAATTACTGGTACTAAAGCAAATAAAACAATTGCTGCTAAAGTCGATCCTGCAGAAGGTAATGCTCTTACTGTTGGAGAAGCAGGCCTAAAAGTTACAATTCCCGCGGCTGCTGAATATAGCATTGTTAAAGATGAAACTTCAACTGAATATGCTGCTGTTTATCATCTAACTAAAGGTAAAACAAATGTTGGTGCCGCAATCAATATTCCAAAAGATATGGTCGTAAAATCTGGCTCCGTTGTAACAAATCCAACGGGTCAAACTAAAGGCACTTATATTGAATTAGTTCTCGCTAACGCAACCGAAGATAAAATTTATATCCCTGTAGATCAACTAATTGAATATGTTACTTCTGGTTCTGCTGAAAGCGATCCTATCGTTGTTGCTGTTTCAGCCGATCATAAAGTAACTGCTACTATTACAGATGGTTCTATCACAAAGGCTAAACTTGCTGATGCTGTTCAAACTTCTCTTGGTAAAGCTGATAGCGCGGTTCAAACAATAGCCACTGGTACTACTAATGGTACAATCAACGTCGATGGAAAAGAAGTTTCTGTAGCTGGACTTGGCTCTGCTGCTTATACTAATTCAGCTGCTTATATCCCCGCGACAAAGCTCGGTGAAATTGGTGAAAAAACCATTAAAGGTTACGTTGATGACAAAGTTGGCGGACAAGATTTTTCAGGCTTTGTAAAAGGCACTGAAGTTACAACTGGTACTGCTAATGGCACAATCGCTGTTAAAGGTACAAATGTTGCTGTCAAGGGTCTAGATACTGCTGCTTATGCTAAAGCTACTGACTTTGCTACAGCTGCGCAAGGTGCCAAAGCAGATACCGCAGTCCAATCTGTAGTAACTGGCACCGCAAATGGCACAATCCTAGTTGATAATGTAGCTGTTGCGGTTCACGGTCTAGGTTCTGCCGCGTATACTGAATCAAGCGCATATGATACTGCTGGCACTGCTACACAAGCGCTAGCTGACGCAAAGAAATATACTAATGATGCGCTAACTTGGGGCACTCTTTCTTAGTTAATTCTTAAATTATATAGAATGGAGATAATTTTTCATTGTCTCCATTCTATTAGAATAATAAAGTTTATTGTTTGTAATATATTTTATTATTCTAATAAATTGATTTGAAATAAAAAATCCATATTTGAGAGGAGAAAGATATAATGGCAAGAGTAAAATTCATCCGCGATGAAGAACCTAACATTAGATCTTTAGAAACTGACGGAGGAGCTATTGACGGCGCTCTATATGTTGCTACCGATACAGGTAATATGTGGATGGGCACAGATAAAATATTAGCTGGTTCAGGTAATAATGCATTGTTGAAAATAAATGGTAATCAAGTAACTGTTTTTAATTTAGTTGTGCTTACAAGTAATAATTTAGCAAATGTAACGTCACAACTAACATATGACGAGATAGTATCTGATATTAAAGCTGGCTATGAAGTTTTTGCTTGCATTCGTCCATCAGAAAATGAAAATAATAATAATTGCTATGTTAAAATAAATCTTCTAAATGGTACTCTTCGTTCTGATTTAGTACCTATTAAAACACTTTACTCTGGCTCAACAGCCACAGAAACACCACTATTTGTTCCTTGCTATTTACAGTGTAATTTTTCAAATCAGTGGGAGGTTCATAGTAATAATCCATGGGCAGCTGTTGGTTTTCAAACCTTTTCAAACTCTTCATTTACAAATACTAATACTAATGGCTTTTATGCTCTTGATATAAAAAATAAAAGTATTTCCACAGATAAATTAGCAGATGCTTCTGTTACTAAAGCTAAACTTGGTAGTGATATTGTAATACCAACTTCAAAAGCAGATATTGGTCTAGAAAATGTAGATAATACCGCAGATGCTGATAAATCTGTTAAGTATGCTACTTCTGCTGGAAGCGCAAACACTGCTTCTGTAGCAAATAGCGTTGCTTGGGATAATATTACTGGTGCTCCCACAATTCCAACGATAGAATCAATAACAGATACAGAGATTGATACTCTTTTTACACAAGTGTTTGGATAAAAAATTTTGGGCAATTTTCAAATAAAACGATAAGAGATTTTATATATATAATAAATAGCAAAAACGGTTAGAATACGAATTTGCTATTTTATAATAATAAAAATATATAAAAAGGTGGTGAATGCAGGTGATTGATAAAGGTGTCCTGGCTGGTACAATGTATGACGCTGTACTAAAAACTTTTGATTATGACAGAAATGTTGTTATAGTTCGAACTGACATTAAATTTCATCCATTGGTAGAAGAGGTAGTAAATGAAGAAGATGATGCGGATGAAGTAGATAATTGTCCTTTTGAATATATGAATTTATATTCATACCATGAATATGAGTTCTCAATAAAAGAATATTATGACAACGAAAGAACTCTACAAGCCTATATTGACGCCTGCGTTGCCAATTCTTTATAAAGGAAGGAAATGAACTATATGTTAAAGAAATTTATGGAAGATAATAGCCTTGAAGCTCGTCTCATCCGCACGATTATTCAAGGTATTTTGGCCGTTCTTGTAGTTGCTGTTCCTCTATGCTTTGGAGGTATTATCTCTGATCCGCAATGGGCTTCAATCGCAACTGCCGCGGTAATGGCTATCTTGTCACCTATTATGGCCTTATTCAAATCTGGTAATCCAGAAGATGGGCTTGAAGATAAGGAGGAGTGAATGGAAAACAAAGATATAAAAGAAGAAGTAAAACTTCTTTCTCTTTTTGTAGAAGAGGGCCGTGGCACTGGTGACGGTCCAGATGATGAGCATAAAGTTAAGGAGGTTGAGCATGCCGACAGTAAATGATGTTCTATACTGCGCTCAACAGTGGATAGGATATAGTAGATGGACTGACCCAGAAGAAGGAACAGTTTTTGGACGATGGTACGCTGAAAAGACAGGTGAATCTTATTATGGAGCATCTGGAGTTCCTTATTGCGCCATGTTCGCAAGCTATTGTCTAGATTGGGCTGGTGTTTCTGCTGAAGGAATTCCTGGTGCGTATGTTCCCTGGATTCTCTCTGCCAACTCTGATGCTGGGCGTCTCGTTTATAATGAAGACGCACAGCCAGGAGATCTCGTAATGTTTGATTGGGGCGGAGATGGCGTCGCTGATCATATCGGGATTGTTGAGGAAAATCATCCCGACGAGGGTTGGATGCAGACTATCGAAGGCAATACTAGTTCTGGAACCTCTGGATCTCAATCTAATGGTGGTGGAGTATATCGTCGCGCACGTAACTACAATTCTATCATTGGAGTCGCACGGCCTTACTATGATGAGACTTCCGCTGCACCTAGCGATGACAACAATTCTAGCGACAATGATAGTTATAGTGACGATAACTGTTCTAACACTGGACTTGATGTAGACGGCATATGGGGACCCGCTACAACGTGTGCAGTACAGTCTGTAATGGGAACACCCGTAGACGGAATTGTAAGTGGGCAATCCACTTCACTCGACAGGTGCAATCGCGGTGGGCTTTCTTCTGAATCATGGCAACACGGTAATGGCGGCTCATATATGGTAGAAGCACTTCAATCGAAGATCGGCGTCGATGCGGACGGCTACTTCGGACCTGCCTCTTGTAGAGCGCTACAGAGCTATCTCGGCACATATGTTGATGGATATGTTGATTATCCGTCTAATATGGTTAAAGAACTTCAACATAGACTTAACGATGGTACCTTCTAAACAATAAAGCATAATTTTAATATAAAAAAATAAGGACTACACTTTTTATAGTGTAGTCCTTTTCTTTGTTTTATGTCAATTTTTTCTACGCGCGTGTGAACGACAGACCGAAACCAAATTTGATGATTTTTGTCAATATTTCTTTTAAAATGCGCCTTGATTTTTTTCTTTCTCAATCATATAAGCCAAACCTAAACAAATACTATCAGCTTCATCTTCTGTAGGCTCAATATTGAATTTATCTTTTATAAGCTCAACAGATGCTTTCTTTTGGTCAACGCGCTTTTTGCCAAAAGAAATTCCATATTCTTGTTTCAATATTGAACGCCAATGAGAAGGAGATAAAATAGAGAACTTAATATTATTATTATAACACCAAATAATAATTGTTGCTTGTACAAACGACAATTTTTTATATGTTTCTGCGTTGTTCTGATATTGAATATCTTCAAAAGCAATTTCTTCAAAATTAAATTTGTTATATAATTCATTTAGATTTTGAATAACCAAGTTAAGTCTTTGTTCAATAGGCTTATTGCCAGGAATCTCCCAGTGACCAAACTGGGAGATTTTTTTGTTTTTAAATATACACCAACCGCTAATATGAAGTGCTTGGTCTAATGAGATAATAACACTGTTCATTTTATGCGCCAGTTGAACCAAACCCTGACCTGTCAGGGTTTTTTAAATCAACAACTTCATTAAATAGAACAGTTGGTTGTTTTTTAACAATTCTAAACTGACAAGGGCGTTTACCTTTTTCAATAACGGTATCTCGAAGTGCGTATACTGGCATCATCCAGATGTCGCCATTTCCGCAGTAGGATTCATCAATGACACCAACTCCGTTCGTTTGAATTACTCCAAAATTTTTAAAAGTTGATGAACGAGGAGCTAGATGAGCTTCATATCCTTCTGGAAGTTTACAAGAGAAGCCTAAATTCACATAGCCATATTCTCCTTTTTTAAGAGCAATATTTTCATAAGCAAAACAATCAATCCAATCACCGTATTCTGTTTGTTTCATGTGTGGCGCTTTTGGAAGATATTTAATTTGAATGGTTTCTGTCAAATTATTCCTCCTCATTCATAGCAAAGCTATCAGTGATATTATATTCAATAGATCGCATGGGCCATTCTGGATCTTTAGCATCATTAAAGGTTAGTGTGTATTTGATAATATACCACTCTTCAATAACTTCTCCACCAGACTTTTTTTCTTTCTTTGTTTCGCTCCAAGAGGAGAGTGTCCAGTTATTGTCTACAGCTTCTTCATTTACTTGCTGATGAAGTGCTTCAGCTTCATCTTTTGTTTCAACTCGGATTTCATTGGTTGATTTGATTAGATACTTGAGCATTTTAGTTAATCTCCTCTACTTCTGCTTGCGGGAATTGTTCTTTCATATCATTAGCAATTTTTGTAGTATAAACCTTTGGACCGCACACGCCAATTTGATTTACTTCTTGCATAGTTACAAGAGATTTCAAACAATCAATTAGTTGTGGCTGATAAGTGGTAGTTCTATTTACAATTACTTCTTTATCTAAATCAATTAGATTAACCACAATCTTTTTTTGAGGCTCCGCGATAATAATAATTTTATACATTAGACTTCTACAACCCCCCAATCATAAGTAAACAAATAATACATATGAATTTCTCCATCATTTTTTTCTTTTACCCAACACTCATAAGCATCAGCTAAATCATTATACGTGATATCAATGATATTACCACGATATTCGAGAAGCTCTGCCAAGGTTTTCGTTGCTGAATCAATTACCCAAGGATTGCTTTCATTAAGATGAAGAACTGTATAATATGAATTTTCTTTACACATCAACATTATAAATTCTACATAATTAGAATTATATTGTTTATCAAACCAACCTTTAACAGACTCTAGCTTTTTATCAAGTTTCTCGCCTGAAAGAGGTTCCATTTGCGCAAACAATTGCTTATGAATAGCATAGTTGCTAATTTCAAGATTATTGTCTGACATATAACTCCTTTCTTATTTATTTTATATTTATATTATAACATATAAAATAATATAAGTCAATAAAAAATAGGGTAGACTTTAATTGTCTACCCTATTTTTTTACTCATCACGATAAGTACAAGTTACTTTATCATATCCTTGTTTTGCTAACTTAATACCCGCATTTAGAATATCAATGTATTCTCCCGCACTCATTAAACATCTCCCAATTATTGCATCTTCTGGACATCCTTCTAAAGAGCAAACTGAATAAATCGTTTTTCCTTCTGGGCTAATTATTTCTTGATACCTCGCCATGTCAAGATAATTATCAAACTCTTCAATAATTTCTACTTTATATTCTTTCATTCATATTCTCCATTATCAAACATTGAAGTAACTTCTTTCATTTTCTTGATATCCCAAATCTTTTGATTAGAACTTCCTCTAAATGCTAAAGTAATGTCGCGTTTATCTTTTTCATATCGTCCATCTACTAAATAATCTGTTAATTCTAAAATATAACCTAAATATTGTTCATCTAAAACTCTCTTCATAAGTTCTTCTAAAGTATATCCAGTATATACCCAAATTTGAAGCTCTGGTTTTTTCATATGAATTTGATTTAGAAGAAGCCATAATATCTGAAGATTTTGAGGTTCGAGAGGCTCTCCGCCAAGTAAGGAAAAATGTTTAATATATTTAGGTTCAATCAATTTTAGAATAGTTTCAATGTCTTCTGGAGAAAAGTGTTTGCCACTGTTAGGATCCCAGACGTTTGAGTTGTGGCAACCATCACACCTGAAATGGCAACCAGAACAAAAAAGACTTACACCAAATCCTATTCCATTAGTACATTCAATTTTATCAATTTCAGTATAATTCATTTATTCCTCTTTTATAACACTGTGTTTTGTTCGTAATTGAACCTCTTGTTGTTTACCTCGATTAAATGCAGTCGTATAATTTCCAGTAAGATACCCAGTCACACGGCGCAATTGTTGAATATGATGGCTTCCGCACACAGGACATTCATCATTAAATTCATCGCAATATCCGCATTGTAAGCAAGTGTCGTTTGGCACATTAATGGCAAAATAAGGAATATCTTTGTCCATCGCATAATTAACAAGTTCTTCTAAAGCATCAATATTATGCTTTACTGTTGAATCTAATTCTACATAAGTGATACAGCCCGCGTTGCTATATCCAGTTAATTGACTCTCTGTATTGATTTTATCAAACGCACTAATTTTTTCCCAAACTGGAACATGCATTGAATTTGTAAAAAAATCTTTATCAGATACTTTTGGAATAATTCCATATTTATCTTGAAATTTTTTCATTGCTGTATAGCAAAGGTTTTCAGCTGGTGTAAAATACGATCCTATATTTAGTTTATATTGTTGTTTAAATTCATCACAGCGTTGGCGGATAAGAGATTCAATTCTTTTTGCTAATTCCATCCCTTTTGGATGTAAATGATTTTCTCCAACTAAAAGTTCAAGAGTTTCCGCCAGACCCAAATGACCGCAGGCTAATGTGCCATGTTTAAGAGCACTCCTAATTCCCTCTTCTGGAATATATCCCTCCATCACGCCATTTTCATACATAAATTTTGCACTCGAAGGATCTTGAGAGCAAATATACTCAAAGCGTTCAAGAAGCATATCTTTAGCTTCAAAAATCTTTTTATCAAGAAGCTTCATAAATTTTTCTACGTCTCTATCAGCTTCCATTGCTAATGTTGGTAAAATAATCGTAACTGGACAGATATTCCCTCGTCCGTCTTTTGTTTGACCCATTCCATTAATATCATATCCATTATATGTTCTACACGTGTTATCCCCTGTCACCAGGGGCACTGACCATATCTTCTATCCTATTGGATAGCCTTCCGCTTCGGGTTAGTGCCTATCTCTAACCCTACTCTGTTACATTCATCACAGATGGTCGATACACTTTATTCATTATAATCTTCAAATTGGTATTGTTTATGATAAGGAGTTTTTATTTCTCCATTACACCTTCTCATAACAAAGTTTTTATTTACTACTCCATGATAACGAGCACACTCTTGCATAGAGCCAAAAATAATTTTTTCACCAGTAAGAATATTTGTTTGAATAATCTTACGATGATTTGGATTTTTCTCACCCATTTTTGTTTTTCTAATTTTATCTTTAATTATTTTCATTTCTTCTTCTGTTTTAGATAAATAAGTGTTTCCACCACATTTCAAAATAGAATCTGTTTCGTTATATCCATTATTCATACTATCAAAAAAGTTTATCCAATAATGTTCTTTTTGATTTAATTCTACTTGAGATTGAGCAGTGTCTATTACTTCAATATGAAAATGTTCTTTTCCATATTTTCTAATTGCTCTAGCCAAGTGGGTATCTAACCGATTAGAAACAGCATCTTGAATATGTCGTTGAAAACGTTTTTTAGCTGGCTTGTTTGTTTGCCCTATATAAATTTTATTATTTATATCGTTAGTAATTTTATAAATCCACAATCTTATCATCTTCTTTCAGATGAAGAATTATAATGAATCTTAGCACGGCCTCAAGTTAATAACTCCTAGCCGTTAGCAGAATATTTATTATTCCACACCCTCGGGCGAGGTTCAAAAGGTTTTAGATGAGCTATAGTTTTCGCTTACCCATCGTAGACGTATAAGTTTTAGGATCACTTTTATCATATCCCGCGTTGTTAGACCAATCAACATTTACATAATTAGGATATAGCCTTAGAGCAGTTGATTTTAATGCTAGTCTAAATAAATCATAATTTGCATCTCCAGGAGCGCGATTAACTCCTTTCATGCATTGAAAAATAGAACAGGGAAAAATGCTTGTTTTATGTAGCTTTCCTAATCCTTCTATAGAAACATTTAAAATTTCTTTAATTACCATTCTACCTTCTGGTAATGTGCAAGTGCCAAAATTAATTGAGGTAAAAGGCAATTGGTTTCCAGATCGGCTTTGAAGGGTATTTAAATTATGGTACATACCCTCTACAGCTTGGTGACATTCTTGTTGTGTTTTATCCAACGCATATTTATAAGCTTTGGAATAACGCTTATAATAATCATCTTCAATAGAGAGATTTTCATCAAAACAAATAGAATTATTTACAATATCTTCAACATATTTAATTCCATCACAAAAATGTTTATAAAAACTTTTTCTTACATAAGGAACCATTGTCCAGTCTAAATGTGTTGCACTTACCCCGCCGAATTGCTGAAGTGATTGTAGTTGAAAAATAACTGCAATTAATTGAAATGCAGTATTAAGAGAATTTGCTGGTCTAACATCTGTTTGACGAGTATTGAATCCATTAGCAAGAAGTTTATCAAATGGGATAGATAAACAATTGTGTGAACCAACGGCATATTGATCTAGATCATGGATATAAATTTCATTGTTTAAATGATTTTCTTTTGCCATTTTTGAAATGCAATGATTAAGTGCATAATCTTTCATGATTACACTACTTGCTTCTCCAATTCTTCCTCCAAATGAATGTTCATCGACATTGGCGTTTTGATTATCAATTTGTTTTGCTAATAGTTTTGCTTCCATATTAGAACTTAACTCTTTTTGTCTTGCTAAATCATGCTCATGTCTATATCTAATATAAGCTTTAGCTTCATTTCTATAATTAAAATCTAAAAGAGCATCTTCAACGATATCTTGAATCTCTTCTACATTAATATCTCGATTTTTATTTTGAATGATACCATCAATATAATCAAGTAACTTAATATCATCAAATTCTCTATTATATTCTTCAAAAGCCCCCGCGATAGCTATTGAAATTTTTTCTAGATCGTAATCAACTAAACTTTTATCTCTTTTAATTACTTTCAATATATCACCTCTAACGTCACTTTATTTTTTCTTGTCTATATTATATAAAATATTATATCACAATTATAATAAAATGACCACTTATATAATATTTATTTTTTCTAAATATCTGCGGATTTTCTTTGCTTCTTCATAAGTAGAAAGTCCACGCGGGAGCTTTAAATAAAATTTAAACATATTGAGATAATCATTTATTCTAGTAAAATCTTTGCGGTCAACGATTGCTCGCCGTATATATTCCGCACTCCATTTACCTTCTCTTTTAATAGAACGCTTAATCCTAATTAGAAAACCTGCATTAATAAGAACAGGAATAATTGTATAATCATCTTGATATTTAGAAAGCTTCAATAAGCCTTCTGGATTAAAAACTCCAATATTTATAGAATCATTTTTTACTTCACTTTTCAAGGTCCCATAATGCCAACCTTTAAAATCTGTATACTCTAAAAATTCTTTTTTTTGAGCATACTCTAAAAATTGAGCAGTATTAATAAAGTAATAATCTTGTCCATCCCATTCATTAACACGAGCTGGACGTGTGGTACAACTAACAATACCTTTAGTATTTAACCCACAAGAAGCCCATAAATAAGTTTTAAGCATACTCGCAAGTGAATCTTTTCCACTAGCGCTTTTTCCGCAAATTGCAATAATAATTGGTTTATTAATTATTATCATCCTCCTATTTTTTAAACCATTCTCTTATGGGATATGGGTGAGAATAAATTTCTTTAAGAACTGACGTTGTCGATAATAATTGAGAACTTCCGCATAGCCAGGAGGTTGCTCTATTCAGCCATTCCTGAAAATGATGGACATTGAGTCCGCAAAATGTAGCAACGTCACACTCAAATTTTGCCTCTTCACTTTCCTCCCAACCATTAAGCAGCGCAACGCCATCGCATCCTAACATTGTTCTAATGCTAACTCGCATTACATCTACATTGCGCATACCTGGTGGTACAACATCATGCGGAATCGTGACATAATAGCCTGCGTCTCGAAGCTCATTTCGTGCCTTCACAAACGCTTCTCGATTAAGATTTTCACGACCTAGCACGGGGCCTATTACGTAGAGCCACATATTTTTTTTATCACTCTCCAGCTCGTCGATTCCAAAGTTCTGCCGCTTCTTGCCCGCAAAATGGGCACGGCTTCAACTTGATTTCATCGCTAATTTTTGTATCCATTATTACTCCTTTTATTTTGCGTTCACAAGTGTCTTTGCACGGCGCACATTATCATAGTCCACTTCGTCTCGGCACCTCTCACACACCTCGCCGACGCGCTTCCTGTTGTTTTTCCAGAATTCGCGGGGGTAACATGTAAAGAACGGATTGGTGTACGTTTTGCCGCATCTTGCGCACACCCATTCGAACGGGGCATAACTCATAGTCCCTCATCTGCCTTCGCGAGCGCTTTCGCGCGACGCACGATATCCTTAACATCCCTATCTGGCGTGTCAAGATACCCTTTCGTGATGAGATGATAGACATCTTCTTCGAATTGCTCCCAGCTGTCGAAGCGCTCATGGGTCAGATTCTCGGGGCTTACAGAATATACCGGCCATCTGTTTTTTGCTTCCGCGATATCAACCAAGTAATTTTCACCGTTTGCCTCGATGCGTTCAACGGTGTATGCTTTTCCTTTCCCGAGAGAGACATAGGCAACATCACCCACATTGGTTGACACGCCGTAGACGATATCGCCAACCTTGATTGGTACACCGTCTGCGTCAAGGATTGGACACTTATGAGACAGACGCGATGGTTCCATTTTATATAGTAATGTATTGTTGGGATCTTTTGCTAATGTAAGGTAAACGCCACATTCTGTGTAATCAAATAGCGTTACTGTAAATGGCTCAATATCATCATCACAATAAACCGTATCGCCAACCTCAATAGGAACGCCTTCCGCATCGAGCATCTTTTCAACTATTTCAAGTGTCTCTCCAACTTTTTTAAGCATTACTTTCCCACAATCTTTACAAACATAAATTTCGTGTTGGTCAGAAAGACCAGTTGACGAATCAATAGTTGCCTCATTATACCATGTATATTCTCCAGGGAAACTTAACCTTATAGCATTTTGCCCATGGCAATAATCGCATTTAATCGTTTTAATCATTTGATCACCTCTGCACCGCAATATTGACAGAACGCTAAATCTTCTACAGAACCAGTAGTAGTTATCGAGTGTCCACAGCTTAACCAAACTTCGTACTCATAATATTCATCGTGAAAGATTATGCTTTCAATAGTACATGTTTGATGCTCAATCAAGTCTGCGAGACGCTCATAAAGATCTTGCTTGTATCGGCATCTAACCTCACTCCGCAAGCGAATTAGTTCATCATCAGGATAAGCAAGCAGTGAGTCTTTAGGCTCTCGTAATTTTCTTACGATATCTCTGCGCTCTTTAGCACTAATCATCATTGCTTCTCCATCCTTCTGGCATGTCTTCGATGCGACGCTTACTCGTGTACGTAACATCGACAATCCTCTTAACAATGAATGGTTTTCCGCAATGTGAGCATTCATACTCATCATCATATTCGCTATCAAATTCCCAACTGTCAGGATCCGAGTATCCGCACCATGGACATGTGATCTCACTTTTGTGCCATTGTTCATTCTCCCATGCGCGTTCACGTTTCTCTGCATTGCGGCAATTACCACATATCGAATATCCGAGTTTTCCCGCGATGGGTCCATGTGTCCACGGCATGAAGTTAGGCGTTGGCTTGCCACATTTGTCGCACGTGTACATTTTACTCATTCAGCTACCTCCATATTGTATCCCAGACAGTATTAAGAAATCGTTTCAATTTCGTCTTTACACTATTACTCGTTCTCGTCTCAACCTCGTTTTTATACGGCTGCTTATTCTCCCGCGCTTGTTCTAGCTCAAGTTGTTTCTTACAGTCATCACATAACGAAAAGCTATATAAACCATATAAGCCTCCGATAGGGGCAAGAGTATAATGTTGACAACTAGGCGTCACTCGACGGCATCTATCGCAAATACCCATACCGCTCATTCAACTACCTCTGCCTCACAATTAGGACAATATCGTGGAAAAAATGGAACATTAAAAAGTTCTCCATATTCATTTACAACATCTGTAACAATATACATACCAGCTTTACAATTACTACAAACAAACGTATCATCATCTTGGCTCAAGTTATGACAAGTTTTTCGCTCAATCAATTCGGCAAGATGAGTAAATAACCAAGGTTCAAAATCTTTATTATAATCATAACGTAAGTCAGCTGCTAAAATATCCAAAAGAAGGCCATCTGGAACATTCTCCCAACTTTTGCGGAGTTCAACGCTTGCCCTTAGGTTATTCACAATTTCTTGTCGTTCTTTATTATCAATCATTTTATCTCCTTTCTTTTATTATATTATAACATAAAAGAAGAAGCCTGTCAATTATTTTTATGACAGGCTTTAATATTATTCTTATTCGTTTAGATCTCCAATTACTTTTACCTTGGCACCACAGTATGGACAATATTTCCAGCCACGTCTAATTGTATGATCGCAAGAACTATATTTAGAATAAGAGCCATCTTGAAAAGTATCTACAGCTTTTTCCCAAACAACACTTGTCTCTTTAATATCGTTCATTATTTTATAACTATATGTTTGAGGAGGATTCTCTTCATAAATAGTAAATTTATTCACTGTCTACTCTTTCATTCGTCATTTCTACTGTTCCATTTGAATGAATCTCTGTGACTTTATAAAGTTGATGATAAGCACTTTTTTTATAATTTTTAAGAAAGAAACTATCTCCGCGTCTAATTCCTTGAAGAACTACTAGAGTCCCTTTACTAAACCAACCTTGTTCAATTACTTTTTTTGTTCCGTCTTTTTGAACTTCACTAATTCTTCTATTATACATCGCATAATAATCACGATTCATTTTTACTGTTACAACGCCACTATCAACAGTAAGAACGCTTATAGAAGAATGCATATCATCTTTAGCAATTACAGTCCCCGCAATTCTATGAAGCTTATAGATAGGAATTTCCGCGCCTTTTCTTTTAAATGTTGTTTCTACTTCTGGAGAAGTTGGTAAATTTTTAAAAGACTCAATTTCATAAATTTTATTATCTACACCTGATAATTCATGTTTGTGATAATACATCCCCAGACTATCCATTTCCCAAGAAGAATAATTACCTTGAGCATATTTATTCCAAACGGTATCAAAAATTGAATTATTTAATTTATCTAATAATTCATCTTGATGATTTTTTAAATATTCTTTGGCGGGTTTCATTGCTTCATCATATAATTTTTTCCAAGTTTTTTGTTTAATTCCCACTTTGTTTCCAAGAGGCTCAAGTAAATCAACATCAAAAAACTTTGTATAAAATTTATAATAATTATCTGACTTTAGAGAATAATAATCTTCGAATTTACAATTTGCTTTTAAAGCCTTGTTAAATACGAATACTCGTTTTTGAAAATTTATTTCTTGCGGGATAAGGTTTGCTTCAATTAAAGCATTAAGGTTTTGTAAAGTTAATCGTTTTTTAGGCTCGCACACTGACCATACATATTCCCGCATAATATTTTTTCTTTCATCAAATTGGTCAAAGGCACCAGCTTTAATTAGCGAAATCATCGCAGTCTTATTTAATGGTGTTCTTTTAAGAAAATCTTGGAGTGATATATATGGTCTATTTTCTACTATCTTCTGGATTGTTTCTCCATTAATACCTGTTACTGCTTTTAAACCATAAATAATTCTATTATTCTCTTCGTCTGGTTCAAACATATATTCAGATTTATTAATATCAATAAGAGAAAAATTAATACCTTGATTATTGATTTTGCCAACTGCTTTAGCAATTTTCCCATAGTTAGTAGATGCTTCTTCTTCAAGTCCGCTATCAACTCTTAGGCATCCTGTATTCCAATAAATAGAAGGGTATTTTACAGCAAGATAAGCGCATTGAAGACCAATCATGCTATAAGAATAACAATGCTCTGCGTTGAATGCATATCCTAGCTGGGATGAAAATAGGACATCATAAATATATTTCCCCAAAGCAGGACTTTCTGCTTTTTCAAGAATTTTCTTATGAAGTTCAGGAATTTTATTTACAAGCTTTTTTCCAATAATTTTTCTAGCGGAATTTGCGTCTTCAAGATCAAATCCAAACAAACGCTTGTCCATCATCATTAACATCAAATCATCTTGGAGTGGTAAGGTTCCATAAGTATTTTCACAATATTCCTTGATAATGTTTTGTTCTTCTTTTGTTAATCCATAAGAATCCATTTCAATATACCACTCATTTGGATTATTTTTAATTCTATAATATCTATCTACTGGTGTTTCAGCGCCCTTCTCTTGTGGCATAAGCCTAATCAAAGCATTAATTGCTGATAGTTGTTTTAGATTTCTAGGTTGTAATTTTTTAACTGCTTGTGAACCAACTTGCGTATCAAATTGAAATAAATTATTGATATTGCCTTTATCAATTTCATCCCAAATATTTTTATCTTCAAGAGGCAAAACATCTGGGTGAATATATTTATTATAAACTTCACGCAAAGATAGGTTCTTATCTATCTTGTCTTTACTTTGTAAAAGTAATAATGTTTGAGTAATTTTTTCCATTACATCTGTTACAAGGCTATCAATTTTTGTCTTTCCAGCGGCTTCTGCGTCATGGAGGGACCATTGACTAATTAATGTTCCATCTGGAGCTGTCATAATTGCTCCGTTATCAAACTCATGACCTGGATTATTAAAAATAATTCCAGAAGCATGAATTGACCTGTTGGATACTGTGCCTTCAAGTTTTTGAATAATATCTAAGAGTCCTGGATATTGATTAACTGTTTTAATAAAAATAGCGTTTGGCTTTAATCCTTTTTCTTTGTTGCCTTCTATCATTTCTTTAATCGTATAAGTAATGCCTCTATCAGAGCCTACTAAGCTTGTTAAATATTGAGCTTGATCGTTATCAATGCCATTTGGATAATCTTTTGAGCGATAACCTCTACAAGCACTTAGAATACTTGCGCGAGAAGACATTGTTGAAAAAGTACAAACTTGAATCAACCCAAGCGAACCACGTTCTTCTTTAATTTTTTCAAACCATTTAGGTCTAACAGTAGGGGCTAAATCAAAATCAAGATCGGGAAGCTCTGTTCTAGTTTCATTTAGGTATCTAAAATAATTATTAACTCCTGCTTTAATGGGATCGTATTGAGTTAAGTCCATTAAATAATTATCGAGTCCTGCTGCTGAACTTCCACGACCGACACCTACACAAGATCCGCACTCCCAAATTAAGTCAAAATAATGTTGGAGAAAAATAGGATAAGAAAAAATACAGGTATCAAGTTTTTTCCCTAAAACAATTTGAACACGAGCTTCCTCATTTAATTCTGAAAGATAAATATCGTTATATAAATCTTTTTCTTTTAATTTATCTACACAGAAATTAACCCAGTATCTTTCTTGTTCATTGTCACTTTTATATAATTGATTTAAGTATTCATATTTCTTTTCTTTATCTGCTACTGGATAATTAGGAACAGAAACCATTGGCACTTGTTGAGAATGAAGTAAAGAATATTCTTCTACCTTATCATACATTTCCATGCTATTAGCAAATAATTTATCACAATCACAGCCTACTGGTTCCATGTGTTTTCTAATATCATCATAGGATTGTAAATAAGTATATTTATAAAAACTATCTATATCTTCTCGTTCACCTTGTTTACTATTAAGTAAAGCTTTATGAGCTGTATAATCTTCTTGCGTAAGCCTATGGCTATCGTCTTGAATAGTTACTTTTAAATCAAATACTTCTCCTAGCTGAAGTGTTTTTTTATTCACATAAATTTGTTCTTCATAAAGAGCAGGAGCAATTTCTAAATAAAAATCATCCCCAAATAATTTTTTACAAAATAAAATATGTTTAACAATTTTATCATGAGCAATTTTTCTACTTTTTGAGTCATTTATATTTTCTGCTTCTCGCATAGCTAATAACTGTTGTCCAATTATTGACCCAATACATGCGCTACTCATGATAAGATGTCCATTACCATATTTATTAATTGTCTTTTCAAGTTCTCCATATAATAAGGGAACTCTTTGTAACCCCCTATCATAATAACTATTGATCCAAGCAATTGAAGATAATTCTCTTAAAGTTTGGTGCCCAATAGCATCTTTGGCACATAAAAGGCTATGATAATATTTTTGATTTTTATCTCTTGTCTCTGTGAGATAAATTTCATTACCTAAAGCAATTTTAAAATTTGGATGTTGCTCTTTGATTTCTTGAGCATACTTATTAAGAATAATATGGCTTGATAAGCTTTCATGCTCACTAATACCTACCATATTGATACCAAGCTCAATTGCTTTATCTACAATAGAAGTAGGACTTGGCAAAGCATCTAAAATCCTAAGATTGCTGTAATAAGAGTGATTGTGGATACTAACTCTATTGTTACTTATAATGAACCACCTCCACTTAATTCTTTTACTTAATAATTATATTATAGCATAGAAAAAAGCATGAGTCAAATATTATTTTAACTCATGCTTTATATTTTAATTATAAACATTTATTATCAAATATTTTTTTGAAATACCATTATCTTTTCATCGTTATCATGCCAACAAATATCACCTTTATTCCATTCTTTATGTCCAGAACATCTAGTAATATTCTTCATAGGTAATATATCTACCAATTTAAATCCAGAAGACAAAGCAATTTCATAAGTATCTCCTACTAAATCATAGTCATTATAATTATTAAAATTATTTATATTAATCGCGAAATAACCATCATCAATAAGATATTTATAAATATTTTTAATTGTGGGTTCTAAATAATTTTCTTTCCATGAGTCATAACTGACTCCTGGCTTATAAGATTGATCTCCAATCTTATAATCTTCAAGATTAAAGTATGGTGGGCTACTGAAAGCAAGACCAATTTGATTCTCTAATTGTGGGATAACCTTTTCACTACCTTGACTATAGATATGAAAATTTGTTTTACAACCAACTGTGGTTTTATAATCATCTCCCATTTGTTGAAGTCTTTCACAAAGAACTGTATTAGGATCTGTGCCATAATATTCTACGTTGTGTTTTAAAGAACTTAAAAGTCTAACGCCCCATCCGCAAGAAAAATCATAATACTTATTATTTACATTATAATTCTCAAGTAATTCATCAATAGACTTCATAGGAAAATTTGAAGGTTTACTTGCGGTTTTAAATCCGCAAAGTCTAAAAGCAGTCTCAATCTTTTTGCAAAGAGAGTGGCTATCTGGGAATACTTTTTTATTTTTATCTGCCTTTCCCGCAAAAAATTCTACTAAAGGTTTATATAATAAAGCTTCTTCGATAGACCAGTTATTATAAAATAACTTTACTTTAGCCATTAAATCTTTAACATAATAATTTGTAATATGATTTATCTTTACTCCACCTTTAGAAATTGTTTTGAATTGCTTTTGGACCAACTCAAAATCTGGTTTGGTATAATATTCTTTAACTACTTGTTCATATTCTTCATCTGTTAAATCTTTATGAATTGTAGTATTGTAAGTCTTTCCTAAATAATGTATTGCATATGGAGATTCTTCCATTTATTTACCACCTTTCATTTATATTTGTGTTTTTAGTATATAATAAAAAAAGGATTATGTCAAGTAAAATTAACATAATCCTATATTTTTATTTTAGCATATCATTTCTTAAAAGGCCGTTATTATAAATACAAAGAATCTCATTACCCTTATAATTATTAGCTGAATGAACTAAACGATTTAGTTCTCCATTCCAAACAATCTCAAAGTCTTCTGGACATTGTTCTTCACTACAAATAACATAATTATTTTTACTAATATTCCGCACCCAGCTCCAGTAGTCAGAATGGTTGAAGTCATTTTCAAAAGCATATCCATAAGGCTTTGTCCCCATATAAGGAGGATCGCAATAAATTAATGAGCTATCTGGAACTTCAATATCCATATAAGACTTATTGATAAATACTCCACCTGTTTGTTTCAATAATTTAATTTGCTTTTTAAAGTTTCTATATCTCTCATTATAATAATCTTTATTATGCTTATTATTAGCATATCCTCCTGGGAATCCTCTGGTTCCAAAAGAAGCAAAAAATTGAATAGCCCCAATCTCCCAATCCTCTAGCGTTTGCGGGATTTCCTCTTTATATTCTGCTTTGGCTTTATCCCACCAAGCTCGCGACCCCTCTTCTGGAATGACGTCAATATCATTTAGACCTTGATTAAATAATGCTATAAGCGTTTTTGATTTATCATATCCATATTTATTTTCACAAATAATTTTATCAAAAATATTTGCCCCGCCTACAAAAGGCTCAATATAAGTATTGATATTTAAATCTTTAATCAAATTATTAAACATAGGAACAAAAATAGGTGCTAGTCTTGATTTACTACCTACATATACCATTAAAACACCAACTCTTTTTTCAACTCAAAGTCTTCGATTAGTAATTGTGGAGTAATTGTGCCATTCCATTCATTAATCGCGCACTTAGCAACTATTGTTAATGTGGTATTCGGCTCACAAAATTCTTCATACTCATTTTCATTTGATTTAAACTTAATAGCATTTACTCCATTATTTAATTGAATTTTTAAAGTAGGATGCTTATCTGGTGACATTAGAGTGATCATTGATGGGTTGAGATAAATATCTTTTACAACCACCAAACTCTCTGGAATTTCTTGACCATAGATATTGAATTTTCCAATATCAAGAACTTTATTATCATCAATTGTTTTATTTGTCCAGATATAATCTACGTGATAGCAGGGCGTTTGATCTATATCTTTATACTGCTCATTAAATTTTTTGATAAAAGCATCAATATGATCTTTTTCTATACCGAGGCCGGCAGCAGCTTTATGCCCCGCACAAAATTCAATTTCTTTTGTTTTTTCTAACTCTGCCTTTAAATCACCAATAGGAGACAAGGAATAATTTCTCATACTACCACGATAAAATTCTTGTCCATCTTCATCTTTTTCATAAGTTAAAATAGCACATGGCTTTTGATATTTAGCTTGGACTTTATTCGCAATTAAACCTTGTAAATTCTTTTCAATTTGCCCAGATTTCATAAGACAAAGAATAATAGCATTATCATCTAACTTTTCCTCTTGGATTTTATATTTTAAAGAATCCATGGCTTCATCTTGAGCCTGCGTTTGACGGCGTTTTACTCTATCACAAACAAGGACTGCTTCTTGATAAAGTGGAACCTCCACATTTTTGAACCCTCTCTTGGATGATTTTACCATATCATTTTGATATTCCAAAAGACAAGCATCAAAAATTAATTTTTTCTCTTCCATTGTCCCACTACGCCAACACGCATTCCAGAAGGGAACTAAATAAAAAGCAGTGCTGTAATAGTTGATTCCATTCATCTTTTGGATAGAATAATCATTTTTCTTATACATTTCTTTAACAAAAATATTTTTAATATTTCTTAAACCTAAATTTACAATAGCTCTTGTTTCAATTTCTTGATAATTGCTCATATCGCCAATCATTCCAATAGCGCACAAATCAAGTAAATCATTTGCGTGTGGTTCAATCGCATATAATTTATCAAATGCTCTACAAAATTGCCAAGTAACTCCCGCACCAGTAATTGCTTTATTAGGATAATCATTGATTTGAGGATTAATAATTAAAGCATCCTCGCTATCACAATCACATTCATGATGGTCTAAGCATAAAACCTTAATTCCTTTATCCGCTAAAATTTTATGTTGCTCTCTATCGTTACTAGCGGAGTCTGGGCAAATAACCAAAGAGGTATCTGGTAAAATCATATTCATTATATCTGATAAACCATGTTGCTTACCATCATGCATAATATGAGTAACATTAAAATGTGTCCAATAAGAATCAAACATAAATAAATAATTTGTCAAGATACTTGCTGATGTCAAACCATCAACGTCTGGGTCGATCACGATTTGAATTTTTTTATCATTATCAATACAATCTTTAACCATGGCGCAAGCTTGTTTCATTTTATCTTCATCAAGCAAACGCCAATCATTAATCTCATCCCATCCCGCATTTAACCATTTTTCTTGTTCATCTACTGGAATTCCACGATTATATAAAATTTGTTGAAGAGCATTTAAACCGTCATCTGTTTCTTTATATAATTGATATTTTATTCTAATCACCTGCTCTTTGTTGTAATTCTAAAATTGAATAAGTTTTTTCCACTTTATAATAAGCACATAATCGGCATGAGATAGGCTGTATAAAACGAGGTAAAATTTTTGCATCTTTTAGCATACACTTTGATCTCTTTTTATTATACCAATATTTGCTACAGAATCTACACCGCGGGTGTTTTCTTCTATAATCCATATACTCTTCATTCAAAATCATTTTTATTTTAAGCCCTTTCAGCATCATTTATTTTTAGTATAACTAATAAAGAATATTGTCTCTAACTTTATAAAATTTACAAAACCTACAAGTCAATGGCTGTAAAAATCTAGGGAATGTTAAAGAATTTTTAACAGAACATTTTTCTTCAAATAAACCTGGATACTTACTATAAAAACAAAATCTACATCTTGGGTGTTTTGTTCTATATTCTAAAATTTCAGGATAAAGTTCCATTCTTCCCCCTCTTTTATCGCATATAGCATCTACTTCTAAACAATTTAAGAAAAATATCTTTGCCTTTGTCTGTTGGAGAATCTTTATAATCTAAAAGTCCATCAACATCGACAATAAAACTTAAATTACATTTTGCATTATATTTATCATTTATTCTTCTCATTTTTTTGATAAAGTTCTCAACATTAGTTTCATCATCATTGTCTTTATAATCTTTATCAAAAGCTATAACAATTTCTTTAGCATGATACCTTTGTAATGTTTCAAACTGATAACGAGATAATGAACTTCCGCACACTGCCACCGCCAAATCCGAGGCTAATCCAAAATATGTTAAATATTGAGCAACGGCCTTTTCTGATTCAAACACGATTGCGACTTCTGCCTTCTGGATATTCTCTTTAGCAAGATTTAGACCAAACAAATTAAAGGCAAGAGCGTGATTATATTGTTGCTTTTTTCTTCGCCATGGACGATATTTCCCATATTGCTCTTCATCCTTAATCATTGTTCTTTGACGTATGCCTACGCATCTATTGTCTTCGTCATAGTGCGGAATAAGGATGCTCCCGCCAATAGGATCATAATGAACATTCAAATAATTACAAATATCATGTGAGATATATTCCTCTTCCCAATTTAAGATTCTGGGTTGCGGATAATATTTTAAAATTGAATCATCATAAGCATCAAGTTGAATTTTATGAAGTTTTGAATCCTCTTCTTGAATTTCTTCAATTTGCCCAGCTCTATCAAAAATTTTCCAATCTTCTAATGAGTAATCAATATCAGCTGAAACATTATCAATTTTCCATTGAAGATTGAAAAAATTAACTAAGAAGTAAATAGCGCTATTAAAATCATCTATATGTTTTACTTTTTGAACTAATTCTATAATATCAAAAGAGCCACATTGAGTAAAGCAAGTAAACATACACGAGTTAAAATAATACCATAACCTATGACTATCTCCATTATGACAGATAGTTGTTGCTTCAATGTGATCAGCCAACATCTTCGGGTTAGCTCCAAAAAATTCCAGGAGAGAATAAACATCGTTTTCATCAATATTATTTTTTACATCTTCTTTTGAATATGACATTTATTCATCTCCCTTCTCATCAAAATTAATATTAATTAAATTTAAATCATAATCTGTCGCAAATAATGTTTTATATCTACAAGTTCCTTTATCAGCATTCATCCATAAGATTAATCTATTATATTCACCTCTGCGGTTTTTATAAATAGACAATTTAAGATTTGGTCTTCCTAATTGCGGAAATCTTTCTAACAATGACTGTAAATTTTCCATATCTTCTGGAGTTGTATCAACCATTACTGAACCAACGTCCACTCGATTCGCAATTGATTTTGCCCCTGCTAATACATTCTGATCAAGAATCTTTTCATATTTCGCATTAGCATTTGTTTGTGTTGCTGACATAATAAAGACATGATATGTTGAAGCAATTTCTTTTAGTTTAGAGGAAAGGAGATATAATACTTGATCCTCCCTGATGCGCATTCCACCAGAAGCACGAGTAATTTCTTCAATAATTTTCATGCTAGAAGCAATATAATCAAAGAACACATAATTTGCTTTATGGATTCTCAAATTTCTTTTGATACAATTCTCGATATCTTTCATTGAATAATTAGGAAAATATTCAATATATAGCCCAGAATCTTTTAGAACTCTTACAGCTCTTGATAATTTACCTCTTTCAATACTGTCTAATTGATTCTTAATAATCTTATTTTCATTAATACCAGAAATAAAAGATAAAGCCATTGTTTGTAACTCTGCTTCATCAAGCTCTACAGAGATAAAAGAAACATTGCATTTTTGCCCTAATGATACCCAACCTTCAACATCGTTTCTATAATACTCTGAACAAGCAAGATAACAAGCATCTGCCATCATCGATCTTGTTTTTCCTGTGCCCGTTGACGCCGATCTAATGTAAAACGTGCCCATCCGCGCCCCAAGAGTAATATGGCTAAAATATGGATCAAATAATGGATTTCCCATCAATGGATTTTCTTGTAAGCTTTCCAAAAGCTCATCTATCCCATCGCCAATTTGTTGAGAATCATCTACATCATTATCAACAACTAATTCCCGCACTCTTAAAACTCTGTTATCAATTTTATCTGCTAATTCATTAATTGATATTGCGTCTAACTCTTCAGATTGTTTTTGTTTCTTATTTAAATCAATAATATTATCTGGGTCATATACCCATGACATATCAAGACCAATGCTCTCATATGTTCTTAATAACGTCATTTTTTTTAGTCTATTATAATAATACTTAAAATTTAAAATATCAGCATTACTAAATACTTCTTTTAACCATTGTGCTCCGCTATTCTTTTTATAAAGAGCATAACTTTTTTCTTTATCTTTTAAATAATCTTCTATAATTTTAATACTAAGTTTTTCCGCACCAGTTGTTATTAAATCATATATCGTTCCAAAAATCATTTTATGAAAATCGTTACAAAAATCATCTTCAGAAAAAACATACTCGCCAGTATCATCTAATAAAGAGGTATCGCTTAATACACATCCTATAACTTGAATAGCAGAAGAAGAATCATAATATTTACTTTGCACTTTCCTCCTTCCTTAATCAAGTCTAAAATAAAGTTTTTTGCGGGGTTTCTTTAAATTTTCTTTTTTTATACTTACCCCACTTTCTCTATTTTGTTGAGCTACAATATTGTTAATAGTTTCAGGAGATATTTCATCTGTCTGCTTCTGGATTTTTTCTTTATTGTTGAAATAATCTAATGCATCTTTATAAATATATCCAACAATTCCAATTCCACCATTAGCTTGTTCAACACTATTCTTTTTTATATCATACCAATACTCTAATGCTTTTAGAATATTCTCTGACGTTTTACCTTCTTGTTTATATTCTTTTATTTGTTTATCAACTTTTGCTTTTACATATCCATCACCCAATAATTCTTTCATTTTTTTATGAATTTTATTGTCTGGATTTTCTTTTTTTGCGTGAGATTCTGCACAATTATCATGTGCCCATCTTTTATTAGGCAATTGTCTATACCCAAAACCAAGTGTGCGATCAACTTCTTTGTTACAATAATAACATTTTACTGATCTCAATGTTTTTTGTTTTGCCATATAATATATCTCCTTATATCAATAAGATAAGTATATTATAACATTTATTTTTTCTTTTGTCAAATAAAAAAGGACCGCTTACGCGATCCTTCCTAGATAAATGTCTACGATAGTGCGACCAAACACTATCGAGATACATGAATATTATAGACCTTCACCAACCGCTTCTTTAAGGTCATCTACGATTAGAACAAGTTGTTCAACCTGATCTGCGGTACAATCATTAACCTTCTTGCCTTTACCAAGATACTTATCAGTAATAGCAGTAATCTTTGGTGCCCATTTCTTTGTAAAATCATCACCAGTAGCATCTTGAATTTGCGCAATCATTTTGCGGAACTCGCCCATTAGCTCATCAAAATCATATTCTGGAGCTACCTCATGAGCCGTGGTTTTTTCATCTGTTACAAACTCGCCATTGTCTTCTTGCGCTTGCTTATCAATTGCTTCTCCAATTGCATTTACAAGATTCTCATACGTAAAATCAATAGAGTCTGGGGTATACTTAAATCGAGATCCAGCAATAAAACGAGGCGTACCACGCATATAAAGAACAGTGTGCGTATAGCCATTATCTTCTTCTACTGGATGAGCATACCCAATCACATCACTCATTCTGTCAACAATTAGACGAGGTCGATTGCCAAGTGTTGGAACAATTTGATTATACTCTCTACCATTCTCATCGGTAAAAGTTTTATCTTGTGAATGAGAAATCATTACACAGCCATACCCCATTTGTGGAATAGAGCGTAGGGCTTCATCGAACTCTTTACCTGTTTTAGCATATCCTGATCCAAATGGCAACTCATTAATTGCAGATACGCCAGCTTGATTACAAATATATTTTTCACAAAGATCATATGCAATATCTCATTATGTTATCCTAAAGGCTTTTTATCCTTTAGCTCTTACACTTCTTTTTTCGTGTAAGTTCAGCATATCTTTTATTCTTCAACCGAAGAATTAGAGTCTCGTGGGATATACAAGAAAGTTTCAAATTTTTCTTTTTTGCGTTGTAAATAAATTGAATTTTTATCAGAATAAAAAAGATTATAAATTTTTTGAATTTCTTTTTTATTTCTGGTGCTAATTTTAAACATTTTTACATCCTGCTTAGTTTTTTCAATACTTAATGTATTTAAAATCACATGATAGTGTTGTATTAATTCTAAACGCATCCAAGATATTTCTTTTTTAGATGCTCCCACAATTTCAAAAGAGATACCAGAGTATTGATGTCCATTACCATTGACTCCATTGTATAAAGAAATAGAGCCATCTCCATCAAAATATCCTCTGATATAATCTATTCTATATTCTGGAGCAAGCAGATCAGGAGGTGATAAGGTAAAAGTTTTTTTATTTGTGATTCCATAATGCGCTAAATCTTTTTTCCACTCTCTAGACCAATTACGCAATGTGGCAGTTTTATTTCCATTCTTGCGCATTCGAATCGAAATTGGTCTGGTGATACTTGTCTTTTCTTTTATAGTTTCTAGAAGACGAATATCTTTAATATTTAACTCTATAGAAATACAATTTTCTTTTGCAGAAATATATCCATCAGCAGCGATAAAACCAAGAACATAAGCCATATCTTTACTTTGAATTTTGAAAAAATTATCATTACATGGATATTTTCTTTTATCTTGCTTTGCTTCAGTATAAGTTCTTTTGGGAATTCCATATTTTTTTAGAATTTTTTCCATCATGAATTGTGAAATTCCAAACTCACGGCCTGCCGATTGCAGACCCATTTTTTTTACAACATAATTAAAAATAGCTTTTTCTTCTATTTCTTTAGAAAAATTTTTAGTTCTTCCCATCGTGAGCCGAACCTTTCTTGTTTATATCCTATGCGTTGCGCGTGTCAAACCTTTTATAGTAGGACTTCCGCTCTGATTCCCATCACAGGGTTCCAGCTTTTTACTCTAATGTTGGACATAATCACTTATGCCGCACGGCAAATATTGCTCGCCGTATCTACAATAATATTTGAGTACATTTCATGTGCTTTTGGATCTTTGAGCTGTTTTAAAACCTGCTTAAATTCTGACCATTTATTAATTGGAACAGCCTTTACTCCACCAATTGTTAAGTAGCCAACTTCAAATCCTAAAATAAGCGCTTTAGGAAATTTAGCCGCGGTACTTGTTTTACCAGTTTTCAATTTTGTTATCATAAAAGCTTTTTATCTCTTATTTCTTATAATTTCTTATAAGTTCAGCATATCTTTTCTCACCGTTCTCGGCAAGTGTAGTCTCGTGGGAATCTATTTCATTTACTTATTATTTATTT
>ERZ1035037.23-NODE-23-length-63304-cov-2852.240605_pt1 | contig 63304 bp, 61 predicted proteins | sample MGYA00520618_ERZ1035037 | MGnify/ENA primary metagenome ERZ1035037 (study PRJEB33766, sample SAMN09781741) | gut metagenome | biome: gut microbiome | host: Homo sapiens | place: Madagascar | study: EMG produced TPA metagenomics assembly of the PRJNA485056 data...
CCTGAGCGTTATTCGCAGAACACTCCTCATGGTTTGGAATCTGTGAAAGCCATCAATGAGGCTATTGATGCCATTAAGAATGGCGAGAAGGATGTTAAGGTAAAGGTTTATCGTGCTGTTCCTACTTTGGTGAAGGAAGGTAAGTTGCGTAATGGTGACTGGGTTACTCCTTCTAAGAAATATGCCGAAATGCACGGAACAAACCGTCTGGAAGGCAAATATCGTATCATTGAAGATGAAGTTCCGGCTACTCAACTGTGGTGGGACGGTAATGACGCAAACGAGTTTGGTTTTGATGATGGCAAGGCATATAAATATAAGAATGCCAAGAACAACAGAAAGTTGAACGACCTTGTTACCTATGATAATAAGGGTGACGTTATTCCTCCTTCTAAGCGTTTCAATTCTCGCAAGAGCGATGTGAGATTCATGTTTGCTGGCGAGAAGGGTGCGGCTGAGGCTGACAAGGCTGATGAGCAAACTATCCGCATGGATAATCTTGATGTAGCCAAGCAGATGGAAAAGGCAAAGAAGGATGCCAAGATTATCAAGATGGCTACAGGTTGGGAGAAAGGTGTAGATGGCAAGTGGAGATACGAAATGCCTGATGCCAAGATAAAGGACACCATTGATGTAGGTGGTGGAAATATCGTTAAGCGTTTTGAAGAGGATATGCTTTGGACTGATGGTAAGTTGGAAGATGCTGTGGATGCGCCAAAGCTTTTTGAGGCTTATCCTCAGTTGAAAAATATTAAAATCCATACTGATGTAGTAATGAATGACATGCCTTCAAATGGGGAATACAATCCACAAACAAAGACTATTACCATTCATGCGGATGAATTAAAGTATCTGAATAGCATTCTGAATCATGAAATTCAGCACGTAATTCAGCGTGAAGAGGGGTTTGCGCATGGTGGCACACCCGAGCAGGTGGAGAGAGATTTCAATGCTGCTAAGGCTGAATGGAAGGCACGTTCCTATGCCTTTGAATTGGAAGAGAAAGCCAAGGAAATGGGTGGTGAGTACAACCAATCTGAGGTAGAGAAAGCTCTTATCCAAGAATATAAGGACATGGATATGCCTGAGTTCATTCCTGACAAGGAAACCCGAATTAAGGGATTCAACTACTTCGCACGTGGCTATGCAGACAGAAGTATGGATGATGCCATTAAGCGTTTCCGTTTGGATAGGTTCCAACGTACAGACTTTGATTCTTACCAAGAATATAGAAAGTTGGCAGGTGAGGTTGAGGCTCGTAACGTGGAGAAGCGTTTGGGTATGACCGATGAGGAGCGCAGAAACTCGTTGGCATCTGAAACTGAGGACGTGAACCGTGATGAGCAGATTGTGATGAATGGGAATGATGCTAGCTATAGCATCGTGAAAGACCCTGAGACCATCAAGAAGCTGGATAAGGAAGACACGGTGAAGGTTTATCGTGCCATGCAGGTAGGCGAGGATGGAAAACTCTATCCACCAATGGCTGCAAAGGTGAAGGGCAAGTTTGTGGAACCTATTGAACTCGGTAAGTGGGAACAGGCAGATGAGCGACCAGAGCTTGCTGATGATAAGGGTATGTTTACCCTCAACAAGGGTAATGGTAAGTCGCTTAAGGCTGCTTACAATCCTTACCTTCATACTTCTCGCACTCCACTGAATGACCAGTTTAGCGAGGCTCAGAATCGCCCTAACATCGTAACTGTAGAGGTTGAGGTGCCAAAGAGCGAGCTGACCAGCGGCTACAAGGCTGATAAAGCCAAGGATGCCGTGGGTGAAGTAGAGTGGAAGGCTGGTATCATCCAAGGACAGCTGACAGGCAAGCGCAAGGTGGTGCTTTCTCGTTGGGATAAGCCTGTGCGTATCGTGCCTGACAGCGAGGTGGCTGATGTTATTGTTAATGATATGTTCAAGGGCAAGAATATCACTATGCCTTCGAATGTGGTTACTCCAAGTCTCAGAAAAGAGTTGGAAAAGCGAGGTGTGCCGTTTGTGGAGACCGATAACAGAGGAAGAATCGTAGGAGGCGAGAATGATGGTGTGCATTATTCCAAGGTGTATGGTAAGAAGGCTAATGTGAAACCTCGTCTCGGCTCTGCCACAATTGGCTTGAAGGCTGCAAAGGATAAGGTGGTGGAACTGTTTCATAAGGCAAAGAGTGGCGAGTTTAATGGCAAACCTCAGTCTATAGGTACTCTTACGCAAGAGGGCAAGAAGTTCCTAGAAGATTTGTCGGGCTTGAAGATGAAAGATAAGATAGACTTTGTTCTGAATCCTTCTGACTTGAAGCACATGAACAAAGACCACTTCGGAGATAATGAGAAGGATCCTGGAAGAAATATTCCTTTGACAGAGGAAGATTTGCGCTTCATGGTGGATGTTATCATGAATCCTGAGCAAGTGGTGTATGGCATCGAGAAGATGGATAATCGCAAGGCTTTCTTCTTCTTGAAGCAAGCTGAGGATGGTACATTAAATCTGGCAGAGATCTATAGTGATAAGAAGGGTAATCTTACAGCCAAAAGCTACTATAAGACGAAAAAGGGGGTTGACCAGCGAGTCATGGAGATTAAGAACTCCCTTCTCCCTACGCCCGAAGCGTCTTCTGGTTCACCCCTTTCTGATGGCAAAGGTATAAACTTTTTCTCAATTGAGCAAGAAAAAACAGCAGAAACAGCAGAAAATGTGCGAAAAATCGCTGATTCGGTGGTGAATACAGCCAACAAGCTGGGTGGTGCTGAGGCTACTGTCTATTCTTCTTTGGATGATGTGCCAGAGGAATATCGCTCAGAGGTGGAGCAGGGAGCCAAGGGATGGTATAACCCTGCTACACACACGGTGCATGTTTATCTGCCGAACTGTGAGGATGGCAATGATGCCCAGCGAACCGTCTTCCATGAGAAGATAGGGCATGAGGGCATGGAAGTGTTACTTGGTGGCGAAGATGGTGTGAGAAAGTTCGCCAACTTCGTTTATCGTTCCGTAGGTAAGGATGTTCGAGGCAAGATTATTGACTTTGCCAATAAATATGATCCGGACTGGAAGAACCCTGACCGCATGAATGTGGGAACGCAGGAGTATATCGCTCATTTGGCTGAGGAGGGTCCTAAGACTGCTGAGGACTTTTCTCTTTGGACCAAGATCAAGCATTATCTTATCAAGGTGCTTAAGAAGCTGGGTATTCGTGTGCCGGGACTTCTGAATGACAAGGATTTGAGATACTACCTGATGAAGGCAGGCAAGGCTCTGCACGTTTGGGACGAAATGCCAATGGAGAAGCAGGAAGCCATGATGAAGCAGGCTAGCAATGCTGAAATCAAGGATGCGCTATCTGATGGTGCTGGTAAGGGCAAGCCGAGACAGAAGAAGGGCGAAAGCACAATTCAATACATGAAACGTGTACAGGAGTGGCGCAAATGGCAGAATGCACGCGAGGATAAAGAGGACCCAGAGCCACCTATGTTCTATGACTTCGACAAGGATGAGGCAGGCAAGAAGGAATGGGCACAGCTCAATAAAGACTGGCGTGAACGCCACCACCTTGTTGGCGAGGAACCTACTGGTATGCCTATCCGAATGGAAAATGAAGAGGATGATGCCTACATGAATCGTATTCATGAATATGAGAAATGGCAGGCAGCCATGAAGGACCAGGAAGACCCTATGCCTGATATGTTTGCCTTCGAAAAGAAGAAGCAGGAGGAGGTGAAACGAAAGTATGAGGACTGGCTGGCCAAACATGATCTGCTGGAGCAGCAACAAGCAGATCTGGACTTGTATGAGGGTAAGATTTATCCGGCAGAGACCAATCCGAAGGCTGATGCACTGGAGCAGCAAGTGATGCAGGATTTGGCAGAAGTTACCAGTACTGACGTGAGCAAGGAAGGTGCTGCCATGACCGTGAAGCATGCCGTTATCCATCGACGAAAGAATATGGAGGAGGCCAGTGCAGACGATGCCATCTATATCAATGATGTGAAGAACAGAATCGAGAAGATGGCAGATAGCGGTGCTTTTGATAAGTTGCTTTCTGACTACAAGGGCAAGCCGAACCGGGCAGAAAAGCTGGCTGAGGCTATACCTTATATAATAGAAGCTCCTAGAAGACTGCGTGACCTGGCGCATGATTTGAATGCCACTGATGCTTTTGACAAGGGACATATCCATATCCAGCCAGATGATGTAGAGGCTATCCAACCTTTCGTGGCAGACTTGATTGCTGAGACTGCTAAGATGCATACCGTACTGAAAGACGACAAGGAGGTGAAGGTTTATGATGATCCTCAGGTTGTGAGCGAGGTGGCTAACAAGCTGGCTCAGGCTATCAATGCCAATCACCAGGGCGAGGAAGGCTTTGTCCCTATTGATGGTACGGACATCCTGAGCAAGCATGTATTGCCACTGGTGAAGCAGCAGATTGTGCCTGTAGGTATCGACTACAAGAATCTCTCGCCTGAAATGAAGGCTGCCATTGATTCTATCAGAGACTGGTATAACTATACCTACGACTGGTTGAAGGATAATCACACCTTAAGAGAGGACACCGGATATAATGCCGACTATGTAAACCATATTTGGGATAAAGAGAAGAGCGACAAGCAGGCTTATGCGATGTATGTGGAGAACAGACAACGCACAAAAAGCCCTAACGAGAAGCCGAGAACCATCAGTACCCTGATGGAGGGTATCAGCGTAGGACTTGTGCCTAAGACTACCGACATCACGAAGATGATGGCTTACTACAGCAGAAGCAATATCGAGGCTTGGGTTAACAAGACCATGCTGCAGGAGTTGAGCGGATTGAACGTGATAGAGCGGAATGAGGACGGAGAAATTGTTTCTTCTGACCCACTGCTTTCTTCTACGCCTCCTTTTAACCTGGAGCAGTATCAGTACTTTGAGATTCCGGGTGTGGGTCCTGTATGGGTATATAATGAATCGCCAAAAGAGATAAAGGTGAAGAATCCTATCACTGGCAAGGAGAAGGTGCTTTATAGCGAGGCGAGTGCCGGAGACCGATTCGGTGTAGTATTCGAGACCTATCAGTCTTCTCCTTTCTGGAAGGCGTTTGATACGGCTGCTTCGAGTGCCAAGAAGCTGGAGCTGGGATTTAGCGGTTTCCATGCCGGAGCATTGACGGAGGTTTATATGGTGCAGAACATGGCGGAGTTTGGTCCTAAGAAGGCTATGGCCAACTTTATGAAGTATATCTTTGTAGATACGATGAAGTATCATCAGTTGCCTTGCTTTGCCAATCCTGAGGACTTCCAAGAGGCAGCTAGCCATCTGGTAAAGTTTGGAGCAACAAACGACTATGCTGCAGCAGATGTACAGAACATGTTTGACAACATGCGCGATGCGATGATGAAGGTGCAGGAGAAGTTGAAGGACGGAAATAAAATTTCCGGAATGGTTGCTTTGGCTACTATGCCATTGAAGGTGGCAACGCAGATGCTTTCGCTCATCAACAAGGGCATGGATAGAGCCTTGTGGGATTTCCTTCATGACGGACTGAAACTTGCGACCTACCGGATGAGGGCAGACAAGACTAAGGAACGTGCCAAGAAGAAGGGATGGACTGAGGAGGAACTGAGCCGGGCTTTGGACGAGGACGGTCAGTTTGTGAACGATATGTTTGGCGGTCAGCACTGGGATATTCTGGGTGCCAGCCATCGAACTTTGCGTTATGCCGGACGAGTTCTTCTTTCGCCAGACTGGAATGCTTCTACCACACGTCACTTTCTGGCATTAACCGGATATGGTTCAATATGGAATGAGGCCACCTTTGAAAACTTCAAACAGTATTATCAGAGGCTCAAACATAAGGAACTTATACCGGAGGATGAAGGCAGAAGAAGCAGACAGATTTCTGCACTCCTCTGTTATGGTATCGGCTTTATGGTGTTCTATGAGGGTATTGCCAATGGCATCAATGCTGCTTTCCGTACTTTGGACGAGGAGAAGGAGCGCAAAAAGGCTGAGGAGATCAGAAAGACCAACCCAAGCTATAAGAGCATGTATGAACTTGCTTATCCTGATGGTATAAAGTGGTATGACTATCTGATGCGAGGCAACAGCCTTGGTCAGCAAAGCAAGATTTTCCTTGGCAGATATGAAGATGGTACAGAAATGTATGTGAGACATGGTAAGCAGTTCCGTGAGGTTCCTGAATACCTCTTCAACCATAAGGGAGAATTAGAGTTCCCTGGACCTATGGTACAGCGAATGATAGGTAAGGCTAACCCTATGGTGAGAATGACCTTGGATGATATAAACTATCTGAGCGATTTCCAAGCCAGCCATGCGGATCAAGAGATTCAGCGCAAGTATGGCAAGACCATCGGACTGCTTTATAAGGATGCTTTGTACTGGGCACCTTTCCTGATTCCGAGCCAGGAGAACAAGGAGTTCAAGGCCGTTGATTTCTTCTTCCCTTCTTCTAAGGGCTTCTCTCCATGGAAGGCTCAGAGTTACTTCAAGGACTTTATCCTGAGCGGTGACATGGAGGGCGTGGTGATGACCTATCAGAGCTGCCAGCGCAATGGTATTGATGCTGAGGCTCAGATTAAGGCTGCCATCGGAAGCGTGAAGGCGTTGGAGAGTGCAGAAATGAGCGATGGAGTGACTTCCTTACAGAAGGCCTGTAAACGCTTTGATGCTGCCAAGAGTATCACGGAAAAAAAGAAGATGCGCCAGAAGATTAAGAAATTCCTCTCGCAGAGTAATTACAAGGCTTTCACTCAGAAGGAGGCTCTGGACATGGTACAGGGTTATCTGAACGGTGATGAAGACTTGAAGGAAATGGAGAAGGCTGAAAGCAAGTACCTGATGAAGGCTAAGGCAGAGGACGTGACGGAGGACTGGAGAATACAGAACGTCTGGAACGGAATCATGGAGACTTATCAGGAGTATCAGCGTTTGAAGGATGTTGATAAGGCGAAGGCAAATGCCTTTAAGGACAGCAAGACCAACAAGCGACTGTTTGCGGCAAGAAAGGCTATCTCTGCTGCAAGAAGGAAGATGAATAAGGCTAAGAAGCAAATGGATGGTACAAACGATGCTGCCAAACTGGTAGAGATTCGGAATACCAGAAAGGAGCTGCTTAAAACGTTGAACGGAATGGAGTAGCCTTCGGGCTACTTCACTCTAAAAAATGTTCTATATTTCCGAAAATAGGCATTGGCCAATTCATTTTTATGTTCTATATTTCTACAAACAGAAAAAGGGACTTGCTTCACAGCGAGTCCCTTTTTGATAGTTGTAAAATTCTAAATTCCAAATAAATTTTATTTTTAACAAAAAGATAAAAATCGTATTTTGAAAATTGAAGATGTTGGAGCGATGTTATCCGAGAGAAGTACCAGATGCTTTATCTGGTTCATTTTTTGGTGTTGCCCAGCGTATGTAATCAGCCATGCTGTCATCCATGCGCTGCTGCTCACTCTTCGGATTCTCCTTCTTTTCCTTTCCCCAAAGGCGTCTGGCAATATCATCCAAACACCACTGCCAATCGTCTCGAAGAGTGATGACCTTGGAACTTGGCATGATGGTGACATCTGCCTTTGGTGGGTCAACATGCTTGGTGTTGCCATCCTTATCGGTCTCCTCCTTGGTACTGAGAGAGGCGAAAGGCACGTTATTGTCGTTAAGGAACTTCTCCACATCCTCCTTCTTGTTGTCGCAGAGAAGAATACAGACGGAAACCTTATTTTTCTTCAAGGTGGTGAGGGCTTCTTTCGCCTTGCCTACCATGGAGAGGTTGCCTTTATCATCTTTAGTAATGACGCAGGCTTCATGCACATTGATTGATTTACCCATGATTTAAAAGATTTAAAACGTTTTAAATGAAATGCGGAACAAAAATAAGGAGAAAATATGAAAAAGTAATGTTAAGTTGCGCAACTTATCACTAATAAGCGAGAAAAATGCGGTATTTTTGGCGAAAAATTGAGAATTATGGTTGACAATCATGTAATAAATGACATATCGAACTATGCAGAGCCTGGACCAGACTCACTTGAAGGAGTGAGTCGGGAGCGGTTTACGCAGAGCGAAAGCAATCTTCTGTTGCTGCAATGGGCTTGCCAATACTTCTATGATGGTGCAGAACTGAGAAAGAAGTGGAAGCGAGCGCAAGACTTCGTGATGGGAAGACAGTTGGAAGAGCTGATAGAATGGAACGGAAGAAAGATTACCATCCGGCAGTATATGGAACTGAAAGGTATGCCAATACTGGAATACGATGTAATCGGAGACAAACTTCTTTCGCTCGTAGGTCTTGTGCGCCAGCAGCGCAGTACTGCTACATGTAGTGCCGTGGATCCAAACGAGGAAGACTATATCAGTTTCTTCAATGAATATCTTCGTCAGAACGACAACTTGAACGACAGGCAAGAGTTAGATGCGAGAATGTTCTATTCCTTCTGTGTCTTCGCCTTTGTGGGCATGAAAACCTATTATGGCAGAAGGGATGGCAAGAATGGCATCTTTGACTATTCTGTAGACATCTTTAAGTTAGCTTTACCACCTTTCTTTAAGTATGACCTGAGCGATGTGGAATTTATTGCTGAGGCTCATGATTTGACTTGGCGAGAGATTATTGCTACCTTTACAAATGGAAGCAAGGAAGAGGCTAATAAACTCAGTGAGATCTATCTAAAGACGCAGCGCCATTTTGCGCCCGAACAGACTTATCACCCGACTGGTGAAGCCCAGTATGCCGGAATAGATGATTTCACCCATTCTTCAGTAGTAGGCAAGTACCGGGTATTGGAAATCTGGACAAAAGAAACCAGGCCAGCCATCTGGGTGCATGACTGGGAGAGTGGAGATTGCGGCTATGCTTCTCCTGACCAGCGAGCCTTCTATGAGGAAAAGAAGCGCAAGATAGAGGAATCCAACATCATGAAAGATGAGAATGGCCTACCTGTGCTCGATGAGAATGGTGAGCCTATCTACTATGTAGACCCTTCTGAACTTAAGACCATCGAAATTAAGGATGAGGCTGAGACCTACTGGTTCAGAAGATACCTTACCCCTAATGGCTATCTGCTGGATGCCAGGGAATCGCCCTACTATGTGCTGAGAGACGGTTTCAGAACTTCCATCATGCCATATACCTTCGTGGCTTATCCTTGCCTGAATGGTGAGATAAGAAGTTTCTCTATGCGTGCCGAGAACAACCAGCGCACCTTGAACCATTATATGATGATGATCAACTTCATTGTAGCGAATGGTGCCAAGGGAACGATGCTTGTTGACGAGAACGCATTGAGTGAGAAACAGAGCATCGATGAAATGCAGGTGAACTATACCAAGACGGATGGTTTTATCTTATGGAACTCCAAGAATGGAGGTAAACCACCTCAGACATTGGTCAACAAGAGTATTCCGGCAGGTGTTGACTTCATGGTGAACTTTGCCAAGACGATGGCAAGCGAGGGAACTGGTGTGCAGGGTGCTCTTCAAGGACAGCACCGGAATACCAGCGGTAAGCAATATCAGTTGGAAAGAGAATCATCATCTACCACCATACAGGACTTTGTTGAGAGTTTCAACAACTTTAAGGTACGTGTGGCCAAGAAGAAACTTTACCTGATACAGGAATTTTGTACCGATGCTGACAGCGTGAAACTGACAGGTGATGAATTTGAAATTCACTTCAATTCAGAGACCATGAGGGATATGGATTTAGATGTTTCTATCGACTTGGATGCATACAGTCCACTTATCAGAGCTGCCAACAACGATATGGCTTGGAACTTCATGACCAGCGGTAAGATGGATCCATATACGATGCTTACGGTAGGGCAATTCCCTGGTACGAGCAGAATGAAGAAGTACTTCAAGGAACAGTTGGAGAAGCTACAAGCCATGCAAGCGCAGCAGCAAGCGAATGGCGAAATGCCTACAGCAGGAGTTGAACAACAGCAGACTGGTACGCCTGCAGCACATCTGAAAGATGTAAACGATGGAGCAAATGATTTGGCAGCTCTTCCTTCGGCAGCTATGTAGAAAAGAAGTTCTTAGGTAATTCATAATATTGAACGAAATGTTGTTCAGTTCTTAGATTAGATTATTTTATAGGTGTTTAGTTTTTAAGGTAATTTGATTGTGAAGAGGAAGCCGTGATGGTCTCCTCTTCTTTTTGTTTAGTCAATACCATGTTTCTTCTTGTATATGCGTAACTTAAACATCGGGGTAGAAACTCGGTACATGTAGTATTCTTGCCATTGTTTCAACTTCTTGGCTCTTACCTTGTTGTCGGCATCGCAGCCGATGGCTCCCCACTTGGAAGGAGTGTAGTAGTAGGAGGCAGCCTTGATGTCTTCTACGTTCTTGAAGTAGCGTGTTGCCTTCCACTTGCCCATCTGGACTAATCTTCGATATGCGAGCATATTCTTTCTGTTAGGATCGTAGGTCATGATCGCAAAATCTTTATGCGACTGGTCGTAGAGCATGTAGAAGCGAGGTGCGCCACATTCTTTATACTTGGCAATGGTTGCCTTGACTCCTTTTTGCCACATGCGTGTGGCACGGAAGAGTTCGATACGAGTGACGATAGGCTGGTAGATGGCTATGAGCATCTTACGCAGCAGGTTTGAATAACTTTGTTTCATTTTTCTTTTTACTTTTAATTATTAACTTATATGGACAGGCGATAGAATCGCCTGGAACGGTGACTATACAGGGGACGGATTATGCCGCTGGATAGATAGAGGTTAGCTGCCACCACCTATTCCGGCCAAATCAGCTACTACTGGTGGGCGGTTGCGGAGACGTTCACGTTCTATCTCTGCCTTTGAACGGAATGGAACGATTTCCGGTGCTGGCATATCCTTTTCCACGTAGAGGGCAATGGCTCGCGCCATGACACGGTCATCATGCTTTCCGGCTACGGCTCCATAACAGTCGTTCTGCTTGTAATAGAGGAAGTAGGTACATTCGTCTATTGCCGCAAGTTCTCGCTCCATATAGCCAGAATCACGGATGATGCGGGCCATGGTCTTCACTACTGCCACCTTTGTATTCTTGTTGGTGTTGAATCCCCATTTCATTTCGATATTCTTCACCTTTTTCAGTTTGGACTGTGATGCACTATAGAGATTATCGTATAGAGGCAGAAGGATAGGGAAGAACAGCTCTGACTGGTTGCCCTCAGTATTGTTCATGCGCGAGTAGGCAGTATTGTTCTCGATGACCAGATAAGCATCATTATAGAAATGGGCTATCTGGGCGCAGCGCATAGCTAACTGATCGGCATCGCAGTGGCCATGCCACTCAGCTACGATTTCCGGTACACCACCGTAAATTTCATCATACCGGTCGAGCACCACGATGTCGGAGAAGTCGGAGGTTTTATGAGAACCACCAATATCGCAGGCAACGATATACCGATGTCTGACAATCTCGGAGTTGTCTGGTCCAGCCCACACCTTCAATGGTCCACCTGAACGCTCGATGAAGCGGATATTGTTCATGCAAGCATCATCGGCAGCATCATAAGAGTCACCTTCAATGTCACCCACCATGATAGGCTCGATACCCTTGCAGTCCTCTTCCATTTCCTTCAACTTGTATGGGTCGAAGACTGTAGTACCTGAGAAGAGGAAGGCCTCTACATCATCAGAAGGGAACTCCTGACGCATATCGTCAAGAGTCTCATACTCCTTGGACTTCTCAATATACCAATGGATGCCCTCTAAAGATGCGCCTTTACATTCGTAGAGCCACCAATAGTACTTACCATGACCTTGCTCGTCATTGCGATTTTTCCACAGCCAGATGGCGAAATCGGCACGTTCATCCTCGGAAGCAAATGGCAATATATATTTTTCAATTTCGAACCATGCCACGAAGACAGGAGTAAATGCTGACAGAGGTTTTCCGTCTTTGTCTACTGAGTTTGCGGCTACCCAGGCATCGTGGAACTCGTTTTCTCGTCCGTTAGGCGTTGACTCTCTGACGATGAATGTTAAAGGATCTGGCTGAATAGATGATGACGCAGCCTTGATCACCTTTGCCGGGGTCCACTCTGTAGTATTCGGGAAGAAGGCTTCCTCTGTGATATGTGCGAGGGCAGCATCACCGGAACGACAGGACTCAGGGTTACGAGCCGAACCAGTCTGAATCTTGCAGGAACGAGGGATGAGGTACTTGATGTTCTGAATGGTTCCAGAAGTCTTCAACTTGCGAGTATCAGGCTTGAATGGTTGACCGATGTCGTAGAAGAGCCATGTAGGAATGGCATTAATTAGCTTCTCGTACATATCGAATACCTGTGTGGCAGATGAAGATTGGTGTCCAACGATATTACTATTCCAGTTTGTCTTCCAGAAGATCTGTAACCATGCCATGTAGATGTCGGTGAGGGTAGAACCACCCCATTGACGGCACTTCAAGAGAATGACACGGATATAGTGGTACTGACTGTGTAGGCGTAACTGTTCGAAGACCTTGGCTAGTTTGATCTGGGCATTGCGAAGAAGAAAAGGTATATCCTCACCACCATCCTTATTCTTGATTCGGGCGTAGGCGTAGGCGAAGAAATAGAAATCGTGCTTACAGCGCAGGCGTATGAGATAGCGGAAGACAGCATCGCGAGCCTTCTCTTGGTCGAAGTCTGGCATGTACTTATCGCAAAAGGCCTCTATAGAACCACATTTGATGATGGCGCAGAACTTCTTTTCCTTCAACATTTCCACCGGGAGCCAGAGTTTCTTTCCATTCAAGAAATCTATGATGACGCATTCGAATCGAAGTCCAGGGGCATTCTCTCCTGTAATGGGACGATAACTAGCGAGGAGACTTTTGAGTCTTCTCTTATCTTCTTCAAGAATCTCTTTGAGCTTCTTATCAGAAATCTGCTGCTGAGGTCGAACCTTTAAGGAGGACTTTGCTACTGGCATTCGTTATATATAATAATGTAAAGTGTTGAATGTTAAATGTTAAGTGTGTTGGCATGTCGGATAAATCTCTCTACCTTAGCATAAATGAAACCTAAACAGAATAGGACTATGTGGAAGATACCAGCTATGTAAGGGAGAAGGAAACCTATAGCCATACCGAGCATCATCTGCCAGAAGTAGATGCGGTGATACCGATAATACCATTGCGCAGAGAATCCCATGAAGAAAGAAATCAATACGGATGCACCCAATACAGGTAATGCCGGATAGTATATGAACGACAACAACACGGAGCAGAGCCAGGCAGCCAGTAGGCGATGGAAGCGGAACTGATGATGAACCATCAATATGCACCAGCCGTTGATACCCCAATGTATAAAGTTGGCATGACCGAACATATAGGCGAAATGGGTGTATAATGGCGATGATGGAGACACAGCCAGCGAGGCATGAAGCGGAATGATAAAAGCCATCAGGAGGATGATGAGAAGTGTAATATATAATGTACGCATAATGGAAGTGATTTATCGAGTTATGAATGATGTTTTCTTATTGCGGAAATAATTGTTTATTTTCATCTGTATGTAGCGTGGAGCCATACCCAAATTGGGCGCAGGAAGATTCAGGCATTCATACACAAGATTTTTGGTATTGTATTCCTTGTATTGATCCATTTGCCGGAGACGCAAGAAATCCTGATAGAAATCTTCAAAGAGTTTTTCTTTCATGGCTTGGTATTTGCCGAATTTAGGCTTATCCCCCTTAATGCGTTTACATACATACCGATAGGCTGTGGTATCGGCAAGATAATAGCAAGATGCAGGCATCTTTGCGATGTAATCGCATATCTTAGCCATGGTGGTAGGATATTCTACCATCCTCTTGGCCTTACGAAAGAGCAGATACATTTCTTGGTCTCTTTTAAGGTAAATTTCGGATATGGAATTTAGATGTTTCATACCAGCAAAATTAATTCGTCAAGATGCAGAACTTATCACAAAGTAATGCGAAATTTTCCTTAATTTAGCACACAAATATTAAAAATGAATATTTATGGCAAAAGAAACTATTGATAATCAGAAAGTTAAGTCAAAGCGAGATTCTTTCAGAGAGCGTCTTGCTCAGCGTTATCCGGACTTGAATATGGACGATGATGAGGCTGTTTATGGTCAACTTTCGACCGATTACGACCAGTATGACCAGAATAAGCAGAAAATGGATGACTTCAACAAAATGTTGCAGGACACCCCTCATGCTCCAAGTCTGGTGACAGGTCTTGTGACCAAGAAAAATGCCGATGGCAGCGACTTCAATTTTATCGATTTCATGATTGATGAAATGGGGCAGGACTATATTGATGCCATCAATGGTGACGAGAAGGCTAAGGCTCGTTTGAAGGCTAGTGAAAAAGAAAAACTTGAAGCCAGCGAGAAACTAGCAAAGGACAATGAGCAACTTGCTGCCAATATGGAGCAGGAAGATGCCGAACTTGACGCTGCTATTAAAGAAGCGAAATTGAAGCCTGAGGCGATTACCGATTTGATAGAATGGCTTTACAAGCGTAGCGATGATGGCGAGGATCACGATGATGATGGTTTCATATGGCGTGCAGCTCGGTATGGCTTGAAGAAGGAAGACTTCTTGCGCCTCTTTCAAATCAAGGACTTCGACAAAGCTGTGGCTGATGCCGAGGAGCGAGGCTACAAGCGTGGTAAGAACGAGAAGATCGACCAGCAGAAACAACTGCATGATGGCAAGCAGGGCGGCAAGAAGAACATCAACATCGATGGAGGCGGTGGTGCACCATCACTTCCAAAGGAAAAGAGCCGTACAGAACAGGTGTACACCAAGATGATTGGAATGTAGAATTAGAAATTTATAATTAATAATTTTAAATGTATAGATTATGAAACAGTTTAAGAAATGGTTTGGTTTCATGATGGCGATGCTCGTCATGATCCTTAGTGGTGGAAGCTCTTATGCAATGGCTGAAAATCCTCCTGCTATTCCATCTGGTGAAGGTGGTGGTGGCGCGACAGGTCCTTTGGATGGTCCCGGTGTAGGTGGCTCTGGTCCTCAGTGGCAGGGTGGTAGTCAGGAGCAACAGGAAGCTATGGGTAACTGGGATTACTATGTAGCTCATGTTAACCCGACAGTCGTAGAAATGAAATTGGAGAGTTGTCCTATTGATCAGATTTTACGTGCATCTAAGAAAATGACTCCTATCGACTCTGTTCGAGTAGAATACTATTCTATCGGTCAGAAGCCTATCATGTCAAAACTTACTACTCAGGTTAATAAGCAGACCAATGGTAACTCTGTAACCTTCGTGGTAGAAAATCCGGCAGCTTTCGATAATGGTGATGTTATTATGGTAGATGGCATCTATGGCTATGATGAGACAGGTACGAATAAGAGTACTTTGATTCCACTTCAGTTCCGTGTAATCAGCCATGATAATGACAATAACCCTATTGCCTACGCTCTGAATGGAAAGAAAAACCCTTCGCGCGGCAACCGTGACTTTGAAGACAATATTCCGGTAGGTACAACGCTGATGCGCCTCGGAAGAGCCGCAGGCGAGAAAGAGGTTGAAACTGGTAGTTATTACTCTATGCCAGATAAGAGCTTCCAGTACTGTCAGCGATTTATCATGCAGGTTGAGGAGTCTCTTATCAACCGCATGAGTAAGACTCAGGTAAAATGGGACTTTACACGACAGGAAAAAATGGCTATGGACGATATGCGTTATGGCCAGGAGCGAAGTGGTCTGTTCGGTGTAAAGAGCATGTCGAATGGTGGCGAGAAAGTTGGATTGACCTATACCATGGGCGGTATTTACTGGGAAGCAGGCAAGGACTTGCAGATTGGCCATTGGGCTGTCAAGAAAGATGAGAATGGTGAAATTGTTAAGGCAAAGGTAAAAGTACCTAAGCCAGGTGGTACTGGTGGCGAAACTGTAGAGCAGGAAAAAACAGTATATGAGTATGTGATCAGCGAGAAGGAACTTTCTGCATTTATTGCAGCAGTATTGAAGGGTGCTGGTAACTCCAGCCGTACGAAACTTCTCTTCGTTGACAACTTGATCTATCAGGCATTTGCTAACCTTCGCTCTAACAAGCGTATCATTACCCAGACCGAAAAGGATTATCAGGGTTGGAAACTAGATTTCGAGAAGTTCGAGAGTATGGGTACTAAGATTCTGATTTATCGTCACGATGCTTTTAACTCCTGGGGTATGGATGGTAGAGCGTTCTTGCTGGATGCTCGTTATCTTGACAAATACGTATTCGGTGTATGGAGTAGAAATGAGTTTAACGCTAAGGATCTCTTGATTCGTAACACTGCAGGTGTTGTGATGGAGGAGTATAGCTGCTGGGTACTGACCTTCCCTGATGCTCATGCGCGTGTAGCCCGACCAGTCTTCACTGGTGATGGCGTTACAGATGAGCAAATCTTGGAGGCAGCGTAATCATCGTATAGGAAACTGATAGTTTTCTACATATATCAATCTTGGGGATAGTTGAGGCTAATGCAGCCTCGCTATCCCTTCACCATAAACACAAATAGATATGTATAGATTTGTAGCTAAGAGCATGCTCATTTTTGTGGTGACTCTGCCGAGCGGACTGATCAAGAACATTGAGTTTGAGCGGTGTGGCAACGATGCCTATTCGTACATTACGGATAACAAGCAGGTGGCAGAATGCATCAGGAAACATCCTCTTACGAAGTCAGGCCGTATCATTGATGAGAGCCAGCCGGAAGAGATTCAGCAACAAAAAGAAGAGCAGGTGAAGGACGAGAATGCCCTTCATTTCGAGAACATCACCAAGGCCAAGAACTATCTCCAGAAGACCTATAAGGTGGATGCAAGGAAACTGAAATCACCTGAGAGTGTGAAGGAGAAGGCTAAAGAGTTGGGTGTGGTGATTGAGTTTTAGTTTATAATTTTTAGTTAATAGGTTTCTTGCTTATGGAAGTTCTTATGAGTGACCTTGTGAAGGAAATGCGCATAGCTATGGACGAAGTGATCCATGATGAGGTGAATGACATCATTACGGATGATTCGGACACGGAAATGAAGCAAGCCATTGAAACGGCAGCACAACAGATTCTGCTTCAAGCACCAGCGCAAATGATTCTCCCAAAAAGGGTGGAAGTTTCGCTGAATGAAAGTGGCAATCAAGATTATGATGCCATCCAAACACAGTTTACAGATGGTCATGGATGCCTGACAATTCCTGACGATTGGCTGAGACTGGTAGAACTGAAACTAAAAAGTTGGCAAAGCACGCTGACGATGCTGATGGAACCAGGCAGCAAGGAGGCTCAGATGCAAGCCTCCCGGTGGACCAGAGGTACGCCACAGAAACCAAAGGGCATGATTACCACATCGCCAATTACAGGAAAGCGAGTGCTGATGTACTGGACTGCCGGAAGGTATGATGCCAACCATGCACCTGTTACTGTTAGAGCTGTATATGATCATGAGGTTGAACTGTTCACGTATATCCCTTATCAAAAGTTAGAGGATGTGTTTTCTACTGAAACTGGGCATGAAAACGAAGTGACCGATCAGAAGATCATCCTTTCCCTGACAGATGAATGCAAGAAATATCTTATCTATCGTGCCATCAGCATCTTCCTGGTAAGTAAGAAGGAAAGCGATTTGGCAGAAAAGTATAACAAACTTTCCCAAATATAATATTTTATGGCTAACGATATTAATAAAGAAGATCCTCATTACAAGGGAGAATATGGCAGCATCTATGAGGTGAACCGAAAGTTCCCTACTGGTGGTGTGACCGGTGACTTTGTGGTGATAGATGGCTGGGCTCATTACTGGAATGCAGACAGAGGAACTTGGTGTGTAAATGCCAAGAGGGATAGCTATTGGGACGAGTTGATAACAAATATCATAGAAAAGTTTAAACTCGTAAGATGTGCTACGTTTATGGGCGTGGCTAATCTTGACACTGTGCCTACAAAGGTTATTGATGCCAAAATGTATTATTTTGCGACCGTAGCTGGTACGTATAAAAACTTTGATAATCTCGTAGTTCCTCAGGGCATCAATGTACTCTATTCAGAGAATGGCAGCAGCTGGGTAAACATGACCTTGCTGGAAGTGGATCAGGAGTTGGGCGTGAGCACCAATAAGGTTGTAAGCCAGAAGACCTTGAATGATGCATTGTCTAAGAAGTTCGACAAGGAGAGTGTTGTTCAGAAATCAGGAGAAGCTGAGGATAAGGTGATGAGTCAGAAGGCTGTTAGTGACAAACTCCGCGACTTATCATCCACTATCAACGAAATCAAGGAGAAAGCTAACACCGCTTCTACTGATGCAAGCAATGCGTTGGTCAAGGCAGAGGGAGCTGGCAAGGCATCTGCTACCAATAAGCAGAACTTAGACAGTGCGGTAGAACGTATTGGTACGCTGGAAGGTAATGTGAATACAATCACCACCAATATGCCTAAAATGGTTTGTATGACAGAGACAGCATACGAAGCTTTGGAAACAAAGGACCCCGACACCTACTATATGCTTACGGAGGAATAGCCTATGATAAAGTTAGGAATTAAAGGAATCTCTGCTATCAGGTTGGGAAGTAATGTGATTTCGGCAGTGTATAAGGGAAGTGTTCTTATTTGGCAAGCTATCAGAAGCTGCTTTGGCAGTGGATGGTGGGTGAATGAGAAACCTTGGATTAATGATGAAACTTGGAAAAATTAATTAAGATATGGCCACAGAAAAAATAGACAAGGAAATAACTGACCTCAAGACCGATTGGGGAGGTTACTTGGGTAAATGGGTACAGAAACTCATCAAGGACAACTTGATTTCCTTAAAAGATGGGAAGTTCGGTTACATAGACCAAGAGGTAGTGCCGGAGGGAAACAACTCGCACATCTATTGGAGGTTCTTCTCAGATGAGGATAGTTATCGCCAGTGGTATAATGACAAGGAGACCTATGCTGATAACGTAAAACAGTCGTATGACTTTGTTACGGCAAAGGCTGAACTCCAGTACATCCTTAGAACTTCTATGGTAAAGAGACCTAATGATGTGATCGTTAAGGGAACAGAATGTATTGCAACCATCAATTACAATAGTTACTACGGAGAGCCTTCCGAAAAAGATGAGACAAGTGGAACTCTTGTGGTATCAGTAAATGGTGTTGATATTCCGGAACTGAAACAGACGCTTGAAGCTTCTGGTACGGCAACTGGTAACAATTATAATGTGGACCTGACCAACTATCTTGTGTCAGAAACGAATACTGTAAGGATCACTGTGGCTAATACGCATGACCAAAGCAGAACTTTCGCTCTCAGTATCAGAACAGTATCTATCAATCTCTCTTTTGATGCGAGTTATGTAGAGACTTCCGTAAGGGATGGAAAGTGGGCTTTGCGTGTGAATTGCCAAGGTGCGAATGCTACAGTCTATTGTAAGGTAAGTAATGGTGATGGTAGTGAAACCATGACTAAGACCATCAATAACTCATCTGGTGAGTTTATCATTGATTCAAAAGGTACTTATATTGCTGGTAAGCATGAAATTGAAGTATGGGCAGTCAATTCAGAGTATGGCATTACAACAGAAAAGATACGAACTTCCTATATCAAGAAGGGTAATATCTCTGCTATTGCCATAGGAAAAGATGCTCCTGTATCTGCTACTCAGTATTCAACAATCCAAGTACCTTATTATTTCTACCTTCCTGACAATGAGATAGGCTCACAGGTTGCAATAGAAATTAAGGTATTGTATAATAACAATACAGAGGAGCTTGTTCTGACAGACCAGTTATGCACCATAGATGATAATCATACATCAGGAGAGACACCTTTAAAAGCTACAGTGCCATTGGATTTAAATGACTATGCTCCAAAGATTAGCTTAGTAATATCCATTGGTGATGTAAGTGCAACCCACGATGTAATAATCAAGGGTGCAGGAGTTACCTTGCAGCCAGTCAGCGAATGCAAGGTATATTACTCCATGAAGGGTAAGACAAACTCTGATAAGGGTATTGAGAACCTGGAGAGTTATTACGAAGGAGTAAGAACTTCCTATCTGGAGCGTTCTGCCAACTTTAAGTTGAATGCCTATAATGGCTTCCTGGATGGAAAGGGTATGACCATCGGAGCCGGAAAGTCTGTTACACTGAAAGACTGGCAACCTTTCGCAGAGGATTTCGGTGTGAGTGGAAGCAAGAAGGGAAGAACAATTGAGATTGAGTTTGAGACAGGTATCTGTTCTGATGAGAATGCAGTTATCGTAGATTGCATGGATGATACAACTGGTTTCCGCATATACGCAAATAGAATCGAGGTAAAATGTTCTACTGATAGCGTAATGACTTACTATCCAGAGACCAAGAGAATGAAATTCTCTCTGTCCATCGACGGAACTACTACTCATACGGTCAACAATCTTGGTGGTGGTGATGCAACAGAAAAGGACGTAAACTTAGCTTATCTGTGTATCAATGGTGTATGTGTAAGAATGTTCGATTATTCTAACGCAAACTGGAAGCAGGGAACTCCAAAGGATATAGTCATAGGTTCTGATATGGCACAGGTCATCCTCTATTCTATAAGAGGATATGAGAAATCCATCAACCCTTATCAAGCCCTGGATAATTTTGCTTACGACACACCAGATGTTAATGATGTGTATGATAGCAACGGAATCTTTGACCACTATGGAAAGATAAACCTTGCAAAGCGCAATGATATTCTCAATAGCAGTGGCAATATTCATAACCCTGATGAAATTATATCCTATGAGAAGGTGAAAAAGGCATTACCTCAATCTCCTATCATTGTATGGAATATCGATAACTTGCCTTACAACAAGAATAATGATGATGTACCTATCAATGGCACAACCTTTGAAAATCCACTTTGGAATAAGGCTACTGATGGATGGGCACAAGCTCCTTTCACCGTAGGCGCACACATGTTTAATGCAGATGGTACCTCATCAAATGGTTACCCTCTGCCATACAAGAACTTTGCTGAGATATTTGAAACTGGCAATGGCGAGTCTGTAAATATTACTGTAGGATTGGTTGGTGAGACAGAGAACCATACACTTTACTCAATTACTGTCGGTGTGGAGACTGGTGAGAAGGAAATGGTTCACAAGGTAAACTTTGCTTCATCCGAAGGTATCTTCAATATTCATGCCATGAATATGTACCAGCAGATACTTCTTGCTTGTGCTAAAGGTAATGATTCTCTCTATACTGCTTATCAGAAAGAACAGGCAGATTTAGGTAAGGCTGTCACATACAGGAAGTCACTTAGTGGTTTCCCTGAGATAGGATTCCGAAGAACCTCAACAAGTGGAAGTGCTGCGCCTACCTTCCTCAGCATATACAATTTCATCAACAATAAATATTCTGCGTCCTTCCTTGGATTCCCTGCAAAGGACTACATGAAGGCTCAGATATGGGAGATAGATGAGAATGTCAATATGTTCAATCAGGAGGCTGGAGACTATAGCATTGATGGTGATTCATTACAGAGTAGTGTACTGACTGGTATTCCACTTTACTATGCGAGAGTGCCGAAGAAATCTCCTACCAATAAAACAAATAAGCTGGGTGTAGCAAAGAAAACTACGGATAACATCGATGCTACCAATCAGGAGCTTGCGGTAATCAAGCGTTTCCACAACTGGGTGGTTTCCACCAATGTACTCCTTGCCGAGAGATATAAGCGTGAGCATGGCGATTATGCAACACTTGAAACTCCAGTAGTCTATAATGGAACTACCTATAAAAAGGATAATCCTGCATACAGACGTGCGAAGTTTACGGCGGAGGCAAGTACATACCTGAGACTTGATAGTGCGATATTCTATTTCAACTACTGCCAATGGATTATCGGTATGGATTCTATGGATAAGAACATGAGTTTGGCATTTGATTCAATAACTTGGAATGAAGAATAATTATGGCAAAGACAGTAAAAGAAGCTAAGGCTGATATATTTCTGAGGGACACGGACAGCCAGTCCCTTTTCAACAACTCTGGTGTGTTATCATTCAAATACTACCATGAGTGGAACGATTGTTACAATCAGGTAACAGGTGAGACAGCACAGATTGCTGGTGAGGTCTATGATGAAACAACGAACTCATATAAACCTAATTGCCCAGAAGGGTTCTCTCCTGTTTTTAATGGCAGACTGTCTGCTTTGTGGGATAATATTGTAAATTGTTTCCCTAACGAGGTGGAAGCGATGTATGTCAAGATGAGAGGAAATGGTCTTACTTATCAAGACATGCTCACAAAGTATAAGGATTTTTGGAAGTATTGGTGCGAGAATCTGTATAATGCAGATGCCTTCGGCTATGCAAACACCAACAACTTTACAAAGGCTTATGGTGACAAGGTGCAAGTGATGGACTACTTCTTTGGCAAGCGTCAGAGATACCTTGACAGTAAGTATCATTGTGGCTCGTCTGTTGGCAATAACCTTCGCTTGCGTTTATATGAAGTTGGCAGGGGCTTTGCTATCAAGCACTACCAAGCTATCTATTGTACCTTACAGTGGGGTGTAGGCAACTTTGATGATAATCGTAATATCAAACCAGGCACTTATTCGTATATGCCATTCAAGTTCTCTAACCCTCAGGATGCGACCTTTGACGTTGATGATGCAGACCTTATCACAGAGTTATCAACCTATGCCAGGGGGAGCAATGGAAATTACACCATCTATGGCTTGGAAGGTCTTGGTGACTTTAAGTTTGACCTCAATATGGGCTTGTTGAAAAGGCTCACAAAGTTCGTTATGAACTATACAGCATCCAAGCCTAACACAAGGGAGATAGGAACTAATTTTGACCTCAGCAAGATGGGTATGCTGAGACAGGTGATTGTCAGGAATGTGAAGAACCTGAAAAAGAGTATTATCTTATCCTCTGACCTCTTGGAGGAGATAGACTTTACAAATACTCCTATTACAGGTGTGACTACTCCACCAACAGATATGCTTACAAAGTTGGTTCTTCCTGATACTATCAAGGAACTCAACCTTGTCGGATATACAAACTTGCAAGTCAGTGGTCTTCAATTGGCAGGTTACTCTAATATAGAAACCTTGTACATTGAGGATTGCCCTAACTTGGATAGCTATGAGATTGTCAAGGCTTGTTATGATGCAGGAGCAAAGTTGACAAATGTTATATTGAAGGGTATTGATTGGAGAATTGATGATACTACCATGTTGCTATCTCTTGCAGTCAAGGGTGCAAAGCTACAGGGTAAGATTTTTATTGAAAGTCTTGTGCCAGTCACTATTGATGACAAAGCTGCATTCATTTCTGCATGGGGTGACATTGACAATGAAAACAATAGTCTTTACATAAGCTATAATTCTATTCCAATTACTTCTATTTCTATAGAGGGAAGGGAGTACATTGGTGTGACAGGTAAGTTTCAGTTTAAGGTATCAACCAAGCCAGCATCAGGCAACAACCTACGTTCAATAAAGTGGAAGGTTGATGAAAATGACTTTGCTGAGATTAATGCAAGTACAGGTGAGTTAGAGGTAAAGAAGATAGGAACAGAGGATAGCAACACACAAGTAACCATTCATATCACAGCACACCTTAATGATGACAGTATCTTAAACTCAGAGAAGAAGGTGAACCTCTTTGTCAGACCTATAAAGCTGGGAGATTATCTTTTCTCAGATTTCTCCTATGGTTCAAAGTTATCGGACAGTGATAAGCATCCTATTGGAATCTGCTTCTATATAGATCCGAATGGCAGGGAGTATGCCATAGCTGTTGCATTACAGGATTTACAGATGGACAGTTGGGGTATACAAGCCTCCTCTCTTCCTAATTTAAGTTTAAAAGATAGCCCTAATAAAGATGTTTACGACATACAAGATTTAGAGAATCAAATTATGAGTGGTTCAGAAATAAACGACAGTAAAATCCTTGATTCAACAAATATTAGAAATGATGGTTTTAAAGATTATAATACTGTTCAGGTTTTTGGTAGTATTGGTTTTATTACAATAACAAGTACTATCTATAATAGACTAAAAAACTACCTTGACAAAGCAGGCTTAAAGATAAATGACAAAATTTCGTATGGTCAGTATAAAACATTGACAATCATAGCCCATAGAGATATAATACTTAATGATTCGAATATTAATATGCCTATTCCACAAAAGACGGCAAACATGAGCGAAAAAGAAGTTCTATCCCAGTATATCCAAAATATTGTTACAATGAATAAGGATGAATATAGGCAATATTACTATCCTACTGCATCTTACAGTTTTGCACATACTGTCTCAGTAGATAATGATGAAATTGGACTTCACAAGTGGTATCTGCCATCATCAGGAGAGGCAATTAGGTTTATTTGGTATCATGAAAAGGGATATAAGTTCAATAGTAAGTATTCCATTTTTTCACAGGGGGTACAGGATAAAGTATTTAGCCCTATCACTTCAAACTATGCAACTTCAAGTGAGATAGACAAAGACAACACTTTAGGAGTGAGACATATATCGACAGGAAAATATTATTGTTATTCATTATTAAAAGGTGTATATGGCGTTGTTAGACCTGTTATCACATTCAAGAAACACGCATTCTAAATAATATAAAGAAATATGAATGAGGATAAAGTAAATACAAATGATATTCAGGTATCCAATCATCTTGGTAGACCTGTAATGACAATAGCGTTGGGCATGGGTAGTGATAACTTCATTACCCTTCCTATCGCTGTGTGGAACTATGGTGCCATTGTATCAGCCCTTATCAGACATAAGTACTCAGAGAATGAGGTTGAGGCAATAGTAAGTAACTCTCTTATGCTTATGCAGAATCCTTCAAGTGTGAGTGAGGAGGAATCCAATGAGAAGATGAATGAGTTCAATGAGTTTCAAGAATATAGAGAGAAGTGCAAGGCAAGAGCCAAGGAGCTTCTTTCCATTGGTGAGACAATGGGGATAAAGGAAATGTAGTCCTGAGTGTATAACAAATAATAATGTATGATGAGAAATATATTAAAATTAAACAAGCGAGACTGGATTGGTCTTGCTTGTTGGCTGCTTATCAGTATATTGATAGGTCTTCTTGCTTTGCCAGTAATGGTAGGTAGAGAGATTTATCAGTACAAACACTATCATCTCTCGCGATTTGAGTGGGAAGATATTGTGAGGTATTCTGTAGTGATTGTACTCGGTAGTATTATTAATTTCTTTATTTTTTAAACAAAATGAGAAAAATAGAAAGAAGTATTGTCCTTGTTTTGATGCCATGTCTGAATATAAGGATATAGAATAAAAGATGTCACCTACCTGAGTTGGCCTTCTGAATGCAAATATACGAATAATTTGCTTACAGATTGTTACTTTATCAAAGCTTAACTTTAAAATTTTGCTCAATATGAATTGATTTGAGCAAAAAATTGTAATTTTGCCACAGATTTTAATTTTATCAAGAACGTAGAACAATTAACTATAGACAAAAGGAGGTTTTTCAATGACACAAGAACAAGAAGCCGAAGTCCAACGGTTGATAAAGGATATAGATGTTACTGAACTGATGGGAATGCTTATGAAGCATGGCAACAGGTATTCCAGGAGGATTCTGAAATTTTTTCGCTGGTTCTGCAAGTATGTTCCAATTACGCTTATGTGTTTTCACGCTTATGGTATTTGGGATTTTTCGCAGCATCCTCGTGAAATGTTTATTCCTTATGAAGAGAATTTTCCATGTTATCTTTTTATTTATTTTATGGTCTATATTCTTCCTATGGTGACTATTCTTGCTAGTAGATTTTTCTTTTTGTGCTGGTGGTATAGAATACCTTTTTACTACTTTTTTGGAATCAATGCAGCTCACATTGTTCAGTGGAACTGGTATACCACTAAATCTATGGTAGATTCTTGCTATACGGTGATGGCTATAACAGCTATGTTCTATCTGTATGCTTTTGCAGATATGATTATTAATAGAACGAAGATAGGAAGGAAAATTTGCAAATAATAGAGAAATACGGAGATAATAAGAGAAAAACAGCGAATTATGAAGAAAGTACTGAATTATGATACCCTGGGATGGGCATTGAAATCATTGAGCGATGCTTGTTTCAAGGCTGCCGAGCAGCAGAAGAATGGAGAGAAGGTTACGGCTTGCGGTATGACCGATGATGATCTGGACAATCTTTGTGAGCAGATTCCTGACATGCTGAACCCTTATATGACTGCCGGGCAGGTAAAGAAGGAGGCTCATATCAGCGAATCTACTCTAAGAAGGGCCATTGCAGATGGGGAGCTGGAGAGTGTAGGGAACGCTGGGGATCATTCTCATTTCTTTAAAAAATGGGACGTTAAGGAGTTTATTAAGAAAAGATTGAAAAGAAACAAGAACTAAGCCCTATCGCAACACGGATAAGCGATATGAATATGGTAACATTTTTATTTGTAGAGTGTGCTATCATTATAATGTTGAGCGTTTCGTTTAATATCTTTGTTTGGTGGACAGGAGATTATAAACGCAAGAAGTGGTTGTTTGCGTGGCTAACATTTATCAATGTGATAGCGATTGCTGGAACCATCATCACTTATTTTATGGGTAAATAACAGAATAATGAAGAGAAGCTGATGAGGCTTCTCTTTTTTGATATGGGTCTATGTTACCTTAAATCATTGGAAATCAGCTACTAAAAGAATGTTTGACAGAGTTATTAAACATGTAGATATTTTGGGATAACTTTGCTGCCGTAATCGATTACATGTGTGAATAAACAAAATGTACAACTTTTATTTCTTTAGGAATTATGGCAGAAGAAGTAATTAAGACTACCTCTTGTTGCAACGATGCAATGATGGGTGGTTTGCTTGGATCGATGGCTAATCGTGACAGCAATCCTTTGGCAATGGCGGCTATGATGCGTAACCGTGACGATGATGATATGTGGAACAATCCGTTCGCCTACATGATGATGATGGGCATGATGCGCTATATGTATGGTGCAGACTGGAACAATCGTGACAATGGCGCAGACGTGCAGCGTGCGGAGATTCAGGGTCAAATCGAGAGTTTGCGCAACCAGATGGCAGACAACCAGAACAGCAACTTGCTGATGGGTGCCATCCAGGGTAACGGCAACGACCTTAAGATGTTGGCAAGCAATCTGAACTGTGACTTCAACGCCTTGCAGAACTCTATCTGTGGCATCCAGGCTGGCATCCAGCAGCTTGGTGGTCAGGTAGGATTCTCGGCAGAGCGAGTAATCAACGCTATCTCGCAGGGTAACTTGCAGATGACAATAGCGTTGAAGGATTGCTGCTGCCAGACGCAGCAGAACATCATCAAGATGGGGTACGACAACCAGCTTGGTCAGAAGGACATCGTTAACCAGATGCAGCAGGGCTTTAGCTATACCAACACTGGTATAGAAAGAACTGCTTCGAACCTCGGTTTCCAGATGCAGCAAGACAAGTGTGACGTCATCCGTGCAGGTGAGAACAACACCCAGCGCATCATCGACACCTTGACAGGGCATTGGAGCCAGGAGCAAGCAAACGAGATTCAGGACTTGAAGTTCAAGAACTCACAGCTGCAGCAGAACATCTATCTTGCCAATCTGATGAATGGCGGTTGCGGATGTGGCGCAGGTGTAGCAGGTGGCTATCAGTAAAAAAGTAAAGAATGAAACAGAAGCGTAGTGGTATGAACAAGATTTCTCCAGTGGGTTTGGCTACTACAGCATTGGTAGCCAACCAAGTTTCAGTCTTAGCTACTTACAATGAGAAGCTTTGCAGACCTTATTGCGTGAATGGCAGCGTGCAGCCACAGACAAGCATAACCTACAGTTATGAGCAGCCTATCCTGAACGGTACAACGGTGTTTGTGCCTATCGTGGCGACAATCTCCATCATTTCGCCTGTAATAGGCAACAAAAACGTGATGAGAGCGCAGCCTTTGATTTACACGGAAAGATGGGTAGCAGCCTTCCAAGGGCAGACAGCACTGCCAACGGCTGTAACTATCGCCAGTGTGGGTAGAACGCAAAAGGCTAACGATGTGGTATGCGGAAAGGCTAGAGGCCTGAGCATATTTGACAGTCTGACCGTAGCATTGACTACTGCTTAGTATCATTATAGGGGGAAATGGTGGATGATTTGTTAGCCATCGTTTCCCTCGCATTATCCATTTAAAAAGATACGATTATGATATTTAAAGATTTAAAGGCAGGTTTCCCGGTCTTTTTGTTTGACCGGGCGACTAGAAAATTCAAGCAGGGTAAAGTGATGAATACTCCAAGCCCTGATATTAGTGGTAGCAAACCCAACATGATGCCACAGATGCCTGGCATGCCAAACTTTGGCACCATGAACGTGAAGGTGAATGTTCAGACGGAAGACGGAAAGCAGTCAACCTATTCGGTAGTTGATACTGAGCAAACAGCATACAGCGACACCCTTGTAATCTCCTGTAGCAAGGAGAGTATCATCAACGAGGTGAACGCATTGAAGAACCAAGCCAATGACATCATCAATAAAATGCCGGACTTCGAGCAGACCGTAAAGGACTGTGATCAACTTCTCTCAGAGTTGGACACATCATTTCGTGACCAGCAGAGAACAAATCAGCGACTTGACAACATGGAAAACAAGTTGGACGAGATTTTCAAATACGTCAAATCACAAAAACAAGAATGATATGAACTTAGTAGAACTTATCACAAAATATCAGAGTGACGCTACACCGGAGCAGATGGTGAAGGTAACCAAGATCATCGGCAAGTTTGTGGCTATGCACGCTACGGAAGAAGACCTCCTGAAACTCTACAAGGAGATTTATGGGGTTGTGGGTAACGGCCACTTCAACGACTTCTTTGCTGAGGCTCAGATCAAGAAGATGGTGTTTGAGGATGACAAGGAGGTAGAGCATCGTGCTCCTTACTATACCATGGCCAAGACGCAGGAAATCTATGAGACGGTGAAGGACGAGATTCGGCCATATAACCAATGGGATTTTGCCGTGGTTCTGAACATGATCTACTCTGACAACTATAATCTGATGAAAAAGTGGTTCCCGGAGGACAGCGAAGAGCAGTTGATGGATAAAATGGTGGATCTTGCCGTGAACTGGCTGAGGGATGATGATAACCCTTATGGGAAGTGCAAGGCTTGGGGGTACTTCAATCACTAAATTATTTCCATAATGACCTAAGATATATAAAAGAAAACTATCAGAAGAAGAGAATGCAGGCAGAAAATGGGCTTGTGTTCTCTTTTTTCGTATGAAGTTGCGCAACTTATCACAGAGAACTGGGAATGATGGCTTATATTTGCATCGTTTCCATAACGGAGTGGGGACGGATAAATGAAAAAGAAAATGAATGATATTCGAGGTTACTTAATTGGGACGATATGGACTTTTCTGAGTCTGCTGGTTCCCATCAGGGATTTTATGATTGCCATGATGGTATTATTTGGACTGAACCTGGTGTTTGGCATCGTGGCTGCAGTGTTTAACGGTGAAGAATGGAGCTGGAAGAAATTCGGTATGTTCTTCGTATGCTGTGCAGTGTTCTTCGTGACGGTGGCTGCATTGTTTATTATCGGTCATTTCTTGCATTCTGATACAGAGGCTCTGTTTTGCGTGAAGTGGGTGTGTATAGCTGCAACCTATCTGTTCACGACCAACATATTGAAGAACCTGAGACGGATGCTAGTGTCAGATACGCCCTTTTATAAACTTGTGGACTATGCTTATTATGCGCTGACACTTGGATTCGTAGAGAAATTCCCGATGTTTAAGAGATACCAAGAATATAAAAACAATAAAGAAAATGGAAATGAAAATGAAGGAAATCAGATTAGAGCAGTTGCTGATGGCAATGCCTAACGCAGGGAAGAGAGCAGAGAAGTTTCTGCCATGCCTGAACCGATTTGCCGAGGAGTTTGAAATAAACACGCCTTTGAGATGGGCGCACTACTTGGCTCAGATTGCCCATGAGAGTTGTGAACTGAGATATACCAAGGAGATTGCCAGCGGAAAGGCGTATGAGGGAAGAAAAGACCTTGGTAACACCCATAAGGGAGATGGCGTAAGGTTTAAGGGGCGTGGGCTGATCCAGATAACAGGGCGAGCCAACTACAGCAAGTATGCCGGATATTGTGGCTATGATGTAGTTAAGAAACCCTACCTCTTGGAGCAGCCTCTTGGTGCGACACGTTCCTCGATGTGGATATTCGATACTTTCGGATGCAATGAATTGGCAGACGAGGATAATCTGAAAGCAATTAGACGGAAAATTAACGGTGGCTACAATGGACTGGATAAATGCGAGGAGTATTTGAAAAGGTCCAAGCGAGCACTCAATATCTCATAGCTTATGAAATCGAAACATTTAATTATCTACCTGTTCGTTTGGATAGCTTATTTCTCAATGTTGTTTCTGACGAGTTGTAAGACGAAGACTGTGACGCAGGAACATTATATTACGGACCAAACAAAGACCAAAAGTTCGGATGCCTCCTGGCAGGAGCGATTTGTCTCTGCTTTTGAGCAGATGGCAAATAGCAGGATCCAGGAGCACGAAACATCTGTCAAGGAAACTACCCATACAAAGGATAGTACTTCAACCACTGTAGACCAGAATGGAAAGCCTATCAAGACAGAGTCATGGCACTCTGTTGTGACCAACAGGAACACAAAAGAGGTGCTGAGGCTAAAGGATTCCATTAACATCATATCTAAGAAGGTAGATAAATATCAACTTCTTATGGTTAAAAAAGATTCGCTGATTCGGTTAAAGCAAGACTCTATTAACATTATGAGGCGAGAACTAACCAAGAATGAGCAGCGACTTGTGACTATAGGGAAGGTAAGTCTTGGCGCGATAATAGGTATTATCACAGGTATTCTTGTTTGGTTATGGCATCGTAGAAAAAATGTGATCAAGTATGAAGACAATAACAATTAAAATCATCAAGAAGAGCGTAATGGGTGTGGTAGATGGACTATCTGCCACCATTGCGCAGCATAACCCGGAAGTGGACTTCCAAAGCGTATGGGCCAGTGATGCAGAAGAGGCTAAACTGGATATATACTATAGGGAGGCGATAACCGACCTGGAAAACTTCTTGGCAAGATTCTCTTCTTCGACCACACAGAAGTTTGATTTGCAGGCTCTGGCTGATGATTTCTCTATCAATATAGTGACACTTGCTTCTTGGCCGCCAAGGTTAAGTGGTGTGCTGAGCAATCAGATTCAGAACTATCTTGTGCATGCAATCATTGCCGGGTGGTTGAGCGACTTCCCAGATATGGCTCATACGGACTATGCCAGTATGGGAGCGAGTGACCTTGATGCTATTAAGGAAATTTTGTTAAAGAAAGACTTTAGCTTTGCTGAGGCTGAAAGAAAAGCCGATGATACAACGAAAGAAGGCTCTTCTGCCAGTGATACATCAGTCAGAGCAGTGGACCTTAACGAAAAGGCTGGTTCTTCTCCTATGGCTTCGGCAAGAAGTGGGGATGAAATAGGTAAGCAGAAGAATGCGCAGGCAACTGCCGGGCGGTCTGTAGATGCTGAGGCTAAAAGTCAGAATGAACTGGATGCTGAGGCTCGAAATGTGGACGAAGTAGATAAGGATGGCCAGAGTGGGCCGAAAGGGTCTGAGCGCAATCAGGACTTCGTTTCGCAGCATTTTCATCAGGATCGTGTAGACTGGAGCGGAGGCAGGCCACCTTATGAACTGAGGTAGATTTATTAATCATCTAAATATTTCGAAATATGGATAGTAAACTAATTACTTTGAACTTTAGCATGGAGCAGGTATGTAATGACATATTGGCCCGATGCTATGTGTTGAGCCAGGGACTGGTGGATGATGCGCAGAAGGACATCAGAGCCACTATCGAAAGCCCTGACAGTAAAGAGACTCGCAGTATTATTAATCGTGCAGTAACGGAAGCTATCGGTAATATCAAGGTTGCAGCTCAGCGTTATCTGACCTCAGGTAGAGTGGAGGATAACAACAATCTGGAGCGACTTGTGAAGGGTACGAAGAAGTATGTGTACACCGATAACAACAACGGCACATGGACTGAGGTTGTGACTACAAGCATCATCGGCCAGGAAGATGAGGAAGTGACTTCTACCGTAACCAAGGCTGGTAATGATCGGGAGGAAAGTATCTATGAGACTGTTACCCTGAAACTGGAGATTCCAAACTGGAACGTGGCTGTGACGGATGCGCTTAAGAGCAATATGCATCGGTATATGGTTGACTATACGATGAGTCAATTTTTGCAGGATCAGTATGCAGATAAGGCTGGACAGTATGGGGAGAGTGCTACAGCAGACTTCAATAATATGAAGAGCAACCTGTTAAGCCGGGATAACTATACTTTGAGACGGCCGAGCTTTACCTAATGAAACTTTTTTTCCTTCTTTCGTTTTAGGTGTGTTTATGGAAAGAGCCTTCGCTTCGGGATAACTCCTGATTTGCGAAGGCTCTTGTTTTTTGACATGGCTTAGAAAGCCATGGAACGGTGGTTTTTCTGCTAGAACTTGCTGAAACGCCTGATGATTTCGAGGCGCGTATCAAAGTATTGGTTCATTGATTTCATCTTCAGGTATAGGGCGATGCGGAAGAAACGATAGCTGTGAGTAGCCATGTAGCTGGACTTCATGCCGCCCAAGCGACCGATGTAATGCCAATTCTGATTATCATTGCTACCATATAACCACATGATTGGTATGCTGCCAGACGTGAGGGAATGGATATAGCCTGTAATGGAATCAGGTACATTATCTTCATCGAACTTCAAGGTACGAGTAACTATGATACCATGATACTCTGTTGGATCATCGTAATCGTGCCCCTTATCAAGCACCATCACGCTGCCATCCCTATATTGTATGTAGGGGTGTGGGTAGGAATTGATAGCCGTGAGCACGTTCTTTATAAGGAAAGTGCTCCAGGCATTATCCTTGATAGAATAGCAGAGTGCCACCGTATCAGCCGTAGAGGCCTTACTCAACTGTGTAACATCCAGACATAAGATGCGAGAGTTCTTATAGTCATAGATGACCTGACAACGCTGGAAGAACTCTATTGGCGATGAAGTAAAATCTATGAGTTGACGCATCTGAGCCTTGATTGTCTTGACGGATTCGCTATCCCCTTCTGCATCAACGAAGAAGTTGAGGAACTTACCTAAGCTACCGGAAATGTTGAAGCCGGGACCATCTAAGACATCGGACATGGAAACCACTTGTGACTCTGCTATGCGACTGAGGGAGCGGTTTGTGGCGAAGATAACAGACTGGTCTAACTGTGTGATAGACTTCGGATTGCTACAAATCTCACGACTAATTGGGTGGATGCTGCTATAAGTGCCTTTGGAAGAGACTTCCATCGCCCAGATACCATCGGTAGAGAATGCCATTAATGGATACTGACCAAACTGACCTTGGGAGAGAGCCCTTGTGGTCGAGGCTATGCCCTGGATGGTTCCGATGCCCACGGTGTTGATGCCGTTAAGAGGGAAAATGAAGGGATTGTCGGACTCGGATGTGTAAATCTTGGACGGCATATAAACGACATTATCAACGGAGTAAGTAAATTCGCTAACCTCGTATTTGCTATAGTCAGTGGTAAAGAAACTGAGATGCATGGCTCCATTGAGTTCTGCACACTCGGTAAGAGGGAAGGAGTAAATATGTGAAGAGGCTTCACCGCTGGTAAAGAACACCATCTTTGTAGCGCGCGAGTCCGGGTAGAATTTCATAGAGTTAATCAAGCCTGCTCTGTTTATATTCCATATTGATACACTCTTCTCTACAATCTTCTGGCCTTCGGTAGTTTCTATAACCGTAACGATTTTGTTTATACCAAGGGAATTTTCAGAATAATCGAGATTTACGAAGAAGCTGCAGCCCTCAGGGAACATAGAAAGTCCAAAACCATCAAAAAGAGTCTCGGATATTCCGTAGACATTAAGTCGGTGGTTGTAGACGTAAGCACCTTCGGCGGTTATAAGGTTGTGGCTTTTGTAGTCGTCCTTCATCTGCTGCTGTAGCGAAACGTTGGCTATTACTGATTTGTCGACAGGCAGGTTTGTGCTAACATCCGGAAAGTTACTGATGCTTTCCAAATCGAGCGATGCGATCTTGAAGAAGGAAGATGTATTACGTATTTTCTGGCAATAGTTCTCATCTGTCAGTGATGGTATCTCAGCAAGAGACACGTTGTGAAACCCGCCTTTATAAATATATGCACCACTTGATGGCGCATACGAAATAATCCAGTCCTGATCAGGGCACACGTTTCGCATTGTATAGTCGACAGTCTTCAACACAAACTTATTAATACGCTGAGAGCTGTCTGTCTTGGTAATGGGCGGTGTGATATACACATCTATGGACCGAACAATGTTTTTCCATTTCTGCAGCTCGCTAAAGACATCTCTCTGGCAAGCATACATTAAAGCGACATTACGAGGCTGATACATTAGGACGTTATTGCTTGCAGTAAAAGAATATTCCTTTCCGTTAGCATCTTTTCTGTTATACTTTAATGTGTCTGTATATAACTGAACCTTTGATGCGCTCACCACTCTTCCAAAGTCGTCGTACTTTACGTCGCTGGCATCAATAGCAGTACCACCATTTCGTGGTGTTTTCGTGCCAGCCCACGACACGACATTCATGTTATATACCCTGTAATTGTTTGGTATGAGTACGGGCATAAGAACGGGAGCAGAGTGCAGAATTGTGGATCCGTCATATAGACGATAACAATAACGCACCATAAAATTGGCATAGAAACGTCCGTTCTTTGCGATGAGGCTGTTTGTGCGATTGATAAGTGCCCAAATGCTTTCGGTTAATTCAGCCTGTTTCTCCAGTTTAACGTCAGCAACGGCATCTCCAGGTTTATACGCTTTGCTTTCTACAATATTCAAGAGATTGCTTACATTCTCCGTTGATACCTGGAAAGCAACCGTAAATCCATCTGCCGAACCTGTAATATCGATTCCCCCTGTTTCGTAATTTTCGGGTTGGTCTTCTCTACTGAGAGAAAAAAGAATCCTCATGAAAGGTGGCTTCTGTCCCAAGTATTCGTATTTATCTTTGAGCCATACAGCATAGTGTATGCCATCGGTAGCCACGATGATGAGGGTGTTGCCGATGGAGTTGATAGAGATCACGGTGGATTCGTAGTCGAAGGACTTGATAGGTGTGGACGAGCCTAAGGTGCCATCCTGCATGAACCAATAAATGGAGGATGAGGCTATGGCTATGAGATGGCGGTAATTGCCAGTTTCGTGTACATAAAGAATCTTAGCCACTACACCATTAATGGTGAGTGGCTGAGAGAGGGGTGTTCCTGTGACAATAGAAGGGCGCAATGCGCCATCATGCAGCTCTAGATTGCCGCAGAGGGATAGCGCACCGTTTTCTACTGCCATTTCATCAGGAGTTAGGCTGAGGCCTTTGTATCTAATTGATTGTTGCATATTTCTTAATGTTTAATATTTTATTATCGACAATGCTCGCTGTCGGCCCTATTGACAATTGCTAAGGCTGGACAACTGACGCCATCTACATTGAGATTGATGGTTTCATTAGCCGTAACCAGTTCTATCAGCTTAGTACCAGTCGGGATATTCGGTATGTATCTAAACAAGAAACTGACGGTAGAAACATTACTGGCATGGAGCTGCCCCTTACGGCCAGACAGTTTGATGCATACATTTTTAGCTTCTAACTCCGGTGTGGACTTGATGACATACATCTGCTTACTTGGATTATAGAAACAGAAACAAATCTTATCACCCGGATGGAGATCCAGCAGTTTGCAAGGACTAGACCTTAGAGTGATACGCCCATTCAGATTAAGGGCAAGTCCTCGCTTCTTAACGCGAGGACGATTGAGAATAATGACATCATTTGTTAGCTTCATGATCTGTAGGTTTATGGAGCCAGAAACGGAAATAATCGTTTTCGGCATCCTGGTTGCGTACTTTGACGTATTCTCTGGTAACATAGAAATGCTTCTTGCTGAGAGTAGGGTTGAGGCCGTAATCATTCAACATCATTGCTGGCTCAACTCTGCCATCGAAGGAAATCTCGTACCAGTAGCGATGGAGAAAGAACCATGGACGAAGACGGACCTCCTGAATGGTGGTGTAATTGCTCTTGTCTGCCCGGCACGGTACGATGCTCCAGCTACCATCCTGCCAATGCTCTGTGGTCACTTCTCCACCTGGTGCCATTTCATGTTTCTTGATGATGGACTTTTGTATTTTGACGAGAAGACAAACATCCGCAGTGAAAACTTTAGCCATTTTTCCATGGCAGAGCATGACGAAGCGGCCTTTCTTATCAGGAAGTAGGCTACGCTGTTTGCCCGGCTTATTGATGACACAGACGGTGGAGAGGTACTTATGTCGAGCCATGGAGAGAAAATCGGGCAGTTTCGCCTTGGCGTGCATGCGGTCGATGACCTTCTGAACCTTTTTGAAGTTTTTCTCTGCCTGAGTCTCATGAATAGTGACCGGAGATTGAGGTAACTGATCTTTTCCCTTTTGCTCACGAATCTTCTTAACGTTTTCACGAACCTGTTTTTTAGAAGGTATTTCCAGAAGATGCCCCGTTTTCTTATCAAGTCTGTATCTCGTTTTTTGCTTTTCCATAATGAGTAGTCTTTAAATGTTGCCAGAGTTGAGGCAAATGATTTCGAAATGATGATTCTCGCAGATGTCGTTGCCGTTGGCCATACGATGATTGAAGGAGCAAGGGATATGCTTGTTGTACAGATCACACTGGAAGCAATGTTCAGGCACTTCTTCCTGTTCTTTGCTGTCTCCATTATCAGTTGCAGGCATCTTACTTGGTACAGCCCTGACAACACGGCCAAAGTGGTCATAAAGTTGACCGGGAACGATACAGGTTGCTTCACGGAGGGATGGGAGATTGTAACCCATCGTACGGATAAACCAGAGGCGTAGGTTAATGATTAAACGTTTCAACTTCTTCATATATGATTGATGTTATATTAATAATGTGGGTAAAGGTACGAGAAAAATGAGGATAAAAAGTGATAACTTGCGCAACTTAGCTTGTTGAGAACCAAATTGCGCAAGAGTTGTCAGTGATTACTCGGTTTTACCGTCCTTCTCTTTCTGCTTGTTATCAGTGGAAGGCTCATGCTCGAAGACATCAAAAATCTTTGTCTCGCTGAGGCTCTTCAACTCATAGTCGATCATTGTCTTGCCCATGACCTCATCTACATAACGCTTGGCACGCTCGATGCTCTTGGCTTGGATGAGGTAGTTGACATAGGTACGCTTCTCCTTCTCTGTTTTCTCATTAATGGTGATGAAAGCCAAACGAGCCTTGAACCAAAGATCATCGTCATCAATATCAGAGAAGAAAATCTCGTTGTAGTTGGCTGGGTTGATGTTGGCAATCTTAAGTTCACCAGATACATAGACTGCCATGTTATCGATGATGCTTGCTTCTGCCTCGGTGAAGGAGAGGGCATCAACAACATACAGCTCGTTTACCAATTTCTCGCTTCCATCCTCCTGGGTCTTCTCATAGCGTACCTTGCACTCGAACCATGTGCTTGTACGAGAGCGGAGGGAAGAACAGTTGCCTATGCCAATAATCTTTTCGGCAATAGCTTTATCTACTTTGACTTTTAAACTTTCTGTTTTCTTTTCCATAATCTTAAGAATTTAAATTGTTATTAATAATTTTGTCTAACTCTTCCTGAGGTAGCTGTTTTCCGTCTTTGCCAAGATATTCCTTGCAGATGTAATACATGGTGCCAGGATGGTCGGGATGGCGGTAGTGGTCATTCAACTCTATATTGGCAAGCTGTTCATCCGAGGTATTAAAGATAGAACGAGCCTGATGTGCTCTTGGCATACGTTCCATGACGTGGTACTGGATGATGTAGCCATCTTTCTTTATCTGCTCGTCTTTGAGACGTATGAGCATCTTATCTATCTTGGCTTCTTTCTCCTTGATGGTCTTGAAGAGGGAGTTGACCAGCTCCTTGTCGGGCTGTAGCTTCTTCTTCTCTTGGAAATATTGGATGGTTGAGGCTCTAAGTTCTGCTACAAGAAGGAAGAATGTGCCGTTGTCGTTCAGAGGGACATCATTTCCGTCTGCCTTCATGATGATGCCATCGACACGCTTTTCAAGTTCGATGGACTGGCGCAGCATCTTCTTATCGCGGTGTGCCCAATATTCCTTTTCCGTGGTTCGCATAGCTGAAACCAGCTTGCGAAAGGATAATACTGATTCTTCACTCATATCTTATTTGATACCTAAAGTTTGTTTGACTTTTCTGATGCGTTCCTGCTCCTTGGGGAGGAGGTTGCCTTTTTCGTCTATTCGGCAGAGGAGTCTGAGATTTGGCTTAATGGTAATCCACTTATGGAGACCATCGTGTTCACGCTTTATCTGTCGAAGTTGGGCTTCTTGCAGTCTTTCGTGTAAATGCTGCTCATGACGAAGTTTATTGATTTCGTTCTGTATTCTGTCCATTGTAAAATTCTTCTGAAGGTATTGTATCTAATATTGAATCCCATTGATCATACCCCACAATATCTAATGCTCTTATAACATCACACACTTTTACAAAGGTATAATCATTCTTATATTTCATATTGTCAATATCGTGAAACTTAAAAGTACAAGCTTGTAGATATTCTTTGAAACGCTTCTTTTCTTCCACAGAGAGGTATGATGTACGAGAGAGAGAAGTTTCATCAAAACGTTTATCTATCATCTCTAAAAACTTGGCTTGGCTCAAATTGAGGTTTCCAACTTCAACCTTTAACCTGGATAGAGCTTCTTCCGCATCGTTCAAACGAGATATTTTTCTTTTGACAGTATCGGAAGCAGAAGCTAATACCTCTAGAGATCTTTCTAGATTGGCATCATTTTTCTTGATAGCTTCTCTGTATGAGATAAGTTCATCACGCTGATCTTCGATAATTCGCATCATACGCTTGTTTCTGTCATCGAAGCGAACCTTGAAGTTCTTGTCTCTTAGCGTGCAAGAGACGATGCCAAGCGTGATAACAAAGACCACGCTGAGGCAAATAATTAATGTTATTGATACATACATAATTGTATTTTTTATTGTTCACACTTATTTCTTGTCTGGAAAATCCTCCAACAATTCAATACGAGTTCTTAAAATATCGTAGTAATGTCTCATTGCATGATATTGAGAAAACATCAATGCTGTCTGAGCAGGTCCGCATATTTCAACGACCTTGTCGTAATCTTTCTCATCCAAGAAAGCATCGAGTTTATTAAAACGTTCTTTCAACTCCTTGAACTCAATAATGAGACGGTCCTTGAAGTCTTCTGCTACCTGGTATGACTTTTCGAACACATCCTTAGGGGACCATGAATCGTAGGTACTGCCATCTGGATTAGTGTATTGGACGTGATAGCCAGATCTCCACTCATGATTATCCTCGTTTTTACGAGCAAAACCTTTAGTCACTGCGGTTACTTCATCCATAGGTGCAGCCATAACCTCTTTTGTACCGATGTACTTTTTCAATTTTGTTGTTTCCATAATTGTATTTTTTATTGTTCACACTTTTGAATTATCTGTGCTAGAATGCTCTCAACGCCTTTTGGCTTGAAGAAGCGATTGGCATTGAGGAGAGACAGGGCTTCTTTAGCACTCTGGTTGATGGATGGCAAGCGACCTGCTTTCTTCATGTAAATTTTGTAATCTGCTTCCAATTGCTGTTTGTATGCCTTGCCCTTGGCAAGATAGTCTGCTTCAAGGTCTATACCCTTCTTCTTGTATACATAAATGAGATCAGCTTCTTTTTGGGCGTACATGTCTTCGAGAGACTTTTTCTTGGCATCCAACTTCTTCTCTTTCTCATTGTATCTCTGGACAGAGGATTCGTAATTTGCACGTGATTCGTCTCGCTGCTTGATGCTACGGGTTACCTCGTCCTTCATGCGCTCTTCAACCTTCAAGCGCACATCTTCAAAGCCAAGGTAAGACTCAGAGGTCTCAACTGTTCGTCTTGGCTTATCATCTTGTGAATACAAAGGGTCTTTGTCAATGCCACCCATTCTACGAAATGGGTCACTGAATCTCTCGTACTCTATTTGCACTTCCTTGCGGATGATAACTCTGGAACCGTCTTTGAGGGACGCAATGGTCTTATCCTTCTCTTTTACGGTCTCTTCTAATTCCTTTACTCGATTCTTCAAGGTTTCGAACTCTGAATAATCTACATTTACTACAGCCATAATTGTTATGATTTAAATTTAATTGTTACATTTTTCTGCATTCTCTATTGGGATGTCGTACCATGGAAGAGAATAACCTTTATCCTTCATTTCTTCTGGCAATTGACAGCGATAATAGCTGCCAAAGAAATTTTGCCAGACTTTATCCACCTCCAAAATCGTATCTTCTGGAAGCTCTGGCTTCGGCTTAAACCATGGGCGTGGATATTTTGTCGTTTCATGAACATCCTGAGCGCACTTCGTTGGTTTGATTATTTTTATCTTCATTGCTTTAATTCTTTTCGTTACTCATTTTTATTGCTTTTCTAACCAGTTTTCCTAAAGTCGAAGAACTAGCTTCTGGAAAGCGTTCTTTGAACTTTGCCCTTACTGCATAGAATATTTCGCTTTTATAATTTTATGTCTTGCTCTTGCTTTGTCATAACTTTGCAGCCAAGATGCTTATTAAAATACTTTAAGTCCTTTCCGTTAATTTCTCTATCTGCAACAAATCGGTTATGCTGCAAAATACGAGACGATGCTATAGTTCGGGAACATGCGATTTGCGTGGCAGATAGGCTTTCATGGTATTCTTCCAATGTTTTGTCTATCTCATAACCAACAAAGTTTCTACCACTGTCTAATGCGGCTTGCATTGTCGTTCCAAGACCAAGGAATGGATCGAGCACCATGTCTCCCTTGCACGAATACATGTTGATAAGACGGTAAGGTATTTCGTAAGGGAAGGCTGCGCTTCTTGTTCGAGATTTTCCGTCAGCCATCTTCTGCTTTACACCCTTCACATTCCAGGTGTCAGAGAACCACGTATTTCTCTCTTCCCAGAAGAATGCGCTTTGTCTTCGATTCTTCTTCTCCTCTTCGGTCTTGAATTTTCGCCTTTTGCCTTTTCTGAATATTAGTATGTATTCGTGTTCGAGGGTGACATAAGCACCACAGGGAAGCATACCACTTCCCATAAACTTATTTGGGGCATTTGTTTGCTTCCTCCAAATGATGCATGGAAGTTCCGTAAAACCAAGACCTCTGCAATATAGCGATATTTTCGCATGGTTATTGAACAGCTGGAAGTTTCCATTGATAGTTCTTGTAGCATCTCCTATATTGATACAAAGGAGACCTCCTTCTGAAAGGACCCTGTAACACTCCCTCCATATATTGTTGAGTATTCCATGCATTAAATCGAAAGATACGGATGGATTATCTGCAAGGTTGTACGCAATGGCTTTATTTTGCATTGCAAATATATCGTCCCACATTTCTACCATCGGATATGGAGGCGATGTTACTACAATATTGATGCTTTCATCTGCCAACTCTCCCATATTGCATGCCGACTTATAATAGATATTTCTTTTCATACGCTACACCTCCATTTCTGAATTAAGCCCTAAACCAAAGAGAAGATGTTGTAACTGATGAATATGTTGAAATTCTAATAGCCTTACAAATCCTATATAAGCAGCGTAATGAATATCGTCTAAGAGTCTAAAAATTTTAACATTATCTTCTTTTACGTAAATCGATGTACTTTCTAATGAAACCTTCCATCCGTTCTTCTCTAGTATGGAAGGAGTAAGAGGGATAGGAACAATATCCTTCACCCATGCACCACAGTCACCAAATAGGAAACCTTCATCATGAAAGGTCTTTCCTTTTATGTTGGAAAGAGTGACGGAACCTCTCAGTATAGTGTATTCATTTCCATCTTTCACTATTTTCTCAGCATTACTTTCTGTGACTTGGTAAACAATTCCTTTTTTCGTTCCGATAGGAATGCCGTTGGTCATCACAAAATCACCTGGTATATAAATTGTCTTTTCCATTTCCTTAATTTCTTACTTTGTTATATTGACTATTCTTTTTGAGGGACCAGCAATGGAATCGCTGGGAACAGTGGCTTTTACCCCATTCTTCTTGTTTTCAAAATAATCAAACGTTTATTGCGTTTAACTAGATTTTCTAACTTTTTCATATCAGATAAATACTTATCCACAGTCTTCATTGTCCTTTTCATAAGCTACTTATTCACTTTGACTAAATTTTTGAGATTGTTGAAAGCCTCATAGTCTTCCTTGCTAATTTCAATGTAATTGTCGAACTGAATAGTTGCAGGATCAGCTATCTCTGAATATCCTTCAGAGATCACCTTAATAGCCTCCATAAGAGGGAACAATGCTGAGCCATCATCCTTCATAATGGTAAAGTCAACCTTACTCCTTGTGTTGGCTATGTCTTTGCGCATGAATGATGCGACTAGGTAAAAATATCTTTTCTTCATATTACTTCTTGTTTTTAATGATTTTGTTTAATACTTGCTTGTTGTTCTCTGTATCATCGTTACTCAGATGATAAGATTTTATATTCTCAACGATGCCTAAATCAACTGATAGCATGTAATCTTTGACAACTTTAATGAAGTCTTCCAGAGAGCGACAAAGAGCGTATTTATAGCCAGCACACTGCCAGTAGCCCTGGAAACGTTTCTGATGAGCTGTCTGATTGTTTGTCTTGCCATACTTTAGTTCAATGCCCAAGCCGTAGAATAATTCTGTACCCCTGTTGATAGCTCCGTTTTTGCCATTCTTGTATGAAGGGAGAGCCAGGATGAGATCTGGAACGCCCGGCACAACTCCTGATGCAGCGTTGATGGCTATCTTCTTGTCACTGGTAGCACCATCAGCCTCATTCTTGGGATGGAAGAGGAGAGAGGCATAAGCCGGGTACTGGAGACGGAACCAGCGTACACAAGCTATCTGTAGCTGGCCTTCATGTTGCACCTTCTTCTGTTTGTTAGCAGATTTCTTGGTGTATTCAGGATAATTGCCGTTGAGGCGGTCGATTAATTCTTGTCTGTCCATAATCGTATGAATTAAATTGTTTGTTACTTGTGTTTCTTAGTCGATGAGGAGAGACTGGAGATAATTCTGAGTCTGATCATCCAAGTCGGCCAGTGACTGTTCTTCTTCTGCCACCGATGGATTCCAGACGATGCCCAGTTTGGCTAAAGTGCCATTTTTGTAGGCATCTTTCACCATCTGTGCCATGGATCCATTCGGGTTATTCTTGGCGGCTTCTATCCAGCCTAGATACTTTTGCCGTAGGGCTTCGGTCTGTTCTTTCTCCAATTCCTTCTTGCGCTCTTCTTTCATTCTGAGGCGAGCTTCTATTTCCTCGTTGGTCTCCTCGCGTTGAGGCTGTGGAGGAGAAGGTGGTGGAGAACTTGAATGCTGAGGCTTCTTTCCGGCTGATGCTACAACTGTAGGATTGTCGAAGGTTCCTTCCATCAGAGCCTCGTAGTTCTTCGGATTGAAGAGCCAGTTGAAGGAGATATAGCATCCACCATCCTTGCGTCCTGAGAGAAGATCGGAGTTGAGAGCCTTGCGAAGCATCGGTTCTATATCCTCGAAGGAATAGTCTGAGATAAACTTGGCCACCATCTTCTTGCGGTCGGGAGTCATCTTTGAGATTGGCTTGACCTGCGTGCCCAGAAAGAGGCGATTGAAGAGTCTTAGCACTTCCGAGAACTGAACTTCCGAATCCAGCGACTTTTTTTCTTTTTCTTTTTTTTGTGTGTGGGTGTGGGCTTTCTCCTTTCTTTGTTTGTTTTCTTTTATAGGGGGTTCGGGGGAAATGTTTTCTTTTATTTGTTTCTTTCCTCTTACTTCTGTGCCCTTACCCTTGCCCTTATCTGTGCCCTCAACTTCGGCAGAATTTTCGGAATCACCTTTATTTAAAGGGGTTTCGGGATTGTTAATCTGTGCCCTATACTGTGCCTTTTGGTGTGCCCCTTGTTTTTGGCGTGCCCTTAATCGTGCCCTATCTTTGCCCTTAATCGTGCCCCTATCTGTGCCCTTGTTATCTTGAAGAAATGCTGCACAATCTTGTGTATCAGTAACTTGTGAAGTTAAAATCTGTGCCCCTGATTGTGCCCCTATCTGTGCCCTAAAGAGTGCCCCATTCTGTGCCCCTAATGGGTTTTGATAGGGTAGTATGCAGTGGGAGAGGGGATGCGAACTGTTAACATACACTATTGTTGAGGCTTTAGGGGAGCTGCATTTTGTGATGATTCGCTCCTGTATGAGAACATCGATGGCACAGCGGATAGACTTGACCGAGGTATGGAGCCGATCAGCGAGCAGACGTAAGGAGAGCGTAGCAGCAGCAGCCTCATTGTGGGTGGCAGACAGGAGCACGTAGATGAGCACCTGTACCACCACCGGACGATGATAGTAACGCCATTGCAGCAGCTCTGGAGTAAGAATGTAGCCATCTGTTTTCATTTGCTGTTTCTTTTTATTTGGAATATAGAATTTACATTATTATATTGTAAATCATTGTTTGTAGGACCAGGTGCAACCTCCTGCGGTCTTACGCTTGCCTTGCAACACTTGGCAAATGTTTGATGCCGATATACCAGTACGTCTTTCGGCATTTTTGATGGACAAATAGCAACGTGTGGTTGTACCATTGTTCATAACTATAGCCTTGCTATTCAGCGTCTTAGTCTTCTTGCGACTGGCGGAATATACACTAAGTCGGGAGCACCAAGAGAGGTTAGAAAAATGATTGTTGGTGAGCTTTCCATCCTTATGCCTAACGAATGGTTGATTCGCCTTGTTGGGGATAAAGGTCTCAGCCACTAGCCTATGAACCAATTCTTCGTGCATCTTTCCCCCATAGAAAAGACGAACACGGAACAAACCGCGAGCATTTATGCTCTGGGTAACGATAGCACCCTTTTTCAGACATAGTGTGCCTTTGTTGTCCACCATCCTTGGATGCCTTCGGATTCTGCCGAAGGTGGATGCCTGATATAGGTTGGCGTAATGTGGAATGTTTTTCCAAAATTCCTTTTCCATATCTATTATTTATTATGCGTTTCTGTGTTTCAGGAGCCACTGTAGGTGAATAGCTTTATTTTTGCTCATTTCTTATTTTTTTCCTTTGCCTTTAAGTATCTTCGCTCGAAATTTTTGAACTGTTTGTTTATTGCATAAGCCTCTTCATCAAAGCCTTCATCTAAAGTACCAGACATAGCCATAAGGGATTCTGTTGCTTGAAAGAAAGCTTCAAAGTCCTTTTCTGTTACATTCATTTTTGCCATATTCTTTTCTTTTTACCCTCTCCCTTTTGCAGGAGAGGAAGGTTAGTTACTCTATTTCCTTAAACTCACTAAGGAGTTCTTTATCTGAAAGATTATTAACGGCATATTTGCCATCATTAAATGTATCATTTATTGCATATTCATACCAATCCCAGTTGTCAACTCCATAATCCTTTAATAGTCCAAGTTCTGCCTCGGCTTTTAGTAAAGCCAGCAAACGATATTTAGGAACTTCAAAACTCATATATTACTATCTATTTATATCCTTTGCAGAAATCTACTTTTCATTCACATGGTAGTTTCTCCTGATGCTGCACGTATCTTTTGTGCTTAAGGCAATACTTGCCATTGATGCAGTTACGCCCATCATGGCAGAGGAGGCACTTGCGAGCTGCATAGGTGCTCTTACTTCTGGAATCGCTCATAATAGTAAGTTACTATCTGATGCTCGGTAGGCTGAAAGCCATTACGAATTGTAAGAGTATCTACTATCTCATCATAGGTACTCTGAGGCATCTGTAAAATGAGATTCTCATCATGAATGCCCTGAGAGAGTTTACTGAGGTAGAGCCATCCAAAGACGAGCCAGATGGCAATGCAGAAGATGATCTTAATTGTTTTCATAACTTTATCTTTTTATATTGTTTATATTAGCGGTAGGTAAAGGGATTCATCTTATTTGGGACACAGATAGTCTTGAACTTGGCAGGCACATGCATCCAGCTCTGATACTTTGTATTCGTGGCGAGTAATCTTGCCATTTCTGCCTCTTGCGAAGTCTTTCACCTTTCCTTCACGTTTCCATCGCTCTACGTTTTTTCTTCCGTAGATGTCGTATGCCTTGGCTTGTGTGAGGAACGGACGTTTACCCACAGCCTTGCAGACTTCTTCTTTCACAACGTTGCGTATGGCTGACAGGAATGTATCAAAGGATAGCATCTTATCTGCAAACTGGATTTGTACTACTTCGCTCATGACTATTGTTTTTATTTGGTTCTTGTAACTGTGATGATCTCTTTCTCCCGGTTGATTTTGGTTTTGAACTTACGACAGTAAATTACACCTAATTCCGAGCAGGTTGTCTTGATCGTTCTCATTCTCCTGATAGGGAAACTGATTGATTTACCCAGCTCCAGTTCTCTGATCTGAGGTCTGAGTTTTACTTTTTCTTCTGACATATTGCTTGATTTTAATTATTATTTTATTAGTTGGAAATCGTAAACGAAAACGAGAGGATTGCTTGCCCAGTCGGTGAGACCGTACTGGTCATTGAACATTATCTTTTTCGTACGCTTTGCTTTAAAGCAATCGGGACGATGGGTTTTATGGTACACAATGGAAAGCGACTAATTTTAAATCTTCCTCACCCATCGTTGCCCGATTGAATATTTATGTTTATCTTTGCACCGACTAATTTTAAATTTTATAGATTATGGAACAAAACATTTTTACAATTTGCAAGAAAGTAGATACAGTTAACTCATCAATGACCTTTGACTTTAGTGAAGAGGTTTCCAACATCACTAACCAAGGTTGGGTTATTAAGCAAGTATTTCAAAACGCCCTTACATTGAATGGTTATTCTTATATCTCCGTGACTTTTCTAGCTGAGAAAAGCGAATAACTTCTTAGCATCTTCTAATGGCTTTGGGAAGGTCTTGTTGTCTGGATATTTTATACATAGCAGCATACCTTCCCAATCTATCAGTGGCGCATTGTATATCCACTCGAAGGCTTCTTCCATTTCCTTAGTATGTGATGCTTCGTAGTAGTTGTAGAGTTCTTCTCTTAGCCAGAAGCGTTTTACCTGCTTTGCCTTTTCCTTGTCAACACCCATGCCGTTAAGAAGTGTTTCAAGGGCAGCGAAATCGAAAGCTTCATTATATTTTTTCATTATTCTTCAAATTTATTTGGTACTTATGTATTTATTTACTAACTTTGCAGCGTGATTTGGTTAGTGTCATACTAGCACCTCCCTCAAAGTCCGCAATTTGTGGGAACTACTCGAAAGAGACTAGAAAGCCCTTGGATTCCGCACCCTTGGGCTTTTTTCGTGCTCTTGCGGAAGAGCACACTAAGCGGTGAGCAATGTCGCTTTACCGCAAAGCAGGAGGGAGGTGTAAATTATGACAACTATCAAATCACAGAAAGATGGAAAGGTTCTTATCTTCCGTATGTCTAAGAGAGAGGCGAATGGTAAAATTCGCCATTCTTCTACTCCAATTCCAATGTGGGTTGATGCGGAGCGATAACTAATCAATCCCTTTCGGTGGGCAGCAGCTGGATGCCCACTTTTCTTTTCTATCCATCCTCTGCCTTAGCCGATTCCGGAAATATTTTATCTTCATTCTTCATTATTCTTCAAATTTATTTGGTACTTATGTATTTATTTACTAACTTTATGGTGCAAAAGTAATAAAAAAGAATGTAACTACATACCAAAGTATTTAATTATTAAGTTAGTTAAATACTAATTTGTGTTTATTAATATAATATGTAAATAAAATAGGATTTATGAGCGAACTTAATGTAAATATCGGCCTAGCTATTGAACAAAGAGTAAATGAGCTTGGCATTTCAAAGTCTGAGTTAGCTAGAAGGCTTGGAATCGCTCAGCAGAATGTAAATAAGATGATATTTAGCAAAGAATCGCTAGATACGGCAAAGTTGATGGAGATAAGCAAGGCTCTTGATTACAATTTCTTTGAGCTTTATGCCAATCTCTCACCAAAGAAGACTTCTTTGTTTAATTCTGCCAAGTTGCAGTCTTTGATAAATGAAAAGGGACTTGGCAATATTGAATTTGCTTCAAAGGTCGAGTTGACACGTTCTGAGCTTGCTAACATAATGGAAGGTGGTGATGTGTCCCTAAGTATGGTGGAGAAAATGGCTGAGGCTCTATGTGTAAAGCCGTCAGAGCTTATCAATGGTACTTCTTCCAATGTTGGGTCAGAGGCTATGAGCCAATCTGATATGGAGAAAGAACTAATTGAGCTGAGGGCAGAAAATAAACTACTCAGAGAACTTCAAGGTCTTCCAGCAAGAAAAATGGCAAATGTAGGATAATTAGAATGTAATCTTGTTATGGAAGTGGTTATTTTGGTTCTTCTAGTGCTAGTTTGCCTATACTTTATAGTGCAAGGTATTGATGTCGTTCAAAGATATTTTGATTCTTCTAAGAGTGACAAAGATATTTTCGTAGCTAATACCCCAGTAGCGAATGAGCAACTTGTTTTAAAGAATGAGTTAAACATAGCTCATTCCAAGGTTTCTCAGCTCCAAAAAGAGTTGAAAGAGCAATCTATCAAAGTAGATGAGTTGCAAAAGTCTGCAAATTCTTATAAGGGACAGATGGCTGAATATAAATGGATGGTGGATGCAAAAGAAATGCAGCTTTCCATAAAAGAAAAAGAAATAGATAAACTTCAGTTTGAACTCACAAACAACAAATCGGTTATCCAAGGCCTGAATTTCGAGAAAAACGAACTAACAGATTCTTTGAAAATAGCCCAGGAAGACAATTCTAAAGCAGACTGGGCATATTCGGAGCTTTACGAGAAATGTGAAGCTTGTGAAGAAGAAATAGGAAGGCTCAATGAACAAATAGATTCTTTTGATAAAATTATCAATAATAAGAATCCTTTTGATTACGTGGCTCATCTTCGTGCTCATGCTTTGGAGCATGTAAATGAATATGCAGGCAAAAAGGTTGAAGAATTAGCGGTGCTTTTTAAATATCAATATAAGTTTGAGTATCTTCTTTCCATATATCCAGAGCTGAGGGTTTATAAGGATGATGATGCGTATATTAAGTATATTCAAGAGGAGGAGCAGAGATGCAATATTGATAATTGGTTGGATGATAAAAACTACAGTAAACTTTCAGAGATAGAACGTGAGCAATTGGCTGTTGAAAGATATATTGATAATTATAAATTTAGATGGTCTAATTGGGAAAAAGGTCGTAACTACGAAATCTATGTAGCTTATATGCTATATAATGACAAGACGATTTGTAATGATGGATATGACATTATTCAAGAAGGTCTGAATAAGAAACTTGAAGACAAGGGACGCGACATCATCGCAATCCACAGGAAAACAGGACGAGTTTTAATAGTACAATGCAAAAATTGGAGTGAACATAGTATAATTAGGGAAAATGTTATATTCCAGCTTTATGGCTCGTATACTCAATGGCTTGTCGATAATGGTAAAAGTCTGACTGATGATGTGATTCCATGCTTGTATTATACATGTGATTTGTCACCAGTAGCAGAAGAATGCGCTAGAATGCTCCATGTAAGATGTGAAAAATTACCCATGGGGAAGTTTCCTGCAATCAAATGCAATGTAAATCATAATACAGGGCAGCTGATATATCATCTTCCGTTTGATAGACACTATGACCTAGTGAAGATTAATGCCAAAGGCAAAGGCTATAAATTTAGTATTGCTGAGGCTATAAAAGAAGGTTTTAGAAGAGCGTATAATCATTAACATAAAATAGTAAGGATGAATAAAATGGGAAAAATAGTAATCAAAGCATTTGTGTTGTTATTTGTTTTGTCGCTTGGTCTCTTTTCTTCTTGTAGCAAGGAATCATTTTCTGATGATGAGGCTATAGACGGAGGGACGAAGGGAAAAGCCGTTGTGTGGGATAATACTGCATACAATGTAAGTTATCTTATGGATATAGCAGTTGCAAGTTCTGCACCTTCTAACGATAAGGATTTCTATATAGATTTAGCCTTAGAGGATTCTGAAAATCCTAATAAAGTTCTTTCTTTGAGCTGTAAAAATTATCTTTATGGTGAAAAAGTAGATTTAACTACGAACAAATATTCAACAGAGATACAAATTAAGGATGGTCAGCTTTCATCAAGTATTGATGGAGGAAGTTCTAGGGTTAAGGCTGGTAGCTATTATAAACTGACCAGAAAAGGGAATCATATAGATTTGGTAATTGATTTAGTTTATTCTGGTGGAAATGGATATGAGCATAATCTGAAAGTTAACTATGGTGGTGAGATGCCAAGAGAAGACTATTTGCCAACAGAAAATTGGCAGAACGAGCCTTTTGCTCATTATTCTTTTACATACGATGAGGCTCAGTATTATTACTGGAGTTTTGTTCATCCATCAACTCCTTTTTCTTGTGAGGTGATGAATGAGAGAAGCCATGGTATTCTTAATGTTTGGGCAGATAACTTCAAGTATAATGAAAAGGTGGATTTGTCCAAGAAAGAATATGGATGCTTGATTAGATTGAACCTGAGTAATAAGGTGGAAGATTCTAAGGGAAAAAGCAAGAAGAACATGAATGGTTTGGCGATGCTATTCTTGAAGGAAGCTACCTCTATATAAAGAAAGGTGATACTTGGGAATGTGAGGCTATTCTTGATGCCAAATGCAAGGATAAGGATGGGACAGTTCACCATATACAGGCAGAATATAATGTATATAGATAAATTTATTTAGAGAAAAACAAATTATAGAAATAGCCAAGTATGATAAGGCTATAAAGTAATCAAGAACTGTTTAGAGAAGCAAGTAAAAAGCCTTGTAAATATAAGGCTTTGTTACTTTGTAGCGACAATAATCTTTGTGGTTTTTGTAAGTTCTTGTAAATGAGCTGATTAAAGATAAGTAATTAATAACCATTAAGTTATCTAAGAATTAAAATAATATGTTTGGCACGTTTAACGTGACAAATGTCACAAGAAATTTATAAATAGTTTAGAGTATGGCAACATTTAAAATCTTAGTTCAGCATAGAAGAAGTGATGGTTTCTATCCTGTTTATATCAGATTGACTCATAATAGAAAGGTTTGCTATCTAAAGACCGATAAGATGGTAAACGATAAGGGTATCGTGAAGGGTACGAAAGAGGTGAAAGATACTTTCGTGCTTACAAGTTTGATGCCAAATATCAATAAATGGGTAGATGGATTGAATAGAGTAGATTCTTCTCAATGGACTATAGAGGAGGTTAGAAGATTCATTGAACAAGGCGAGGAGGGTGTTTGTTTTTCTGATTTTGCTAGAGAATATATAGATACACTTTATGATATATTGGAATATCATTCTGTATTAACCTACGGGCAAGCATTGAACAATTTGGAAACCTATGCTGGTAGCACAAAGATTATGTTTAACCAACTAACTACATCATTCATTGAAAATTGGATAAAATCCTTATCAGCTAAGAAAGCAATTAAGTTTACCTACCCTACGTATATCAAGCGATTGTTCATCGAGGGAGTAAAAAAATATAATGACTACGACAATGACATCATAAGAATAAAAAATAATCCTTGGGTGAAGATTAAGATACCAAGGGTAGATAAGGCAAAGAAGAAGGCTATAACCATGGAAGAATGCCGAAAGTTCTTTTCTATAGTCTCTGAAAAGAAATCGTATCAAAGAGTTATTGATATTTGTAAGATGGTGTTGTGTTTAGCTGGAATAAATGTTGCCGACCTATATAATATGAAAAAGAAGGACTATTTTGATGGAATCCTTCATTATGAGCGCAAGAAAACCAGAGGTAGGAGAGAAGATAATGCCTATATAGAAATGAAGGTTCCTGATATACTTTTTCCAACTATCGAAAAATATTTATCTAGTAACCCAAATGATGAATATCTTTTTTCTTTTCATTCCAAGATGGGGGAAAAGTCATTAGATACATTTCTCTCTTCCTATTTAAAGAAAATCTGCAAAGAGCTGTTGGGCTTTGAAAAGGGACATTACTATACTCCTTATACATTTCGACATACTTGGGCTACTATCGCTCAAAATGACTTAGGAGCAAGTTACGAGGAAATTGGCTTTGCCTTGAATCACATCAGTACCCACAAGGTGACAATGGGCTATGTGAAACCTGATTTCTCTAGAGCATGGGAATTAAATGAGAAGGTAGTGGAGAAGATATTTTTCACTAATGACAAGAGCAAACGCCTGGAGGAACATCATCTGCCTGTATTCGATAAGTTAGAGGAAAACTTTGAGTTGTCTGCTGATGCTTACTTTATGGGTGAGGTTGTGGCTCATGTGGATGGCAAGGGCTATCGGAACACAGATGAGATAATAGAGCAGCTCATGGCCAGCATAAATGATACTGTGCCTAAGAACTGCACGATACAGATTAAAGTGAAGAATATCACCAAGGACCAGACGAAGTACTTTGAACGAGTCAGGGACATAAAATAGCTATTTTGTGTTAATACAGATTAAAATCGACCCAATATAAGTTAAAATAGAGTGTTTTTGCTCGATAACCAAGTCAAGGGTAGTCTTCTCTAAAGTTGAAGAAAATTTAGAGAGGGCTACCCATTTTTTATAATTAGCCATTATTAACAATTTTGAGATTTTTGATGTTGATAGTGGTTTCTTGTTTCTCAAATTTCTCTTCCAACTGCATGAAAGATTCCTCCACAGATAAGTTTCTGGATTCATCATTATTGAACGATACAGACTGGAGTTTTGGAGCCACGTATGGAAGGAACTTTGCCACCATCGCCAGACGTCCGGCAGGCTCGTCAATCTGCATGAGATCCGTGAAAAGTGAATAGTTCTTCTCATTGATACCATTGATGTAGCCAGTAAGGGCATCACGTAGGCTTTCACGCACACTTTTGGTAACCTTATTAGGTGTGCCAGCCTTACGTCCGCCAGTCTTCTTCCTCTTTGGCTTCGGCTCATTATTATTGTCTTGTTTTACTGCCATATTCTATTGATTTTTAATGTTTACTGATAGTTTTCGGGTGCAAATATAGGAAGAAATTACGAAACTTGGTGTTCAAGTTGCGGAACTTATCACAGATAGGTAAGAAAAACGCATTACTTTTGAACAGTTTAAACATTAAAATTCGAATTTTATGGGAATTATTGGAAGTATTGCTGGTGGACTGACCTCTGCTGCAGGTGGTGCTCTAGCAGCTAAAGCAAGAAACAAGGGATATAATGAGTATATCAAAATGTTTCAAGACCGTATGCAACAGGTGAAGGATCATCGTGATAACTTGTATTATCAGGACCCTACTCAATCTGCTGAAAATCAGGTAGCCGTGACCAATGCCCAGAAGGTATTGGATAATGCAACAGAGACTGCAAAGAACACCAATATTGTTAGTGGCGGCTCTGATGAATCGGTCGCGCTGAGTAAGCAGGCTGCCCAGGAGCAGGTGGGTAAGATGATGCAAGAGGCTGCTGTGCAAGGTGCTCAGACCAAAGAAAATGTGTGGAATACTGCTGATGAGCAGATAGACCAGATGACTAACTACATCGCCACCGCCAAGAAGGAGAAAGCTCTTTCTACAGCACAGGGTATTACGGATGCTGCAGGTGGCTTGGCTGGCGCAGCAAGTAAATTACCATTTTAAGGAAGGAGGTAATTATGGGATTTACATTGGATGATTTAACTCCTAAACGTCCGGCAACAGCAACAACTCCTATTACAGATTCCCCTTCTGATAATGTGGGGCAGCCGGATGATACACCTGTTCAGAATATAGCTATTGATACTACTGGTATTACCGGGAATGGTGTCCATGAATCTTTTGCAGAACAGCCAACCGAGGAAGTTACCAAGGTGGAGCCTAACCAGGGTATCAAGATAGACTGGAGCAGACCTTATGCCGAGATAGAACAGAATCCTATCTTGCAGCAGATGAAGCCTTATGACATTATGAGGGATTACCAGAAGAATGGTGATGGAAACTGGTCTGCCTTCATGCCTTGGCTTTCTTCACTTGGTGATGCCGATAAAACTGTGGCTGCAAATGCAGCTCTGCAAAAGAAGGCAGAGAATCAAGCCAAATGGGAACAATGGGGAAATCTTTTTATGCACTTGGGTAACTTCTTTGGTACAGTTCAAGGTGCTCCATCGCAGAAGATTGAATCAGCACAAGAACTTACTGATCGCCAACGCAAGATAAGAGAGGCTACAGATGCTTTAAGAGCTAAGGGATATAACCAGATGATGGTGAATATCTATAAGGACCGTCAAGACAAACAGGCACAGATGCAGGCAGAGGCTGCTGCAAAGGCAAATGATGCCCTGGCTGCTTATCGTGGTTCACAGAAAGCGCAAGAGGATGCTCTTACTCCTGTTAAGGTTCAGACGGAGAAAGAGAGAGGTAATGCTGCTGCTGCACAGGCTGCACTCAGTACTTCTAAGAAGGAGACAGAGGATGCTTTGAGAGGCAAGAAGGGAAAATTACTTGATGCTCAAACTAATAATGCCAATGCCGGAGCTGCTGATCATAATGCTAGCGTTAACGTTAAGGGAGCGCAAGTTAGGCATATCAATTCGCAAACAGAGGGACAGAATCAGAGGAATGCCAACCAGAAGGAGGCTGATGATTTCAACACCAGGTATGTGAACGACCCTGTTTTCAAGAAACATGTGAATGAATGGGCTACACACAATGGTATGGCTATCGGTGGTAATGATGGCAGAGGTGGCACTTGGGCGAATGAAAAGAATCGTCAGCAGGCTTCTATATGGGCAAAGGCTAAGATGAAGTTAGACCGGACTCCTCCTTCTCGTAGAGGTAGGGGTGGCAGTAAAGTACCTCCTTCACGTAGAGGCGGCAGTAAGGTTCCACCATCAAGGAGAAGAAAGTAACTGATTATTAATCAAAAAAATAAGATAAGGTATGTTTGACGAGCAAGACAGACAATATTTTTATAATGAGTTCAAGAACAATGGCTATGAAGTAGGTAGCTATGATGACTTCAAAAAGGATTTGAAAAACAAGGAAGATCGTGACTGGTACTACAATGAGGCCAAGAACATGGGGTATGATGTGGGAACACAGGCAGACTTTGACAAGATGGTGCTGGAGCCAGCTTCATCTACTTCTGGTGGTGGTAAGCAGGTAGATTCTTCTGCTACGACTCAGAGTGTAGGGCAGAAGGCTTCTACTGAGACTAAGCCGCAGGTGGCTCAACCAGCAAAGAAGCAGAAAACAACAGACAAGGAGCCTGGGCTTATAGCAAAAGTTTTGGATATGATTCCTACTGGTGTTCAGACGAGCAACGGAACATATCAGCCATCACCTGAGATTCCTCAGCCTGTTGTAAAAGGTGAGGAAATGCCTGTGAAGGAAGAAGCTTCTTCTTCATCATCAGCTAATGCGGCTCCTGTTACAACACCAACTGGTGTGGTGAATAATGAGGGGTTGATGGATGCCAAACTTGCCAACTATATTGAGAACTGGAAGCAGAGACCGGATAAGCAGAGTACTTACTTTGAAAATTTGGTTGCCGACTTGTTGGCTGATGGCACTGCCAATAGCAATGAGGAGGCAGTGAATATGGTGATGCCTGCTTTGCGCAGATATGCCAATCGTTCTGCCATGGACGTTACCAACCAGGTAGTATCTTCTTTGCCTGATGATACGGTGCAGGATGCTGAGCAGAGTATCGGGGCGCAATGGTATAGCCATGGCGTGCAGGATAAGTTGAAGCAGGAGGCAGACAGCATGGGTATCAGTTATGATGACTATGTGGCTCTTTTCCTGAAGCCTGCTATGGTGCAGAGTTTGGTGAACAAATATGGTCCGAACTACCGCAACATAGCTGAGGGCATCGCTACTCGTCTCTATGCTCACGATGAGAATGTACAGGACAGACTGATGAACCAGGACATCAATGATGCTCTTTCTAGCGTTATCAATAAGTATGTGAATCCATCTGTAGTTGATGAGTACAACAAGGCTCAGGAGGCAGGCAGTAAGGCATTTACGGAGGGAATGGAAGGAAGCCAGTTTATTCCAGCTAATCTTCGTCTGGGTACAGCACTTGGTGCTCAGTATGAGGCAAACGAGGCCAAGGATCCTGCAAAGGTGCTTTCTGGTTTGCAGAAGAAGTTTGGCAAACTCTACCGGAATCCGAAGTTCCTGAATGACATGAGCAATGCCGCATTTAAGGTGATGCAACGGTATGGCTTGAATGGCACTCAGAGTAGTGATCCTAAGCAGTTCAAGCCAATGATCAATGCTGCCATTAAGAATGAGTTGGACCAGCTGGAGATTAAGGGTATGATGCCTAAGGGTAGTGCTGAGTACATCATGAAGACTGGTTTGGGTAACACTATTGTGGGTAAGATTATTCGCAAGGCTGTTCAGACGGACTATCAGAACTGGCTGGAGGATATTGCCAATCAGCAGTATCAGCCAGGCTTCTGGGAAAACGTGGCTAGCGGTGCGCTAACCTTTGCAGGTGATGCCTGGAGTTATTGGCTGCCTGGAGCCGCTGGTGGCAAGTTGACCAAGAGTATGGTAGCCAAGGCAGAGGGTAAACTGGCTGGTGACCTCATGGCTAAGGGTATGGAGCGCAAGATTGCTGAGCGAGCTGCCAAGGTACTTATCGGTAAGAGTAAGGCTGCGGCTTTGAAAAGCGGAGCCGTGCATGGTGCAGTTACCTTTGGCGGTCAGTCTGCTATTTCAAAGCCTATTGATGAGGTTTATCGCACTGGTCAGTTTGACGAGAATGGCAAGATTTACAATCCTTCTGTTGGTAAGGTTATCGCTAATACTTTGGGCGAGGTGGCTAAACAGAGTGCCGTAGGTGCTATCATGCAGGGTGGAACCATCGCTAATATGGTAGGTAAAGGCAGAGGCTTAGCTACTAATATTCTTGCTGATGTTGGTGGTAAGGTTGTGGATTCCGGTATTATGACTGGTCATCAGATGCTGGAGCGCATGGCGCAGGATCCGAACTTCAAGCCTACAGGCAAGGATGCTGCCGAGAGCTTTCTTGAGAGCATGGCGAACCTTACTGCTGTCGGCTTGCCGGGCATGGTGGGCAAGTATGCTCGATTCAAGGATGCAAGGGAGTTTAACAAGAAGTTTGACTTCACTGATCAGGATATTGCCGAGTTGAAGAGATTCGGCTATGATGGTCTTCGTGATGCTTTTGAGAAGATGGGCATCGGGGAGTATGCTGTGGTTGGTGAGAATGCTCAGCGACTTGATGGGCAGTTAACCCAGAAGTATATGGACCTGATGAGCGACAAGAGCGTGTCGGAGGTGTTGAAGGCTAAGATGATGGCAGTTGTAGAAGGCAAACGCCCTTCTTCTTTCTCGCCTGTTGTAGATTCCATCATCGTGCAGCCGATGGATCATGACGGAAAGGTGTATCTCGAAACCTTGAATAAGGATGGCGGTATTGTTGACAGAAAGGAGTTTTCTTCTCTTGATGAGGCTCAGAAGGCAGATAAGAAACTGGAGTATGAGAAGACTCTTGGTTTGGCTTCTGTGCTGGAAGGTGAGTTCCACAATGAGTTTACGCAGGAGCATCTTGAAGGCTTATACAACAAGGCAGCCCAGAAATATAATATGGGTGAGAAATTGACAGATGAGGATAAGGCAGCGGTTTATCTTCATCAGAATGCTGGTGCCATCAAGGAAATCATGGATAAGCAGCAGAAGGGTATTATCCTTACTGACGAGGAGCAGAAGCAGATTAATGTCTATCGTCATTATTATGACAGTGCTTTGGAGAACAGTTCTGTGATGAGGGAGTTTGTCAACACGTTTGAGGATTCCCATGGCGTGGCACGTGGTACACTTCGTAAGGCTTTGGAGTCGAAAGATAAAAAATATTCGCCATTGGTAGAGTCTTATCTTAAGGAACTTTACAATTCCATCGAACTGAAACGTGAAATGAAGCAGACGATGGATGATCTCTATAATACTTCACATGGTAATGAGCAGAAGAGGATTGAGCAGGGTGGTGTTGAGGGTGAAAAGCCTACAGCTCCTGTTGAAGGTTCTGCTGGTGGTCAGGAGCCTCCAGTTTCAGAAGGTCCTTCTCCTTATCAAGGTAATGTTTCATCTGGTCAAGGTGAAGGCGTTTCTACAGCAAATTCAGATAACTCATCTGCTGATGTTATTACTTCTGATGCTTTTGTTATGGGACAGAATGCCTATAAGAATGGGGATTCTGAGGCTTTGCAGGCTATCGACTATAATAGTGATTTGGCAACAGGACGTTTGCAGCGTGCTTTTGCTGACAATGAGAAGATGCCTGATATTGTAGCCAATGCCTATAATGAAGGTAGAGATATGGAGCAGTTTGTGGCTCAGCGTGCAAGTAGTTTGACTCCAGCACAGAAGGAGGCTATCAGTAAGTATGTAGAGGCAATGGATGCCAAGAAGGGTGCTATTGATGCTCTGCAGCATGCCGATGATGGCTATGGTGAGGCGTTGAAGCAGCAGCTCTGGCCATACCAGACGGTAGACGGAAACATCGTGCCAGCTACTCTGGATAGCGGAAAACAGGTATTCCTGAAGAAGGCTAACGAATATGGTGGAGCCTTTGTTGTTGTTCCTGATGAGCAGGGACAGCCTATGATTAAGCAGGTATCTAATGCCGAGATTAAAGAGGTGGGCGCTCCTGTTTCTCTTGATGAATACATTGAAAATGCGGTGGCTCAGCAGAAGGATGCAAGAGCGCAGCAGTTTATCAGCCAGTTTGATGGCAGCGGTTTGAAGCCGAATGACCGGGTGACAGTTGCCATGGAGGAAGGTGATGCTAATATTGACATGACCTTTGCCGGATATAGCGAGGACGGAAAGATTGTGCTTACTGATGGCAAAGATTATCTTCCCCTGTCTAAAGAAGAGTTTGCTGCATGGCGCAAGAATGCTCTCGACAACACAATCAATGAGCATTTGGATGCCGAGGACGATGAACGTGAACAGAAAGCAGTTTCTCAGGCTGAGGCTGATAAGAAGCAGCGTTATGCCAATGGCATCGTGGGACTGAGCGAGGGCCAGCCGGACTATTCTTCTAAGAATACAGATCCAAATGTGGCGGCTGAGTATCTGCAGGAGCAGTTTGGGGAAGACCATGGCAAACTTTTGAATCTGGTTAATGGCAGCCGTGATGACATCGAAACGCAACTTGCCAACAAGAAGAAGGCTGCTGCTGAATATCAGAACTGGCTTGATACCAATGCCGACCTTGACCCAGAAAAGGCTAAGAAGGTGGAGGATGAGTTGAGTCTGGTTAATGAGCAGATTGCTGATCTTGATGCTCGTTTCAAGAACTGGAATACTATCCGCAACAGTGTGATGACTCCTGACGAGGTGAAAGCTATGAAGGAGGAGCGCAAGGCTGAGGTAGAGAAGGCTGGTGTTGATGAAACTGCCATCGTGCCATCTGATGATTTCCATGTGCTCGTACTTGAAGATAAAGAGTTGAAGAAGCAATATCCAACTATGGCTGAGGCTACCGACTATATTACCTCTCAGCGCAAGGACATTTATCATACCCAGGAGGATGTGGAGCGTAAGATAAATGGTGTGAATGACATGCTGGAGCAGTATATCAATGGCGACACAGAGCAGGACCCTACCCAACTCATGGAATTGAATACTACAAAGGCTCAACTGGAGGCTCTGCAGACTAATTTGTCGGTTGCAGCAAAGGGTTTGAAGGCTCAGGCTAATAAACTCAGCAAACTTTATAAAACAGAAGTTAGACAACAGGAAATGGAGGAACTGGGTATGACTCCTTCTGAGCAGCGCAAGGTTCTTGTGGCTGATGCCCTCAAGAAGAAAGATCTGAAGGCTATCAAGGAAATATATAAGGATGCAAGTACTGATGTTATGGACTTGGCTCCGCGAACATTAGAGGAATTTGTGTCAGAAAGACTTTTTCCTCATAGTCTGAATGCAGAATCACTGGCGCAAGAGTTAGGATCTTCCAACTTTAGGCGTGGTATTGGCAGTAAGTACGACACTAACAAATTCAACTATCTTCTTGCCAAGAAAGGCGAAGGATTGACCATTAACGAGCTTGCAAAACGAGTCTGGGAAGATCTTTCCAGTACGATGGAATCAGGTGATGGTGATGGTTTACAGTCTATGTACACAGACCAGGATGTCCGTAATGCAATTCTTGATATGTTCAAGACTTATGATACTGTTCGGGAAATGCGTAATGTGACGCTTCTTAACCGTATTGCTGCTGCAGAAAACGAACTGTCGGGCGAAGAAGAGTGGTACGAGCAGCAGAAAGAGCGTGAAATTTACGAAAAACAAAAAGAAATCGATGAATATAATAGTTATATTCAAGCTAAAGAGTTATCTTTGCCGTCTGAAAGCGAACTCGATCATATCTACGGACTGGAATATGACCGCATGATGGAGATTGAGGATCGTGAACGAGAGTACCAACAATATGTTAAATCAATTTTATCAGAATTAGCAGATTATGATGACAGAAGCAATGAAGAAGGATATGGAGGAGGCAGTAGCCTGGGTAGCGACTCTTCACGGAGAGGAGTTGATGAAGGAAATAGCCAAGGCGAAGAAGTTGGTAACGGAGAAGCATCTTCTGAGTCCGAGATTGGAGAAGGCTCTGATAGCGGACGCAAAGGGCGACAAGAGACTGGCAGCCTGGAACGTGGCGAAAGCCCAGCTGTTCGAGGCTCACACCTACCGCAAGAAGCATCCTTCGGAGAACGTTTAAAGAGTGCCATTGCCGAAACTGAGACCGAACCAACAGAGGCTCAGAAGAAGGCTGGTAACTACAAAAAGGGTCATTTGTCCTTTGGTGGCTACGATTATACCGTAGAAACACCAAAGGGCGTGACTCGTAGCGGTAAGGACGAGCATGGCAAGCCTTGGAGTGTGACCATGCACGATACTTACGGCTATATTCTTGGTAAAATTGGCGTTGATGGTGACCATATTGATATGTTCATCAATGACGATGCAGACCTTGATACTTTTGATGGTAACGTTTATGTTGTTGACCAGGTGAACCCAGAGACTGGTGAGTTTGACGAGCATAAGGTGATGTATGGCTATCCTTCTGAGGAGGCTGCTACAGAGGCTTATCTTGCCAACTACTCCAAGGGCTGGAAGGGACTTGGTAAGGTTACTTCTGTGCCTAAGGCTACCTTTGACAAGTGGCTGGAGTCTTCTGACCGCAAGACTAAGCCTTTTGCGGAGTATGCTATGGTGCAGAAGGAACAGGCGAAATTTGATCGCGATGTGAAGGAGGTGAAGCCATCTGAAATGACGGAGGCGCAGAAGGTGGCTTATGATGCCGTATCTACTATGCTTAAGAAGGCTGGCATCCCGGTGAAGGTGGTTAGCAATGAGGATATGGTGAAGGTGGCTGAGGCGCAGGATAAGGGTGTGGTTTATGGCTACACTGACGGCAATGAGATTGTGCTGAACAAGGAGCATCTGAATCCTAATACTCCTATCCATGAGTATCAGCATCTTTGGCGTACTGCTGCCAAGAACATGAATCCGGAACTTATAGAGCATGGTGATAAACTCATCATGCAGACCCAGCTATTTGCCGATTTGAAGCAGGATCCTAACTATAATCATCTGACAGATGAGCAGATTTGCGATGAGGCTTTTGCTCGTTTGACAGGTGAGGACGGAGCTGCCATCCTGGAACAGATGGCTAAGGATGCTATCAAGGAGAATCCGCTTGATACAGCCAAGGAACTTAGCGTTATCAATAAGTTGAAGGAGTGGTTGAAGAAGTTCTGGTATTGGACACTTGATACATTTACGAAATGGAAGCCTGAGGACATTAAGAAAATGACCTTGGAGGATATTCGTAATCTTGTGTTGAGAGACTTGGCGAATGGGGTGGACCCACGTAACGTGAAGTTTCGTATGACTAAGGAAGATGCAGTTTCTCTTCGTAAACAGATGGCAGATAATGCTGAGCAAGAACGGATTCTAGAGCATACGGAAGAAAACTGGCTGAAAGAATTTGGCAAGGATAGCCGTGTTACTACTCCTATTGGAAGTATCAAACTTGGTGAAAACCAATATAAGAAGGCAGGAAGAAACGACCGAATCAAAAGATTTGGTCTGTTGAAGCCTACCCTGGAGCGTCCTGATGTTATCCTGGAGAAGTCTGCACCAAAAGAGGGTGCGGAACGACAGACTAAATATCTGTTCATCAAATCCTTTAAAAAGGCTGATGGAAACAAGATTCTGAACTATGAATCCATAACAGTAAAGCAGGGTGAAGAGGAAGTGGCGATTAGCGCACATCAAATAGATCCTTCGAAAGTTGTGAAAGAATTGACGGAATCAAAAGTGCTATGGAATCGTTTCAGAGGCGATTCTAATTCCTTGGGCGAGAATCAAGGTTCGGCATTAACTCCATCCGCAAATAACCCAAGCGGAAAGGATAGCGTCCTGAATCCTCATAGCGATGCAAATATAAGAAATAATATCGAAACCACCAAGGGAAATGGTGGAAATTTATCTGTGGAGGATAAAATAAAGGCTGTATCTCAGCAATTTGGGGTTGATGAGGCAGATGTGGCGATGTATGCCAATGCTATTAAGAAGGGTTCTACTGCTGAGGCTGCACGTGCCAGAGCCAATATCAAACGCCATCTGTTACAGGCAAATGAAGATAAGATTTCCTCTCTCAAGAAACTTCTTAAGTACACCAAGCCTGTAAATGAAGCCTTGAAGGAGAACTTTGGTGACGTTGATGCCATGATAGAGGAGCGCGTGAAGCAGGTTGAGGCGCAGCGTAACGCCATGGAAGCTGCAAGAAAGAGGGCTGAGGAAGAGGAGGCCAAGCGTCAGAAGCACTTAGAGGAACTTTCAGTGATTCCTGATGATCAACTTGACAAGCAGTATATGGATGCTCTTGCCAAGGGGGATGATGCTACTGCCAGGGAAATGCTTGATGAGGCTGCCAGACGCAAGGGGTATGATGATACCGAGAGCGCATACCAAGGTGTAGGTGCGTGGGCTGCACCGGGAAACCCTGGATATGAAAGCGACAAGGCGAGACGTGATGATTGGGAATCCAGTGGCTCGGATGTGAACCTGGAGGATATTGCCTTGGGCTATACTCCTCAGCCGGATGATTACTTCTCTCATCCTGAGCGTTATTCGCAGAACACTCCTCATGGTTTGGAATCTGTGAAAGCCATCA
>ERZ1035037.24-NODE-24-length-63197-cov-109.965443_pt1 | contig 63197 bp, 75 predicted proteins | sample MGYA00520618_ERZ1035037 | MGnify/ENA primary metagenome ERZ1035037 (study PRJEB33766, sample SAMN09781741) | gut metagenome | biome: gut microbiome | host: Homo sapiens | place: Madagascar | study: EMG produced TPA metagenomics assembly of the PRJNA485056 data set...
ACAAGGACAGTTAGAAAAAGTCATACATATATATAAGCAAAAGGGAAGTTTGTTAAAAATATATCAAGCGGTTACAATTTGGTTACAATACCCTGATAACGCTTGACAGCCCCGCCCACCCCTGCTATAATGGGGACAGTCGGGAGGGGGCAATTCCCCCGCCGACGCCGCACCTTGAAAATTTAATAAAATTCCTATTCTTTACAGTAAATGGTAAAGGAGAATCTTATGGTAAAAGCTGGCTACAAATACAGCGAAACAGATTTGCTAAAATCTGTAAGAGTGGGAAGCGGTGAGTATCTATTTTTTGACAGCGGCATATGGTATGAATTGACAGACAGCGGCTATTGTAAATACCTGTCAAATATCGAAGCTGGCCGCCTGTTAAAAACTGGAATCATCGAATTCCCTGAAGAGGTCACACTGGAAGATATTTCCAACGCCGAAAAGTGGGCGCTGGAAGATTAAACCAAAAAACTATTTATTGTAAAGGAGAAAATCAACATGAAAAATCTGGAAATCAACGAGAAGGTACGCATGGAAGTAATTACCATCGAGGAGCTGCTGGATAATATTGCCACTGGCAAAATCTGTTTGCCTGAATATCAACGGCCTGTTGTTTGGTCGGACGACCAATGTAAACTGCTGGCAGATACTGTAAAGCATGGCTATCCCTACGGCGTGCTTTCGCTGGCAGAGATTACCAGCGAAAACGGAGAAACAAAGTGCCTGCTGATTGATGGCCACCAGCGCCGGAGCGCCCTGGAGAAGAATGTCAAGTGGTACGATGAAAAGATTGACAGTCTTTTACTGGCAAGTGATGAAATGGCAAAGGCTGGCAAGATGGAAGAGGTGGCTAAACTGGAAGATGACATCAAAAAAGCAGAAACTGACAAGATGGGGTTTCTTTCCAGTGAAGTGGTTTTGGAAGTGGCAAAACTTTCCATTCCTGAAGCTGCTCAAATGTTTGTCCGCTTAAATAATGGTAAGGCGCTTTCCGGCATCCAGAAGGGCACGGCAAAGATTGACAGTAAAACGCTGGCAAAAGCACGCCAGTATATCAACCTGTTGCCAGTTAAGGTTGCTGGCAAAAAGTGTAAAGACGAGATAGCCTTGATGCTGGCGGCGGCACTGGTAAAACATGGCACATATGACTACAACTGTAAGAATATGGCAACTGCTGGCTCAACCGCTATCCGTGTGTTGGAGCTGGCAGATGCTACCATGTTCCCCGATGCTGCCAAACTGGAAGAAGCTGCCAAAGCATTTAATGCGGCGGTGGTAAAAGCTGCCAGGGAAAGCGAATGGTTCGCGGCGGCCAGACTGGTTCCCGCCGTCGCCGCTGGATATATCTTCCATATCACCGAAGATATGTGGTCGGCTATGTTCCAAAATCTGGATAAAGTCAATTCTTACGCCTGCCGGACTCATCTTCCCGCCACGGTAAAAATTATAAAATGTGTAAAGTGTTACAATGTAAATTATTGTAACACCAAGGAAGCGGCAAAGTTTGTCAATATCTGGCAGGAGCCTTCCAACAGCCCCAAGGCCACGCTGGCAAGATTCTCCAGCTTGCGTGATGTGTTCCGGCCCACGCCCGACCGCCTCAAGGGCTGGCATCCGCTGGTAAATGCTGGCATTGCGCCTGTTGAGGAGAACGCCGAGGAACTGGAAGAAACTGCCAATGCTATGGCGGAGATGTTCAACGCCTAAAATATGGAAAGCTGTAAAGAATAGGATATTCGCCCCTGCTGGCAATAGCTGGCGGGGGCTTTTCCATTTGCTGGAAATGGTGTAGGAGGCCAGGCAGGGGGCAATTTACAATTTCTGACTGGAAAAATTTTCTTGATGGAGGTTAAGCACTTATAGTCATATGCACGAGAGGTAATGTGCGAATAGTCTAAAACGTAAAAATATCCCTCTTATTTTTCATCCCATTCCCGTCTTTTCTTATCAGTCATTTTGGAATAGTCTTCTAAAGAAACCGTAACATATTTTCCATTAACAAACTTACCCATATGCTTAAACCATTGGTCTATTAGTTCATTTCTTTTATCCCGTCTTTGTTGTTTTCTTTTGTTATAGACAGCTCGTTCTTGAACACTCTGTGTTTCATGGACAACCTTTTGTTCAGCAGCTTGTTGTTCCATCTTGGCATTAAAATTGTTACGGGCGAAATAAAGAATGGCATTTGTAATTAGGAGCCCCAAAGTACACCCGATGTAGCTTAACCCATTTACTAATTTTCGTTCAATCTCTCGTTTTTCTTTTTTAATATCTAACTGTGCTCGATATATTCTTCCGTTGTTAAATCCACGATACTTCATTCTGCTGTTTCTACTATTAGTGGTCATATATTCATTTCCTTTCCGTTTGTTCTGGTTATAGTATATCATATTATACCTTATCTGTCAAGGAGGATAACAAAAAGTTTACAATTAATATAATTTATACAATAATGTTAGACATATTTTACATATTTTTGTGCAATATTATGAATATTTTGTTAATTTTCATATAATTTATGAAAAACCCTATTGACATATATTATAATATATGGTATAATTAGGTAAAGCTGAAAACAGCATATCAATAGAGGTGATTATATAAATACAGGTAAGATATTTGAACAAGACAAGTATTTTTAAAAAAAAATAATTAGCTTGTCCAAATAAGAGGTTATTTTATGAATACTGGAAAAATATTTGAACAAGAAATCCATGACAGCATAAAGAAGTACAACAGGGAACATGGCGATGTTGTGTATTATCATCGTGTAAAAGACCCTGCCAGTTCTTTTGGAGGGGGCGGGGGTAATACACGATTCAGCATGAAAAACGAATACGACCTTATACTATACAAGTACCCAATATTCTTTGCTTTAGAACTTAAAAGCAATGGTGGAACAAGTTTTTCTTTTAGTAGAAATGACAAGTTAGAAAAAAGCAAGGATATTAAAAACAGTCAGATAATGTCTTTAATGGAGGCAGAAAGGTATTATGGAACTGTTGCTGGGTTAGTTTTAAACTTTAGAAAATACGAAGAAACATATTTTGTTAGAATATCTGATTTTTACAGATTCAGAAATGATACTGAAAAGAAAAGTATTAACAGAGAAGATGTGTTAAATCTTAATCCTATTCTTATTCCACAGACATTGAAGAAAGTCAGATATGATTTTGACATATCTTCGTTATTAGACTATAAATTTGACATTGGGGTGAATGATTTGTGATATTTAGTAAGAAGAAGCCTATTAAGGTATATCTTGATTTTGACAACACGCTTGTAGACTCAAACAGCGCAATGATTTATTTACTTAATCAAGAATACGGAACAAATAGAAATTATGAAGAACTAAAAAAGTATGATTTTAAAGATTTATTTCCGTGCTTAACTGACAAGCATTGTGAAGAATTATTTGCAAGCAGCAAACTATTTTCTATTTTAGAGTTCTTTGAAAACTGTTATGAAACGCTTGATTATTTTAAAAAGCGTTGTGAATATTCTTTAGTTACTTATGGTAGCAAAGACAATTTATTCTTCAAGGAATTTTGGTGTAAGAAGAAATTGCCGTTCATTAAGAATTATTCTTTATTAGAGTTTAAGGGAAGTGAATATGCCTATGATAAGTCCATGATAGATATGTCTGATGGCATATTTATTGACGACCATATTGAATATTTAAGAAGCAGCAACGCTAAAGTAAAGATACTTTTTAGAAACAACCACGATGGTGACTGGAACAAGATTAACAATTTAGATGATGTTTATGTTGTAAATAGCTGGAAAGAGATTTATCATATTATCAAATTCTACATAGACAATGGAGGAGTAATTTAATGCTTATTGTACTTGTTGGGAAAAGCGCAAGCGGAAAGACAACATTGGAGAAATATATTAGTGACAACTTTAGATACGACAAGATTGTTAGTTGTACTACACGGCCAATGCGTCAAGACGAAGTGTGGGGTAAAGACTATTATTTTGTTAGTGAGGATAAGTTTGAAGAAATGCTTATTCGTGACGAATTGGTAGAACACGCAACATTTAATGGCTGGTCTTATGGAATATCAAAGAAAGAGATTGAAGAAAAGCGTGACGGTGTAGTTGTGGTTAATCCTGCGGGGCTTCGTAGGCTTCGTAAGCTTAATATCCCAATGGTGGTGTTATATGTCATGTGCGATGACAAGACACGTTATAAGCGCAGTATAGACCGTGGTGACGACATTGTAGAGATTGCTTTGAGAAGTCGTTCTGACAAAGACTGTTTTAATGGCATTGAGGACGAAGTTGACAGGTGTATTCTTGGTACAAACACCGTAGAAAGCAATGTTGTTGAGGTGTTTGAACTAATAGCAAGAAAAAATAAGAAATAAGGGGTTTTGTTATTTGTTTGCTCCAAAGCTTTATACTGTACACAAGTTCCAGTTCCTCGACCTTGTTAGGTTTGGGATGGAAGTTAATGGTAATTTAAAGTTCTACGAGATTAAACAACAGGACAATATGTTGTTTAGGCAGATACGAATTATAAACGATAGTGACAGTGTTGAGGGTTATGTATTCTTTGTGGACTGTGCTGGCGCACAGTCAAAGCTTGATGCTTTTACTAACATGATGCGTAATGGAATTGTAATAAATGGCAACCATTATACAATGTCCGAGCGCTCGGCAAGCATGACCAGACAGGGAATATTGTCTTTTATTAGGGACGACATTTATGACACGTTGGATGAAATTATTAGCCTTGGTGTTAGATTAAAAGAAACCGTGCTTTCAAAATACATGGCCTATCGTGGGTTAATGTTTAGCTCTTGTCATTGTTTAGAAGGCTGGTTTCCAAAAATAATTGTTGTTCCAGACTACTATACTATGATAGAAGACCAAAACATTAAGTATGTAGTAGACGATGTTATAGAATATGTAGACAAGAACACTGGTGAAAATAAGCAATGGAAACAAAAGGGAATCCAAACTGGTGTGCGTGACATTGAAATTAATGCTTTTGATGGATGTGGTATTCACCATCCAAATATTACGAAGCAGGTTAAGGAGCTTCTTGGTGCAAAATCAAACCCCACAAGCTTACAATTAAGACTGCCATATTGTAAAGGCGTAACGCATGAGTTTGACTACACAACATTCTTTAAGATTAGAGATGTAAGGTTCATTAAGGATGTGTGGGGCGTTGAACATAGTGTAGAGGACGAAATGATAATCTTTACAGAGTCCATGTACAAGGGCATGAAATATTTCAAAAAGTATGGGGACTATCGTGACTGGGAGTTCTATTGGGAACAGTTCCACAAATACAATCACTGTATCGGAATTGCCAAATGGAACTTTAGTAAAGAGGAGGAGCCTGTATACACCCGTGGTAATTATCAGATACTTCAAGACCTTGACCTTGACTATGATGATTTCGCTACATTGGCGCAGGACAGCATTGATTGGGTAACAAGAATAGTCAATGGCGACCCACTATATACTTATTGTTTTTTAGGATTGACATATAGTGAACATAAGCCAATGAACGACTATGTAGCTTCAATATTAAAGAACCCAGAAATGATAAAAGAAAAATGTGTTCGTGAATATATTGTAAATCTTTTGAAAAAATATATTGACGAAATGAAGTGTGGTAAGCTTTGGTTAAAGGCTTGTTTTAAAATATTGGCCCCAGACCTTATTGCTTTAGCTGAACATATCGGTGGCCTTGATGTCGTTGGCTGTCTTGGTGAACACGAGTTTTATACAAACGACGCTGACGGCGATTATTTAGGCGAATACTTAATTGAACGCAATCCACATATCTGCAGGAGCGAACATACCGTGTTGGATGCTGTTGTAAACAAGAAGATTGACAGATGGTGCTCCCATTTATCCAATGTCTGCATGATTAATATTCGTAGTATCACACCACAAAGACTCAACGGGGCTGACTTTGATGGAGATTTAGTTCTTGTTGTAGAGAATGACACTATGATAGAGGGTGTTGATAGACATTGCCCAGTTGTTATAGACATTGAGGATAAAATAACTGCTTTGTCACAAGAGGTTAATCGTGAAAACATAATAAGCATTGTTTTAAAAACACTAAATTCATTAATAGGCGAAACTTCAAACTGTGCTACTACCTATCATAACAAGGTTACAAATAATCCAGAACAAAAGAAAAAGTACGAAGAATATATCGATATGTTGTCTGTAATTAACGGTAAAAATATCGATTATGCAAAAACGGGTGTAATGTATAACATTCCACGGTATATCGCAAAATATGCTAAACCTGTTCCGTACTTTATGAGGTATCGTAGCAGCTATTACGCCAAAATGAAAAAGTTTTCTGTTGCTAAAAGCAATATGAACAGACTTGCGAAGGATATAGAGTCTTGGCAAAAAGCAGAAATACGATTTAAGAAAACATATAAAGATTTTGACTATAAGATTATGATGTCACCATTCGCAGAGTATGACGAAGAAACATTTAATAAGATTGAAGAAATTTTTATTAGATTTGATAAACAGATGTTTGAACTTTCTTCATTTGCTTCAAAATGTAAAAACTTTGAAAAGTATAAAGACTTTTTTGAAACATGGTATGATGATATCGACAAGGAAACTGTAAAGAACTTTGAAGTAAACTGGAAATACTATTATGACTTGTACAAAGAAGAGTGTCAACAGGCTTGTCCAGACAAGCGTATGCTTGCTAATATAGCGGTATCCCTTTGTTATGAAAAGCATCCTAACAAAAATAAGAAGTTTATGTGGAAAGTTGCTTCCGAAGGAATCCTGTTAAACATTAAGCAACAACGCTTTAGTCTTCCAGAAAGAGACGATGACGGCGAATATGAGTATCTTGGAAAGAAATATACAATGATGGAGGTTATTGCTTGATTAACGAAACAATACTTGTTCAGCAATATCTTAATGGCGAAAACATAAACCCAAGTTGCCTTTATAGAACTTGCTTCTTGCTTGCGAAGTGGTACAAGGAGCAGGGAATTGAAGATAAGCTTCAGGTAAGAACGAATATTTTTGAATGGGCTAATAAATACGGTGTCTATCTGCCGCTGTATTTAAACGCCTGTATAGACAATGCATTTGGTGACGATAGACGACTGACAGAAAACATTATTGTTAGGGTTTCGGAAGAGGATGTTGCCGAAATTAAAAGACGGTTTGACAACAAGAAGACAAGAAAGGTTGCTTTAGCCATTCTTTGTTATGCTAAAACCTTCGCTAATTCCAAAGGTGAATTTAGAATTTCCCAAGTATCCTTTGCCGATTGGGTTCATATTGACCCTGCCAATGTTGGCAGAAGACACTTCCGTGAGCTTATTGATTATGGTTATATGACAAGAATAGATAATGGTTCAGCTAAACATAACTTCTGGAGCAAAGATGTAAAAACGAAGATGAATAAATACAAGATTTCTGTTCCGATTAGAAACGCTGGCGAATACATTTTAGACGATAATAATATTGATAAATTGTACGAAGAGATTTTTGTGAACTAATTATGAAATACCATAATGTATGGTGTGTTGTCATTGTAAACAAAAATTGTAATAGCATATTGTCATTTTATATGCAAAACAACAAAAATTTATAGTAAAGGATTTGAAGGATTAAATTGGTTAAGTTGAGTAAAAAGGAATGGAACGAAATTAAGGAGTCTGGATTTACGACCAAATACAGAGTGTTTTCTACAAGCCACAATAGATATTACTACATGGCAGAACCTGACTTTAGAAATTACAATAATTGGGTAAGGAACAATGGCAAGAAGGTCTGATGGCATTCTTAAAAAGAAAGACTTGATTAAAATTGTGGCTAATGAAACTGGGTACATGGTTTCAGATGTTAAAGAAGTTGTAGAAGCATTATTCAACACGATTGAGAAAAGCGTAATAGATGGTAAAGACTGTAATCTTGGGGCTTATTATTTCGGCAGTAAGATAACAGAGTCGAAAACTGTTAAAGACCCAAGAACACAAATCTATTTTGAAAAGAAGAATTATAGCACACCCTTTATAAAGTTGCTTCCGGGATTTAAACGGAAGTTTAAACAGGCAGAAAGGGAAAAGGAGTTGCGTGGATATGAAGATTAAGTATGGTGTATTTGACAAGCAGGGCAGAAAGATTGCTGGTGTACTTGGCGTAGACGGCAAGGAAGTGTATATTGAGATTAATGGTAAGAGCTATCCTATTGCCGAACTTGTTAGAGATTATGACGGTAGTGACATTGTAATCAATGTCGGTATTGAAACTGATGATGTTGTCGGTTGACAAATAAACCGAAAGGAATTAAAGGATTATGGATTTAAGAAGCAGAATTATTCAGCTTTGTACGGAGATGAAAAAGTCTGGTGAACAAAGCTTTTACAATGATGTAGCAAAGATTGTAAATAAAGAATATGGCGCAGACATGACTGGTGAATCCATTCGTGGCGTGTGTCGCAGATATAGAAAGCAAAACAATCTTGACGATAGTTTTAATCCTATTAGCATCCCAGACATTGCTGATGACAAGCAATTTTCTGATGGCTTTGACGGATATATTAATCCCAACAAAAAGATTCTTACAATAAATTCTGATGATACAAGAACAAGTCAGTGTGATATTGAAATTGAGCAGGGTGTAAACATTACACCAGAGCTTCTTCTTGAAAAACATGGGTTTGACCCACGCCACTTTAAGCTTATTAGTGCTAAAAACTCTCAATGGGACAGTAGGGTTAAGGGCGGTCATGTAATTAATCTTTATAGTTCAAAGATTAGTGTTGCCCCAAGAAATGAAATTGTGTGGGATGACGCATTATTTAAGAAAATCTTTGATAATATTGGCAAAACAAAGAAGATTAGTCAGTATAAGAACAATGACCATGTTGACAATGGCTATGCTTTAGTGCTTCCGATTGTTGACTTACACTATGCTATGTGGGCAAGTAAGTCCGCTACTGGCGACCAATATGACACAAATGTAGCAAGAAAATGCCTTTTTAGTGTAATAAATGATGTTCTTGAGCAGGTTGGGAATAGAAAGTTTGAGAAAATTATTCTTACAATCGGCAACGACCTACTGAATTTTGATACAAAGTCTGGAACTACTACTTCTGGAACACAGCAGGATAATGATTGCGAAATTGAAGATGCTGTTGTTGAGGTTACAGACATTTTGATTGATATTATTGAACAGCTTAAAAAGATTAGCAGGGTTGAAGTAGTACATATTCCTTCTAATCACGATAGAGTTGTAAGTTTTGGCATTGCAAATACGCTTCGTGCCGTTTATCGTGACGATGAGTGTGTTGATGTAGATGCAGACGCCATTGAAAGAAAGTATAAGGTGTTCGGAAGAACGCTTTTGGGCTTTGCACACGATATTAAGGCTGATAAGGTCAATAATATCGTACAGGAAGACGCAAGATATATGATGATGGATACTGACCGTACTGTATATTTCCTTGCCCATCTTCATCACGAAGAGTGTAAGGATGTTGGCGGCACAGATGTTCGTAGACTTCCAACAATTTCAAAGAAGTCCAGATGGGCTTATGAGAAGGGATACGGAAGTGTCCGTAAGAATCAAGCATTTATTGTAGATTCTGAACATGGAATTTCTCAAATCATCTATTCTTTCGTTTAATATGGATTAATTTATCCCCCGTCAGTTAATTCTGGCGGGGTATTTTTATTTGGAGTTAATGGAAATATGGAAGACAACAAAGAAATTATTGTTCAAGATGAAGAAATTGAGTCTTCTGAATCGGATAATAAAAAGAAAATCTGTCTTTGTTGTGGCAAAACAATGAGAAAAAACAATTTTTTCTCCACAAAAAGCAAATATTACAAAGATGGATACACGGCTTTCTGTAAAGACTGCTGTAATGACATTTTTTATGACCACTACAATGTGACCGGAAACATAAAAGAGGCACTTATTGTAACTTGTTGCAAACTTGACCTTTTAGTGTTCCCATCGCTTATTGAGTGGGCAGAAAAGTCTAAAAATTCAGAAGATGTTAGTGCTATGCTGAAAAATAAGACATTTCTTGGTCTATTTATTAAAAAAACAAACCTAAAATCCATTATGATACAGAGTATAAAGACTGATTTGTGCTTTGAAAATTCCAATTTTTGTGGCATCCCGTTTAAAGAGGTGCCAAAAATGGAAGAAGATGGTCGTGTTTATTCTGAAGACGAAGAAATAGCATATGCAACAGAGCCAGAAGACGAAACAACTGTAATTACCAGAAGACAACTTAAAGAATTTAGGGATAAATTCGGCAATTATAACGATGATGACCTTCGCTGGCTTGGCAAGAAGTATCTTGAGTGGGACGAACACTACGATATTTCTGAACTTAATAAACAAAAACTGATTATACAACTTGTCTGTGATGAATTTTCAATCGTAAAGAAGAGGGAGCAGGGCGAAGATGTGTCCAAACAGTGGAAAACATTTATGGACACAATGAAACAGCTTGAACTTACCCCAAAACAGCAAGCAAAGAACTCTACTGGTACTGGTTTTGCTTCTTTAGGCGACTTCATCAAAGAGGTTGAGAGAACAAAACCAATTATTAATCGTGACCCAAGGTTTGAAGATGTGGACGGAATAAACAAGATAAAGGTGGCTATGGCCGGTGCTTTAGCAAGAACTCTTGGAAAAGAAAATCAATATTCAAGGGCTTTTGAGAAGATTTATAAGCAATATAGCTCTGATATTCTGTCAACATCCTCATATGACGATGATGATGTTTAATCAAAATAATAATAAGTATTCAGAACAGTTTTGGGACAACTTTAATGATTGGATTTCTTATTACAGACAAAACATTCATAGATTTATAACGGAATATTTGGGAATAAACTTGTATTTCTTTCAAAAGATACTTGTTTATTTGATGGACTTTACTGGCGAAAAGAAAATCGGCACATTCGTATTCTTCGCAAGCCGTGGACTCGGAAAATCGTGGCTCTGTTCCGTCTATTGTGTGGCCAAAGCAATTTTATATCCTGGAATTAAAATTGTGGTTTCGTCCGCTAATGTAAGGCAGGGTAAAATTCTTGCTGAAAAGATTAGAGATTTGGCTATGAATTGCCCAATGCTGGAAACTGAACTTAAAGGTGGTCTTGACGGTATTCATATCGTTAAGGATAGCGCAGATGTTCAATTTGCAAATAACTCCACGATAGAAACTGTTGTATGCGGCCCTGGCGGTAAAGGTAAGCGTTCGCAAATACTTATTTTGGATGAAAGTCGTCTGATGGATAAGGAAGATGTAAACACAAACTTAACACCATTCTTGACTGGTAGACGGAATCCTCCATTCGCCAAAAACCCAAAATACAAACATTATATTGATGAAGAACCAAATATAATGATTTCTTTGACCTCTATCGGCTATAAGGATGAATGGTCTTATAAAGATTTTGAAAAATACGCTAACTTTATTGCGTCTGGGGACACAAACTACTCAATAGTGTCCTTACCGTATCAGTTTGGTGTAGAATCGAACATCATAACAGCAGACTTTATTGATAAACAGTTAAAGGAAGAAGGAACAGACCCAAGAACCTTCAGGATGGAGATGGAAGTAATCCCTTATGGTGAATCTGAACATTCAATGTTCAAATATGAATATCTAAAAAGGGCAAGACGAATAATTGCTCCATTAATCCCGATAACTGATGATGAATTTATAAAATATGGTGGAGATTTGACAAAATCAAAGTTCTATCAAAAGAAGGAACTCAATGAAATCCGTGTTGTAAGCATGGATATTGCCGTTTCTGCTGGTAGCATAAACGATAATACAGTATTTACAGTATTCCGTCTTATGGAAATTGATGATTATTATATGAAAGAGGTTTCCTACATTGAGGCTATTAACGGTGTGAACCTTGATGACCAGATTGTTAGACTGAAAAGACTGTATTATGACCTACAATGCGACTATGCCGTAATAGATGCTGGTGGCGCACTTGGTATTAACGCAGCAAACCTTTGCGGTCAAAAGACACATGATATTATGCGTAATGTGTGGTACCCAGGTTGGAGAACTACCAACCAGACCGAAAAGTTTGATATGCGTGTTGCTGACCCCAATGCCATGCCAGTTCTTTATTGCGTACAGGTTGCTGGTGGTAGTGCCTCTGCTATGCAGTATAACATGGTAGTTAGAACACAGATAGAACTTGAAAGAGGACATCTTCTTCTTCTTATGGATGAAGATAGTGTTCTTGAATATATGAACAAAAAATACCGATACATGGAACTGAAAACAAGCAATGATTCTTCTGATAGGTCTTTGGCTAATTATATGATTGCGCCATTTTTAAATACTAATAAACTTGTGGATGAGGCAATTAAGACACAGATGATTAGAAATAAAAATGGCAGATGGCAATTCAATGAGGGTGCTGGCCGAAAAGATAGAATTATTAGTATGCTGTATGGTATTCATTTCATAGCGATGCTTGAAGACGATTTAAGCTTCAAAAACAAAGGCACAGACATTAGTGCGTATGCTGGAAGCGCAGCAGTACAGCATAGGGCTTCAAGTGTAACCCCATTTAATAATAACTTACAAAAGCTGACTGGTTTGGGCTTTGGAAAGAGGTAAATATGCTTCTGAAAATCAATGCTGAAAATAATAGTTTTTCAGAGATGTTTGACTTCTTGGAGAGTCTGGGTGACTTTATAATTTGCAATAAGAACATTTATGTTGAAACTAAACTTGATAAAAAGGCTAAAAAATACTTTAAAAGTGAAAATGTAAATGTTATAACTGAAGACAACTATAAGGAAGAAAAATCGGATATGGTTTCGGCTTGGCTAAAAGAAAAGCTGATTAAACAAGAGTTGGCTGATTTTGAAAAAACGGAAGAGTGCCAAGCGACATTGAGAAAGTTTTCTGAATATATGGATGTTTTAGAGTCAAAGAGGTTTGGAGGTGTTGATTCTGACGAAAGAAATGAAAAAGCAGGAACAGACTCCTCCTGTTAATACTGAAGGTTTCCTTCATATTGACGAACAAAGCAAGCGTTGGAAGAGCTTCTTTTCTTCTGGCCCATATTCCTCCATGTTGTCTGCTGGGACTATTGGTGGCTTTTTAATGAATAGCGGTTCGTTTTTTGTTGATGACCCGTATTTGTTAAACCAAAGAATTAAACAGCTAAAGTCAACAGCCAAGTTTATGGAAAGAGAGCAGATAGAAAATGCTCTTTTAGACATTGACCATAATGAACAGACTTTAAGAGAGGCGACACATAGCGCCTTAAATATGACATATCCTTTGTATAGACTTCAGTATCTTTATGAAGGAATTTTGAAATATAGAAGCTATATAAAGCCGTCCTATGTCTCAAAAGAAGATATGTCTGGCGAAAAGTTTAAGCGTGAGTGGGAATTTATCGATAAATGGCATAAGAAGCTTAACCCAGAAAAGCAGTTTAGGCGTATTACCGCACAGGTAATTCCAGAGGGCAAAAAGGCTTATTATGTTAGACAAAACTATAATAAGGGTAGCAAGACGGAAGAACCAAGCGTCGATTATGTTTATTTTGAGCAGTTGCCAAGCGACTGGTATAAGATAGTCAAACATTCTACTGACAGTTATGAAATAGTAGCGTTTAATTTCGCTTATTTCTGGCAAGCTGGCACTGACCTTGGACAATTCCCGCCAATTTTTGGTGAATACTATCAAGAATTAATGAACGCAACGGAACAAACACCGTCTGGAAGAAAGATTATTAATCAAGATAAAACCCCAGAAGATGTTGTTGTTGAATACAATAACAGAACAATGCAATGGTATTATTGGAAAGAATTACCAGCTAATACTTGTTTTGTGTTCTGTTTTACAGAAGCGGACGACTTACAGGTTTCTCCTTTCGTATCCCTTTTGTTACAAGCACAAGACCTTGCTTCGTATTCGTTGCTGCAACAGCAATTGCTGTCTGTTCCGCTTTATTCTATGTTGACTGGCGAAATCCCATTAAATGACAAGAATAAATCTGGTGCGTATCTTGACGACTATGCACTATCTCCAGAATCCGTTAATTTGTTTGAGGCAAAAGCCAATAACCTTATGCCTCCTGGAACATCCTATGTTATGGTTCCAAGTAAAAACAATGAACTTCATCACTTCCAAGAGATTCCTAATGCTAACGGAATTTACAATACAGCCTTGCAACAGGTAATTAACACCTCCGGCGCATCTACACTTATTACTACTACTGAAAAACCTTCTGTTGCTCAAGTAAACGCCGGTAAAATTATTGAAACAAGATTTATTGATAGACTTTATGAGCAATTTGCGTGGGCTGTTGATATTATTCTTCGTGATATGTATGATGAAGATGATTTAAAATACCATTGGAACTTTAAGATTTTCGGCGATTCCTTTAGTGAAAAGGAAAGAATCAGTGCCATTGAAAAGAGCTTGAGTATGGGACAGACAGAACTGTTCCCAGAATATTTAGCACTCAATGGCTTGACCCTAATGGACGCTGTAAACAACGCAGACTGGGTTGATTCTTCTGAAATCTATGATAAGTTCAAGATTATTCAGACCTCTTTCACTTCGACTGCTGGAGCAAAGGACGGCAATACTGCTGTTGCCAAACAGGAAGGCGAGGCTGGGCGCAAACAAATTACAGAAGATAAGATAGAAAATGACTCTACCGCTGCTTCTTATGAAAGTGGTACAAATATTGAGAGGTGATGCTTATGACAGAAAAATGTAAGCATAAGCTCCCAGATGGGAAAAGTGCTGTTCTATGGGATACTACAAGATGGTTTGGTATTCACCCTCAAAAGATAATTGGTGTATGTTCTTTGTGTAGAAAATGTTTTAAAATTACAAAAGAAGAATATATGCTAAAGTACAAAGAAGGAGGTGAAGGCTAAATGGGCAGAAAGTTTATCTCTGACGAGGTAAAAAAGGCTTTGACTGGGATTTATGGACTTTTATTCATTGGCAATGCCAAGTGTGACAATATGGTTGGACAACTTGATGTTAAGTTTGTGATGCCTAATTTGTCTCACCTTATTCACTATCATTTGGCGCATGAATTTCCTGTCATGGCAGATGTTATTGGTGATTATGCGGCAGAAAGAAATGAATATTTGCCAAGACCAAATGTTCCTGCTGAAGCAAAAGATTATCAAAACATCAAGGTTATGTTTGAAGACTTGTTAGAATACATGGCAGACCTTGAAGATGCCGTCAAGGAAGTAATCGCAATGAGTACAAGCATTGGCGATTATGCGACAAAGGTCGTTATGGATAGTTTCCTTCGTGATATTATTCCATACACAGCCATTGTGATTAATATTAATGACTATATTGAAATGAATGGTTATGAGCCACATAGACTTATGGATATGGACGCAAGAATTAACCGCTTCATTAAGGTTGACGAATAATCGTTTATGGGGGGCAGATGATGAAAAAGATTTTTGCTTTAGAAGTAAACGATTATGATGTTAAAGAATTATCTGACAAGCAATTCTTGTCTATGGACATCTGGGCTATTTCCGATGGTATAAACAGAAATGGTTCGAAGTTCCTTGAAGAAAGTTTTGAATCTGCAATTCCGACTTTTTATAATAAGCCAGTTCTTGCTTTTTACAACACAACTATCGGCGACACAGAAGAGCACAATTGTAATGTAAACTTTGACGAAGAGGGGAAGCTTTTCTACGACTATCAATATGATGGCGCAGAACATCCTGTTGGCCTTATTCCAGAGAGTGCAACAATTACTGTTGAAGAGCGTGATGGTAAAAAATGGATTCATATTAAGGATGCTTTGCTTTGGTATGAATATAACCATCAGCTTGGCCAGTTGTTAAAGAAGAAAGGCAATAAGAAGGTTTCGGTTGAGGTTGAATTTCTTGACTCTTATATGGATGAGGGCGTTGAAAAGGTTAAGTCCTTTATGTTCCTTGGTGTTACAATTCTTGGAAAAGACCCGAATACGATGGAAGAGTATCAAGAAGGAATTGAGGGCGCAAGACTTGAGCTTTCTGGCTATACAAAGACAGAAGAATTTGTTAGATTTAAACAAAAAATGTCGTTTGCTTATAATAAAATGAATGTTTTAAAGAAGTACAACATTGAAATCCCAGATGACAAGCAGGAGTTCCTTGCCAAGTCTGAATGGGGTACTGGCGACTCAATTAAGGTTGATAAGAGCAAGGATGCTGTATCAGAAGATAGTTGGGGCGATGCAAGTAAGACTGAACTTCGGAATACTGTTCTGAAGGCAAAGAACTATAAGACTATTGTTAAATCCGTATATCTTCTTGTAGAGGACGGCTGGGAAAACTCTCCGTCTTCACACTTGAAATATCCGGTTATGCAATATAAAAATGGGACTCTTGTTTATAATGCTGGCGGCTTGCTTGCTGCTCAACAGTATGGTGAAAAATACGACGAAGCTGTGGCAAATAAAGCTAAACGCATTAGAAAGAAACTCGGTCTTATTGAAACAGAAAGTGGTGAATCTATGAACAAATTTATTGAATTTGCTCGTGACTCCGCTAATCTTATCTATATCGGTTCTATGGACGGGAAGTATATGTTTGTCAAGGCTGCCGATGAAGCAGACTGCGAGAAGTGTGAAATGTCCGTCTTTGAAATTGAGAAAGAAAAGGCCGAGATGAAGGATTGCGAAGGTTGCGAAGAGTTCGATTGGGATGAGCTTACCGAGCGTTCTGTCAAACTTTCCGATTGCGAAGACTTCGGCGGTGCTAAAGAGGTAGAAGTGGAAGAAACTTCCGCCGATGGTGAAGAGGTTGAAGCTGGTACTGTTGAAGACCATAAGCAGTTTGAAGATGAAGAGGACGAGGACAAGGACGAAGAGGAAGGCTCTGAAGAAGAAAAAGAAGACAAGGAAGAAGAAGAGGAAGACAAGGAAGAGTATGTTTCCAAAGAGGAATATGAAGCTCTGAAATGTCAGTACGCTGAACTCGAAACCAAGTACAATGTTCTTTTCGCTGAAAAGGAAGAGTCTCGTATTCTGAAGATGAAAGAGGATACTGACGCTATTCTTTCTGATGAGGATGAAGACCTTGATGAGAAGACCAAGGAAGACCTTCGTAGTCGCCGTGATGCTGGCGAATTTGCCGATGTAGAGGCTTTTGTTCGTGAGCTATCTTATCGTAAATATACTGCAAAGAAGAAAGTTCCTGCCAAAGTTGCTTATTCTGCAAGAACTACTTCTACAAAGAAAAATGAGGTTGTTGACGACCTCGACAAGATTTAAGTAATTTTTAGGAGGAATTTTATAATGGCTAATTATCTTTTCCAGCCCCTCAAGATGAGTTCTCAATTTAATGATGCCGACCTGCGTACCGTACTGGTGCAGGAGGATAACAAGGGCGTTGCTGTTAAGGACGCATCTTTCGTAGTTCTGGGCGGCTACGCTGCTGACCCTGTTTACACCGCTGCCTATACCAAGGCTGCTGGCGCTGCTACCACCGTTACTGACTTTAATGTTCGTATCGCTACTGCACCCGCCGATGCTACCGGTAAGGGTCTGTGTGTAATCGACCTGCCTATTGTTAATACCGTTACTGACGGCGCTAACACCTATCGTATTGGCGTTCGTACTGTTGACCTTGTTGCCGAGGCTGACGTTCCTGTTCGTGCCAGACTGCTGCGTGACGAGGACGTTATGATGGTTGCTGATGGTGCTTTTGAGGGCGCTGTTGGCGAGAAGAAGTTTGCTACTGCCACCGCTACCAAGATGACTCTTACTCCTGCTGACGAGAAGGGCACTGGCAACTATTTCTCTATTGACGGTAAGGTTACCGTTACCGAGGGCGTTGACGCCGATGTTACCGCCTATGTAATCACCTTCCATGTAGCGTGATTGTTGACATATTTTAGAAAGTGAGGTAACATTTTTATGAATATTGCTCGTAAGTTTTTTACTATTGATAAAGAGAGTCCCCGTTACGCCTCTATGGATGAGAAGCAGCAGATTCTTTTCGAGTCTGGCGTAAACGTTGTTAAGAAGTATATCGCTGACACCGCTAATTCCGAGGGCAAGAAGGATATCTTTGCTATGGTGTCCGATAATGGTATTGATGATTACAAGGCCACCAATGAGAAGTTCGTCGAGAAGCTCGTTAAGTTCTCCATGGAGCGTGCTGGTTTCTCTACCGAGAACTTCCAGATTGGTATGGTTCGTAATCCCCAGGTAAACAAGAACACTTCTTTCCGTGAGAATTTTGCTGCTGTTGTTGCCCAGATTATGACTCCCATTATCCCCGCTATCGTTTCCAACGAGTTTAACGGTTTTGCCGACATCAGCAACATCGCTTGGGGCGATACTGCTCGTTTCTTCGTACATAGCAATGACACCTTCTATGTTACTCGTCAGGCCGAGGGCATCAAGGAAGGTACTGTTCAGCGTCTGTACAACAAGGAAGTTACTGTCAACCCCGAACCTTTGAACATCAAGATTGCTGTTGACTGGTATCAGGTTGCTTCCGGTATCTTTGACTTTGGCGAGTGGGTATATCGTATTGGCGTTTCCTACTCTTCCTACATCAACATGATGATTGTTAATGCCTTTAACACCGCTATTGCTAATGGCATTACCGCTTCTTCTCCTTACTTCACCAACGGCTTCACCACCGCCAAGTTTGCCAAGCTGTCCGATACCCTTCGTGCTGCTAACGGCGGCGCTAATGTTCGTGCCTACGGTGTTCTGGCGGCTCTGTCTGCCATTATTCCTACTGGCAATCAGGCCAATATGCAGATGGGCATTGGCAACGAGTGGAGCAAGATTGGTCATCTGACCGACTACATGGGCACCGAGCTGGTTCGTATTCCCCCCATCATGCTGCCCAACACCGTAAACACCACCGCCCTGCTCGGTATCCCCAGCGACACCGTTTATCTGATGGCTGATGGTGGCTACAAGCCCGCCAAGATTGTCTTTGAGGGTCAGACCGTTACCACCGATATCATTCCTACCGAGGCTCCCGACAAGGAGATGGGTCTGAATGTTACCATGCGTGTTGGTCTGGGCTTTATGACCGTAAGCAAGTTCGGCGCTATCACTGGCGTTACCCTGTAATTAGAACTTTTTGGTTTTTGTGGGAGGGGAGAAATCCCCTCCCCACTTTAATTATTTAATGGATTTTAAAGGAGTTTATTATGGCTACAAAAATGACAAAGGCTGAAGATACCGCTACTACTACTGCTGGGGCTAAAAAGGCAGTTTCTAATGATAATGATGTTCTGAAGAAGCAAAATGAAGACCTTATGGAAACCATTCGTCTCCTTCAAGAACAAATTAATAGCTTGAAAGCAACACAGAGCGTACCCAAAACTATCGAATTAACCTCCAAGATGGATAGACCTTGTTCTATTATTCACTTGATTGATTGTGCGGAGGGTCTTCCTACTAACATTAATATTAACGGTAACGAATACTATTTTAACCGTTTTGGCGAGAAGAAGCTGTTTAGATTTGCTGATGCTCAAAACATTGTCACAAAGTACGCAGACTGGTTTTCTCGTGGTATTCTTACTCTTGGCGAGGATTGTGACGAATTTAAGAATGAGTTTGCTATTCCTCCCCGCAGATGCGATACGCTTACTGTTTATAATAGATTGGCAGATATGCCGCTTGACGAATTTAAGACGCTGGTTGAAAATCTTGCACAGTGCGACAAGGTACAACTTGCCAGAAACTTTATGGTAAAGATTTCTCGTGGCGAGACTAAATATAAGAACGTTGATAAGCTTCGTGTTCTTAACAAGGCTACTGATGGTCTTTTGAAGGACTACATTAAGGAAATCAATAACGATGAATAAGGAGGAATGATAAATGCGTACTTCCTTCTTGGAAATTTATAACATGGCAATTGCCGAACTAAAAGACCCCCAGTTAAAGGCTACTTTAGCACAAAACCCAATCATGTTTTGCAAGGTTATGTATAATTTCTTTGTAAATGCAATATCGCTTTTCACAAACCCATTGGCAGTTGCTGACCGTCTTTCCAAGAGAGATGAACCCGTATATCATTCTGACACTTTTACTGGCGACGGCAATACTGACACCTTTACATTTAGTGTTCTTCCAGATGTAGATAAAATTGATAATGTTGTTTATTGTTACGAGGCTGGCGACGAATATGTAGCTGGTGATTATGACCAAACCACAGGAAAAGTAACACTCAAACAGCCTCCAGACTATGGCGTACCAGTTGTAATTGGCTGGTATTATATTGGACAGTTCGATATTCAACTTCTTGAAAAAGAAAAGTATATACTGTCCGAATGGGTCATGGTGTGTTGGTCTGAATATGTAAATAACAACAGACTTGATATAGATAGACTTCTTGGAGACGGAGATTTTAAGTTACCTTCTAATGCCACAACAACAAACGCAAAGGTAAATTGGTTTGTTGTAAATAGAGAAACGGTCACCAAGCACATGAGTAAATATGCTTGGGATGCGGCCATTAAGAAGGTGTATAAATGAAAAATAAAAGATACTATATTGAACTTGTAAATAGGTTGTACTTTCTTTTAGTTTCATTTGAAACAGAGTCTATGGAAGTTTTTATAAGTAGGGCCACTACCCTTTCTTATGAAATAGGTGGAGATACTTATTATGAAGGAATGGGAAGAATCCATAGAAAGATTAACGCCTTGTTAAAAGATGAAGAAATAACACACCGAAAAGTTAAGTCTACGGTTCTTGACAGTATTGATATTATTGACAGAATCTTGTCTAACTGGGAGGTGGTATTTGATAATGTCAAATAAATATTTGGATTCCATAAATACCACCATGCGTTTAGTGCCAAAGGATTTTAGACAAGCACGAAAACAATATAAGTATGACCTGTCTGCAAAAATAGAAGAAGAGTTTGAAATGGCCCCAAATGTCTATAAGATAGGTGTTGAAAAGGTTTTTGGGACGCTTCATTTTGAAGATTATGTTTGTCGTATAGTTAGCGTAATAGACCCTAAAACTGGACTTAATCTCGGAGACGATTATAGAAGGGTTTTAAGCAAAGACCTAAATGACCCAATGGCTATGGGGTGGAGATATCGGTTTAACAATAATATATGGATTGTTACAAATACCAATAACGACAAAGACATTACAAAGTCGTGTATTGTTAGGCGATGTAATAATGTTGCAAAGTGGGTCGATAAATCTGGTGTGGTTATAGAGGAGCCATGTATTGCTGGGTATGCGTTAAAATATTCAAACGCATATTATAACGACCTTAATGCTCTGCCACAGGGAACTATTAACCTCACAATGCAGAACAATCAAAACTCTAAACGTCTAAAGATAAATGATAGGTTGTATATTGGTTCAATGGTTTACAAAGTTAAAGCTGTAAACGACTTCCTTCGTCAAGAAACATATAACGAAGACAGTAATCCGTTAATAGAGTTTATGTGTACTGTTGACATTGGGGCACCTGAAAACTCTGATAACGGCGACATTGCAAGTTCTGATACTGAAAACAAGAACGCCTCTGAAATCAACAATAACAAACAAACTATTGTATTTGTACCAGATATTAAGAGTCTAATTGCTGGCGCAAGCAAAGAGGTTAAAGTGTATCTCTATAACGGCAAATATAAGACCGACTTGAAGTTTACATTTAGTGTTTCTGGTGTTCCAGAAAATAACTATGTATTTAAGGTAATAGATGATAACTCCTTTACTGTCACCAATGTTTCTGCTTATTTACAAAGCCCGCTTGAAATAAAGTGCGTTTGTGAGAATGGGATTGAAAGAACCATGTATATTATTCTTCGTGGCTTATATTAAGGTGGTGGATTATGGATTGTTGCAATGAAAACGCTTATAACCAATATGACGGTTTACAAAACTTTACACTTCTTATTATCCAACATCTTATGTTGAACAACGAAGATATATGGAAGCTTTTAAAATATGACACGCAGGATGCTTTAGAAAAGCCAAATCTAACAAGAGAAGAAAAGGCTGCGCTGATTTATCCGGGGGCAAGTGGTGGCGACATGGACGATTATCGTGTGTTTAGAACGCCATATCTTGACGACCTTACGACAAATCAGCAAGCACAGCTTCGTGTTTATCTTGAAAGTATAACTCCAGACACAATGCTGTATGGCACGGTTGATGTGAATATAGAAGTTATTTGCCATGTTAAGATGGTCGAACTTAATGACTATCAAAATAGGACAGAATCTATTGTGTGGCAGGTAATTAAAACCCTTAATGGTGCTGATGTCGGCGGTATAGGTAAGCTTTTCTTCGACAGAAGCGGTTCTTTCTACGACCTTATAAAAATGAACAGATATAACAACAGAAACTTTTATGGGTATACTATTACTATGTCTACAAAAATGGGGAATATTGCCGAATGTCAATAAAAGAAGAGATATTTAAAAACTATTATGAAGAATTGACATTTGATGACCCAATAGACTATAAAGGACTGTTATTATATCCTGTTAGCATAAGAAAGATAAATAAATTCTTACAATCATCTTCTATTCTTCGTATACAAAAAGAATATATACCAGACAAAGAGATTATTAAGATGTCATATCTAAAATTCCTTATGACAAATATAGATAAGGAAAAAGAGGAATATGGTGAATCATTAACCTTTGATTTACTGGCGCTGTGTTTTATGATTTGTATGAGGATAGAAGAAATTTCTATAAGGCTCTTTATGGATGAGGATGGCAAGGCCAAACTTTTATTGAACGATGTAGAGATAAATGAAAATGATTTTGATTATCTGCGTAAACTAATATTATATCAAAATTTACCAAATTACGATGACGAGTTGATGAATCCAGATTTAAAAAATGACTTGGAACAGGCCGACAAGATAAAGAATGGCGGCGAAGAAACAGAGGACTTTGAACACTTGATTGCCAATCTTGTTATCGGAACTGGTATGAATATAGATGATGTTAAAAACCTTCCTATTCGTAAGTTCTATATTATAGGTCAAGTTATGGATAGAAAGCTGCATTACAGTATCTATAAGCAAGCGAGTGTTGGCGGATTTGTAGAATTTAAACAGCCGATAACACACTACTTGAAGAAGAATATTGACCTGTTGGAAAATAAGGTCACCACGGTTGAAACTCTCAAAAATAACCTGAATATTTAAGGAGGACGCACATTATGAATAATTTTATTGCTGGGCCTGCAAAGGTTGACGCTTTTCTCAACGGTCAGCTCATGTTCACCGCAAAAACCATTCTTGATTCTTCTATTAATTTAAGCACCAATAAGGAAGAGGTTCGTGGCGGTCAGGGCAACTCTCTGTGGGGCAACTACTACCATACTTCTGCTATGGCCATTAATCTTACCGACATTATGTTCAAGCTGGAATATCTGGCTCTGAATACTGGCTCTATTATTCAGCAGGGCGCAGACATCTTTGTTGAGGAGCAGGTAACTCTTGGTGCTGGCGGCGCTGGTACTGTTGTTGGCACTCCTGTTAAGGTTGACGACTATGGCATTATTGGTTGGGTTTCCAAGGCTGGCGCTGATAGCTGGCAGAGAGTAACCTTTACCGATAAGGGCTTTACTCTTCCCGAAGGCGCAGATGGCGATGTTGTATGCGTTAAGTATGTTGCTAATGATTCTGTTGCCCGTAAGATTGTCATTTCTTCTGACTTTATTCCCGACACCGTTCAGCTCGTTATGACTGCCAACCTGTATTCTGGTGGCAAGAACGCTGCTACCTCCACTCTGTCTGGTACTGTACAGGTTAATGTTCCTCGTTTCCAGTTTGACGGTAATCAGGAAATTTCCATGACTTCTACTGGCGTTGCCAATAGTCCTATGTCTGGTAGTGCGCTGGCTAACGAGTCTGTTAGCTGTGACGGCCATGGTTATTATGCCATTATCACCGAGAAGATTAACGGTGCCAAGTGGTATGATAATGTTTATGCTCTCGCCGTAATGAATAGCAATATTGAGGTTCAGACCACCAAGGAAGTTACTCTGCAGGTAATGGCTATCCCTTATTATGGGGCGGCTTTCCCCTGTGACAATGCTAACCTTACCTTTACCTCTCTGGCTCCAGAAACCGCTACTGTTGGTGACCATACTGGTATTGTTAAGGGCGTTGTTGCTGGCTCTACTGGCATTACTGTTGTAATTACCGAGAAGCCCTCTGTCGAAGATGTGGCTTATGTAACCGTTAAGTAATTTTAAATTCATAATGGGGACACCTATAATGGTGTCCCCATTTTTTACAAAGGTGATTTATATGGAACTTTGTAAATACGCAAAAGATGTGTCAACTCCGATAGTGTGTAATGTAATGTGTACAATATTGAATAAGCAATGTGGGATGTATCGGTTTTGCGGTCAGATAGCGGCACCGATAATGAATGACACATATAATAAATACGGATGTAATGTAGAAAGGGGTGCGACACCAATGAACAATGAAAAGACTGTTAAAGTTGCGGAAGTTAAACAGCCTACTGAACAAGAGAAACCAACTGAAAAGAAACAGCAAAAACTAAAAGAGATGGTTTGTCTTGTAAATTATACTAAAAACGGAAAAACCTCTATTAGTTATAGAATTGGTAATATTATTTGCGCCATGTTTGTTGATGGCGAATATAAGAATGAAGTAATTATTAGATATGTTGGTAATGTTCTTACAAAAGAGGGCATTAAGGAAATCAAACAGAAATAAATGGAGTAAGGAGGGCTTATGGCACGAAAAACTTTCAGAAAGGTGATAACATCACCGGAACTGATTGAGCAAATTAACCCTCTTAATCAAAAGCTTGTAACAAGGTATCTTAAAAATTTTGATACGAAGAGGGCCGATTCCTCCGTTAAGGTGTATAAAAGTAATTTTAATATCTTTTTCTGTTGGAATATTCTTGAAAACGATAATAAGTTTTTTGTTGACATTAGAAAGTCCGAGATGATGGACTTCTTTGATTATTGTATTACTGAATTGAAATGGTCTTCTAATAGATATGCTCAAATGTGGAGTTCTTTAAGTAGTCTTTCCACATTTATAGAAAATATTCTTGATGATGAATACCCAGATTTTAGGAACATTGTTAAGAAAATTGAAAAAGTTCCAAAGGCAGTTGTTAGGGAAAAGACCATTCTTTCCGAAGAACAAGTCGTGTCTTTGCTTGAACATTTAGTTAAAGAACATAGAACGCAAGAGGCTTGCCTGTTTGCGCTGGCAGTATGTTCTGGTTGTAGAGCCTCTGAATTATTTAGGTTTACAACTGATGTTATTGATGAAAACAACACGGCTTACGAAGGTTTGTTTTTAGAGACATCAAAAGAAATTGTCACAAAAGGCCGTGGCAAAACTGGTAAGCTGTTGTATAAATATATATTAAAAGACAAATTCCTTCCATATTATAATGAATGGATTAAGGAAAGAAATAAAATTCTGGAAGAAACAAAACAAAAACACGACTTTCTTTTTATAAAACAAGATGGCACACCAGCGAATGTTGAGCTTGGTGAAGTATGGTGCGCCAAATGGGAAAAGTTTTTAAATGAAGACGATAAAACAAACCCAAATAAAAAAGAAATCCACCTGTATTTCCATAGTATGCGGCATTATCTTTGTACTTATTTGTCCCGTGTAGGTCTTGAACAAGAACTTATAGTTGACCTTTTTGGTTGGAGTTCTTCTGATATGTATAAGATTTATAACGATTTAAGTTCCAAAGATAAAAAATGGAAGGGCCTTGATAAGCTTAAAACGGCCATACAGGAGGATGCCCCAGAAACATAACAACAAAGGGGATATGATATGTCAAAGCCAAAGGGCAAAATTAGGGTTAGATTTATAGGTAAAAACGCAACTGATGTTACTGGAAGCTGTACGGTAATAGAGTATTGTAATAAAAAGATATTAATAGAGTGTGGGCTTTATCAGGGCGGCACTGATTTGGAGCAATATAATATTAACAAAAGTCTGTTTAAGAGTGGCCGTGTAAAATGCTCGGAGGTCGATTATATTATCGCTGGGCATTGTCATGCCGACCATACGCAACTTATATCACTTGCTGTTAAAGAGGGCTTCTGTGGCCAAATTTTAATGCCATATGGAAGTAAAGAGATATATGGTGTTATGGCTATGGACTCTTGCAACATAATGGGCAGAACGGCACAAGACTTATCAAAAAGGTTGCATAGAGAATATTTACCAATATATGAAGAAGACGATGTTAAAAGAAGTATAGAATTGTTTAGGGAACTTCCGATAAACGAAAGAATTACGATAGACGATACTTTGGAAATTCGGTTTGTTCCGTCTGGACATATTGCTAATGCTTGTCAGATTGAACTTTGGATTAAAAACAACGGTGGCATTAAGCATATTCTATATACATCAGACCTTGGAAATCGCACAGTTAAGCAATATTATACTAAACCATATCAACAGGTTATGAAATCAAATCTTGTAATAGGCGAATGTACATATGGTGAATCTGGGCGGACTTCAACTAAAAAAGATAGGGATAAAGATATTGAAAAAATAGACTCTATCATCAAGTCTGTTTGTATTGACAAACATAAAAAGGTCTTAATTCCAATATTTTCACTACATAGAGCGCAAACGATATTGACTATGTTATGGGAAATGTATGGTGATAAAGACTGGTTTAATATTCCAATTCTTTTAGACTCCCCGCTTGCTATTAAACTAACTGAAATTTATAGAAGTCAGTTTGCTGATACAACGGACATTGAAAAGGTATTAAGTTGGAAGAATATAAATTTTCTGACTGAATTTAAAGATACCGAATACTGGGCAACAAATGGAGCCCCATGTATATTTTTGTCAGCAAGTGGCATGATGGTTGCTGGGCGTTCAAAATTTGTAGCGTCAAAACTATTACCAGATAGAGATAATCATATTATATTTGTAGGGTTCTCTGTTGAAAACTCGCTTGCTTCAAAAATCAAGTCACAAAAAACAAAATCTTTAAAAATTGACAAAAAGGTTGTTCCGTGTAGATGCGGCATAACAGACTTAAAGAGCTTTAGTTCTCACGCAACATATGAGAATCTTATAGAAACATATACTTCTGGTAATTTTGACAAGATAGCTTTGGTTCATGGAAATTTTAATACAAAGCTTAATTTCTGTCAAGAATTACAAGAAGAGCTTTCAAAACGAAATAAAACCTCAAGAGTTATCTGTGTAAACAAGGACACAGAAATACTATTGTAAAGGAAATTTTGGATTATGAAAAAGACTATGGATGACCTGTTTGGTTTTATTGATATTGCGAAACCAGATGAAGGACTTGCCAATCTCCAGTTGCCCTCTCCAGATTATTTAAGCTATTATAAAAACCTCCAAGACAGAATTATTACCCTGTATGATAACATCGACATTGACACCATTTATGAATATATTGAGAACATTATTATGTTTAATAAAATGGATAAGGATATTCCTGTTGAAGAAAGAAAACCCATTAAAATTAGAATGTCCAGTTATGGCGGAGATGTTGATGCTGCGCTTGCGTTTGTTGCCTGTGTAGAAAAATCGAAGACACCAGTCTACACTTACAATATGGGAGTTTGTATGAGCGCAGCGGCGATTATGTTCCTGTCTGGCCATAAGCGGTTAGCTATGCCTAATTCCCAATATCTTCTTCATCAGGGCTATGCAAGGATTGAAAGTAGCCAAACTGCTGTCATTGAACAGGTTGAAGAGTTGAAGAAGAATCGTGATAAGATTCGTGATTATGTTATGAGTAAAACCAAGATTGATAAGAAAACTTGGACAAAGGCACAAAAGACGGAATGGTTTATTTCTGTTGATGAGTGCGTTCAGCTTGGGATTGCTGACAAAATTGTTGACGATATTGACGAATTGTATTAAATAAAATAAGGATTTTATAATGGAGTTTGCATGGAATATATTTGTTTTAAACGATTTAAAGACAATGCAATCTGTGGAAAAGTAAATATTCCAAAGGGTTCACTTCTTTATATTGATAATGATTATTTGATTTATAATGGCGATACAATTTGCTCAAACACATCTCAAAATTGCTATGAGTATTTTGCGAGAAATAATGACGGAAATGGAATATCTCGTGGTGAACTTACGCAAAAGATAATTAAGGTGCTTGCAAAACGTGATAATAATTATCAAAAACGATGGGATAAAATCTGGTCAGATATGTCACTTCTTAAATTTAAAAGAGATGAGTTTGATGACTATTGGTTATGGAACCATGAATTTTACAATGCTAAAATTGAAGATTTAAAATACATCTATAATAAAATAAAATAAACCCCTATAAGGAGGTAATAAATAGATGAGTACAATTATTGGAAATCCCATTACGCTGGGTGGTGGTGGCCTTGAGCTTGTAGCAAATGTGGAAACAGGTGCAACTGTTACTGCTACTCTTGGCAGTAAAACTGTGACAGGCGTTTCCTCCGGCGGTCAGGCACGGCTTAAAATCCCGCAGGAGGGCAAATGGACGGTTTCCGCAACAAGCGGAGCACTTGTATCTGCCCCACAGGAAATCATCGTCCCAGCCACAATCGATATTGCATTAGTGAGACAGGAACTGAACGATAACAGCTGGGCAGCTATCAAGCAGGTATCTGATGCAAACATGGGAGCAAACTTCTGGTCTGTTGGCGACTGTAAGGAAGTGACTATGAACGGCAAAGTTTCCGATGGCCTTACACTTACCAACTATTCTGCTTGGGTGTTTATCATTGGGTTTAACCACAACGCAGAACGAGAGGGCAACGGCATAGCATTTCAAGGCTTTAAGGCAACAAAGAACGGTACGCCTGTATGCTTAACGGATAGTAGTTATAGCAACACCAAATCAAGTGGTACATGGTTCAATATGAACAACACAAATACCAACACTGGTGGTTGGCAAGCAAGTCTGATGCGGAAAAATGTCATGCCGCTTATTAAGGCTTCGTTCCCCGCTGACCTTCAAGCTGTTATTAAAACCAGTGCTATTTATACAGATAATACAGGTAACGGCATTGCCGGTGTAGCACCAACTGCTACACAGGATGACGTGTTCCTGCTTGCGGAATATGAAGTGTTTGGGGCAAGAACCTATGCCTCAACGCAGGAGCCAAGCTATCTTAAACAATACAGCTATTACGCTGCTGGCAATAGTAAAGTAAAGTACAGACATAATGCTACGACTACTGCTGCCTTTTGGTGGGAGCGTTCCCCTACCGCGAGCTTCTCCAACTCCTTCTGCAGTGTCTACACCAGCGGCAGCGCCGACTACTACTACGCCGGCATTTCTTATGGCGTTTCCCCCGCTTTCAAAATCTAAAATCAACCAACATTCAGCCCACGAAAGTGGGCGGAAAGGTCTTTTATGAGTGTCTTAAAATCGAAACGAACCAAAAGCAGCATACAATACCTAAAAACAGCGGATGATATCTTTTCCTACACGGCGAATTTCTGTTCTCGTCTTTCCCCACGCTATACCAGAATATTTACTGATGCGACTATCAAGATGGCATCGATACTTGTGACGGAGTGCGGGATGGCAAATGCCATCTATCCGAACTCGGATATGGCGTTTGAAAAGCGCAAAGAACACTTTGTTGAAGCAAAGGCGGCGCTTTCCTCGCTTGACATCATGTGCGGGCACATCTACTCCACTCTGATGCTCAATCCGCAGGGGGCGTTCAGAACATCCTCCGATAAGCTGGTGGACGGCGAGACAGCATTAAAACGGCTGGACGATTTGTGCCAAACGCTTGGGGAAATGATAGATACCGAGGACAAACTGCTTTCCGGCATCATCCGCAACGACCGGGAACGGCAAAAGAAAGATATCGCAAGGGTAAAGTATGCTGAAGAATTGAGCAACCGTCCGGCGGCAACGCTGGACTGATGCTATAAAGGGTGCATCTCTGCTAAACTGCTGCCAATTGGTGGGAGCGTTCCCCTAACACGAGCAACTCCAACAACTTCTGCAATGTCAACACCAGCGGCAGCGCCAACAACAACAACGCCAACAATTCTAATGGCGTTTCCCCCGATTTCAAGCATACAGGTCGCATCGGCGCTGCCGGGACCTAAATTGAAAGGAGAGATGTTTCCCGTGGTACACAAGCCCAAAACAGCACACCGATGCCGATGGCAAGGACGCTTCTTGCATGGCGGGGCGGCGCACCCCGTTTCATTTGTCACGGCTGGGAATGCGGTACGCAGCGCACGATTATTCCAAATTCCAGGACGGTGTGTATGACCAGTAAAGAACGACACGACGCACGATATTTAAGACGCAAACAAAAAAGGCTGGACAAGCGGAAAGCACGATTTGATAAGATAGGAGGCCTTGAAGGAGCGTTTACATTTCATGATATGTTCAAAGACGGGAAAGACTGCTGCAAGGGCGTGCGCTGGAAACATAGCGTGCAGAACTTTGAATTACACTTATTCAGCGCTACCGCAACAGCAAGGGTCAAGGTGCTATCCGGAAGGTGGCAGCCGCAGCCATACACCAAGTTTACAATTTGCGAAAGGGGCAAGACGAGGGATATCGAAGCGCCAAAAATACGAGACCGCCAAGTGCAGAAGGGGATAACGAGAAGAATTCTTCTCCCTCTGTATACCCCCTGTATGATTTACAACAACGGTGCAAGCCTAAAAGGTAAGGGCTTCAAGTTCAGCCAAGACCGGCTAAAATACGAGCTGCGGCAGCATTACAAAAAATACGGCACCGCAGGGAAGGTACTGCTGCTCGACTTCTCAAAATTTTTCCCTACCGCAAGCCATGATATCGTCCGGCAGAACCACCGCAGGGTCATGTTTGATGAGGAAATAATAAGACTCTGCGAAACCACACTCCGCAGCGAAGGGATGCCACTTGGCGTTGAGCCGAGCCAAGCGGAAATGATTTACTACCCTTGGGCGCTTGACTGCTGGCTTAAATGCCAATGCGGATACAAAGGGATGGGGCACTACATGGATGACTATTACATTCTGCTGCCGACAGGAGATGTGCCGAACGGCATTTTTGAAAAGGCGGATTCGATTGGGCTTACAGTAAATAAGTCAAAAACAACTGCGAAGCCGCTGTTGAAGCCGTTCCGTTTTTGCAAGATACGGTACTCTCTTGGCAACCGAATAAAGACGCTCGGAAGCCGTGAAGCGTACCAAAGAGCCAAGCGGAAAATCGGTCTGTTCTTGAAAACGAGGTCTCTTGACTGGGCGGAGTCTCTAAATGCAACGATATCATACTTTAATAATTACAACGATAGCCTGCGGAAGAAGCGGCTTTTTGACCGCATGGCGAAGGAGGGCATATGCACTATGTTTGTTTCCGGCGCTTCCGAGGAAAAGCAATCTGCGGGGATGTAAACATTCCATACGGCACACGGTTGCCGGTCGTAAACGACATTCTCCGCATGGACGGCGAAATGGTCTGCACGGTTCGGTCACAGAATTCGCATGACTATTTCTCGCCGGACGATGACGGGAATGGGCTTGCTCGTGGAAAACTGACGGAGGACATCAACAAACTGCTTCAGCGCCACGGAAAGAAGCAGCAAGCAAGATGGGATAAGGTCTGGGAAGATATGTCGCTCACGAAGTACAAACGACCGGAGCACCCGAACCATTGGCTTTGGAACCATGAGTTTTATTGCGCTCCCATTGACGAACTTGAGCATATCAAAAAAAATGATATCGGAGGTGTAATATGTACAAAATCACGAAGGACGGAAAGGAATACTATTCCGACACCATCCAGTTTTCGAAGCGCGCAAAAAACGGGTGCCTTGTGCCGTGCCTGCCGGAGGAAGCTGAATTTATTGTCGGGAAGGTTCCGGGAGACACCGTCTTTGAGGGAGCCAGTGTGGAGGTGATGGACGGCGGGGACGAACTCTCCAAAGCGAAAACGGAAGTGAACGAAATGTTGCAGCTTATAGCTGATGCAGTAGAAGAAAAATACCAAGAAGATATGGAGGTAATCAACAATGTATAAGATGATGAAAAAGCTGATTGAGAAGAAATTCTACAAGACTGCTGACGAAGCGCAGAACAAGCTGGATGTGTTCTTTGCGTGTAACCGTCTGACCGATGACGAGTACAGCGAGTTGACCTTGCTGGTGGAGACTACTTACGCAGTAGAGGCAACTGCTTAATCTTTTTACCTATTGATAAAAGAACAGTTTTATTGAACATTTTTGGATAAAAAAGGAGTATTTATGGATAAGAAAGTTAAATTTGAAGACCTTTTGGCTGTCGCTAAAAGCATGATTGAAAACGACATTAGTGAAGAGAAAACAAGAAAATTCCTTGATGGTATCAAGATTTATGGTTATATCTCTATTGCTAAAAAGTTTGAGTATGCTGAAATGATTAGTGCCATGGATTTATTTGCTGATACTGCAGACTTCCCATCTTCTTATGTTGCCGCAAAGCTTGAGGTAATTAGAAAGATGTTGGCAATTAAATATTACACAAATGTAGATGTTAAAAACGACGAAATGACATTCGCCAATTATGATATGCTTATGTCTTCTGGTCTTTATGATGTGCTTTCAAAACCATTTGAAAAAGACTACAAAAGACTGTGTGATGTAGTCCGTGACTCTATTGGCATTAGAAATATTACTGATGTTAGTAGTATGTTGGCCTCCTATAATCATAAGCAAGTCACAAAAGATATTAAGGAGATTAATAAACTTCTTGATAACAATGAGGACTTTAAGAATGTTCTTGAGATTTTGAAGTTCAATAATCCAAATATTAAATAAATAATTTAGAAAGGTGGCGGCTACATGATACAAGTTCGTGGTAGTGGTCTTGCTGGCAAGATTAAGATTACCAATTATGTTAAAGCCAGAATGGTTTTACAAGATACGGCTGATTATTTAGCCGCCACCTTTGCTACAAATGTAGCGAAAGAATTACAAAAAAATATTTTCTATACCGTTTATAAGAGAAGAAAGAGTATGTACTATGATAGAACAATGGAGTTCTTGAATAGCGTAAAGGTTTCCAAAAACGGTAAATACTATCAAGTACAATTTGACTATAAGAACATAGAGCCAGAAATTAGAAGAACACATATTCCTGGAGAAAAACCCACTTTTAATGCTCATGCTGATACTTGGGGCGAAAATGAAGGAAGCCCATTCCAGAAACAGCTTGTTGAGGTTTTGAATGACGGTTTTGAATCTGGTCGTGTTAAATACGGGGCAAACAATTTTCTTGAAATGACTGAAGCTTGGATTAGAGCAAATATAGATGATGCAATGGTAAATTCTGGACAATATAAATTGCTTAATCAGTATATTACAGATGAGGATGTTGTACCTTTTAAATCAGAATTTATGCATACTGCTGGCTTTAAAATAAGAAAAAAGTAATAAAGGAGTGATTGCACAAATATGGCTATGGACTATGTGTTGAGTCTTGCGGCAGAAGTTGGTGCCGTAGACGACAAAAGTATAAAAGCAGCACAAAAGATTGTGCAAAACTACTTTGATTCTAAAAAAATTGAACTTGATTTTACTACGAAAGCAACTGGCAAGGGGCTTGGGGCGGCAATGAAGTCCATTCAAAATGGGGTAAATGCTGCTTATGCAACCACCGTTCAAAAGATAAAAGTAGCACAAGAAGAAATCGACAAAGCATTTTCACAGGGTAGAACCGATGATGTTTTAAGACTTTCTACAAACTTAAAGCAACTTCAGCTTGACCTTGAAAATGTAAAGAATACTGCGTCACAAACTGGAATAAAACTTCGTGATGTTGGTGAAATAAATATTTCGGCTGGTAGTCTATCCACAGAATTAAAAGCCGAAGCTGCTGTTATGAAAAATCTTGAAGAGGCGTTGAATAACTTATCGGCAGCAAAACAAAGATATTTTCAACAGCAGATGGCCACGAACGAAGCTCCAGAAAGGGCGAAGAGGGCACATCAAGAACTTACTGATATTTATAGACAAGAGGTAAAAGAGGCAGAAGAGGTTGTTAGAAAGCAAATGCAAGCTGCGAAACAGCACGGCCTTGGTGAGAAAGCTGCTGAAAAATACACAAAGTCTATAAAAAACATGAACAGGGAGCTTGAAAAAAGCAAGAAAAAACAGGATGCCGCAAGATTAAGCCAAAAAACATTTGCTGATGGTCTTAAAGATGGACTTAAAATGTTTACTGGCTACCAACTTGGGTTACGAGCCATTCAAGCAACAGTTCAGTTATTGGCAAGGGCGTTTAGTGACGCAATAGAAACTATAAAAGAACTTAACTACCATATGACAAATGTTCAGATGGTGGCTATGACTTCCAATGAAGAGACTGCTGAACTTGCCAATTCTTATTCAAAATTAGCCAAACAACTTGGCGCAACAACGAAAGAAATTGCAGAAGGAAGTGTGGAGTGGTTTAACATAATGTCGAGACCACTATAAACCTATTAAATTGCGGGAAACCCCTTATAGCAACATTGACCAAACATATGTGGCAACATATATGTGGCACTTTGTAATGATTGTGGTATGGTAAAACTAATGTTGATTGGGCAATCCGCAGCCAAGCATCTATTTATAGATGAAGGTTCAACGACTATCGAAAGCTATAAATCCATAAGAGCAGTAATGCTGGGTTGAAAATAAGGTATAGAAATATACACGAAGTGAGTAGAGTAGGGATAATCGCTATGTCCCGAAAAAGTAGGGCTAATTATTTTAATTAGTATGATATAGTCTAAACATTATACGAAAGTATAAGAAAACTGCAAATTATTATTGGTATAAAAATATGGATGTAGAAAATCAAATTATAACTATAAGAGTTAATAATTTTAATGAAGAACATTTTAAAAAGCTTGGGTACAATTTTAATCTAAATGATTATATTAAAATACCTGCTAAACATCTTCCAAGCGGCTCTGGAACAAAAGTCGATGTTGAGTGTAGTTATTGTAAAAAGATTTTTAAAAAGGCATGGAGAAGATACCTTGAAACAAAGAACGAACCTTGTTGCGAAGAGTGTAAACAGCTTAAAATGATGAAAACATCATTTATTAGATATGGCAATGTTTGTTCTTTAAGAAATCCAGTTGTTGAAAAGAAAATGTTTGAAACCAATTTGGACAAATATGGCTGTGAATTTCCATTACAAAATGAAGAAATAAGAAACAAGTGTAGAATATCTGCCTATAACAGTGACAAATCGAAGGTTGTATTTACAAGCAGAAATCAAAAACACATATGTGAATTGTTAAATGGCAAACTGAACTTTAATGTTGGCAATTATTTTATAGATATGCTGATTGGAGAAAATATTGCTTGTGAATATGATGGCTCTGGGCATTTCCTCAAAGTAAAGCTTGGAAAAGCGTCAATTAAAGAATGTATTGAGTATGACAAAGTTCGTGAAAACTATCTTATAAGCAAGGGTTATAAAATAGTAAGGTTTATACATAATGGGAAAAAGCTTCCATCAGACGAAACAATAACAAAGATATTCAATGACTGTTTGGAAAAATTAAAAAAAGAAGAAATAGTAAGAGTAGATTTTGATAATTTGCAGACTAAAAATATTTAGCGAATATTTTTAGTAATATAATTGAAGACAAGGCAAGACTCTTGAAGAGGTAGAGAGTCTTATGGAAGCAACTATGACCATGAGTAAGGTTGGTGCAATAAGTGCTGCCGATGCAACAGAGTATCTAACCTCAACACTTAATGGTTATAAAATGTCTGCTCAAGAGGCGATGGATGTTGTTGATAAGATGTCCGCTGTTGACCTTGCTGCTGCTACAAGCGTTGAAGAACTTGCTTTGGCATTGCAGAAAACGGCAAACATGGCAAGAACAACTGGCGTTGAGCTTGATGAAATAATCGGAATGATAGCAACTGTTTCCGAAGTTACAAGACAGGCACCAGAAATTATTGGTACAAGTTTTAAAACTCTTTTCTCCAGAATGACGCAGGTTGCTGCTGGGAAAGAAATATCGGACGAAGGCGAAATCCTGAACGATGTTGAAACTACGCTTAATCGTGCTGGAATTGCGTTAAGAAGCTCTCAAAATGATTGGCGTGATATGTATGATGTTCTTAATGATGTTGCTGGTAAGTGGAAAGAACTTGATGATACTCAAAGAGCGCAGATAGCTACTGCACTTGGTGGTACAAGACAGAAAGAAATCGTACTTGCTTTGATGGAAAACTGGGATAGAGTAGCGAAGTATGTTAAGATTTCTGAACAGTCCACTGGTTCTGCCACAGAAAAAATGCAGTATTATCTTGAAAGCATACAGGCGGCGACGAATAAGTTAAGGGCATCTTGGGAACAGTTTGTTTACTCAAATGGAGTTGTAAAGTTTATAACTGGAGTAATTCAGCTTGCCACAAGCTTATTAGATATTCTTAATAAAATTGGAGACTGGTTTGATAGGCTTTCTTGGGGTTCCGAAGACTTCAAAAAAGAAGTTGACGATACGCAGTCTAAAATCCAAGACAATATCGATAGAATAAATGAAATTAATGCGATGTCTTGGCAAGATAAAACCTTAAAGATTATAGAAGAGAAAAAGGCGCTGGAAGAAGAAAATAAGGCCCTTGAAAAGAATTTAGAGCTTCAAAAAGAGAAATATTCTAAACAGCTTGAAAAAGAAAGAGCTGCTGGCCCCGGCGCAATTGTTACCACAAAGTCCACTGGCGCTGTTTCTCAATATAGTGGTGAGCAGTATCAGCAATTTTTAAAAAATACTGCTGGTGGCGGCGACTTATTTGAGATACAAAAATTAACAGCCGCAGATGTTGCCAAAGAATATAATGAACTTGCAAATTCAATAGAGAATGTAAGCAACCTTACAGAAGAGCAAACTGAAAAGGTAAATAAATCTTTAGAGGCATATGATTCTTATATTAAAGTTCTTGAAGATTCAAAAGCTGCTGGGCATACCTTAAAAACAGAGGAACAGCAAGCCATTGACACGCACAATAGACTTGTGGATGCGTTCGAGGCGAAGCGCAGGGCGGCTAACGAAGCAGAGCAAGCGCTTGTTAGTAATGCCAAAAAGCTTATAGAGAACGAAAAAGATGCAAATAAAGCACGGGCGGCACTAACAGAGTTTGTTAAGACGGAGATAATTCTTAACAGTTCCAAACTTGACCTTTCGCAGCAAATTAGAGAACTTAATGCTGTTGCTGAAGCTGCTGGTGCCGCAACATCTGCTATTGGCGCACTTGGAACTGTTCAAGCCGTAATTAAAGGTGGCCAACCATTTTTTGAATATAATGGGAAACTTTATCGTTCACAACAAGAGGCGCTTTCTGATTATTGGAATGATTTGTCTGGGCTTACAAGACCAGGAAATTATTTTACAGATAGCACAAGTAGTTCTGGTGGTTCTGGTTCTTCTGACCCAAATGCTGGATTAAAGAAAGCCGCCCAAAATCAAATTAAGCTTCTTAATAAGATGAAAGATAAGCTTAATAATATCATTGACGATATTAATGATAAATGGGATAAGGAAGCCGATGCTCTTGAAAAGGCAAACGATAAACTTGAACAGCAAATAGAATATCAGAAGCTTCTTGAGGCAATGGCGAAAGCAAAGACTCAAAAGAAGATGATATATAAAGATGGTAGATTCCAGTATCTTGAGGATACAGAAGCAATCTCTAAAGCACAGTCTGACCTTGACGAGTTCTATCGTAAGAAAGACTTACAAGACAAGAAAGACCACATAGAGGAGCAGAGAAAGCTTGAGCTTGGCGACCTTGAAGACCAAGTAAAATATCTTGACAAAAAGATAAATTATTGGAATGACTACATTGATAGGATGGATACAGAGTTTGCTGCCTTTATGGACATCTTTGATGACTTTATTGAAAGACAAAAGGCGGGTTATCTTAACGACCTTGAAGCATTAAAGAAGTATGTTGAAGAAAAGGAAGCGCTTGCCAAACGGTCTGCGGCTGCGTCTGCTGCCGCTATGGGTGGCGGCGGCACAATTGGAGGCGGCGGCACAACAACGCAAAATCCATCTACTGGTGCTTCAGAGAAGTTACCAATCGGGGCTGGAGTAACAAATGCCGCTATTGGTGGCGCAAGCAGCGTCTTGAATGCACTAAACAAGAGTAAAACACCAAAGCATGGTGCTGGTGGCGCAAGGGGCGCAGTAAAAAGTATGTATGCTGAAGGCACAACTCATGCTCAAGGCGGTATGGCTATTGTTGGCGAGCGTGGCGCAGAACTTCGCATCCTTAATCGTGGTGATGGGATTATCCCAGCAGACATAACAAAGAATCTTTGGAAGTGGGGAACAATAGACCCAGAAAGAATTAAGACTGGCTCTACTGGAAATATTGAAAACTACAACATAGATGTTGACAATGTTAATCTGCCAGATGTCACAAGCCCAGAAGAATTTATTTCTGGCATTAAAAGCCTTGCTTTACAAAAAGCTTATAACAGATAATTTACGGGGTGGGGAAACCCACCCCGACATTAAAGGCAGGTGTTTTAGTGGACATAAAAAAAGAACTTATTGATTCTATTCAAATTATGATAGATGCTGCGATAGATAATAGGGTTCCCGATATACAATTTGGCATTGTTATTTCTGCTGACGACACAAACAACTGCCAAGTAAAAATAAACGGAAACATACATAATATAAAATATTATGGTTTAAAGCCGACTGCCAATCAGAAATACCCAGTATTTTTCCCAAAGGGTAGTTCTATGAGTTCGGCATTTATAGTGTCTTGAAAGGGGTGGCGATATGGCACTTGTAAGACCAGTATTAGCAACGCCACCTGCGTTCGACGCTACAAAAGAATATACGTTCACATTTAGCGTTGGTAGTGGTGGCGACCAAGTTGTTGGCAATCAGCTAACCATTATTCAACAAAGAACAGGCGATATTGTTTATAGAAAGTCTATAACTTCATTTGCTTTTTCTCATACAATTCCAGAAAATACTCTGGTTAATGGTGAGTATTATAGTGCGTATGTATTTACTACAAACTCCAATGGAGAAAACTCAAGCGCTTCAAATTCTGTACAGTTTTACTGTTTCTCTACGCCATCGTTTGAGTTCTATAATATGCCTGTTGATTTTATCATTCAAAATAGTAGTTATTTATTTAGGGTAAAATATGAACAGGCTGAAGACGAGCCGCTGAACTCGTATATATTTAATCTTTATGATACGCAGCGTGTACTTATTTCAACAAGTGGAACTAAATATATTGGTTCACTGGTAAAACCTCCGAATATTGTAGAACACCAATTTGGTGGCCTTGTAGATAATTCTGCTTATTATATAGAGGCTATTGGAAGAACTATTAACAACACTGAAATTAAAACAGAATTTGTTTCTTTTGTTGTTAAGTATAGCACACCAAATATTTTTACCGTTGTTCAGCTTACAAACAATTGTCAAGGCGGCTATATTACAATCAAGTCAAACTTAACTTCTATTGAGGGTGAATCTAATCCTACGCCACCCGTATTTGTTGATGACAATACTGCTGTTGATTTAACTGGTGATGGTTCTTATGTTATTTGGAAAGAGGGCTTTGCCATTCCAAATGACTTTACCGCATCCTTATGGGGCAGAAGTTTCAATAAGGATTCGACTATTATAACCATGAGAAGCAAACTTCTCGGCGACACACTTACTATCAATTATAGAGAAGATGATGCCAATAAGGTATATGTTGAGCTGATAGCCGCAAAGGGAACTGCTTGTTATTATATTTATAGTGATAAAATTGACAAGCCGTTACCAACAGACAAAGTGCAAATTTGGTTGAGAAGAATAAGTAATCTATATGTGATAGGCGTTTATAATCTTGGAACTGGGGGTGCATAATTTTGTTTGTTTTGTGTGGATACGACTTTTGTTCTGATAAAAACGCTTTAACAGAACCCCCTGTTCAAGCTACAAGATATGATGAGATTACCCTTTCTAACGGTATATTTGACCATTGGAATGTTAGTGAAGATGTTAGTAAACCATACTCTTCTGAAATTCCAACCATCTGGGATTTACTTACCGTTATGAACGCCAACTTTAACGGCAATATTAACGCTGGCAATATCGACTATTCTTTGTCTGAAATTAATGGTTTTAAGATTAAAAGAAGAAAAACTACTGAATTTGACTGGGTTACACTTAAATATATTCCAATTAAAGACCTTGATGACCTGTCATTCGTCTTTAATGACAATCTTGCTGCTTCTGGCTATGATTACGAGTATGCTTTTGTTCCCGTAATTGGCGACATTGAAGGCGACTATATTAGTAATACTATTGGAAGTAAGTTTGAAGGCGTATTTATTTGCGACCAAGATACCATATATAAGTTTTTTGCTGGTGTTAGATACGGCACAAATCAAAAGGTTCAAAAGATTGGTGTGTTTGAGCCTTATGGAAGAAGATATCCGGTAATAGTTAGTAATGGATTGATTAGTTACGAAACTGGGTCTTTTTCTGGTACAGTTCTTCCAAACGATTATATTAAAACAAATAATATGGATAGATTAAAAATCACAGATGAAAAGAGAATTTTATTTGAGTTTCTTGTAAACAAAAAAGCAAAAATACTAAAGGACTGGAACGGAAATTCATGGCTTATCTGTATTACTGGCAATCCGTCTGCGGAATATGAGAGTGAGTATGGTATGGGTAAAATTGATGTTTCTGCTGAATGGGCGGAGGTCGGTAACCCAGAAAACCAAAAAGACCTTTATAGAAATGGAATGGTAAATGAGGTGAGTTAATGGCTAATATTATAACGCAAGCGCAGTATAATACTTCGCAGCAAACCATTAGAAATACTTACCTTAAAATAAACCTTTTAAATTTTGATTATTTGACCGTTGACTCGTTAGAGGGAAGCGTAGTTACTGGTAGTGTCCAAATAAATTCAGATAGTGATATTAGAAGAACTTGTGATATCTCCCTTGTAGTAACGGACAGTTCTTTTGATGTTCAAGCTGGTGGCGAAATCTGGATTGATAAACTTATTCAGATTTATGTTGGTGTACAAAACCTTAACACATCAGAAATTGAATGGACTAATATGGGTATATACCTAATAAACCAGCCAAGCTACCAGTATGACGCAGAAACGCATACGCTTACATTCTCTGGCGTTGATTTAATGTCAAGAATGACTGGTTTAAGAAATGGATATCTTATTGGTGTAACATATAAAATCCCCGCTGGAAACAATATTCGTGAAGTAATTATTTCTATTCTTGCTGAAAACGGGTTTAAGAAATATGTTGTTTCTGAATGTTATAACAATAATGGAGATATACAAGAGGTTCCATACGACATGGAATATGAGATGGGGTCTTGTTGGTATGATATGTTGTCAGACCTTCGAGATATTCTTCCTAATTATCAAATATATTTTGATGTTGATGGCGTGTTCCATTATGAACCAATTCCATATACAGATTCTGAACCAATAATGATTGATGATAATATTTGGGATGAGAATGTTATCTCCGAAACGGTTAATGTTGATTTTGAATCTGTTAAAAATTCGATAGAAGTATATGGTAGAACGCACGATATTGAAAACTTCCCATCAGAAGTCGTGATAGATGGTGGGAATATAAAACTTACAATAGGAACTGTTGTACAGCTTGTAGAACATCTAATTATCGGTTTTAGGCTTGAACAAGATGTTACTGGAAATATTACACTTCAAGTAAATGAGCTTGGGGCAAAACCACTTATTGGATATGACGGCAAACAGATGACCTCTTTAGCAAAAGAGGAATATTGGGTTGCCAGATATACAAAAGATGAAAAATGGGAGTTTTTAGGACATCAACAGGCTTATGGCCGATACAAGGACGAAAATCCCAAAAGCCCATTCTACATCGGCAACCCCGCTGGAGAAATCAAGCTTGTATTGTACGGCGGTGAATATGAATATATATTTTCTGACGACCTTGCTGAACAGCGAGCAAAGTTTGAAATATATCAAAGGTGTCGAATGAACGACACTATTTCAATAACTTGTGTGCCTATTTATTGGGCAGATGTAAACTGGATGGTTACTTATACGCCATTTGACAAGAAAGAACAAAAACAATACACAATTAAGTCTATTAGTGTTAATCTTGACCCAAATGGAACGCAAACAATTGAATTAAGTAGTTACTATCCATATTATCCAATTATTTAAGAAAGGAGTGGTGACCTATTTCTGCGCTTTATCAAGATTTGCAATTTACCTCGTTTCCAAACACAGTACAATCTTTTGTTACAATGCTGAATATGGCGGTTAGCGACTCTGTTGCTGTGTCTGGTTACCAAGCAGCTATGGAGGCGGGCAACACTTCTTTGGCGCAACAGTATTATAGTCAGATTGCCAATGCTGACCAAAAGTTTATAGACGCAACAAAGATGAATACACTTATGGACACCTGTGTGGCCGTTCAGCGTTTTTATCTTACAGATATTAAACCATACATAGACAATAAACAAACATCTTGGCAGAATACTGTTGGTCAATTTGTATTTAAAGGAACATTTTCTACTGGAACACAGTATCAAGTAAACAATTTTGTTATTTATACTGCTGCTGGAGAAAACAATGTTTATATCTGTATAAAGACTCCTCCTGCTGGAACTCTTCCAACAAACACAACTTATTGGCGTATATTAACGATTAAGGGCGTTATGGGCGAGTCTGGTACTGGTCTTACTTTTAGATATAATTGGGAGTCTGGAACTCCTTACTATGCAGAAGATGTTGCTACTTATGATAACATTGTTTGGTGTTGCTTAAAAGACAATACCGATGTTGTACCTGGTAGTGATAGTTCTGTATGGAAAATTATATATACTCCGACACAAAATATTTATCCAGTTCAAGCGCAACCACCTGCAAACATTAATACTGGAGATTTCTGGTTCCAAATTGTTGAGTAAGGGGTGGGTTAATGAGATTACAAGATATTCATTATACTGACCAATCGTTAAAAGAAGCTTTTATTAAAAAGTTTTTGGCTGGCGACCTTGCTGGGGCATTTGACATTCTTGCTAACAACAAACAGCTTGATGATAAAAAGTTTATAGCGGAAGTTTTAAACTATGTAGGAACAGCATTACAAACAATACAAAATTATTATTATGAAAATGTTGAAGATTATCTTCTTGATTTAAATAACAATTTCAATATCCTAATTAATAACTTTATTAAAAAGGATAATTATAAAGACGATATTGTTTATAGTAAAAATAATTTTGTATTATACAATGGCGAAATATATTTGTATATAAATGATGTTTCCGCTTCTGGGAACAAGCCAGACGATACAAATTACTGGGTCTACATTGGACTTCGTGGAGATAAAGGAAGTTATGGAATTGGCGTAACCATGAAATATACATGGAATGAACAAATCACATATAACCCACTTGACGTTGTATACTATAAGGGAATATATTATGTTGCTAAAAAGCAAAATACAAATATTATTCCAACAGACGACAAGGTAAACTGGGAAATCTTTTTGAAGACGAAGCCAGCTTATATAGCAACAACAAAGGAAGAATCAATGATAGTGAAAGGTATGGTTTGGTTTGAAATATTCAACCCATATACATTCACGCAACTTGACGCTTTAAATTATACATGGAAAGCCCTTGACGATAAATCGTTGTCATGGGCCGACATAGACAGAGGAGGGTTTTAATTGGCTATTACTGCTTTTTCGGCAAATGAGCAGGTAACAATGGATAATTTTAATTCCAGAATTACTGAAGCCAACAACGACATTAACGCAGTTAATAACAAAACCCAGCAGAACACAGCCGAAATTTCACAGTTGAGAGAACAAATTGGAGGCCTTGGTGGCTTTTATGCTGGTAATTCAGCCCCTTCAAAAACCAATCTCCTGTGGATTGACACTGGAAATAATAACCTTTTGAAATATTATAATGGTAGCGCATGGATACCTATTAGTGCTGCTTGGGGCTAAAGGGGGTGTCTAAATGGCATTAACTGCTGGTCAGCAATGTCTTGCCGAAGACTTTATCAATTTCAAGGCAAGAGTTAAGGCTGAAATGTTAAGACGGTCATATACTGGTTCGTTGACTGCGTATGGCGGTAGCACATATGACTACAATAATCCGCCAGCAACTGGTGGCCAAATGAAAACAGAACACATCAACAAAATCATTACGCCTATGAACGCAGTAAACACCACTGGCATGGAAGCACAAAAAGTTGGCGACCAAGCCGATTCTATTCAGGGGTTAAATACAATTTTGACCAACTATGAAAACTTCCCCTTGTATGGTTCTGGTACAGATTGTGCTTCAAGCTGCTCTGGCCTATGCTCAAACACTTGCGGGAACACTTGTTCTGGCTGTGGTTACGGTTGTGGTGTAGGCTGCTCTGGTAGCTGTTCTGGTGGATGCTCTGGCGATTGCTCTGGTGGATGTGCAAACACTTGTTCTGGCAGTTGCGGAGACGGATGCACACAGGCGTGTGGCACTTGTAATGGATGTTCTACTAACTGCTGGGGTGGTTGTAGTAGTAACTGTTGGGGTGTAAATAATACTGGAAAGGGCAACGGCTCTTGGGTAAAGTGAGGTATTTATGTTAGAAAGCTTGTCTTATTATGAAATAATTGCCTCGTATCCAAACTGCGAACCAATTTCAACTGAAACCCTTGGAACTGCTTTTAGGGAAAAGGATTATACTGTTGACATGGCTATTTATTGGTTAAGTAGAATACCATTTGCCGCAGATTTTTCTTTTGATGAGATACATCAATACTGTTCTGACATAGCAAATAAGCTATGTAGTATATTTGATATTGAAGAAAAATATGCAAGCATTGTGTTATATGGAATCTTTCCCAAAAACTACGCCCCACCAACGGATAAAGAATTGAATATTCTATTTCAGGAACTTGAAGATATTCAAGGTATAGATATAGACAGCGATTCTCCTATTTGGCCTGTCAAACAAATGGTCATGTATTATCTTATTGGTATGTATTCAAATAATGTTTATTATTACTATAAGGTAAAACCACTATTAGGACAGCTAAAAGATGGAAGAGAGCAGTATGAAAAGTGGATTGCCGAAATGGCGTCCAATTTTTAAGGAGTTACGGAATTATGGATAAAAAGGTTTCTGTTACAATTGAATATAGTGAAGCTATGTATCTTGAAAGGCTTTATTTCGAGTGTATGGCTACACTCAATATTTTAAGATATTTAACATCTCAAGATGGGACAAAGGAAGAATATCTTGATAGATACAATAAGTCATATGAGGAAAAGAATACCGCATTTGAACTTACCAAACAGGATATTCTTGACAAATATAAACCAGAAGGGATGGAAGAGTATAACTACTTTATTGACTTTGATAGGGCAAGAGTAGAATATACTGAAAAGTAATGGAAAAGCGAATAGATAAAAGCTATACAGATTTTATTTCCGAAATGTATTACGACCCATCTATTGCCTTAAAGCCAAATGAAAGTCTTACAAGAAATGTGACATTTCAAGTTACGGACTCATGCGACTTAAATTGCAAGTACTGTTTAACTGGTGATACAGAAGTTTTAATGGCAGACTTGACGACAAAACCAATAAAAGATGTTGTTATTGGCGACAAGGTTCTTGGCGTTGAGGAGTACAGGAACGGAAGCACCAAAGAGTGTTTGTATGAAGCAACTGTTTTGAACAAGTTTGAAAGAGAAGCGGAGACTTTAAATATAACTTGTGAAAATGGCAACAGTATCAATATAACACCTAATCATAGAGTTCTTAATGATAGAAGTGGCACAAACGATGACTGGAAGAAGGCTGGAGAGCTAACCGCTGGTCAGTCTATGTTTTATGCTGACGAAAATTGCGATATTCAAAAGACTGCAATTACTTGTATATTAGCAAATGAAGGAACAGATAAGGTTTATAACATTGAAACAACGACAAGAACATATGTAGCAAACGGATTCGTTGTACATAATTGTTATCAACAGAACAAAGGCAAAAGATTTATGTCAAAGGAGACAGCAAGAAAAGCTGTTGACCTTTTGTTCAAAATGTACTATAATGACGATGGTGAATTTATAAACAAAAAGACAAAGGCTATTGTCCTTGACTTTATAGGTGGAGAGCCCTTGCTTGCCATCGACATTATAGATTATGTCTGCACATATTTCGTTAAGAAATGTCTTGAATTAAATCATCCATGGTTATATACATGGAGAGCGTCTATGACGACAAATGGCACACACTATTTTAGTGATGGCGTTCAAAACTTTTTGAAAAAGTTTGGTGATAATGTCAGCTTTTCGATAACCATAGATGGCCCTAAAGAAATTCACGATTCTTGCCGTGTTCATAAAGATGGTAGGGGAAATTTTGACGAGGCATACGCCGCACTGAAACATTATAATGCTAATTACAAGAGCGAGCTTGGAACTAAAGTCACAATTGCCCCAGAAAACTTGAAGGAAATAAATCGAATTGTAAATTTCTTTATTGGAGAAGGCATAAAAATTATTCATGCCAATTGTGTTTTTGAAGAAAAGTGGAACTTGGAACAGGCGCAAATATTCTATAAAGAATTAAAACTTATGGCAAACACGCTTCTTAAACTAAACGATGAAACTACTGTTTCTTTGTTTACAGAAAAGCATTTCGGCCCACTACCAGAGACGGAGAATAAGCCGTATTGTGGCGGTGCTGGTAAGATGCTGGCGTTTGACCCAGACGGCAAAGCATATCCGTGTGTTAGATATATGGAGTCGTCTCTTGGCAAGGACATAGAACCACTTGTTATTGGAAGTGTAGATGGTTTATTTGTTAGAAAAGAAGAACAAAATATCAAATTAATGCTGGATTCTATCGACAGAAGAACAGAATCAGACGATGAGTGCTATTATTGCCCAATCGCTTCTGGGTGTTCGTATTGTGTCGCCTATAATTATCAAAGCGGCGGGTTACCTATTAGACGCAATAAAAACATATGTTTAATGCACAAGGCAAGGTCTTTGGCAAATGTTTATTATTGGAATAAATGGTATAAGCAAAATAATATAAAATCTACATTTTATATGCATCTTCCGAAAGAAGACGCTGTTGAAATTATTGGCGAAGACGAATATAGTATGTTGGTAGAATTAAGTAAATGATAGGAGGTATAGACTTGGCTACTGAATATCGTATAAATATGAAGAGATATAACGGTACAGATTATGATGTCATGTACCCAAGAACATTGATAGAACAGGTTACTGACGGCCAGAGACAAATTATTGTTGACACTGTTTCTATTGGAACATCTTGGACTGGTACTGGGCCTTACACACAGGTTGTTACAATTGATGGAATTGAAAGTGACAGCAAGATTGATATTCAACCAGAGGCAAATGTAATTAATAAGCTTGTAGAGTCTGGTACTACTGCGCTGTATATTGTGAATGATAGTGGCGTTGCAACCGCTGTTGCTCTTGGCGCTGCGCCAACTGCTGCATTAGAAGTTCAGTGTACCATTACAAAAACTGCGGCTGCGCCCCCCCCCAGTACTCAATTCTATTCTTAACGAAAACAGTTGGAAAGCAATTAAATGGGCTTCAGGCAATAATGTCGGTCAAAATTATTGGGCGGTTGGCGATTGTAAACAAATCACCATGAACGGTAAAGTCTCTGATGGTCTTACATTGACGGACTACACCGCATGGGTTTATATTATTGGCTTTAATCATAATGCCGAAAAAGAGGATAATGGTATTGCGTTCCAAGGATTCAAGGTCACAGACAAAGGAACTGATATTTGCTTAACGGATAGCGATTATAGCAGCAGCCATACAAGCGGAACATGGTTCAGTATGAACAATACGACCACCAACGTAGGTGGTTGGGAAGCCAGTCTGATGCGGAAAAATGTCATGCCGCTGATAAAGGCAGCTTTCCCTGCCGACCTTCAAGCAGCTATCAAGCCAAGCACCATATTTACTGCGCCAAATACTGGTGATATTGAATTGACCGCCACTGAAGATGAAGTTTTCTTGCTTGCGGAATATGAAGTATTTGGTACACGCAAACTGGCTTCTACACAGGAACCTATCTATCTTAAACAATATACCTATTACTCTGATGGGAACAGTAAAGTAAAATATCAGCACAACGCTACAAGCACCGCTGCCATTTGGTGGGAGCGTTCTCCCTATTCCGGCGACTCTGTTGGGTTCCTTTATGTTAGTAACGGCGGTAGCGGCGCCGGTGGTGGCGCATCTGCTTCGTATGGCGTGGCTCCGTGTTTCAAGGTATAACTTTTATCAATAAAATCATAATTTTATCGGAAAAATTTTTCATGAAAATCATGGAAATTTGAAGCCCTATTTTTGGCCATTTTGGGCTATTTTTGTCTATTTTTGAACAATCTGTTTAATATTGTTCTTTTAACCACTTATTTAATCAAAATCATCACTTTTTAATATAACGCTTGTTATATTAAGCAATATCTTACTTGAGTCTGTTTAAATGTCGTTTACTACAACGATTTTATAATACTAAAGAAAAGGAGGGTGCCGATGGTGGAAATTGTAATGGCTGTTCTTGGCTCTTCTGTGATAACAGTTATTATTAATCGTGTTTTCAACATTTTGGACAGAAAGAAAGACAAGCAAGACCAAATAATTTCTGAAATTAATGAAATAAAAAGCGAGTTGAATAGACACATAGAAAGCGACGAGAAACATCGTGCTGATATGTGTAGAGCGAGGATTTTGCATTTTTCAGACGAGTTGCGTAGGGGAATTAGTCATAGTGAAGAATCTTTTAACAATATATTAGAGGATGTTGACAATTACACTTCTTATTGTACCCAGAATGAAACTGTTTACATAAATTCTAAAGCGAACGCTGCAATTCGCAACATCAAAATCGTCCACGACAGATGTGTTCGTGGCGAGTTGGACTTTTTATAAGGAGGCATATATATGAACGAATTTGTTACTTGGGCTGCTCTTGGTACTTATGCTGGCTGCGCTATGATGGTCACACTTATCACCCAGTTTATTAAGCAATTGAAGTTTATGGAGAATGTGAACTCGCAGCTTATCTCTTATGTGGTGGCTGTTCTTCTGCTCCTTGGCTCTCTCTGCTTTAGCCATTCTGGAGAGGTTGTAAATCCTGAAACCGTCATCCTTTGCTTCGTAAATGCAATTACCGTTGCGCTTGGTTCTAACGGTATTTATGATGGTGTTACTACCGGCCTTGAAAAGATTAAGAAAGAAGACGACGGTAAGTATATTCACGAGGAGGAATAATAATGGCGAAAAGAATTTATCTGTCGCCAGAACGTCGTCCTAACCCCCATGCCCCATATTGGGGCTATCCGGGGGTTTACGAGCACGATGTATGCTGTGAAATCGCTGAATATTGTAAAGAAGCGCTTATTCGTTGTGGTTTTGAGGTTAAAATCGCAAGACCAGAAGATAACATGGAAAAGCGTGTAGCAGAAGGCATCTCTTGGGGTGCCAACTACTATATGCCAATTCACACTAATGCGGCCACCGCAAAACCCATTGAGGGTACTGCACAAGGCCCGACTGTTCTTCGTTATGGTAAAGAGGGCGGCGTATCTGATAGGGCTTGTAAAATGGTTTACAATCAGCTAATGGCGATTTATCCAAGAAAAACAAAACGTGGAGTTTATGCACAAAACGCTTTTTATGAGATTAGGATGACTCCAATGGTTTCCGTATATCCAGAAATTGCTTTCCATGATAATGGAGAAGACGCCAAATGGATTATGGAAAACAAGAAGGAAATCGGCATTGCACTTTGTAAAGGTGTCTGCCAATGGTTTGGTGTAAATTATGTTGAGCCGCCAGTTACTAATCCAGATACTGGTGCCATTGAAGAGCCAACCGTTCCAAAATCTGATTATGACAAGGTTTCTGCCGAATGTACTGCTTGGAAGCAGAAATACAACTCTCTTAAAGCCGTATATGACAAGGTTTTAACTAAAATTGAAGAGCTTATTAAAGCAACCAAATAATTAAATTGGAGGTGATGTTTATGAGAAGAGGCACTACGCCAACGCTTACTTTCATACTTCCATTTAGTACAGAAGGCATGGATGTTTTAAACCTTGCCTTTTCACAAAACAATAAAGTAGTTTTTCAAAAGACACTAAAAGATGTTACGCTTGATGGATATTCTGTTTATTTAACCTTAACGCAAGAGGAGACATTAAAACTTTCAAGTAGGCAAGGATTGTTAGATATTCAAATGCGTTGTGGGTACGGGGAAACAAGACTTGCTTCAAACATTATAACTGTTGAGGTAGAAAAACTATTAAAGGATGGTGCTATATGAGTAATTTTAATGATGCTTCTATGGCTATATCTATGGGAGCAGAAAAGAAATTTGACATGAGTTTTGATAGCACAGTCCGAATTTATGGTGAAAACCCAGAAGAACTTAAAAAGCTCCATCAGCAAGTAGATGAGCTTGAGGTAAAAGTAACTAAAAACACGGATAAACTTGCCAATATTGAGGACGGTGCTGATGTTAGCCCCATCATCGAAGTAAAAGTTGATGGAAATGCAGTTCAGCCAGTTGATAGGATTATAAATATACCATTAAAAGAACTTGTTGGTATTCCAGATGAACCAAATGCAATCGAAAATGGTGTAGAGTATAACAACGAAGGCAAAGTTGTCGTTAAAAATCTTAATGTTGAAAGACTTGTTCAAAATGAAGGTGGCGAGTTGGTATTAAACGGCGGAAACGCCGTTTAATACCACGCAATCGTTTAATTATAAATAGGAGGCATGGTTAATGGCCGACAAAACATTAAATGTCCGCATACAGTTGCGGCATGACATTGAATCCAAGTGGATTGCTGTTGGCGATACTTTTATCCCGCTTGCTGGTGAAACCTGTGTTACTACCGATGGCGAGAATAAAGGCTGTTTTAAAATTGGTGATGGCGCTTCTACATGGAACCAATTAAAGTATATCGGAAAAGACAGCGAGCTTCTTGCTAAAGCTGTTATGTTCGATAGTGACATGGTTCTTACCGAGCAGTTTGGTAGATATAAACCAACTGGTGGTAAGGTGACTGTTCCATCTAATGGAAAAAGTCTTTATGCCGTCTTAATGGATGCGTATTCGCAGGATAAAAACCCGACTATTACACAGCCGTCTGTTGGCGTATCCAGCACAACGGCCAAAGCCTATGAAGCTGGTACATCTGTAACCCCAGCTTATGTTGGTAGCTTTAGTGCTGGTAAATATGAATATGATGCTTCTACTGGCGTAACTGTTACGAATTGGAGTGCATCTAACAATGTTACAGACGAGGTTGTTGAAAAGCAAAACGGTTCTTTTGCAGCCTATGTTGTAACTGATGATGCCAATTATAAAATCACTGTTTCCGCAACTTATGGCAATGGTACTATTCCCACCACCGCACTCGGCCAAGAATATGCGGACGGTCAGATTCAGGGTGGCACGAAAGCCGCAACTACCGCAGCCATTACTGGTTATAGAAATAGTTTTTATGGCACTATTACAGACAAAACAAAACCCACTGATAGTGATACTATTAGAGGTTTACAGCAAAAATCCAATAGAAGCCTTGTAAACGGCAATACTTTCAATGTCACTATTCCTGTTGGTGCGCAAAGAGTAATCATTGCCTATCCTGCCACCTTGAGAGATGTAACATCCATTAAAGATGTAAACGGTCTTAACGCAGACATCACTTCTGCTTTCACCATGTCTACTGTTGATGTACAGGGCAATTCTAATTATACCGCAATTAACTACAAGGTTTATGTACAAGATTTTGCTGCGCCAAACGATACAGCCAACTCTTATACTGTAACTATTTAAGGAAGGGGGAAGAATAAATGGCTATTTCTAATTTGCCCAAGCTTAATTTTAGTGTTCCGTTTGCTATGACTGCTGCGCTTCCCCTTGAGTATAATGCTTATTTTAGCACTCTTGCGGAAGCTCAAGCTGCTGCACAAACTGCGGAACAGCCCGGCTCCACCAATACGATTTATTATTTCGGTCAGAAAATTGTTGTTGTAACAGAAAATTCTGCCGACTTGTATATTATTCAGCCAGATAAATCCCTTAAAGAAGCTGGCTCTATCCCCGTTGGTGATGGAAAGTCTATTACAGTTTCCGATGCTGGCGTAATTGGCCTTGTTGGATTTGAAGCCGCCACCGCCAATCAGCAGCCAAGAAAGAAATCTGACGGGACAATTGAGTGGTTTACTCCAGACACCTCCAGCGTTTCTGGTCTTCAGGAAACTGTTGGTCAACATACCACCCAGATTGCTGCGCTTGAGGGCGATGTAACCTCCATTAATGGCCAGATTGAAACCATTAATACGAATTTGGGCAAGAAGGCTGATGCAGACAGCGTTTATACAAAGACCCAGACTGACGACAAGATTAAGGCGTCTATCTCTGCTGTGTATAAACCCGCTGGCTCTGTTGCTTTTGCTGGACTTCCTACGCCTTCCAAGGACGTTCTTGGCAATGTTTATAATGTTACTGATGGTTTTATAACTAACGACAATTTTGTTGAGGGTGCTGGGAAGAAATATCCTGCTGGCACTAATGTTGCGGTAGTTTCCCCTGCCGAGAATACCTACAAGTTTGATGTGTTGTCTGGCGAAATCGATTTGAGTGACTATCAGACTTCCGAGCAGATTGCTGCTACCTATGCCACCAAGGATAGCTTGACCACTGGTCTTGCTGGTAAGGTAGACAAGGTTGAAGGCTCTCGTCTGATGACCAATACCGAAAGCACCAAGCTTGCTGGAATTGCTGATGGGGCACAAGTCAACGTAATTGATAAGGTATCTGCTGAATTTACCATTGGCGAAGGCAAGGAACTTAATGTTGCTGCCATTGAGATGGCAAAGGTAACTGGCCTTGCTGATGCTCTTGGCAATAAGGTAGATAAGGAAACTGGTAAGGGCCTTTCTTCTAACGACCTTACTGATGCGCTGCTTAACAAGCTTAATGCTGTTGCCGATGGCGCACAGGTAAATGTAATTGACTCTGTAAGCGATGAGTTTGAGGTTTCTGCTGAAAAGAAACTTTCCGTAAAAGCTATTGCTTCCGACAAGATTACTGGTCTTCAAGGCGCACTTGACACCAAGATTGAACAGGTAAAAGTTGCTGGTACTGCACTTACAATTACAGATAAGGCGGTTGACATCCCCGCAGCTACTGCCGCTGCACTCGGCCTTGTTAAAGTGGACGACCAAACAATTAAAGCAGTAGATGGTGTCATTTCTATTAAAGAGGTTAGCACTGACTTGCTGAAGCAGGGAACAGAGACACTTATTCTTAATTGTGGAAACGCTTAAAGAGGTGTTAAAAAAATATGGCAACAAAAACTATCAATACGAGAATTTCTCTCAAATATGATACTTATAAAAATTGGTCTACCAACAATCCAGTTCTTCTCGCTGGCGAAGTTGCCGTTTGCGTAGTTGAGGCCAACGACAAACAAGCTACAAATGAACCCGCCATACTGTTGAAGTGTGGTGATGGTACAAAGAAGTTTAATGAACTTGGTTGGATTTCTGGCTTAAGCGCAGATAACTATGCGTGGAGTAAGGCGGCTACAAAGCCTACCTACAATGCCGATGAAATCGTAGATTTGGATTCTTATATTAGCGGTAAAGTACAGGATACCAATACCACTTATAAGATTGAAGTTGATGCCACTAATCCGAGAAAGTTCCAGCTTTACAAGCACGAACTGTCCGAGACTGCTGGCACATGGAACTCTGTTGGTGAGCCTATCACCATTCCTGTTAGCACTCTTGTCACTGGCACTACAAACGGCACAGTAAAATTCAATGGTACTGATGTTGCTGTTGCAGGATTGAAGGACGCTGCTTATGCAACTGTTGATGGGCTTAATAATACCGCCAGAGGCTATGCTAATGAAGTTCTTGGTACCGCCGATGATGCTGCCACCGAAAATACTGTTCATGGCGCTAAAAAGGCTGCTGCTGATGCGTTGGCTGCCGCTAACACCAAAGTTGCTTCTGTGGCTGCTACTGCAGATAAAGGCATCGAAATTGGCGGAACTGCTACTGCTCCAACTGTTGGTATTAAGCTCGACCCCGCCACTGGTAATGCTGCTACTGTTAGTGCTGCTGGTTTGAAAGTTACTGTTCCTGCAGCAGCAGAATACACCATAGCCAAAAAGGCTAATTCTGGTGACTTCGCCGCAGTCTATCAGCTTACAAAGGACGGCACCCCAGTAGGCGTTAACATTAATATTCCCAAGGATATGGTTGTTAAGTCTGGCGAAGTTGTAAAAGACCCTGCTGGGCAGACCGCTGGAACTTATATCGTTCTGACACTTGCCAATGCCACCAGCGACAAGCTGTATATCAATGTTGATAGCCTTATTGAATATGTTACTGGCGGTACTCCTGCAGATGGCATTATCACCACTTCTGTTAGCGATGACTTCGTTCTGACCGCCACTATCAATAATGGTACCATTACCAAAGAGAAGCTTGTTACCGATGTTCAGACTTCTCTCGGCAAGGCGGATTCTGCGCTTCAGAAGGCTGACATTAAGACTGGTACTGCAAACGGCAACATTTCCGTAGATGGAACAGATGTTCCTGTTGCTGGCCTGAAAGACGCCGCCTATGCCACCGTAGATTCCCTCAACTCGACCGCAAAAGGGTACGCTGATGATGTTCTTGGCACTACTACTGATGGTGCAGATAAAAACACCGTTTATGGCGTAAAGGCTTCTGTTACTGCTCTTACTGGTGTTGTAGACAATAAGATTGATACAACTGCTGTTAGTCAAATTGGTAAGACCGGTAACATCAATGATGTTATTCAGACCGAGGGAGATTATGTCGTGTTTGATTGCGGCAATTCTTCTACAAGAGTCGGTGCGCTGTAATTTAAAATAAGAATATGTGATACAATGCGCCCACAATCGTGGGCGCATTGTGTAAGAATAGGAGGCTGCTTATGGCGACAAAAACTTTAGCATCACGAATAAAAATGAAGCGTGACACAAGCGCCAATTGGAATACCAATAATCCTATATTGCTTAATGGTGAAATTATCATTGTTGATACAGAGGCTGGCGAAACAAGATATAAAATTGGTGATGGAGTTAAGACCTATTCGCAGCTTCCATTCCAAGATGAATATATTAGAAATCTTATAGCCAACAAGCTTGATAAAACCGCTACTGCAGCAGATTCTTCCAAACTAAACGGACAGGAAGCATCTTATTACGCAGTTGATGGTGATGTTGTGCATAAAGACGGAACAGAAACCATTACTGGTAATAAGACGTTTTCTGGAACCGTTTCCGCACAAACACCAGAATCAAACGCTAATAACACATTGGTGGCTACAACTGCCTTTGTTAAGACCGCACTATCTTCTGTTGGTGGTGTTAATATAAATTTAAACGAAAATCAACCAAGTGGCCAGTCTTCTGGTGACTTTTGGTATCAAATAACTACCGCTTAATGGAGGTGGAATAGAATGTATATTACTTCTGACTGCAAATTTTTTGATAAAGCTACTGCTGCTGGCGAAAGCAAGTTCCAAATTGTAAACGGCAATAAGGGCTCTATGATTATCGTTGAGGTTGGTGGCGGAACTGGCTGCGAGGTAGCAATTCAAGGAAGGATTTTGCCCGGAGTTGGCGAGTGGCATAATGTTGCGCTTATTAATATGTCAACTTTAGATGTTGCTAAAACTATGACCGAAAATGGAATTTATTCTGGAGATGTAAACGGGCTTTGTGATATTAGGGCAAACATCGTTAAATATGGCTCTGGCGAAGTAACTGTTTATGGGAAAGTGGGCTACGAATACGGTGCTTAAACGCACATAGAAAGGGCGATACAAAATGGCACAGGATATTATTGCAAGAGGGCTTGCCATAAAAGCCCTTGAAGAAGGTGGAGGCGGCAGCGGAGACCATCCTGTAACCTCCGTTAATGGAAAAACTGGTGCTGTTACATTAACGGCAACAGATGTTAAAGCTTTGCCAAATACAACCAAAATTCCTACAAAAACAAGCGAGCTTACAAATGACAGTGGATTTACAACTGAAGCTTATGTAAATTCTAAAACAGCACCATTTGTTATTAATTTGACTGAAGGCGCCGCACATGACGGAACTTATACTGCCGATAAACAGTATGCTGAAATTAAACAAGCCTACGATGATAATGCAAACATAGTTGTTATTGTTAATGGTAATGGCAGATTGGCGTTAATGAACGCTGAATTTAATGACAACAGCGGCGGATTTACTTTTGGTTATACGCAAGTTAGAACAGATGGTCAAACAATTGTAACAAGGTCTATACACTATCTTCACACGCAAGATGGCGACACATGGCAAGATTCTGATTATACATCGGAACCATTGCTTTTGACTGGCGGTACGATGGATGGCGCAATTAACATGGCTTCTAATAATATTACAAATGTTCAAAAGATTCATGTTAATGGTCAAGCCCCACTTTATTTAGGGTCTACAATTGAACAGGCTGGGACGGCTGGTGTTCGTTTAACTGGCACGACTGGCGGAACTGCAGCATTTGTTGCTCCAGATAGTCAAAGTACTTATCGGCCTGTTGCCGTAGGCGAACCTACCGCCAATGAACACGCTACAAACAAAACATATGTAGATGGCCAACTGTCAAATAAGGTAGACAAAATTACTGCCAATGCTGGACAATTAAAGGCGTACTGTGTAAACGGAGAACAGCAAGACCAATGCCTAATAACCACTAATGGTGAAGCAAATTCAATTGCAAGATATGATGCTAATGGAAGACTTACAGTAAAAAGTGCGCCAGTTTCAGACAATCAAGTAGCAACCAAGGCATATGTTGATAGCAAGGGCGCTTCTTCTTCTCCGATTGTACATGATATGTATATAACGGGCAATCTTTCTGTTACTGGTACTGCCTCGTCAACAAAAGACCCAGTAAACAGTGTTGACCTTGTAACTAAAAAGTATCTCGATGAAAGATTTTCCTTTGATGAGACAACATCCACTTTGACCATCACGATTTGAGGTGAGCCTATGCCTTTTAGTTTTAACGGTAAGACTCCAGATGTTATTAAATTTAATGGTAAAGATGTTTTGCATTTGGTCTATAACGGTGTTGAAGTGTGGACAAAAGATGTATCTTCTGAAACATGGTTATTAAAAAATGACTTGTCAAGCGTTCTAACATCAGAAAATCAGATTGACATATCTTTTAAATCGGATGACATCATATTTAATACACTAAAAGTTGTAAAATCTGGTGCTGAATTCATATTGAAATACGATGATTTAAATGTTTACAGCACGGCAACAAATATATGGGCATCTGACAAATATAAAACTATTATATTTGACAATAAACCACTTGGTGAAACAAGGGTTTGGTTGTTAAATTTAGGAAGTCCTGTATAGAACAAAATGGTGAAGCATTTAGCTTCACCATTTTTTACATCTTAATAGTTTGTGATATAGCTATCTATGTTATAATGTACTGTTTTTGTTTCCCCACAAATGGCACACCTATATGTTGTTCCCGCAGTTGACACAGTTTCTGGAACCCATTGATGACAACAATTTATGTTGTTGGTTTTTAATGAATCGTCGATACAATCACAGTGGTCAACCCATGGAGCATTTATCCGTTTACATCTTGGACAAATCCACCCTTCTAACATATATTACACCCCGCTACTACCGAATCCACCCATTCCACGGTCAGTTTCGTCAAGTTCATCTACAACTTCCATATTAGTGTCATAAACTGGCAAAATGATAAGCTGTGCAATTCTATCGCCATTTTTTACGATACGGACTTCGTTGCTATCATTATAAAGTGGTACAATTACCTCATTACGGTACGAACTATCCAGAACTCCAACACAGTTAGCTGGACGCAAACCTTGCTTTGTGGAAAGCCCACTTCTTGCAAAAATACCACCAAAATAACCATTTGGAACTGCAATTGCAAGACCAGTGCCAATTTTAATAGTTTCGCCAACAGGAATACTTATGCTGTCACAATCAAGACAAGCTGCTAAATCCCAGCCAGCATCGTAAGGAAATGCCTTTTTAGGAATTACTGCATTTTCTTTAAGTTTCTTAATTTTTACATTTTCCATTTTATATTTTGTTTTCCTTATCTTAATATCTTCCACATGGGAAAAATTCTGTACATTTACCATTGCGATATTCACACAACGGCACTAAAAATTCCTTAAACTCTGGATTAGTTTTTAGAACTTCTTCTACTATCATTCCCATAACTTTTCTTGTAACTGGGTCTGCTTGGGCGCAAAGCCGTTTATGTGCCATATAAATCAATTCCTGTGCGTTTACAGACATTATATGACTAACCATAGCGTCTTGTCTTGCAGCATTTCTATCGTAATTGTCCTGCCTGTCATTACGCTGTGACTGAACATAATGGTTTGCAAAAGTGCCATGTCGGCAATAATGCACCGAGATATAGTAGGGGATTGTCATACGAATACCAAACCAAAGCTCTCTAATTGGGCTGTGTTCAGCGGCAAGGATTTTTCTTTTCCATTCTTCCGTTGGCATCTGCGCCGTCTTTTTCCCAATTGTGTTTAGGGTGCAGGTTTTACACCACAGCCAATCTTCATCGGTTGGGTGTTTTAGAACCTCTACTTTGATTTCATCAAGCATCTTTCAGCGCTTCCTCCAAAACATTCATGGTCTGCCGAACTGCGTTTTCATAATTTGCCATGTTGAACACTTCCGATGGTTTAATTGTGCAAAATTCGATTTCCGTACAATTTCCATTTTTAATAGACATTTCGCAAGCCTTATTAAAATACTCACGAAGTCTTGCTGCATCAACGGTAACATTCCCATTAGAAAAATCATTTACATAAACAGTAACTTTATTCATTTTAAACTCCATTTTATATCTTTTTTTTGGTATTAATTTTTATATATCTTCTTTGATATACAGTCCACAATGGCAATATCCTTCTTTTTGCTCTTTAAATTCCTTACACATACATTTTGTGTCATTATTCTTTTCTAATTTACATGGGCAATATCCATTGTTTTTATCGAGAGCATCCAAAATCTTATCGACAATCTGTTTGTCCTGATTATATGTAATTTTTAACATATTTCCTCTGCATATTGATTATTACTTGCAAGATTTATTCCAAGAACTTCATCATAATGTTCTTGTTGATTAGGAACATATCGTCCAAATTTTATGATTATATTCTTAAAATCCATCATCTTGTCTATTTGTTTGCAAATTTCTTGCCTGTCGTATCCAGTATAAATCACAAATGTATCTAACATTTCGTTTTGTCTAAAATAATTAATTAATCCATAAATTTCATCAAATTGTTTGAACGGCTCAAGACCGCCCACAACAATTGCTTTACTTATTTTATTTTTTACATAGGCATTAAGCAAAGAAGAATAGGAAAATTCTTTTATAGGAATATTGATTATGTTGTTATTTTGACAAATTTTTTCAGAAAATCCACCATCGTGACAACACTTCCAATCACAAAAGGAAGAAATAAGGAACATTGATGGAAGACGATAGTTTATAAAGTCTTCCATAACAATGCCTCTTAATCTAATAGAATTACATAATTGTGTCATTATTCAATATGTTATACCACTTTCGACAATTAAACTCTTTCTTTCTAATTTTTTGATACCCACTAATAGGAACATAAAACCCGACGACTCTTGCATACTTATCCGCTTCTGGTTTACCGCAAATTGGACAATTTTTGGTGCCAATAAATGCGTGTTTATCTTCGCATACGGAAATTTTTGTGGTAAAGGCAAAATAAATCACACCTTTTGAAGCAACATAATTCAACATATCCCATGCCACATCACGATTGGGGAATCTATTCTCAATGTCTATATGGGCAATACATCCACCGCCACATTTTTTATCAAACAGGTTACCAAGACGGCATTTTTCTTGAATAGTACACTTTTCTGTAAGCGGAATCCATTGGTTACTATAAATAAAATATTTGTCATTTTCATAAATCAAATTATCCGCCTGACAAATTACACCAGCACAATTCTCTGCAGGAATCATCTCTATATTAAATGTAAAATCACACTCAAAATGGTCTTTAACATCATTCATTGTGTCAAGGATAGCTGCGGCAAATTCAATAGCCTCATCCGTATAAAACTTATTATCAAATTCATCTGTACCAACAAGACCAAACATATCCATAACTTCGTACATACCAATACCGCCAATGGTGCAAAATTGTTTATCAAGTTCAACAGCGCCATCTTGATAATTGGGAAGAAGTCCTTTTTCAATATTTCGTTTTAAGATATGACGCATACTGTAAAGCGCCTTGCAGTCAAGAAGTGTTCTGTCTCGAAGAATTTCAAGATATTTTTTCTTATTCAATTTAGATTCATAAGCAATTCTAACAAGATTAATTGTGCTTACACGACAAGAACCAACAGAAAGCGCCGTGCCGCCGATTGAATTTATAAATGCGTCAAGCTTATTAGTATTTGACAGTAGACGACAACAATTACTTAAAATTCCGACATTATCACTAACAAAGAAGTTACTATCAGACCATTTCATATTATGGTCGGATGCCCAATGAGCAAATTCTTCATCTCCAAATTTATTGTCTTTATAAAACAACGAAAATGTAAGAACTGGAAAAGTGAACATATTGGTGCTTCTTGTTTCGCTTACAACTTCCATAAAAATCTTTTGTGCATTAATGATTTCCTCTATTTGGTCGATAGCAAATGAACCATCAGGGAACTCCATTCCACCAAAAAGCGCTTCAAGATATGGCCTATCAAAAATAGAAACATTTGTAACCTTTGTGTTCGTATTGGGTCGCTACGCCAATACCGTTCTCTTATGAACTGCTCCATGTCACCATGGAGAGCGGACTATATCACAAACTGATAATTCAGTTTCTTCGCACTTCCACTATCAATCGCTTATAGTGTACTCCTTTACAGGATAGTCTCTGAACCTTCCTCAACATTTGAGGCTTGGCTGCTAATTATCTTTTTCTTATATTTGTGTATTTTATAAAAATGACAATCTTTACAATAAATAATTAAATTATCAACAGACAAGAATCTGCCATCATGTGTAAAAATATCATATAACCGCTTAATATCAGAGGGATTATTTTTATCTAATTCTGGATGCTCTAATAAAATAGTGCTATATATATTGTTAAATGGGATTATGTGGTGTGCGTGTAAAACAGCATGAGATTTTCCACATAATTGACAAGTGTAATTATCCCTCTTTGCTGCCATTGGGACAATATTTACTTGAGTATATTCTCTTAACAATAGTTTTAATGGAGATATCCCGCCCTTCCAGTTTGGGTGATTTTCTCCAACCAGAAGACCAACCTTGGATTCGGAGTTCGTCTTTGTAGAAATTCCTAATTTTTTCATATGCCGTCTTACGGTTCCAGAATCAACACCCAATTCTTTCCCAATATCTTTACAGGTTTTATTTTTAATTAAATGTTGCTCTTGCAACCAGTCTTTATCAAACAAACGAATATCTGGTTCTTTGTTTATTTTAGTAAATTGAGAATCCGATAAAGTCCTTGTTTCAAACCCGTTTCTTTTAATAATTCTTTGTACCGTCCTATGCCCAAGATTTAATATTTTCCCAATTTCCACACTTGATAAATTTTCATTAAAATATAAATCTATTGCTTTTTGTTCTGTTTCCACATCTGTTCTTTTTATATTTAACACCACCTTTCGTTATAAAATAATACACAAACAAAAAAGATTTTTCAGCAGTTCACGAAGTTATTCAATATGTGTTACCACATAAGGGCGCAAACTTTTACGCACATTGGTCAATACGCATAAAGGGCTGATTAAGCCTATAAATAAATTTCTGAAAGTTCTGGCGCAAATAAATATCTGGGTCTTTAAGAAAATATCCATTATTCACATCATTCTTCCAGAAATAGTATGCCCATACAAGGACGTTTGGTAGACCACAAGCACCGCTTTGTCTATTAGAGAGGAAACTAATAAATTCAATAACATCGTCAAAATATGTTGTAAGATGTTTTGGAGGTTGATTATTATATCCATCAATAAAAAATAGACCTTCTGTGGCAAGTCTCGTCAAGTCCTGCGCCCAACAATACGGGAAATAAGAGGCGGTGGCGCTATCATTAAGATAAAAGCCTTTACTAAACTCCTGTTCAAGCCACTGTTTCGCAGTCCTTAATCCCCACTTTTTCTTTATTTCCATAAAGATTTTGTTAAGACCAAACAACTTATCTTCGCTTTTCCCCTTTTCTGTCATAAAAGAGCGAATGTCCTTATGTCTTGCGTTTGCGTTAGGGTCAATTGTTGCGTCTGCGACAGTATCTTGCCCAACAAATTTATTTAAAAATTCTGAAAAATCAAGTTGACTTGGATGAACGCCATTCAGAAACTCAAAGTCTTCTCCGTATTTTTTTCTTAAATCATCAAGGCATCTTTCAAAATCCTTTGTCAATTTAAGTTCGATATTCATGTTTACACCACCTCATTTATCCATTTAGAAGAATCAATAAAATTCATTAAAACCCCATCAACCTCAAGCCAAGGCACATCCTTTAACCCCTTTGACAGCATAACATCAATATCTTCAACAACGGTATAGTCTATCTGGGCATCTGCGAGTTTCTTCTTTAGAATATTACACTTTGGACATCCAGTAGAGTATAAAATAACATTCAAATATTATTCCTCCAGTTCAATATAATCAACACAGCCACAGCTATTACAGACAAGTTTAATTGTTTTTTCGTCAACTATAAAAAAATCGACATCATCTGAATCGCAAAGAATACACGATGCTTCAAAATCAAACAAATCGCTTACAATCATCTCAAACCCCCATTTCTTGTAAATTTTTGTTATTGTAATCGTATTATATCACCATATTCTGTAAAAGTCAATACCCTAAATATTAATTTTTTGTAAATTATATGTATTAAACTGGAAATAACTGTAAAATTTGGCATTTCCTTGACAAGCCTGTTTATATATGCTATAATACCAGCAGTATATATAATAATATTTTATAT
>ERZ1035037.25-NODE-25-length-62945-cov-31.796931_pt1 | contig 62945 bp, 87 predicted proteins | sample MGYA00520618_ERZ1035037 | MGnify/ENA primary metagenome ERZ1035037 (study PRJEB33766, sample SAMN09781741) | gut metagenome | biome: gut microbiome | host: Homo sapiens | place: Madagascar | study: EMG produced TPA metagenomics assembly of the PRJNA485056 data set...
GCGAGGGGGAGGTGCGACCACTCCAATTTTTTTTTATTTTTTTAGAATCCTCGACTTGTAATCAATTCATTTTCAGCGCATTGTATCATAATGGGTAGTAGAATGGATAAACGGGTATGAAAATGAGTATGGGGTTGCCGGGAGTAAACGGGGCTAAGCGGGAATGGGGTTGATGACGGATGGGGTGTTTGTGAAAAAAGGGGGAGTGAGAGAAAGCGGTGCTGAACAAATTGATTAGTGTGTAATGAAATCAAGATTTATAATGGGGGAAATGAGTAGATGCGGGGTAAGCGAGAAAGGGATGGGGACGGTGGTTTTTTGGTTAAAAAGGGGGTGTTTTTGAGTCGAAAAATCGGGATATTTAGGGTAAAAACGGGTGATTTATGTACACGAAAACGGGTAAAAACGGGGTATCTACACAACGAACTACACACATCTAAATATTTAGTTTGTAATATTTTATATAGTGAATATGTAGGTGTGTATTATTTTTCGGGGAAAAGTTCTCGCCTTAAAAAAAATTTTAAGGAAAAGGCGAGAAACTATCCTAACTATATACATAGTTAGTATAGTATATTATAGTATTATAAATATAAATAAGGAAATGAAATTTAGAAAATTTGGATGTTTGGATATTTGATAATTGGTTTTTGATTATTAATTTTGTCAGAGCCGTGTTGGTTTGTTTATTAGCTGACGGGGTTATTTTGAATGGTTATGCTTGATTTAATCCGGAATATTTATGGATGCTGATTGGTTAAATTGGTTGATTTGTGGTTTGGGCGTGGTTTTTTCTTCTTTTGTGGGGGGAGAGGGGGAGTTGGTGATGAAGTTGGTTGAGTAGTTTGTTTATAGGAAAAAGGGTTTTAGAGTAATAAAAAGAAATAAATAGTTTATAATATGGATTATATAGTAAAAGTTAATTATTATGATTGGGATGGAATGCCTAAATATAATAGTTGTTATGTAATTGACGATGCACATACCTTTTATGAAGCCAAAGACTCAGAAGGTAAAGTAAAAGAGCTTATTGGTGAAATCAATAAAATTGAAGGTGACGCAGTTTCAAGAGTTGATATAAACGTTTATGAGCTTGGTAATAAAGTGACAGATAAATTTATATGAAACTAACATATACTGATGGTTGTATGGCATATAACCTGGATATTGATAATAGAAAGATTGAAGATTTTACTTTACAAGAGCAAAAAGACATACTTAAATCTTTAATTGACAAATATGGGGACAACTCAAATATTCAAAATATGATTATTGATTTCCTTGAATTAAATGGGAATGCTGAATTTATAGGTCATTGTGATGAATGTGGTGATGATATTTACAAATACACATTAACAATATAAACTATTAGAGATATGACGTATATAATTCTTTATGCAGCATTAGAGGGCAACGATTATGTGCCGTTTTATAGTGTGGCACTTTCAAAGGAAGATATTCCTTATATAATCAAGTTCGCTAAAGATAATTATTTAGCCTGTAATTTTTTGATTTTTGAAATGGGCAAAGAAGTAACAAAAGAGTTCGTTGACATTAAATTTGGTAAAGAAACAATAAAAGAGTTCATTGATAACAAGAAATAAAATAATTAATATGATAATTCCAAAAGAAATAACAATTTTCAAGCATCGAATTAAAGTTAGTTTTGTAAGGACTTTGGATGATGCGTTTGGTAAATTTGACCCTGTTAAATTCGAAATAAAAATTGCTCAAAATGCACTTTCAAAAGATGAGGTAGTTGCTTTATCTGAGATACAAATACTCCATACATTCTGGCACGAGGTCTTTCATGTCTTCCAATGGTTTTATGAGGGAGAGTATAGTGAAGGTCAATCTCAGACCTATGCGGGGTTTATGTTAGAGGTTTTTGATGCAATAGAGAAAATAAGCAAAGATGTATGATGTTCTTGACAGGGTTTGTTATATCTTCTCGGTGTTATGAAGCTAAAAGGCGTAAACCGTTATTGATTTAGTGGTTTAGGTCGGGATGGTTTGATTTTTAGCATGGGATGATTGGTTTCAGTTGTTAGGTTCAGCCGGTAAGCTTTGTTGTTTGAGGTGGTAAGTTAAGTGGGTAAGTTAAGTGGGTAAGTTAAGTTGTTTAAGATGGTAAGTTCGGTAGTATATGATTATGTTGCTTCGCATTTTGCGGGGGAGTTGAAAGATGTTATTTGTCCTTATTTCGGGGGCAAGGATAGCTTTGTGAATAAGTCTAAGGTTGCGCGGTTGGCGGATGCTTTCGGGACGGTTATGCGTGATGTGAAGCAGCCGTTGGTTTATTTCGGGGATTCGGGACAGGCGCATGTGTTTAACGGGCGTTTTTTCGAGGATGTGGGGAGTGCCGTTCCGTTTTTCTCGGAGGTTTTTCGCCGGGCGATGGTGATGTTGAAGGTTCGGTCTGTGTATTGTTGTTATGCGCCGAAGGATGTTGCGAGGGTTTGTATTGAGTCGGTGTCGTCGATGAGCGAGTTTGCGTATAGACCCGATAGGCGTTACTTGATATTCGTCAACGGCGTATTTGACACGAAAGACGGCAAGCTGAAAGACTTCTCGCGGCGATATGTAAGCGACATTGTGATTGATATGGATTACAACCAGCGGGCGTCCTCGTTGCTTTGGGATAGGAAGCTCAAAGAGATTATCCCCGATAAAGATTTCAGGGACGCTTTTCAGTTGTTTTGCGGCTCGTTGTTGATAAACCGTAATGATGTGCGCATCGAGTACGTGTGCTATCTTGTCGGGCCGGGGTCTAACGGCAAGAGCGTTTTGGCCGGGGCTATCGAGGGGGTTTTTGGCGAGCGCTATTTTTCGCGGTTTACGCCCAGGCAGTTGTTCAAGGACAGTGATGCGAGGGTGAATATTGCCGCATTGCGCGGTAAGATAGCCAATTTAGTTGGTGACTTGAATGAGAAAGATATAAGCGGTGGCGATTTCAAGCGGTTTGTAAGCGGTGAGATGTTTCAGGGGCGCAGGAACTACGGCGACCCCATACAAGTGCCTGCACCGCCGCTATTGTGCTGTACGAATGCTTTGCCCGAGAGTGCCGATGACAGTTACGGGTACCACAGGCGACAGTTGCCCGTGTACACTACGCGCAGGCAATGGACGGAAGAAGATAAAGACCCGTTTTTGACCAAGAAGTTGACTGAGACCGAGTCTCGTCAAGCCATATTCAACTGGATATACGCAGGGTATAAGAAAGTGATGAATAACGGCGGCAATATCGAGTTGGGTAAAGACGTGCGCGAAGCTATGGATGCTATGCGAGATGATAGCAATCCGCAGCGCCGTTGGTGGCGTGATTGTCGCTATACCACTGCGAGCGACGAAACGGGTGTTTGGATGCCGCTTAAAGAAGTGTATGCGGACTATATGCGATATTGTGAAGATACGGGGGAGGAAGTTCTCGGTGCGCGAGAGATTTCCGCGTTGTTAAGAAACCTCGGGGTAGAGCAGCGGCGGTCGCGCGGCGGAATGCAGTTTTTGTTGGGGATTAGGGATTAGATATTAGGTTTTAGGTATTAGGTATTAGAGATATATGGAAGAAAAGAATGAAAAGACTAAGATGACGGTTGCGGAAGTATACCGTATGATTGAGAATTTAGACTTGGTCGATGCGAAAAAATACGAGGGGGCGCTTATCTTAGCGACCGATGGAGATATGATTGGTTGCGAGGCTGCCGGCAGTAGCGATGTTATAAGTAATATGCTGTATACAACGGCTTTCCAAAACAAGGACTTCGGTCGGGCGTTGTTAAAATCAGCAGCGATGTATAAGCTAATGAACGGAGGTAAAGAGGCGGCGGAAATATTGAATTAGGAAATGAGTTACGGAATGCCCTATATGGGGAGTAAGAATAAGTTGGCCGAGCGTATAGTGTCGTTGTTGCCGCGTGCCGAGCATTTGTATGATGTATTTTGCGGTGGTTGTGCGATAGCGCATTGTGCGGCGTTGAGCGGCAAATGGGGTCATATACATATCAACGACATAAGCGATATGCCGCAGTTGTTTATGGATGCCATTGCCGGGAAATACCGTGATGAGCGGCGTTGGATAAGTCGCGAGGATTTCTTTGCGCTCAAAGACCGCGAACCCTATGTTCGCAGCTGTTGGAGCTTCGGGAATAACGGACAGGATTATCTTTACTCGCGCGAGATAGAGCCGTATAAGCGAGCTGTTTGGGCGTTGTTGACGGCTGAGAGCGTGCGCGAGCGGCATTTGGCGTATAGGGAGGTGGTGCGGCGGCTTGTTCCGCTTATTAAGGATAAGTCGGCTAAGGAGTTAGGCAATAATCAAAGTTTGGAAAGGTTGCAAAGGCTGGAAAGTCTGGAAAGTCTGGAAAGGCTGGAAAGGCTGGAGGGTTTGGGAATGAGTGCGAGTATGGGTGATTATCGGGATTTGGGGATGTCGGAGGGGAGCGTAATTTACGCTGACCCGCCGTATTCGACTTCGACAAAAAAAAGAGATTACGGCGGCGGCTTTGACTACGAGGCATTTTATGACTGGTGTGAGGCGCAGACGCAGCCGTTGTTTATAAGCGAGTACTCGATGCCCGAGGATAGGTTTGTGTGTGTGGCGCAATGGGATGTCGTATGCAGCAAGAGCGCCACGAATAACAGCCTGCGGCGTGTCGAAAAGTTGTGGAGGCCGAAGGGACAGTATGAGCAAGCGGCGCAAGACAAGCAATTGAGATTGGATATATGGGGATAACGGAATTGCAAAAACGTGAACTTTAATAGATATACTTAATGTTAAACTTAAAAAAAGAGAAATATGGGGATTAGCTTAAAGAAGATTTTCAAGGCGAACAAGTGCGCATGCAAGAGTCGCAAGGAAGGCGAGAAACCGCTGTTTGAGTACAGCTTCGGCAACGGCGCAATAGATGTGAAGATATATTACAACGAGGGCGATTTCACGGGGTCGCGCGTGGAGATACGCGGTTATGACGGCATTTTCACGATGACGATAGACTCGCGACTGCCTGCATACGCATACTTGCTTGCCGCCGCAGGGCAGGAGCGCACGGACTACATCGAGGGCTTCGGCACACTGATGTATCAGACGCTAAGTTGCATAACGCAAGATAAGGGCTTTGCAGACGATTTGCAGCGCGCCTTGGGCAAATACTTCAAGCGCACAATGCAACGCGCAGAAAAGGCCGCTGAAAGCGTTACAAGCACCGAGGAACTCGGGTCGCAAGCGTTAATGGAGGAAGCGGTGGAACGCGGCGAGGCTTATGCCAAGGGAAAGCGCTCGGCACGCCGTGCGCAAAAGCGTTCGCGCAAAGAGATGAGAGACATTCTGAAAGAGGATGGCATACTAACCGATAAGACAGACAACGATAGTGGATTGGGAGAGCGCGAAGCCGATAACATGGAAGGGACAGGGCGCGATTAGTCCCCTAAATCGCGGATTTGTAACCCGTCAGACAATTCGCGGAATGATTTCGTTGCTGGACTACGTATATAAACTCGGGGTGTCGGATGCGCGAGATGTGGAAGATGAGGGGTTATGCCGTCAATTTCTGCTAAACCACGTAGAGCCGGGGCAATTCGGGTTTATCACTGACGGCTATGACGTCGAGGAACTCGAATGGCAACTGCGTTTGAGTATGCGGTCGCGTTTACAGCGTCAGTATGGTGCAATGCAGACCTTGTTTATGTCGATGCGGCGCTTTAAGGCCAATTTCCTTAGTTGTTTTTTGCCCGTGGCACAACGGTTTTACAATAAGGGCATTAAAGACTATAACGACGCCCCTGCCGATTGCGACTTCAACGCCTTTTGCAACCGCAGCCGCATATGGTGGACATCCAAGGGCATTAAGAATATCACGCCGCAAGAGTATGTCGATACAATACAACTGATGTGCTTCGACTTGCGCCGCAGAGATATGAAATATCTTTTGAGCGACGTTGAGGATTGGCGTAATGTGGACGGCACGATAAGCTACGAACAGGCGGAATTATTTAATGAGCGGCGTAGGCACTGCCTGAAACCCGCTCAATACGAGAGTTTTATCTGTGCGGTAGGTTTGTCGTTGCAGTCGTACAAAATGGCTAAATGGGAAAAGGAATGTCGGCAGAGGGGTCTGAAAAGATAAACGTCAGGCACATACTGCCGTCCGAGGGGTGCTTGCTTGCGATGTTGCCTATCGGTTTATATTGCAACAGCCGTTTGCGCAACGCCCCGAGCGGCGCACTCTTAGAGTTTTGGGATGACTGGCGGCATAGTAAGTACACGCTTGTACAGAAATGCGAAGTGCCTACTGCGTCGTCAGCCTTCACTTTTCTATGCAAAGCCATATACGGCAATGAGATGAAGTATGAAACGTTGTGCCGCAAGTGGGAGGCCGATTGCATTGTCGAGGGCTTGGGGCGCAACGGCTTCGACAGAGATAAAGTATTGGTAATCCAAGTAAAAGCGATATAGAGAATGCCAGAGAGACGAAAGCTGGAATACGGCGATTTAGTAGAGGTTAAAGACTCCGAATTGTGGATAAACGGATGCAGCCGTCCGCGTGTCCACAAATACGGACGCGGCATAGTGATACGCGGCGAGAGCGACATATTCGAGGATGTTGTGCTTGTGGCGTTTAGAAGCGGCGTTCTGTGCGACATAATGGATGTTGCAAACCTTAACTATGTCGGACACGTTGACGATGTCCGCAGAACAGTTATGGCCGCAATCGAGGATGTGATACGCGGCTACGGCATAAGACACGAAGTTATTAAAAACGTAGGCAACGAACTGACCCTGCGACTCGTTTTCCCTAATAAGACGAAAAAGCAATGACCGAGTTCCTGCCTATCAAGCCCGAGGGCGACGAAAAATGGCGTGATGTGCCGGTGAATGACCGCGACTGCATGAACTACTACGTTGCGTTTAACACCACCTGCGAAATTGCCTTTAAGCGCTTCTTTCCGATGTATCTCGGCATAGACGGCAATCTGACCCAAGCAGGGAAAGAGTCGTGCAAACAATTCTTTGCCTACAAAAAACACAAAGACTACATCGAGGCCTACAAGCGGACACTGACCAAGCTGATAAAGAAAGGGAAAGAAGTACAAAGCGGCATCGAAGTCAGCGGAACGCGCAAAGAGAGGGTGATGAAGAAATTTGCAAACGACGTTGCCACAAGCGTAGAGACCAATACCAATACAGATGCCGAGATACTAAAAGACCAAGCCGATTTGCTGAAAAAGGTCGGCTATCTGAAAGAGGACGAAATCAAAATCGAAGCACCGCGCCGATACCTGCCCGTGCGATGCTCCGAGTGTGCCTACAAGATATTTATAGACGAGCAGGTTAAATTAGGTAATATAAAGAAAGACGATGAAACCGTTAAGGAACAACGATAAGATTGAGTACTACGTCAGATTGCGTGCGCGTTGGCGTGGTATCTTTGTGTGTCGCAGCTATATGTATTGCCACGGGTATATCAAGGCAACCAAGCGCGACATCTTCGGGACGTATTATATTGTCAAAAACGCCAAAGATGAACGCGTTGACGTAGTAAGACCGTGTCGAGTGCTCGGCAGAGTTTGACACACAGACAGATACGATAAACAGAAAAGCCACCTAACCTCACAGTCGGGTGGCTTCGCCATTTCAAAAGACTTATCCCAAAATGATTTAGAACATAAATCAACAATAATTAAACCAAAAGCACAAGAAAAAACATTCGTCAGTGTACAGGTTCGCGGTTCACGTTGTTGTCAACGTTGGCCGTGTATGCGTTTTCGTCCGATTGAGACTTCTCCGATTTCGCTCGTTTATCGTTTGCCGTTTCCGTGTCGGCATCCGAGTTTCCGACGATAATGTCATTAGCGACATCCGCGATTCCGAACTTTCTTTCGGCGTCATACTTAGCTTTCAGCGGCGTATAAGCCTTTTGGTACAGCTCCCTTTCCGTTTCGCCGTAAACGATATTCAGATCATCCGGATAATTAATATCCAATTCGTGACGGGCGTTTTCGCGCGATAGCACTCCTGCATAGACCAATTTGGTTGCATTCTCCACTGCTTCGCTAACGTTATTCGGCGTCCAAATGTTCATACCCACCGATACGCGCAGCGATGCGTATTCGGGGTCTTTCTCCACTTTGGCGACGATAGCTTTCAGAGCGTTAGTAAGTTGTTGCAGCGGCTTATAGAATTGCGGTTGCATAGCCATGCACCACTTCACCTCGTCATTAAAGCACAGGCGCATAGCGCTTGACGAGTCCGCTCCGCTGCGCAGCACATCAGGGTCGAGTATAACCGACATTGACGAATGAAGAATGCTCTCCTTTTTCTCTTTGAGGTCGATAGTAGCCACGTCCGATATATTGCTTGGGGGTAGGCGTTTAGCGTCAGATGCTTTAAGCTCCTCCACATTGCCCGTTACGCCGATAACGCCTCCGAAAGAGCCGACTTCGGGGAGATTTTTGATATTGGTAGCCTTGATAAACAGCGTATCGAAAGCCGCAGCCTTAACGCCCTCGGCCACATAGCTTGCCGAGCGTTCGAGGGCTTCGATGTCCTCCTGCACTATGCCGCTGGGGATGTCGTCAACGCGGAAATAGACACAAGCGTTGACGATGCCGCCCGTTTGTGTTTTACGTTGGCTTATGCGAGTCCATCCGTCCTCCGATAAAGCGAAATCGTGCGACTTGAACCATCCGCGAATTTGTGTAAACCACTTATTGACGGTAGACTTACCCTTATCCGACACATCCGCATTAACCCAAGTTTCGATGTATTCCGCGCCGAAGATGTCCACCGCGCGTTGGCCTTTGAGCGTGTACAAGCGATAAAGCACCGGGAAATGATTTTCGTCATAATCAGGAAAAAGCACATCCCCCTTGTTGAACGAAAACACCTCGTAAGCGATGCTATTTCCGTCCTGATACAGATATATAGCACCATCGCCCGAGGTGAAGCACGACTTTACGACCTCAACAAACGCCATATCAAGGCCTGCGATGTCTCGCCACGAACACAGCGTGTCATATCGGCTATGCGCCGTTTCCGACTTATCCGTTTGCTCGTTGTAGATGCCCCATCCGTTGCCTGCGAAATGCGCCGTTTTGCACATAGCGAAGCGGTATTGCAACCCATATCGGGTAGTTTCGAGGTCGTCATATCCCACGGTTCGCCACTCCTGCACCGGGTTTCCGTCCTTATCGAGTACGGGGTTCCCATCCGCGTCAAGTTTGGGGAAAGCCTCGCGTATAGGCCGCGCCGACTGATATAGAGAATTGATATTGTGTGCCGACACGCTGATTTCGTTTGCAAAATCATCCTGAGTAAGGTCTCGGCGATTGATATGCGGCAACCTTTCGGGGATTGCGTAAAACTCAGGATTTGTCGGCGGTGGCGGTGTTTTGTCACCGACCCAACGTCTATGCCAAAAATCCTTTTTAAGGTGTTCAGATATGTTTGTCATTATCAACGTATTAAGGTTATCTAAGTAAATTCTTGTTCCAACGGTTTTTAGCCGCATAAGCAAATGCCGAATACAGATTATTGTATACAAACGGAGACGCTGTCGGCAGCGGTTCCTTCTTCGGTCGAGCGTCAAGCTCGAAAACCGCACGCAGGCAAATAGCGTCCATTAAGTCCGGTGAATGTCGGAACTTAGCACGATACTCATCCTTAGAGCGGTAGTATATACGTTTATTTCGCGTTGTGGTTGCAAACACGTTAATTTCGTCATACAGAATATCGCGGATAGTTCGTGTTGCCCCACCCTTTGCGTAAGGGATACGCAAATCTGGAGATAATGAGCAAGCAATATCACCTCGTTTAATCATCACCTCCGTTCGACCGAGCAATTGCGAGCGGCAATTAAAATAATCATCCCGAGTTACGGCGTTTCCGAACTCGTCAACCTCCTGTATCGCCCGTTTGTTAGCCGTAACCGCCACGCCGTTAGTCAGCCCCTGCATCCAATATCCGTGTCCCGTAGCGTCATAAGCGAAGCGTGTAACGTCAACGCCGTAAGCGTTAAGTTTAGTTTTAATCCATCCCGCTATTTCGTTAGGTTCGCCCGAGAACAGCTCGACCCCGACAATTTGCAGTCCGCGCCATATCACCATAGGCGACTTATCATTATCCGCCTTACCCGAGGATATATCCATGGTAGCGTACATATTGACGTCATCGCTTACGGGGTTTAGCCACAGATTGTTAATCATTTCGCGCGACACATTGATTTCCCCCGTTTCCACTTCGCCGAAATATCCCTCGCCCACAATTTGGCGTTGCTCCGCACCCGTAGCGTGTAGATTGGCCACCGATTGTCCGCCCGTAGCGTTTACCAGTTCGCGGTTAGAAGCGGCAGTACCCGTCAGCACCGTAAACGACTTCACGTAATCCAAACGCGAGATACCTGCGGCCAAATCGTCGGGTCGGTCGATAAGGCCTGCTGCGTCCGCTACTTCCTCGCGAGAGTCCCCCCAAACGATTTCGGCAGGAGATTTACCCTTATTATACCAATATCGGACTTTGCCAATCATATCCTTACGCAGATACCAATCAGCGCCGATGTAGCCTGCATCGCATAGCATTTGAGTAGTCCAATGGTCGTGAGACGGGTTAAAGGATAATACCATTTGCGGTGTCATTCCCGAGCTGTCGCGGTTACGGCTAAACCAATATGCGAACATCTTAAACTCCTTCATTTCCGTAGCCTCGTCCACCATTATCAGAGACGCCTGCACTTTCTTAGCGTAATCTTGGAACTGTTCCCATTCCGCGGGGTTGTTTACATTAAAATTAGAGTGAATAAGTTGCAGCGAGCTATTCCATTGCGGCCACGAGAAAGTCGGGTAATCCGCCGAATTATACTCGCAGTTAGCGAAATTGCCGCATACCGTAACACCGTCACGGAACATCGAGCCGCCCTTTTTGCTATCCTGCAAGCGGACGGAAATCAGTTTAGCCGCAAAGCCATAGTGCGTAACTCCCTGTAAAGCATTGAGATACATTGCGAAAGTGTTGTGCGTAACGATAAAGTCGTCAGTCACATACAGATGCTCGGCGCCCGAAACCATAATGCAGCGGCATTGTTTTTTGCCGACATACTCACATTCTTTGAGCGTATGCCGCAATGTCCCCTTTCCGCGCCTAAACCCATCAAAAGTGCGAGACCGTTTAGAAGTCAGTCGGCACAAGTCGGTATTATGTTCCGTGTTGATACTTAAAACATAACACAGTTGACCCTCCTTCCTTTCGCCATTGTAAACATAGTGGGGGCGTTTAAGGGTAATATGACATCTGCCGCCGAGAGACCTCACAATCCATTGAACATCAGTGGCTAATTGATGACTGACCGTGTAGTAAAATATGTGTCCGTTCTTATCAACCGTACCGTCAGTGTCAATCAAACCCTGTAATAAAGCACGCCGAGATACTATATCTGAATACTTATAAATTTCGGGAATAAACTTTTCGTTAGAAAGTTTATGAGCCAATCCTAATTCACGAATATGCCTCACCAGCCCTTGTCCGCTGACCCGATAATCGCAATTATCGCCACTTAACTTGGCCGCTTTGTAGCCTGCGGCACGTACTGCGGCGATGATTTCATCTTCGGGGTTTGATAAAAAGGTTTGATATTTGCGGAAATGTCCGTCACCGAGCAATATGCCCAGTATATATGGGTCTATTGGCAGCGCCTTTGCGGCGAAATCAATTTCAGAGCAAAACGGAATGGCAACCTTACGACCTGCCTTAAACTTCGCCAATACATCTTCGAGTCGTTCCACTTTCCAGTCGCTATAATTGTTGTGGGCGGACTTGTATTGCACTTTCCAAAGATGGTTTTTGCAGCATTCCGTTTGTGCGCCGTCATCGAAAGTCAAGCGCCAAACGTCTATTTCGCCTTGTTCGAAGATGTTTAGCACCCTTTGTGTTGAATTATCGGGGGCAAGGATTGCATCTCCGATGTTAAGCGACCCCATTTCGACAAATCCGTTAGGGGTTAAGACCTTGCTTGTATATGGTTGCGCCTTTCCTGACGTTGCTTGACCGCAGATAAAAACGAGGTTAGCTTCGCTTTGGCAGAGTTGTTCTTGCAGTCCCGGTTGTGGGATGAGGTCAATTTGGTTAGGTCGCAACTCGTATCCGTCCACCAGCGTTCGGCTTTTGCTTTTGGAGGTCGCAAGGATGCGTTCCGCTTCGGGATAACGCGGCGGAAAGACCAATCCTTTTTTTGCGAGTGTGAATTTCATACAACCGTGGTTTTGTGCAAAGGTACGAATTTTTATTAAAGTTTTACTCAAAATATTTGTTGTAATCAATTAGGTGTATTATATTTGCGGCGTGAAAATGAATGTATTGAGATGCCCCTTGTGCGAGGAACGCGGACGAAAAGGCGCTATACTCGCGAAACTGGCGGTAGATAACGGCCAAATAGAGTTGTGGTGCAGAAAATGCCGCAAGCCGATAGAGGTTGTCGTCAGTGAGGGGCGAATAAGATTTAAGGACGTTCAGAGGAAGTCCGATTATTAGTTGGTGAATAAATAAGAGCCATAGAGCCGTTAGCGTAAAATGCTTTCGGCTCTATGTTTTTTAGGATAATATGCGGTGTGGAGCAGTTGGTAGCTCGGCGGGTTCATTCCCCGCAGGTCGCAGGTTCGAGTCCTGCCGCCGCCACAGGTTTTAATAACTCCAAATGAAAGAAATGAAAGATAAGATTAAGGCTTCGCTGCAACAAGGGTACAAGAACTTGGGGCTAAGCGATGAGGTGTTTGAACGGGTCGCCCAAGCCGCGCAAACGTTCATTACGGAAGAAGCACAGATTGAGCCGTTTGTAAGCGGAGCGAAGTCCATGCTTCAACTGTATCAGAGTGAGGCAGATAAAGTTCGGACAGCGTTAAGCGACAAGATTAAGAGCTTAGAGGCTGACAAATCCGAATTAGAAGCCAAGCTCAAAGAGAGCAGTGCAGAACCTGCCGACGAGCAGAGCGGCAACGAAGGAGCATCGTCAGACAATGCCGCAGTATTAGCCGAATTAGTAGCCAATGCGGTAGCCAAGGCCGTAGAGCCGTTACAGACCAAGCTCAGTGCCTTTGAGAGTGCCGAGGCGCAGAAAGGGGCGGTAGCGACCGCCGTAGCCAATATAGACGCATGGGATTACGCCAAGGCCTATCCCAAAGAGCGCCAACGCGCCCAAAAGACGGCTATGGAGCTATACGAAGCCTACGGCAAGAAATGGACGGCAGCCGAGTTAGAAGCCAAAATCCGCGAGAAATTCACGGACGAAGTTTCCGACCGCGGCATAGACGTTACCAAGCCCATTAAAGGCGATGGCGCGGGCGAAACGGCCAAGATAGACTTCTCCGACCAAATCGCGATGCTCGAAAAGCAGGGAGTTGTTCTGCACGACCAAGAGAGCGGAAAACAAAACTAACCTTAAATCCGGGAAAAGATGAAAACCCATTACGGAAATTCTTTTAATCACGGCAGTGAGGATTATAGCGTAGGCTCGGTATCCCTATGGGCGCGAGTAGACGAGATAATGCCCTGCGGTGCGTTTGTTCCTGTGGACACGACCAACACCGTAGGCAAGCTGATACCTGCCGGGACAGCCGTATCTATCGACAAGATAGGCGGCACTACCACATTGGGCGGCGAAGCGCCGCAAGGATTGACACTCGAAGATGCCTATGTAGGCGCTGACGGGTGTTCGCTTACAGTAGTAACCCGTGGCCAAATCAACGAAAGTCTTTCGACGCTTACGTATACCGCTAAGCAGAAAGCTGCGCTGCAAGGCCGCATATTGTTTGTAAAGGAGGGCTAAGCGATGAAAAGATTTAGCGGACTTGACACCCTTATGGCGTCCAACTCAATCACGAGCAACACCAGCTTTGAGGCTTACTACAAGCAGGTGCTAAGCGCGATTGAGAGCCAAGGCGAGAACTTCGAAGGCTTTGAATGGGCGCCGCAGCAGATTGATTTCACCTATGAGATGCTTGAAGCCGAGGCACAGATAGAAGTTATGGCCAGCTATGTTGACCTTAACTCCCCTGCGCTTCCTGCCGGAAATTCCACCAAGTTGACCAAACTTACGGGCAGCATACCGCGTCATAAATACACCGTAGTACGTGGTGAGAACGACTATCGCAAGCAATTGATACTGTTGAACGAGATACGTTCCGTAGCCAACTTCAACAACACCAACGAAAGTGTAGCCGTAAGCGAGTATTTAGCCAAGGCGTTATTTGATGTTACGAGCGCCATTCCTGCCGCCCACAAGAACACCCTGAACTATCAAATCGGGCAGATGAAATCTTTGGGCAAGCTGACCCTTACCGACAACAACAACCCTCGCGGCTCGTTGCGTACCACCTTTACAGCCCAAGTTCCGACCGGCAACTACATGGACAAGAAATGGTGGGAAAGCGACACCACCGCCGGGACAGTTACGGCGGTAGGCGACCCCATCGGCGACCTGCGCGACTTTATTCGCGAGCTGCGGATGAAAGCCAACGGTTATCAGAATGTATGTGTCGAGATGAACGAAAAGACGTTCTACAAGCTCACCAAGCACGATGCCGTACTGACCGCTATCGGTTACGCGTTGACGGGTATCGGTTTGCGTTACACCAAAGCCAATGACGACAATGCCAAAGCCGTAGCCAAAGGCTCGACCCTTGAAGCCCAGAAAGAAGCCTTCAAGCGCCTTATCGAGGCAGACGAAGTAATCTACAACAAGACCGTTTGCGGTGTTGAGAAAATCAATACCACCAACCATAACTTCGACCGTACCCTTGTAGACGCCTTTGAGCAAGACGTGATACTCATTCGTCCGACAGGTCTTATCGGTGTGATTAAGAACGTAGTTCCGATGCGCCCCGACAGCAGCGCCATTTCCGCCTTTATGTACGGCGGTCGCGGCTTGATAGAATACCTCTACAACGCCGACACCCGCACACAAGAATGGCGAAGCGAGCTTACGGCACTTGCCGTACCGACCCGTCCTCGCGACCTGTATTACTTCAAGAACTTGACGCAGGAGAAAGCCGCCTCCGTTGGCGGTTGATAGCGTAGCAGCCACGACCTTAATACTTATTAGCACATAGCCATAATACAGCAATGACGGTAGAAGCATATTTGAGGGCGCAAGTACCCGGTTATCCCTTCGAAGCGGCAGTGATAGAGCATGCGGCGGTCTCGCCGTTGTTTGCCCGTCCCGAAGCGCTATGTCCGTTGAACACAAACGAAGTAGTAGAGGACAATGCCGATGACGGAGGATGGGTCAAGAGCCTCAAATATGCTACGTCAACGCTGTTTTACAGTGCGGCGGGGGTTTTCAGCGGCGGTAGTCGCAGCGAGCAAGTGGGGGATGTACACGCGAGTCAAAGCGGATTTACCATAACCCAGAGCGATCGCGAATACTATCGCAAAGTAGCGGACAAATTGCGCGGCGAGATAGGTGCTGAAATCGAAGAAAACGTAAACGAAAGTGCGGGAGCTTTTGATGCCACCGGCAAGCGCAACAGGACGAGCAAAAGCGGTTGTAAATGGAACTGATACACTTTGATGACCATTGCGAGATAATCCGCAATATCACAGACGACGGCGGGAGCATCGATTTAGACTCTTACGATGAGCCTGTTGAAATCGAGACGATATACAGCGGCAAATGCTGTTATCAGTCGGGCGGGCAGACCTATCAGAGCGTCAGTGTACGCAATGATGCGGTTTACTTGCCGGGCAGTGCCGTAATGGTGATGGAGGGCGACACGGTGAAAATACGCGCCAAGAGCGGGCGTTTACGCACCGGCATAGTCAAGACCGTCAGGGACATAGAGATGCCGTTGACCCATGCCTTATACACGAAAATCGAGTTAAAGCAAAGTATCGGAGAATAATGGCGGTATCATATGCACATAACAACGAGATGGTTATCCGCGTGGGGATAGAAGAATTTCTTCGCAGGGTTGTTCGTCCGCGAATTATTGCGATGTGCAACGCCGTTGCGCAGCGCATGGTGCAGTATATCGACAACGGCTTTGTGATGCCCGACGGCACTACCCAATTTCCCGTAGACACCGCCAACTTGCACGATGCCACGGGAGTCGGGGTATTTGAGGACGGCGTAATGAAGACCTACATTCCGACCAAGCGAGCCACCAAGAAGGCACGCACCGGTTTAGGTTCGCCCAAGACCGGCATAGACGGTACAACGCTTTTGCAGACCGCATTGAGTGATGCCGCAGGCATATACTCTCGCGGCATATGGATAGTATTATTCAGCACCGTACCCTACGCCTATTACATCGAGACCATGGGGTCGAAGATAGGGCGCGGTGCGGGATATTTCCGCAATTTGGAGAATGTGCTGTTTAACGAAGTGATGACAGGTTTAGCCCCGATAGCTCCGATAGTATGAAGATTACCGAATTAAACCCCGACAAAGTACTTGCCGAATGGATGGACAACAGGCTGTTTGTTCAGACATCGGCAACCTCACCCAAGCGCGGTGTGCGTGTATATGCGCAAGGCGAGCAGCCTCAAACCGGTTTAGGCGATGAATTTATGACGGTGAGTTACAACGGAGTCATTCAGAGCAAGACCTATCCCATAAGTGTAATGTACGGCAATCTTGCGTTGAGCATCAACAGCAAGGCCGTCAGCGGCGTAATAGCGCGGCGCAAGCGTCTTGCGTTATTGGCCGAGCAATCGGCGGGTCATATCGACCGCAGAGTTATCGGCGGATATTACTATGAGATAGACCTGTTAAATCCGATAGTGCAGCCTACGGTCAACCTTACGAGCGGCTATGCGACAATGGTATTGAACATATCGTGGCATACCACAGACGAGATACACAACCATAAAAGTAAAACCATCTAATACAGAATAAACAATGCCAAAGATTACAAAGGCCGATGTAACCAAGATTTTTAACGGCCAAAGCGACATCGTGGTATTTGATGCGCCGACCAGCGGCTATTCGAGTACCACCACTCTTGCCAACATAGTTTCGTCAGGTGTGAGCCTGGGGCAGATTGTAGGCGACTCCACCTCGTGGGAGGGCGAAGATGCGACCTTCGACAACACCGTAGACGAGCAGGGCAATGTTATTGTGGCCAAATCCACTGCGGGAACATTCGGGTTCTCGTGCGAGATGGCCTCCGTGAGCAAAGAGAACGCCGTACTGTTTCTGCGCGGCGTAGCCGTAACGCCTGCCGGGACACCCGTGAGCATCACCAATATCACCAATCTCATCAAGGCAGGTACGGCAATACCCGTAATTACGCGTCCCATAGCCATATTCAATGACGAGGCCAACAGATACATTCTGTTTCCCAAGGCGCGTATACTCTCCAACCTTTCGATGGAAGATAAGCTCGTGCGCATCAAGCTCACCGTTACCGCCGAATTTATCGACACCGCCGAGTTGGGAACATTTATGCTTGGCGACGGCACACCCGCTTACGCCTCCTAAGCAGACAGCGTAAGACATCGACATACGGGCGTGGGCGGTACGGCAGACAAGCCGCCGTCCACGCCGTTTTTATAAACCACACAAAAAGACATGGAGCAAGAACAGACACCGCAGATAGACGAAGCTGCAATGGTTGGCACGGCCAACGACATTATAAAAGGGCGTTCCACCGAGATAGAGATAGGCGGCAAGAGATGGAAATTGCGGCGCATAAGCAATGCGCAGGCAGCGAAGATAGGCGAGTATGCGCAAGAGGCACGACAGATACAGGCCGAGCAGAAGCGCGAGGGGTTGAGCGAGCGCAAGCAGAAGCGCTTGTACAAACGTTTTCGGCAGATACCTGCGAAGATAGCGGCGCGGTATATACTCGGGCTTCGGCGTTGTTGGATACCGTTTGCGACCGCGTATATGTGGCGGCGTTTGTGGTTTGCGAGCGAGGAATTGAGTATGACCATCAATATAAACAAGACCTTGCAGCGCGAAGAAGAGTCTTTTTTTACCGCCAACTTGGAAGTTATAAGCTATCTACTCGCGCTCTCTATGAAGCAGGTTGGCGACGTCGCAAAGCAATGGCTCGAAAGAAAGGAGAGTGCGGAAAATATGTTGGACGAGGACGCTTTGCCGAAAAAGGAGGAGGACAGCAAGTAGGCAGTGCCTTTTCGGTAAGCGAGACAGACGAGCGCATTAAAGCGCTGTACGGCAATTACGGGTTTTGGTCGTGGTTAAGGTATTGGTATTTAGACAATTCCGACAAGACATTATTGATGCTTATGGACAAAGGATATTATGACTACGATTATGCCGAAGTTGAGGGAAAAGAGCAAGAAGAAATACGTCCGCCGCGAGAACAGGCGGCAATGCAGGACATCTTCACACGCTTTAGCTGGGGCAAAGTCAAGACCTTAAAAGACGAAAGCGGTAATGGCGTAACCTCATCCGCAGAAAGCGTACAAGCGGCAGCAATGCGTAAATTACAGAACGACAAAAAGACAAGCAATGGAAAACAATCTAAAATTCCGCATAAACTTTGACCTTGACGAGGGGGCGAAACGTGCGGAGGCCGATGCCAAGAAAATCCTCGACCGCATGAAGTTGATGATAGACGCCCGACCGTTGGCCATCACCATAGACGCCAAAGGCAGTGCGGCCATGACGGGAGGGATGAAAGCGGCGGCAGGCTCTATCGATGCGATAAATGAGCGCATCAGACAGCTTGAAAAAGAATGGAACGGCCTAAGCGAGGTAGAGCGTATACAGAATAAATCGACGGGCGAGTTGACAGACGGAGCCAAGGCGCTCAAAGAAGAATACGCTCGTTTGCAGGCGATACTGCGCACCCATGCCCAAACCCTGCGGCAAGTACAGCAGGCTGCGGATACCAAGCAAAAGAACGAGGAGAAAGACCTTGAACGAGCCGCCAAAGGCTGGAACGGTGTCAACGGTGCGATGCAAAAGCAAGAAACCTACTTATCGCGCTTGATAAAGCGTATGGCCGTATACTACTCCGTAAGTTCGGTATTCAACTTTATCTCGAAGATACGCGAGGTTACGGCAGAATTTGAGTTGCAGCGCATATCGTTAGGAGCTATAATCCAAGACCAAACGAGGGCGAATGCGTTGTTTGCCGAGATTAAGACATTTGCATTACAATCCCCCGTAAGTGTACTCGATTTGACAAAGTACACTAAGCAACTTGCGGCGTACAAGATAGGCATAGACGACCTTTTCGACACCACCAAACGCCTGACTGACGTATCTGTCGGCCTCGGTGTAAGCATGGACAGAGTAGTGTTGGCCTATGGCCAAATTCGCGCCGCGAGTTACCTGCGAGCCAGTGAGGTGAGGCAATTGACAGAAATGGGAGTGCCTATCATTGAGGAACTTGCGAAGAAATTAAGTGCCGCCAACGGTGAACTTGTCAAGGCGTCCGATGTAATGGATATGATAAGTAAGCGTCAGATTTCGTTTGACATGGTCAAAGAAGTGTTTGAGGACATGACCAATAAAGGCGGAATCTTCTACGACATGCAGATAAAGCAGGGCAATACCCTATACGGTTTATGGGCTAAATTAGGTGATGCCGCTTCGATGATGTATGACGAGATAGGGCGCACGGGCTGGGTCAATGACCTGATGAAAGGCTTGATTAAGACCATTACCAATCTGATGCGCAACTGGGAAAGTGTGGCCGGTTCGATAGGGAACGTTGCGATAGCTTTCGGCGTGTTCAAACTTGCGGCGATGAGTGCGCGAGCTTCGGCAATGTTGTTCACCGTGGCGGGCAAAGAGCAGATAATAAAAGCCACGCAGAGAGTTACGGCATTGCAGCGAGAAGCCGAGGCGATGAAAAAATCGGGGCGTATGGCGCGTTTATACCAAAAGCAGCAGATAGGGGTAGCGGTGGCGCAGATGCGAGCAACGCAGGCGACCAACCTATTTACCAAGAGTTTGTACAAGCTCAAAGCGGCGTTTTTGAGTAATCCCTTGGGATGGGCGGTATTGGCGATAACCGCGATGATAGAGATATTCAGTAAAGCGGCGGATGCGGTAGACAAGCTGCAAGCCAAGTTTGCAGAAATAGAAACAACGTATGCCGACAAGAACACGTTTGACAGGAGCAACTTCAAGAAACTGGCAGACGAAGCTGTAAACTCCGTAAACGGCAGTAAGAAGCAGAAAGACGCCCTTGACGACTTGAACCGCACCTACGGGAACATCGTAGACAGTCAAAACCTCCAAATAGAAAAACTGCGCGAGTTGAACGGCGAGTATGCTTCGCTGACCCAGATGGTAGAGGCGTACAACGAAAAGCAGAAGCACAGCGAGAAAGAAGCGGCTATTAAAGAAGCCTATGGTCAGCGGCTTAAAACGCAGAGCGAAGAATTGCTTAACCAAATCAACGACTTCGAAGAACGCGGCGAGTTGACCGTGCGCGGAGTTGAAGCCATAAGGGAATATATCACCGACCTTATCAATGCAGGAAAATGGGATATAGATTGGTCTAAGATAAAGGACTTTAAGTTTGATAAGGAAGGGAATATATCCAATATTGTTCTATCCGACGGTGATGTAAAAGAGGCAGAGCGTTATAAGGAAGTACTCAACGACATACTGACGTTGATGACACAATACGGCTATCAATCAAAAGAGTACTTTTGGCTTGCCGGGGGTTCGGGGACTAAAGGCGCTTTGACAAGATTTATGGAAATTATCGATGCTGCCGGAGAATACAACACCACAATCAAAGCGCAAAATGAGTCTTTGGCAGATAATGACACGAAATACAAAAATGCCATAGACAGCCTTAATGCGTATGCTGCGGCGATAGACCGCATACAGGAGGCTATTGCAAACGGCGATTGGTCATACCCCGAGATGATTAACGCCAATGCCAAAGCCGGAATGTTAGGCACGGGAGACTCAACCTTTGACGTCAGCAACGTAATTTATGACCCGTCCAAAGTCGAGGGCGAGTACGCCAAGTATGTAGAGCAGATAAACGCGCAGTTGCAGGTGATGTACAATAACCTTGCGGCCATGGCGGCGAGAGAGGGTATAAACCTGCCCAAAGAGTACTTCACGGCGGCGGCCTCGTGGGCGGACGCGCATAAGACCGAATTTTCGCTGATAAACTGGGAAGAAGTAGAGAGAGCCTTTGCCGAGGGTTCGCCTAAGCTGATAGCCGCAGGTAACTCGATGAAAAAGTTGCAAGAGACCATAGCGTCAACCGACCCTGCCGTGCGACAGATACAGCAGCACTTGATAGTGACGGCAGAGAACACGGGTATTGTAGGCAAGGCCTTTGGCAGGCTGAGACAATATCTATGGGACGGCAACAACAACCTTAAAGAGCATGTCAAGGCGTTAGATGAGGCCATAGCGGGATACGAGGCAGACATCAAGCGATGGTCGCGAGCCGTACAAGTTGGCGGATGGCTTGCGCAGCAGATGTATGCGCAGAAGATAGCCGACACGCAAGAGCTTGTCAAGGCGCTTAAAGAGCAGGCCAAATTCGAGCGCACGTATCTACCTGCGGACGACAAGAAGAAAAAAGAAAGCAAGAGCGACACCACCTTGCAGGAATTGCGAGAGATATACGACAAGCGCATAGAGATTTACAAGAAGTACGAGTCACTGGTCAAAAAAGAGGGTAAAACGGCGGCAACGAAGCATATAGAGCAGATGTACGGAGGGACGCTGAAACGTCTAAACGACATGGGTAAGCGCTTCGGTTTGTCGTTTAAGATGTCCGATATTCTTAATGTTAAAGAGCTGGAAAAAGGCAGTGCCGCGATTATCAAGATAATAGACACGCTCAAACAGAAGGGAGCTAAGAAATTGGCGCTTGAACTGCAATTGATGCTGGACAATCTAAAGCTCGACCTGTTGGCCGAACAGATAAAAAAGCAACTTAAAGAGGTGGCCGACCGAATAAGCCGCAGTAAAGAGATGCAGGAGTTTTACGACAAGATATTTGACCTGACGGGCAGCAGAGCGCGAGCCGAAGACCTGACCAAGTCAATCTTCGGCGGCACGGGGTCAGACCTGCAAGCGCTTATGGCCGACGAAATCCGTCAGATAGTCGGCAGTGTCAAGGCCGTCAAACTGCCCAAAGGGATAATCAATGCCGATGACCTTGTGAATTTCAATGAGTTGCGCAAATTTGCCGAAGAAAACAAGGACGAACTCGGCGAGATGTATGACAAGTTGATAAAGATAGCCGACGACGGGCAGAAGCAACTTGCCAACAGCTATCAAGGCTACCTTAACGACCTCAAAGTTGCCGAGACGTATGCCGACAAGCGCGTGAAACTTGCGCGTGAAACCGCGGAAAAGATAGCCAAAATAAACCAAGACGCGGCAATGGGGCGTATCTCGAAATCGGAAGCATCGACACTGACCGAGGGCTATAAACGCCGCGAGCAAAAAGAAACCGCCAACCTTGAATGGGAGGCGTTTAAGAATATGCCCTACTACGTTGCGATGTTTGACGACTTAGACAATGCAAGCACCGATATGTTGAAGCGAATGCGCGGCAGTTTGATAGAATTGAAATCTCTATGGGGGTCAAGCCTGAATCCGACCGAGTTAAAGGAGTTGCAATCAAGATTGAAAGAGCTTGACAAGCAACTTACCAAAAAAAATCCGTTTAAGGCACTTGCCGATGCGATTAAGACGTATCGCGATATGCGCAAGAACGGCGACGCTCTCGGCAGCAAGACCAAAGAAGAAGCGGATTTGAAGGTTGCAAATGCCGAACACGAGCAAAAAATGGCTTACAACCGTTTGAAGCTTGCACAGGAATACGGCGAAGCCATAATAGAGGCCGCAAAGGAACGCGGTTCGAAAGCCGCGATGGACGCCGCAAAGAGACAAGCCGAGGTTGTGATAAAAGCCGCAAAGGAGCAAGCCGAAGCCGCCGATGAGGGCGTGGAGAAAACGCAGAACGCCGCGCTGTCTTGGAAGAAAGTGGGCGACCAACAGAGAATGGCAGGTGAGCAGGCGAGCGAGTTCATTAAGGACATGGGCAAGGTCGCACACGGCATAGCCGACGTTACAGGCGCGTTAGGCGGCAGCGAAGAAGATGTGCAATTTTGGAACGACATAGCCGACGGCTTAGACCAAGTGGGCAGCGCGGTAGACGATGTTGTCAAGGCCGTAGCTTCGGGCAACGTATTCGGCATAGTCAAGAGCGCCGTGTCCGCAATACCCAAGCTGATAGTCGGGTTCAGCAGCATCTTCAATGCAGGGAGAATACGGCGTGCCAATAAGGAAATCAAGCGTCAAAAGACCCTTTTGGAGCAGTTGCAGTACACGTATGACCGACTGAACAGCGCCGCCGACAAACTATTCGGGCGCGACTATATCAGCAACTACAATACCCAAATGGCCAATCTGAAAGCCCAGCAAGCCGCTTATTTGAAGCAGGCGCAAGCCGAGAATAGCAAGGGCAAAAAGAAAGACAAAGACGCCTACGAGGGGTATCTGAAAAGTGCGCAGGAGACCGCCGATAAGATACGCGAGTTGCAGGACGATATGGTGTCGCGAATGATGGGCAGCGACCGAGCCAGTGCCGCCAAAGAATTTGCGCAGAGTTGGTTAGAAGCCAAAGCATCGTTCGCAAACACCTCCGACGCCATCAAGAGCAAATACAAGGATATGATTAAGAGTATGATAATCGAGGGAGCAGCCGCCAAGCTGATAGACTCGATACTCGCGCCGATGTGGAAGCAGGTGCAATCATTGCTCGAAAACAATCCCAATGACACGATGAAGGCCGTAGACTACGTCGCCAAGAACCTTGATGCGTTTACCAACCAAGCCAATACCGCTATGGAAACGCTGTGGAGAGCATTGGAGTCGCGAGGTTACGACCTAAAAGAATTGATAGGCGAAACCGACAGCACAAGCACCGGCATAGCCAAGAGTGTTGCGAGTGCCACAAGCGAAGAAATCAACGCCTTGACCGCAGCGATAAATACCGCGTTCTACTATTTCAGTCCCATACCGCTGATAGCCGAGAATGTGGCGGCGATACGTGCGCAGATAGTGGGGAGTACGAGCGCGACCCAAACGCTAAGCGGCGGCGGCACGGTAGATGCCGATACGCTTGTGCAGCAGCATTTGGCCTGTTTGCCCAACATCGAGGCCAATACCGCGATGACCGTACAGAAGATGCAAGAAGCAATAAACGCGTTAAACAAGGTTATCAGCCCCAAAGGCACGGCAAGCACGCACGGCGTAAACGTGTACCTGCGTAATTAGGAAATGCCGTTGATAATCACTATCTTTGCGATAGAAAAACACACTAAAACGGTTGTAAGAAAATGCGAAGCATAGACAAGATTATCGTTCATTGCAGCGCAAGCGGTCAATCCGTCAAGGCACGGGACATAGTGGCTTACCACCTGCGTCCCGTAAGCCTTGGCGGACGCGGCTGGCGCGTTGCGGGGTATCATTACATTATTGAAGCCGATGGCAAAGTAGTAAACACCGTAGACGAGGCACAAGTGAGCAACGGCTGTTACGGGCAGAACCAACGCGCCATAAACGTATGCTATGTAGGCGGTGTTGACACGAGTAAAAAAGGGTTGCCGCCTGTTGACAATCGCACGCCGCAGCAAAAAGCCGCGTTACTGACGCTATTGAAACAACTGAGGCGGAAATATCCCCAAGCCAAGATATACGGGCACAGGGACTTTGCGAGCAAAGCCTGTCCGAGTTTTGACGCCAAAACCGAATATAAAGACCTATGAAAGATAGATTTGCGAGAATAGGATGTTTATTGCTTACAGCAGTATACGCCTTAGCCATTGCCGGGCTTGCGGCGTTGCTGTCCGGATGCAAGACAAAGATAGAATACGTGCCTGTCGAGAGTGTTCGCACCGAGTATAAAGACCGCATAGTTAAAGAATTGCATACAGACACGGTAAACAATACTCGATTTGTGTACGTCAAGGGTGATACCATAATAGACTATCGCGAGAAAGAGCGCATCAAGGTAGTACATCAGACCGACACCCTTATAAGCATAAAGACCGACACCATAAGCAAAATTGTGCCTGTCGAGCGCAAGCTAAGCCGATGGGAGAAAGCCAAGATGGATGTCGGCGGAATAGCGATGGGCGTATCCTTCGTATTACTATGTGCGGCAGTATGGTGGCTTGTTAAAAAATTCAAGAAATGAGCGAATTGAGAGACATATTGATACGCCAAGCGAGAGAGCGCGGAGTGTGCGTTGACGGTTACGGTCGGCTCAATAAATTAGACCGCAAGGCGCTTTTGGAATATTATAAAGTCATGGTCGATTGGTGTTTGGAGAATCACTATCCCGACCTAACGGTTATTGAGGAACACTTTTCGGATTGTGCCGATAGAGGCATATACGTAAACAAGACTTTCCGTGGCGAAACGCTAAGCGGCGAGATGTACATCTTTCACAACTGCAAAGGGTGGGTGCGAGTCGCTATGGACTACGATAAATGCGTGATACCTATGCTGTACTTCGGCAACGGCAGCAAGATGAGCGTAAAATGCGACCAGCAGCGCAATGCCGGAAATCCGATATGCGTACCGCTGTATATCTACGATGCAAGCGTCAAGGCCGAGGACGGCGAATATGCGACCTACAAGCGAATGAACCGAGATACGAAATAGATGAATGGAGACGATTTTAGGAATATTGAGTGCCGTTTTGGGCTGTTCGACCCTATTAGGCTGGGTGTTGTATCGCGGCGCAAATCGCCGCATTAAAGACGCCGAGGCCGACAAAGCCGATGCCGAGGCCGACAAAGCCGATGCCGAGGCCGATGCCGCGCAATGGGACTTATACGAAAAGCGCATAGAAGCCGCGCACAAGAGCATAGACGTGCTTAATGCGCAGTTAGAAGCGCAGATAAAACTTGCGGCACGCAAAGAAGATATTATCGAAGATAAGACGCAGGCCATACGCAAGTTGCAAGAAAGCATTAACACCTTGCAGAACGAGCGGCTGAAAGACGCGAACAAAATAGGCGAGTTGCGGCAAGAGCGCGACTTTTACAAGTTATGGCATTGCCAGCGCGAGCATGGCAGCGGCAAAGAAGAATGTACTCGGCGCAAGCCCCAGCAACGAATACCGATGAAGTATATACCGTTTAATCTCACAGTTAAAGAACCAGACGACAATGATTAGGGCAAGAATACAGATAGGTAAAGGAGAGATATACGATGCCTACGATAAATACGGGTTTGTGTATCTCGATGCGGATGAGCGCACCGCGCCCGATATACAAGACTATACCTCGACCAAGTATGTTGAGGATGCCGAGGAGCACGTAGACCCACGCACTATCGAGGTTGCCTTTGACTACAAAATCAAGTTCCTTGTAGAAGCGCCAAACGGCAATTATAAGAGCGTCAACAATAAGGTCGATGATTTTAATACGTTGCTGTTTACGCGCGATGACAGCGGCGTCCTAAACGCGCAGAAGATTACGATATACAACGACCTCAACCGAGTAAAGATTGTAGGTTATCCCAAGCCCGTAAGCGAGCCGACAGAAGTGTATCATACAGGCAGTTACGGCGGCAGCGACTGGATAGCCCTCGAATTGACGGTACACGTAAGCAATCCTAAAGAGTGTGTTTGGGCAACAGAACGATACACTGACGGCATGGCCGAGGTGGTTTACAACGCCACCGATGCCGAGCAAGGGGCGTATGGCTTGACGATATTAGCGGAGAACCTGCCCGTTGTGTTGCCCGACGGCTCGACCAAAGGCAGGGCGTTTACGCACGACTATCTGCATTACATTACCGTGCCGCTAAACAGGGGAGATAGTGTAACGGGAAAAACAATGGCTTACGGCAATGCGTGTCATTGGATAGTTACCGATGCGAGCGGCAATGCCTTAGCGTACAAACAGCCGCGCACAGACACTTATGAGCCGTTTGTTTATTTGTCGGAGTATGACGACACGGTGTACTTCACTTTTAATATACGCGGCAACGATAGCGAATATTATGCCGTCGTCAAGAAAGATGTCGATAAGGTACGCTTTGAGACGGTTGACGGCACGACAGGCGTTATGGCGTCCAACGGCAATGTTGCGGCACACGATTATCTGCGCTACATAACCATTCCGTTGCGCAGGGGTGACAGCGTAAGCGGCACAACGCAGGCTTACGGAAACGCGCCGTACTGGGTGCGAAAAGATGAAACGGGTAAAGTTACCGACAGCCAAGGGGCAGATGAAGATACCCCCATGCCGATAACCTATACTTCTACCGTAGCCGAGGGCAAGGTGGAGTATATGACATTCAACCTTCGCGAAAATTCCAACTCATACGTAGAGGTAACACGCGCAAAATAAATAATGGAGCAAGTCAAGATAATAACACTGCCTGCCGATATAGCGCTGACGGGCGAAATCAAGGTTAGTTGCGCGGATATGGGAGAAAAAACCATAACCGCGACAGCGTCAATAAATTATCAGTCAGACGAGCCGATTGTGCCGTATGATTGGGAATTGGAGTATCGCGGCGAAAAATATATTATGCCGTTAAAAGAGCCCGGGCTAAGCAAGGAAAACACCGCGTTTGACGTATCGGGCGAGATGACATTCCATCATTGGGCTATATACCAATTAAAGCGTAAGTACTTCACGACCATACAGCCCACCGATACGGGGACAGCCGTTGCAGACAAATACCTTGCAAGCGTATCGCTGAACCTCAAAGACTTCAAGGACTTACTCGGGCAAGTCTTGCAGCGTAACTACGGCGACCAAATCAAGGTAGAGCTAAGCGCGGAAGCGGCGGCGAGTCATACAGACGCCGTAACCGTAAACATCAGCTACTCGCACATTTGGGATGTCATCATCAAGATATACGAACTTTACGGGGTGCGTTGGACGATAGAAGCCGCAAGCGACAACGACAATCATAAGCCGAGCGGCGAGCGGTATGTCATTAAGATAGGCTATGCCGCCACCGAATTAGACCATATTTTCCAATACGGCTTTGACGGCGGCTTGCTGAAAATCGAGCGGCAAGTGCAGGATGACGGATTGTACAACATTCTTTTAGGCCGTGGCGGCGAAGAAAATCTGCCGTTTAGATACTTTAAGGACATCGACGAAAACAATCCCGACTTCCGTCCCGACCCCGATTGGATACCCGAATTGGCCAATATCCCCTTTGACGCGCTAAGGGATTACAACTTCCGTTGTTACGTACAAGGCTGGAAAACCAATGCCAACAGACAGCTGTCCGACCTCAACGGCAAAGCCATAATAGACAAGAGTACGAACAAGGCCATATCCGTAGAGACTTATGACGCAACACGCGGCGAGAGCGACTGGGCGTACAAGAAAGGCCATACAGACGCCAAATTCGACCCTGTGGAATACGTCAAAGACGAAGAAAGCATAGAGAAATACGGAGAGCTGTGGCACGGGTTAGAAAACGCCACCGGCATATACCCGACCATACAAGGCATAAGTGCAGATCCTTACGGGCGCATAGACGAGGCCGTATACATCGAGCAAGTAACGACAGACGACTATAAAGACGCTGCCAAGGCCGAAGCGCAGCTTGTAAACCTAAGCGACCCCAAAAGCGTAACCCTAAGCGACCTGCCCGCCACAGCGACCAAGAGCGTCATGATACGCAGCAACGGCACATTTAGCGTACCGCAGGGCAAGACCGCCAATTTGGAAATTACGCCCAAGGTGGTACGAGTAAGAGACTCGACCTTGTACGCATTACTAAGAGACTGGGACGACAAGGCGGCAGACCTCAATATAGCCACAAGCGCACAGATAACAGATTATGTAATAAAGTGTTATCCAGCGGGCGGCGGTGCAGAACATAGCGCAGGCGGATTGACCGCAGGCGAGTGGTACTATGAATGTACCGTGTCCGTAACCTCGTTGGTTAAAGACAAGGCCATAACCGTAGATGTCGGTATTACGAGCGGACAGCTCACCATAGCCGACGATGCCGATAACGGTTGGGGCAACACCTTTGACGTATGGGTTAAGAACATTTGGGGCAGCACCAAACAAACGGGCGAATCGGACACTGAATATTCCGAGCGCGTATGGAAACCCATATTAGGCGACAGAACGGGCAGCGAAGCCAAGATGATGTTCACGGACGGGGCGCTGGCTATCAGCGATGACTACGAATTTGTGATAACCAAGTACCCCGTTTACGATACGAGTAAGACCCTAAACGGCGTATCGAGTCATTGGCGCATAACGCTGGCCAAGAGTGATGCAGACTTAGAGAGTACGGGGATGTACATCCCGAACACAAAACAGCAAGGCAAGGCAGGCGACCACTTTGTGTTTATCGGCACGGAGATGACGCACGACTACACCCTATGGGCGGAAAAGCGGCTACGTCAATACAAGGAAGAAAAACTCAAAGATACGGCCAATACTAAGCCCACGTGGGTTATAACGACTGACAAGGTTAAGATGAATGAGTACGGCCAAGCAGACGTATTGTTCGACAAAATCTGCGAGGGATGCACGTTGCGTTTGCGCGACCCCAAGCTGATAATCGACAAGTCGTATGAGACGCTGTACATACAGAGCATCACCAAGACCTTTAACGTTGACGGCAGTCCGTTGCCCGATTTAGAGATTGTGTTGAGCGACAAATACGAGACTTCGGCAAGCAGTGTGGCAATGCTAAGCGACAGCGTGGATGAGATACAGAAACGTCTCGGGTCGTTGGGTAATACCGAACAGATTGTACGCGCCATAGGAGATAAACTCTATCTGCGTAAAGACGGTGTACGCGACATAAGCATTTCGCCGACACAATTTGCCTCCTTGCTTACGAGCGACGACTTTCGCAAGGGCAACGTTGACGGCACGGGCTGGGGTTTTTATAAAAACGCCAACGGCGAATGGGTTTTAGAGGCCGACAATATTGTAACGCGGCGAGAATTAAAGGTTAACACACTTGTTATCAATCAAATAACGGCGCGTGGCGGTACAATCATAGAAAGTGCGGCCAATATGGAAGTATACTCCGTGGTCAAGAGCGGCAGCGATTACATATGCTACTTTGACCAGCGAAGCGGCAGTGTGGCCAATCTTTTTGAGGTTGGCGATGTAGCCTATTGCACGCGCTATGATGCGCAGAATAAGACCATAAAGACCTACAAGCGCAAAGTGACAGCCGTAGGGTTGGACAATCTGACCCTATCTGGGACAATCACCAACGGCACGGGCATTCCGAGTGCGGGCGACACGCTTGTACAATACGGCAACTATACCAATGCCGAGCGTCAGTACGTCAAAGTTCGAGACGTTATCGGCGGCGGCTATGAGCGCTATTTGGAGGGGCTTAACAGCGTCGATGCGGCAGGGGACGAGTATTTCTATGTCGGACGGCAAACGGGCGTTTACGGCGGCAAGCCGCGTTTCTTCATAGGCGATAAAGGCGACCAGTACTTAGAGATGCTGGACGGCAAGATAACGACCAACTGCACCCTTGAAGTAACCAGCAAAGTCGGCAACCAAAGCATAGGCGACTATGTATACGACAATGCTCCGTATGTCGGCGAGAATATGCTGTATAACTCCGCATTTGAGGGCGGCGGCAAAGGATGGACGAGCCACGGCAATATTGCGACCGTAATAACCGATAAGGCATACAAGCACAACGGATACAACAGCGTAAAACTCAGCGCGAGCGGAAACACGTCCGATAAATATTACGGCATGGTACAGTTTAATTGGTACACGCCCGACACGTTGACTGCAAAGCCCGGAGAGCAATTTACTGCAAGCGCGTATGTGCGTTGTGATGACTTAACGTCAATAGATTATAACGTCGATATGATTGTCGGCTCGACTACGGCGGAATATGCAAACGCAGGACTTGTCTATATGCAGATTAAACCCAAACTCATCAATGGCGAATGGGTGTATGTAGAGCAAACCTTTTCGGCAGCCGCAAATGCCACAGCGGTATTTATGCAAGTGTATCTGCAGCGCAACGGCACGGTATACATCTCGCAGCCCAAGATAGAAAAAGGCAAGAAAGCGACAGCGTGGTGCCCCAACAATCATGACAGCGCCGACCGCGTAACCGATATGGACTATATCACCAAGGCGTTGGGACAAAGCACAACGGTAAGCGGTGGTTTGGTACTGTCATCCTTGATACAAGTCGGCGAAAAGACGACAAGCGGTTATACCGTCAGGGCAGGCATAAACGGCCTTTGGGGCGGCGACGGCACTATTATGCTATGGGCAGGCGGTGTTATGGAAGATGCCGCCAAGCCCACGGCATCGGCCAATGCGGCCAAATTTCTTGTGCGAGCCGACGGCACGGCCTACGCCGCCAATAACACCGTCCGTTTCGGAGTAAACACTATGGAAGTAGGCAAGAACGTCATTCTGGACGATGAAGGGCTGAAACTGCAAGACATCGATACGGGCGACACCCTGTTGCGTATCACCAATCAGAGCATCGGGGACGATGTTACGAGTGAGAGCCAAAGCAGTGTAAGCCTCAATCAGACTAAGACCGTATCAGTCTCATATAAGCGAGTGGAAAACTCAGGTGATATGGGGTCAATCGCATTGCCCGATGGAGCATACCTTGATAATAAAACGCTTACGACTATTGCGGTCGGCGACCAGCCGCTCACGGCGGGTTCGGCCATTTCGGCGTCCATAACCCTTGATATACCGATGCCCGACACTATTATGTCCGGTGCTGTCGTTGCGCGAATTACGCGAGACGGTCAGCTATACAAAGAGCGCATGTTGCAATTAACCAAGAACGGCGATTCGTATCGTGCGGCCTGTTCGTTTAGCGAAGTTGTAAGCAGTGCCGGGACATACGCGATAATCCTTGCGACCACAGCCGCGACCATACCCACGAGCAGTTTTACGGAGCAGCTTACGCCGTCAACGCTGAACGTCAAAGGCTACGGGCGCTACGGAGAGTCTCCCGGCAACAACATAGGTAATGACGGAGTGCGTTTCACGTGGGGAACTACAACGTTCCTCTGCAAGGAGGGCAAACTTGTGATGAGAGCAGGCAACTTCGGGCTAAAAGTGGATGCCACGGGCATCTATAAGTTTGACGAAACAACCAAACAATGGGTTACCGCTGACATTTAACGAATAAACCCCACAACGCAGCGCTTTGCGTCATAGGGCTTACCCACATTATACCAACTAAGACTATGTGTGTAATTCCTTAACGCAGGGCGCTGCGCCTTTGTTTGTGCCGCGTCCGCTATTTAACACATTGATAATGACGAACGCAGAAATAATTAATGCGGTGATAGCAGCAACAGCAGACGCAACCGAGATAAGCGAGACTGAAATACAATCCAAATCACGGATGCGCGAAACAGTGGATGCTCGGCATATCGCGATTAAGGTTATACACGATATGGGTATATATGTATCGCGCATAGCCGCACATTTGCATGTCACCGAACGGAATGTACATTACGCGCTTACAGCCTTTGAGGAACGCTTGCGCGGCAATCCGCTTATGAGAAACAATTACGAAATAGTGAGGAATAAGGTGCGAAAGTGGTTGGAAACGAGTAATTGACCACGCGTTAAGAGTGCGCTACCTTTGCAGCGTGAGGTCAATGTTGACCGCACTTAAAAAATCTCGCTATGGAAAACAATTTTATAACTTCGGGCGACCTCGCTATGTGGGATACCGCGCGGACATCACGTGCAGGCAACTTCTACGAGCCGTACTACGGCGGCTATTGCGGACGCCGAGACTCGCACGGTACAGCCGTGACGGGAGTGGGTCTTGCCGCAGGTTTGGGCGGTGGCGCTCTCTTGCTTGCCGCTGCCGGACTTTGGGGGCTAAACCAAGCATCCAAGGCACGCGCTCGCGGTGCTGAAAATCAGTCGGAAGCCAACTCCAAGACACTCTCGCTGTTGGCTGACGTTGTAAGCCGTGAGGCCAACCGCCGCGACAGCATTGATGTTGACGTCCAGCAGACGCTGCGCAATAACTCGAGTGCACTCGGCACGGGCGGAACAGCCGCTGCCAACGCGCTTGCCACGGCAGAGGCATTGGCTTACGCGATGAACGGCAATAGCGGCGTAAACTCCGCAATAGGCGGATGCAACTATCTGCGCGTTGCTCGTGTAAGCGGCAGTCGCTTATGCGGATGCGACACTTGTGAGGGTTAGGCACGACAAGGGAGGCATGGGCGCACTCGGTGAGAATCCGGTCGCCCGTGTCGCCCGATTTTCCCACACACCATAATATATGCTCTTTCGCAAAAAGATTGATTATAAAATGATTAACCCCACATCCAAGATGGCTATGAAGATGTCCTGTTTGCAGGCCGTAAACGGGGATGTCAAACGAGCCAAAGAGTTGTATGACTTTCTTGCCGAGGGCGTTGGGGAGCTACCCGACTTCCCGATAGAAAAGCCGACAATGATACAGCAGGCGCAACAAGCCGTGGGCAGTATCTTCGGCTGGGTCAAAGAGAATCAGAATGACCTAATGAACGCGTGGAACTTCATAAGGCAAGCGCGGTCGGGTCAGCCAATGACGCCGATAGTGCCACCTACAAACGATATTCCACCCCTAACACCACCTACCGATGCAGCAGTATAATGTAACCATTCCCGTGTATGCCGACAGCGCCGAAGATGCGGAAAATTTCGCAAAGGCCTTCTATCTTTTTGTGGACGAAAAACGCACGCAAGGCATAGCTATAACCGCCGAGAGGCTGACGGGGGCATTAAAGAAATACAAAGACAACTTCTTTTTAATTAACTACTTAAAAAGCAAATGAGCGAACAAACAAACGATAAGCAACAGCAGCGCAGACCGCGCAATATCTTCGAGCAAATGGCTTTTGCGCTGGAAACGATAAACGACAACATCACCGACCTGTATAAGTTGACGGTTGAGATACATTCGGCACTTTACAATCTCGGTGGAAACGATAAATCCGAGCCTAACGACCACGGCGCGGACACAAATAACAATCAGTAGTGGCCGAAACTTCAAAGCAATGTATTATGGCTTGTAATTGCAATCAAAACAAAATCCAGCCTGCGTCCATTACGCCTGTATTGGCCGTCGGGTCGGTGGCTTCGCCGTACTTTGTGCAGGTGAACATCACACAACGTCTATGTTTCAGCACTTGCGTAGAGCAGACGCCCGTCTTTAATCCGCGTTTCAGCGTTAAATCCGTTAGCAACGTCGGCACTAATCAGTACGTTATGACACTTCACGTCGAGGGTATAATATCCTATGTAGCGTGCAAGGGCGGATGCGGATGTACTAAGCAACAGCCGCTATCGCAAGACTTCACAATACCCGTATACTCGACAACCGCACCCAATTTGACGCTTACGCAGGGCGCGACCGTCAATGTCGTGGCGTCAACGTGCGGAAATCAGTGTTCGCGGTCGTTTGTGAGCGAAACGCCCTTAACGCTAACAGCGGCAACCTAAAATTGTTTGAGTTGTGGTGTGGGTGGCAATAGTGGCGGCACTATGTTCGCTTATGGCTCAGCACTTAGGGTTGGCCGAGGAGATAGCCAAGACCGCGATGAAAATAGCGCAGTGTCCCAAGTGTACGACAATGTGGGGAACGCTCGCGGTGTTGCTTCTTTGCGGCTATGATGTGTTCGCCGCTATTGCCCTTGCCCTGCTCGCGGCCTATGCCTCCTTTTGGCTGGGATTGCCGCTAATGATTTTACAGAAACTATATAATTGGCTATGGCAAAGACTAAACAGATAAAAACAACACAACCCGAGCATCCTGCCGCAACAAACGGCGGCTATAAGCCATTGCCGAAGTTTAACGGAGGATGTCCGGGTTGCTAACGAAACAAATAAAACAATGAGGTACAATGACTTAATAATCGAGGCACGCCGCAACGGTGTTTGGGATGACGCCGCGATGGAAAAATCCGTGAAATCCGTTGACAGCCTTTTGCAGTACGTCAAAGACGTCAACAAGGAAGTCTATTGGGCATTTATGCGCCAACAGTGCGGTATCCTTTACGGACAGCATTACAACGAAACCTTTGCGACGTATGATGTGGGGCAAATGTGCAGTACCGACAAAGGCGGAAATACGCGGCGTGGTGCTTATTGGTCTGTGGCGCAAATAGAGGATGCAACGCGCGGCCTTGATTTTCCCGAAGGCGTAACCCAATGGGACAAATACGTGGCCTTTAACGCCATGTGGCACGATATGCGCGGCGACCTTGACGACAGCCAAATATTGGTAGCGGCATATAACTTCTACTTTGCGGACGAAGATTGCGATGACACGGCGACAAAGATATGGCGGTATATGGCTTGTATGAACAAGCCGAGCGCCGTTTAGAACGGGAGATTTTCGCCGTTAGGGTCTGATGCAGGTTGCAGGGGCGCAACGCCGATAGGCGGATGCGGAGCAATAGGTGCAGGCGGCGGTGTTTGGACTTGTGCTTGCGGAGCGCCGACTTGCAGTGTTGCACGCCAAACGGACGCCGACATCCACCAACGACCGTTATACTCCTTTGTCTCGAAGTCTATGTCCAGTTCGTAAACGCCGCCCTCTTGAATATTGAGCGTGTCGATGCGGTCATTCATCACTGCGAAAAGTATTGCTTTCGGGTATTTCGTGTTTGTCTCGTCATAGGTAACGATGTACTCGCGCTTGCGCCATAGGTTGTTGGTTTTGGTCATTCCCTTAACTTCGGGGAAGGCCTTAGTTATCTTGCCAGTTAATTTCATCTTCTTTGGTGAGATTGAGTGTGTCTATAATATGTTCGTAATTCTCGCGTGCGGTGCGGATATGGTTAATTTCCCATTCCGTTTGGGCTATGCCGTCGTTGACAAACTGTCCCGACCGTCTGATATAAAGTCCGATCCACTGATGGGTATGCGGAGTGAACTTATACAAGACGTAAGCCAGCATCTTACGGGCGATGCTGCGAATATGTGAGCCGTTAGGTTGTCGCAGCTCTTCCAATGTGTATCCGTAGCATCCGCAAACCGTTTCGACAATGCGGTCTTCAAGCCTTTTTGTCGCGCCCATAGACTTGTGTGTATTTATTTAGGAAGATTTGGCCGTTATCCGAAGCAACGAAGCCGCAAGAGGGGTGTTCGGAGCAAAGGCCGTTTCGATAGACGCATTGCGGCACGAGGTGTCGTGCTAAATCGCGGTCAACAGCGCCGACTTTGCGGTTTATCAATCCCACAACGTAAGTCGTGAGGTCGGAAGCCTTGAAGCACAAGCGTTTATGCGCCATATTTATAAGAGCTTCCGCGTTGATAAGGAACGATAAGTCGGTGGGTGAATATCGGTCGAACTCCTCGGGCATAGTGCGGATGTCCGTTGCGGCCTTTGCGAGAGCTTGGTGTTGGAGTTCCGAGTCGTCGCATTCGGCGGCGGCTTCGAGGTAGCCGCTGATGTTGGTGCATATATCCTCGAAGTCAGCGCCGCCACGGTCAGTGCGTTTGGAGCGCTGGAAGAATTGCACTCCCACATGAGAACGCACGAGTTGCGATGCTACGAATAGGGGGATGTTTTTGCACTCGACCCAGAATAATTGGGTGCGCATAAGGCTGTGTCCGAGGGCGTAGGCGCGTTCAAGCGTTATCTGACTTTCGTGTCCGATTGTTACAGATGCCGCTCGACGCAATAGGTCGATGTCCGTCAACTTAACGGCGGACACCTCGATTTTGTCAGTTATCATTTTTTTGTTCATGGTCGGTATGTTGTGTTATATAGTTGCGGTTGCGGCGGAATGAGACGTCAGCGCCGATGTCGCGCGCGGCTCTACCTTTGCCGAACCGTTGCATAAAACGGTCTGAATTACGGATTGCTCTATCCACGAAGTCCATTTCGAATTTGCTGAAATGGAATCCGAGGGCATTGTGATAGTTCGGTTTTACTATTCTCGATTTTGCTTTTGTTTTGTGTACTTCATTTTCCATTGCTGAAACTCTATTTCTTTCTTTCGGGCGTCCATGCGTTCGCCGAGTTCTACTATTGGTTTATTTCCGTCAGACACTTCTGCAAGAATATCTTGTGCAGCTTTCTCGCCGCGTTTGGCGCGTTCTTTGAGCAATAACAGATATTCTTCCCACCCGACCGCCGAAGTGTCTGTATTGGGCTTATTTTGCGCTTGCGTTTCGGCTTGGTCGGAGATGTCCATTGCAACGCTTGCACGTTCGCATACATAGTCATCGAACCACTCAATAACTATGTTATAATCCAACCGACCGAATATTTTAGAGCGCAAACCGCGTTTGAGTACGGCCTTGACCTCAACGGGCTTGAGAAAACCGTATTCGTCGAGGATGTCATTGGCGAGTTCGCCTATTTGCGCCTCGGTGAGGTTGTTTTCGACATTTATAAGCCGTGCCGTTTGCACAAGTGCGTTTACGAGAATCGCTATTGCTTTGACGCGGCCGAGGTGATTGCGAATTACCCAAAGGTTCGGCGTATCAGCCTTGACCATTGCCGGAACATCCGTAGGCGTCATTGCTGCATAGTATTGTAGCGGCTGCGCGTTCCAATGCTGCATAGCGGTCATCGCCGCTTCGGACAGCGGAATTATTGCGTTTGTCTTTTCGTTCATCTTTGAGGGCGAATAAACCTTGGTAGCCGTTGGCGATTGTGTTTTTAACAATTTCCAGCGCTTGCTTTGGGTCGTTGTTAGATTTTTTGACTAATTGTTCGTATCCGATGCGTTCCGATTTTTCCGATTTGTACGGGCGTTTGGTTTCCTTGCGGTAATCGAGCCAAAGTTGCCATGGCTCGGCAAATTCGGGGGCGACAAAATCGGCGTCAACACTTAAAGTATTAGTTGAGATTTTGGATGTAATGGTGTGCCCTTGACTGCGCCCCTTAGTGCGCCCCTGACTGCGCCCCGTTCCTTTGTATTGCTCTATGTCACATATTGTTAGGTGCGCCCCTAGGTGCGCCCCTAGGTGCGCCCCTAAGTGCGCCCCTCGTGTGATTTTACCGCGTTGCTCGAAAGCATCAAGCGCCGTGCGAACTTGCTTATATGTAACGCCGTTTTCAAGGGCAAAAGTTCTGCATTTTATCAGTACCTCGCCGTTTTCGTCAGCGGCAAACAGCAACGCGAGCCATATCCGCAACCTTTCGGGAGAACGGAATGTCGGGTCGTTAACCGTTTCCCGATTTATCGTTATCGTGTCCATTGTCGCGGTTCTTTAAGCGAAAGCCGTATTCATTACCCCAAAGGTACAATTCTTCGATATAGCCTTGCTCGATAAGGTGTTGAATAGCGGCATCGAACTCGCCCTTGATGTCCACCCAAACATCGAATGTAGGGGCGTAACAATCGTCTTGCTGTTGCTGCGCGGCTTCGTTTTCGTGCCGTGCGATGCTGTGCAGTATGAATTTTTCAAGTTCCGTCATTGTTTGTATTATTCGAGTTTGTTTGAAATCCAGCGCGAGCCGTGGTAAATACCGAGAACGGCGGTTTCGCCGATAAATTGCAGCGCCTTGAACGGCAACATAAGGATTATTGCGATAGCGCTTAGCGCTATGTCGAGAATTGTTTTGAGCTGTTTCATCTTATCTTCCTGTTGAACCGAAACCGTTGTTTCCGCGTTGTGTATCACTAAGTTCATCAACTTCTTCTAAGTCGATTTGCGGCGTCGGCATTATCACGAGTTGCGCAATGCGGTCGCCTTGCTGTATTATCATCTTTTTGTCGGTGGTGTTGAATGCCATTACGCCGATTTCGCCGCGATAGTCGCTATCTATCAGTCCGAGGGCAACGAATAGGCCACGTTTGATTGTGTTGCCGCTGCGTCCCATAACGAGAGCGCCGTAACCCTGCGGTAATTCGATGCTGATGCCCGTGCGCAGTAATGTGCGGTCGCCGGGGTTGATTACTACGAGGTCGATAGCTGTAAGGTCGAGACCGCTTGCGCCGATGGATGCGTATGCCGGGATTACGGCCAACTTGTTTGTTTTCTTGATTTTAACGTCCATTGTATTTAGTTAGTATTTAGATGCTATGCCCATATCTTGCAGTCTTTGGCGGTTGGCTACCGCGCCGAGCCAATTCTCTGCGTCTTTTCGGGACTTGAACCATTTGCGCAGGCGGACACATCCTCCTGCGTTAGCCGTCTGAATTTCGGCACGAATGCCATAGCGAATGCGTCCACTGCGCGTGCGTCCGTGATTGTCCGTATAAATGCAGCAATATGACCCGTGCCTTGCTCGCTTAGCGCCGCTGCCGATGATTTGAGTATCCTCTCTCATATCCCTATCAGTGCTAAGATTCTCGTTTGCAGGCCGAAGCCGAAAGCTCCGCCGAGGATGGTTATCAGCCAGTCCATCCAGTCCCACCGACCGCCCCAACGGATGTCCTTAAATTCCAGCGCCGAAGCGGCGAGGATAACGGCGTAAGCGGCGCAATAAAGGCCGTCCGCAAATAAGCCGATAAGGGCGCCGCCGAGCAGGTGCAGGTGTCGATTGGACGTTGTAAGCCAAGTAATTAGTTTATTCATTCGTGTTAGTTGTTTGGAGTTTCCGAATAAGTTATTGTTTCAGTCGTTTAAGTAGTTAAGCAGGTTTGAACAGGCTTATTTGGAGTTGGTTGCATAGGGTAGACGTGGGGCTTCGCGTTCCATTTGGGCAACAGCAGCATTGACGGAAATGAATAAGGGAAGCATAGATCCTATTGCTCCTTCTTCATTTAGTGTACTGAAATTCTCTTTCCGAAAATAGATGTTCACCCCTGCACCCGTAAGCCGTTTAACGGTTTCCAGCATCTCAGAGGCTGAACGTCCAAGGCATGAAAGTTCGGGAACGATAAGCGTATCAACGTGGTGAGCCTCGCAGTATTGCAGACACTCCGACAGGATAGGGCGCTTCACATCGCTTGTGGGTTCTATAAAAGGCAAGCGAGCAAATATGTAGCCGCGTTCATCGGCTATGGCAGCAAGTTCACACGCGAAACTCGCAGCATCTACGCGGTTCGTTTCAGGTGATCTACAGGCGTATACAACACAGGTCTGTTTCGTTTTCATTGGTTGTTTTATTTTTTCAGTTGTTTAAGCAGTTTTTTGATTTTCGTCCGCCGCTTTTTCGGGCCGCGGACAATCGCGCGGGAACACATCGCCACAAGCAGCTCGATCATCTTAGTCTTGTCTACTTCCATTGCCGTTTATTTTGTCGGTGATTTTTTGATTGAGGCGGAAGATAACATCGCCCTCAAAACTCAGGCATACGACTTTGCAGCTCGTGTTGCTGAATGCACATCCTTGACAGCCAAGGAAATCTTTGTTCACAACCTCGTAGAATTTGCCGTCAAGGACAATGCCGTTTAGTTTGTTCATCTTTCATCTCTTTTAATCTGATTTGCAGACGTTTTCAGTTATTTTCGCGCTTGATTAGGACAAGACCAATTTCATAATTGTTCAGTTTTAATTGCAGACGTTGTTTGTAGCGGATAAGGGCGTCATGGATTTCTTGTTGCGCGATGTCGTCTGTCTCGATTGAAATATTCGCCCAGTTGTCATCGCCATCCTCGTCCGAATACTCGATGTTGACTTCGCTTATCCTTGTGCTTTCGAGTTCAAGCGCAGCGCATTTGGAAAGGGCGAGGTGCAAACGCCCAATCTCTAATATTTGTCTATCTTTTTGTTCTGTATTCATTGGTTGTCGTCTGATTTATTAGTGGGTTGATTGTCTTGTTTTGATTCGATGTTTTGTTTGTAGTCTTGCACGAACTTGTATATCGCGTCAAGAAAGTATTTTTTGAATGTGGCATCTTCGGTATAAAGCAACACTTGGTCCCTTTTGAGGCAATCCATTTTTGCGTGTGAATTAAAGAAGGGTATGTACATGCGGATACATGGTATACTCTCGGCATCAATATCCAACAACCGCATACACATAACAACTGTCTCTAAGTACTTCTTTCGATTAATAACATCTACAAGTGTCATTTTCGTGATGTCCAGCAGTGTAAATGTGTCTTTGGCTTCGTTGTCGTTGTTTGCTTTGTCGCTTTTGCTCGTCTCTTTGTCTTTGACTTTATTGCTGTCTTTGACAGCGATGCGTATGATTGCATAGACTGCGAAGCACACAGCAATTCCGCAAACATATCCTATTGTAAACTCCATTTTATTGTTTTTATTAGTTTGTATGGTTTTTTTGATTCGAGATACTTATACACGCGGATTTCGGGGTATTGTTTGCGGTAATACTCGTCTTTGCGTATCGCATTGAGAGTCTTGCGTATCCCTCCTAAGATTTTGCCAGCCGGCTATGCCGTGTGATATTTCGAGTATGATGTATGCTTTCATCTCATATCTTTTAAGAATTTATCAGTCACTTCTTTGCCGAGTTCGTAGACGTGGATGCAGACTTCGGTAATGCCGGCATCGGCAGCGTCTTGTTTGATTAGCGGTACAAGTATATGTACCTTGCCGACCGTGTCTTTCGCCTCGTAGAACGGTGTTGTTTCATCAACCACCCAATAAGAGTGATCTTTTAGTCCGTAACAATCGTAATAATTAGCAATAACTGTGTATCGTTCCATATTTTTGGTTTTTTTATCTTCATACTATCGCTATTATTTGCGGTTTGTCTGTGTTGACTGTAACTTTCGCTTGCGGTTTGCTTGGCATCCAATCTTCGATTATACGCCATTACCGACCGCGTTGCGCCATAATCCATTTTTGTTTTAATTCGTTAAGACGGCCTTGCAGGCATTTGACGTATTCGGGACGGCCAATATATCCGTTAGAATCGCTATTTCCGCCCGTGTTGTCATAGTCGTATTCATCCTCATCTTCCCATTGAAGTTCCTTTATGACCTTTATGGCTTTTTCTATGGTTCTATAACGATTTTCTGTTGCGCAGTATTTTTGGTGGCGTAGGTAGTCGTCTATGTTAAACCTGAGCATCTTGCAATTCGTTTATTTGGGAGATCAGACGTTGCCGATAACGAATAACAGCGTCGCGGACATCTCGTGCCAAAGTCTCATCGCTGTTTACAAGCAGCGTCCTTTGTTTTTGTTTATCGCCATCTTCCGAGATACTTCCCTCAATAGTTATATCTACGTGCGTGGGATTGTCTATTAGCTCCACTGTATAACACTCGCTGATTAAGACGTGAAGCCGTATTGCCTCCTTGGTCTTTTCGGTTTCTGTCATTTTTTTCATTTTTTTGGTTGTTGTCGATTGATGATTTGGGTTATGGTCAAGCGAATGATGTCCATAACCGAATAGCCCTTAGATGTCAGATTGACCATTTCGGACGAATGGGCGATGTCGTTTGCGATGTTTTCCATTCCTGCAAGGACGTCAATAGACAAGTCCTTTGCGCCGCATACGCGGTAGACGCCCGTCAGATACTCCATATTCGTATAACTTTTTACGCTTGGGCGGTGGCGAATATACCAGATGCCGTCATTAAAGTAGTCCATATTGACTACTCGACCAAAAGGAACGTAGCGCCGCCCCTCTTTGCGGTAAACGTTTTCGTCTATCATAATTATTTAAGTTAGTGGTGATTGGAAGCCGCAACAGGATACGACCCTGCATTTCCCCGAAAAACAGTCCTAAGAAACGGGGCGTCTTGCTTAGACGATGCGGCCATAGCGGTTTGGGCGCTTACACCCTCACGGGTCGGGCGCTTGGCATTGCCGCCGTGCCGGTCTTTTTGTCCAAATAGAACACTATCTGCGATTGCTTAGTTGTGCCGCAGATAGGTCGCGAGCCTATCGGACGACCGCTGTCGCTTCGTCACTGCGGCGTGAAGTCAGCCTATTCTCGCGAACCAGCCGACGGAATAATAAAATCCAAACAATTCAGTTCACTATGAAGAAATCGTACTTACTTTGTATTAGTCAACACGCATCGGCATAACCAATACGCGGTATATTGTTTTATCGGCCTTTAAGGCAGGGACTAACAATATCGGGTGTGATGCGTCATTGGCACGCAATACTAATTCGCCTGCAAATGCGCTTAATGCGCAAGCAAGGTTTTTGTATGCGAAGTCAATGTCAAGTTCGTGGTTTGTCGTGCCGTATATCAGTTCGGAGGCATCTTGCGATGTGTCCTTATCCCTCGTAGAGACGTGTATTTGGCCGTTAGTGTCAACGGATAAGTGAATACTCGGGATGCGGTCGTTGGCCAAAATAGCCACGCGCGAAAGCGTTGTGCGCAGTGTTGCGGCATCAACTCGCGCTTCGGTTTTGGTTTCGTTGGGGAATACGCGATTGGCATCGGGGTAATTTCCGGCAATAAGCGCGGAGGTAAATTCGACCGTTGCCGTTTTGAGTGTGACGGACTTTTCGGCTATTGTTATGGATGCTTCGCCGTTTTCGCAGTTGCATATATCCGCCATCATCTGTGCGTATCTTGTCGGGATTACGACAGCGGCGGTTTTAATGCTCGTAAAATCGGTAATGGATAATTGCGCCAATAAGCGTGTATCCGTAGCCGTGAATGTCAGAGACGAGTCGCCGAAGGCTATTTGCACGCCTTGTAGTTGAGCGTGGTAATCGGCTTCCGTAGCGGCTGCAAAGGCGGTTGCCTTGATGCCGCGAGCGATGTCTTCGGTGAGGACTTTGTATGTCGTCCCTGCGGCGTTGACCGCTTGCGGATAGATTGCTGCGTCATAAGCGTTTAGTCCATACTTGCCGTTGGGTGTGGTTATTTCCACCATATTTGTATCATCATACGTTATCGTCATTGGCATTTCGCCGATAGCGCGGACGAGTGCGCCGAGTTTCTTCGGGTCGATACATATCGACCCGCTTCCGTCAGCTTGTGTCGGATGCAGAGTTGCGGTTATACGCGCTTCGGCATTAGAAGCCGTAAGGCGTATTGTTTGGTTGTCATCAACCTCCAATAGCAAGGAGGCTTGTGCAGTCAGTGTTTTGTTGAGGCTGCTGCTTGCGATTTTATCGAGCGTTTGGATTACGCCTAAATCTTTTGCGTTGATTGTGAATTTGAACATAAGATGTTTTATTTGCGCGGAAAATCCACGTTACTTATAATGCTTTGTCTGTCAGCGAGTTTTTGTTCGCGGTTTGAGAGAAGAATGGGAGCGATGGGAATAATGCAGGTCTTATTCACTTAGCTTACCCACTTAGAATATTTTACTTTAATCGCCAAAACTAAAATAAGCGACTGCGTTATTTTACTTTCCGGTTGCGGCGATTTCGGCGCGTGCTTCGGCCTTGCAGGCTTCGGCAAAGTCGTTGTACTCGGCAAATTCTTCGGGCTTTGTGTCGCGCTGGCGAAGGATGCCCAACTCGTCCGCAACGGTGTATCGCTCGCGGATAAGACGCTCGACTGCAGCCTTGTAGGCTGACTCGTCAACAGTTACGGGCATTTCGTCCACTTCCTCGTAGTCCTCGGGGGCATACGTCATTGCGGCTATGGCTGTGGCCGTCAAGCCGTCCGAGATGCGGCGCACATACTTGCCACAATCGCTCGTTATTCGGTGGTTTTCGTATTGTATCATATATCAAGCTGTTTCATATGTCTGTTTTATATGTAAAGGATTTCGGAATTTCTTTACACGTTTATGCACTTACAAATGTTACATATTTCGTCTCGGCCAGCGTCAGTATATCTTCGGGCAGCGCCGCAAACACATCGGCGTGCAGTGTTACGCTTATAGGCTTGGCAGCTGTGGCTCGGCTCTTTTCCACAAGATAGCGCAGGCAATCCACATTGATGTTCGATGCTTTGGCGAATGTCTTGGTCAGTGATACTGACAACTCCATAATCCACAAGTATTGCAGCTTGCTTCCGAACGGCGGAAAGACGCTATTAATTGCGCTGTCGCCAAGATTAGTTATCTGCACCGCACCTATGACCTCCTGTAAGCTGCTGGCATTATAGAAGCTAAGCTCACCTCTAATCCAGCACGCCCCAGTAGGTCGTTGTCCACGCAGACCTGCTGCAACACGAATTACCTGCACATCGTAGGAAGAAAAAACTTGCGCAGTATTTATTCCTCGGCCATTCTGACCGCCGCCGACATACGCTTCATAATCGCACATCATATTGGTGCGTATCGCGTTAGTCTCGTATAGCGGCCTTGGATAAGGTCCGCAAGTTCGCATGTCATATATCTGCCTTGCTTCGGCATAGGATATTCCAGTAATGCCGTTGATAAAGAAGCCCGGTGTTTCATGCCATTCAGGATAATATCCACCGTAGTCAAGCTGGAAATGCGAGCTGTCTTTAACATAACAATTACCGAGGTCATCACATGTGCCATACCAAGAGCCTTGTACGCCGCTGTCCGATATATATCCTCCTCTGCCGCCACCCATCATCGGACGGTAAATTGCGTCACGCCACATCTTAATAAACAGTGCCTTGCCTGCATCCGTTACGCATACGAGGTCTGCGCCGTATGTGTCTTTGCCATTGCCATTGTACGCGCTGATATATGCCTCGGTGTCGTATTTGTAGGTGTCTGCGCCCCACCGCCATGTGCGGTCAGTCCTCGCGGTGGTCGGCTTATTGTTGGTGATGATGTTGTACTCAGCATCTCCGTCAAAGCGCTCGGCGTAGGCTTTTTGCGCTTCCCAAAAGGCGTAAAAGCGTTTCTTCTCGCGGACGTAGATTATGTCCGCCACGCCGTCAATGCGCGTCTTAGGCGTCAGCGGCAGTGTCGCCGCCGTGTAATCTGTGGGCAAGCTCTGCCGTATGCCGTGGAACACGTGTACCAGCATCGCGCCCACGTCCTCCTTATCAAGACGCAGCACCTTGTCGGCGTGCAGCCCATCGGCGTAAGCAGCGCCGCTGACAGTGAGATTGCCCACAATGCCGCTGTCGCCGTTGGCCATAATGCCCCAGCCTTTGGTAACGAGTTGGCCGTCAACTTCAAGGACGCCGCCGCTACCGCTGCCGGGGATAATGGTAGATGTCTTGACGCTGCCCGTAACGGTTAAATCACCGTTTATCGTGCCGCCCGTGTTGTCGGTGATTGTCCCCGTATCGCCTTTATCGCCCTTTTCGCCGCGTTCGCCTTTATCGCCTTTTATACCTTGTATGCCTTGTATACCTTGTATGCCTTGATCTCCCTTGTCGCCTTTATCGCCCTTGTCTCCCTTGACGCCTTGTATGCCTTGCAGACCTTGGTCGCCACGGTCTCCTTTATCTCCCTTATCGCCTTTCAGCGTCGGCAGGATAAGTTCGGCTTCGATATTGGGATATTCGATAGGGCATTTGCCGTCAACGAGCTTGACGTCCAAACGGCGCTCGGCAACATCCTTGCGCGTGCCATCGGGATATGACGCATCGGGGACGTAAATTGTAAACGTCAGAATTAGACGCCCGGGCTGCAAGCCGTGGTTATCGAACTTGCAGACGATAACATCGTCATCATCGACATAGCAATTGGCCGTGCATTGATTTTCGGTACGGCCAAAGGTGTAGTTTACGCCGTTTGCGCCGCTTGTGATTACGCCCTCGAAGTCGTAGTTTTTCAGTGCGAGCGGCTTTTCGAGCATATCTTTGACGGATATGCGCAACGTAAAGTCGCTTCTGTAATCTATTTCCGTGATTTTCATTCGTGGTATTGTACTTAGGTGCTGCAATTTACGAATATTTTTCGAGATACGCGGCAAGACGTAAACGAATTTAATTGAGCTTAGCCCTTTCTGCCTTTATCATCTCGGCTGCCGCTATGATAGTGGTGGCAAACAGCTCATTTTCCTTTGCTACCATAGAGATGGCTGCGATAATATACATATGATCTCCATCTATAGCTGTTTTAACAACGTTTTTATCTTGGGAGATAACAATAGATAATATCGCGGAATTTTCACCCAAAACTTCTTCTTTGTTTAACCGTGTAATCCAGCGCTTCTCTTAATTCTTCGTAATTCATATTAATTAAACCATTTAAGTGTTGTTTCTCCTTTATAGCCAACCTCCCAGACAAACCACGCATATGCGGATGCACTGCTTGTGTACTTGCCGAAGTCTGCGTTTTTGGCGCATTGGATGCGCGATGACGATACCCATACACGTATCGGCGGAAAGATGCGAAATAATTCCTTACGTCTTTTGCCTTCTAAGAAGTTGAGACGCAAGAACATGCAGACCTTATTGCCGGGCGCGGTATGCGTAAGCGCGTGCATAACAAATTGCTCAGCGTAGCGGTATGGCGGATTGGTGATTATCGTGCCGTCAAAACAGAAGTTGTAGCCGCGAAACATCAGAAAGTCTTCGACTTGCACGTTTTCGGCACGCTTGACAATGTCGGTGGCTATCACCTTGTAGCCTGCGTTCTCGAACACGTCAGCGAGATGCCTTGCTCCTGCGGCACATTCCCATATCGGCTTATTCTTTGGTATATCCTCGACTTGCAGAAGTAGCTCCGCAGCTATCGGGTCGGTCGCATAATAATCTTGCGGCTGTCGTTGCTCGTCCGTGTGGTTTGATGCCCCGAGCTGTGCAAATACCGATTTAGAATTGCCCTTCCAGTCTTTCATTAGAACAGTGTTTCGAGTGTAAATTCGATGCGCGGATTGTCCTTGTCTATCAACTTCCGCGCGTGTATTTCGGCGCAATCTCTGTCGTTGCGAACAACCTTACACGCTTGTAGGCAATCGAGCGTTACTTTCAGCGCGTTGTCCAAGTCGGGGCGGTCGGACGCAAAATACACGTCAATATCCAGCTTGAAGCGTTGGTCTATCATCAGACCGCGCAAGCCGCACTGCATAAAAAAGCTCTCCTCGTAGGCTTTGGTCTGTTTGGTCTTACACAGACTTCCGTGGCCGTGTAGCGTGATTACGCGATACGAATTGGACTTGCTTGGGGCTTGTCCCAGAATCGTTTGTTTGTCGTAAATCATTCGGCGTAATGTGCTTAAAAAATGTGCTTAAAAACGGAAAAAAGGGCAAAGGCCGTCTAAGCCCATGCCCCTTTGCGTGTGGGTGGTTGGAACGCGTCAGTCCGCTTTTATTGTTGTCAAGTAAGCGGCAGCGCTTATCGCGGTTTCTTGCATGTCGATGATGTCGCCCAGCGTGTCGCGGTGTTTGCGAGCCACAGCGATAAGGCGCATTGCCTGTATGGACAGAGCCATTGCGAGCCTCTTTGCCTCGGCGGCTTGTTTCTTCTCGTTCATCGCAGTGCCTCCTCTCTATTTAGGAGTTGTTCTACAAGGTCGGCACACGAAAGCAGCGTCAGAAAGATTGCTTGTGTCTGTCTGTTTTCCGGCATCGCGGACGTGAGGCCGAGGCATTGTTCAATGTCCTCGTACAATAGAAAAAGATCTGTTTGGTTCATTGAGTTTGTTATTTGACTATGAATAGCTTTCGGGTTGGCACGCAAAAAAAACGTGCCGCTACCCTTTGTCAAATGCCAAACTCGTGGAAAAGCACGGCCATGCCATTACAGCAATAGCCAAGGGGCGGCACGCTTTTGCGTGTATCCTGAATATGTGGGGATTAGCATAAAAAAATGCCTTCCCGGCGTTTGTGCGTGGAAAAGCAGTGCTAATCCACGAATTTGTTTTTTGACGCCGCAAAGTTAAGGCATCCCACCCAATCATCCAAACATTCGCCGTTAATCATTGTTAATTATCTCTTTCCTAAATTCAACCCATGCGAATGTTTCCAATATGTGCCACTCGGCATTAGCCTGAAAACGCTCTTTGGCTATCCCCGTAGCCTTGCATAATGCGTTAAGGCGTTCCTCTGTTACTTCCAGCGGTTTCAGCTCGCTTATCGGCACGTTGAACATCTTGACGCGGACGCCGTTGTCTGCGTAAGACAGATAAACGGCGTTCGGCATTATGCACTCAATACGGCATACTCGGTTGGGATACCGTTTAAGCGCAACGTGTGAGCCGATGCGCAGGTCTCTAATGTCAATCATTTGCTTACTTTTAACAATCGTTTAAGTCGCCGTAAATCCTCGCCTGCAAGCCGTTTGGCGTTGACGGCTTTGAGGTCGTCTCGCGGCACGGTGCAGCGCTCGGCCAGTATACCGTAGTGCCGCAGGATGTTGGCAAGGACGTATTCAGATACAGGTATTTTCATTGGTTATACAATAGCATCCTTTGCTTTACGGACGTTAAAACCATTGTCATGCAACGCGTGGATGAAGCGCCGTCCGCGTTCGTTCCAAACGGTATACATTGACGACCCGATACTTCCGTCAGACCGCGTATAGGTCTGTGTGCGTGTCGCGGATAAATTCCAGCTTGCATAAGGTTGTTTCAGCATCCACATTCCCGATTGACGGAAGATTACGCCGGCTTGTTTAAGTTGTTTGTTGAGGCTGTGCGCGTCCATTCCCAATTCCTTTGCAATTTGGGTTGTGGTCATAGTGTTTACACTTTGCAGCGTGGTGTCGTAGTAGTTCACCTTTGGTGCTTGCTCTAAGATGGTTTGTTCGTTACGCGTGTTGGTGTTTTCGAGTTGTTGCAGTCTTGACTATTGTCGTGCAAGGGTGGCTTGGGCTATTTGCAGCGCCTTTGCCATTATCACCTCGGGCGAGTCATCGTCCTTAGCGGCGATATATCCACCGGTCATTCGGATTTCGCGTAGAATCTTCTTGACGCCTTTCTTAAACAGTTTGGCTGTTGGTTTGCGGCTCTGCATAAGAACTTCGTACAAACCATTCTCTGTCAGCATCCATACGTTTCGATTTTGACCTGACACAAACATTGTTTGGGTCAGCTTTTCGTCATCATCCACCGTCTGCATCATCATAGACACATCAGAGTGCCCAATAAAAGTTGCAACGTCTTTCGCCTTGAACAATGATTCTTCGGGTGTTCCGTAGATAATGAACGACTGCCCTACCACTTCCACTTCTTTAAGTGGCTGCACCGCCTTTGTTTCGTTTGTTTCCGGCATAAATAAATTGTCGATATTGTTTATCATTTTGTTTTATGTTTATGGGGGTAGTTTGAAAATCATTGCTTGTCAACTCGGCGATTTTCATAGAAGCCTCAATGCAAAGCCGTCTCCACCGAACAATTTGTGGAGAAAGGCCAAACCTTTTTGAGTACAGTATGTGGTTATAGGGATGAACATCCGTCCGTCCGAACGTTGTATGGGTGCGCCCTCGACCACGGTAAAATATCCGGCATTTACGTATTTCTGTGCAGGTTCGTTGCTATGACGGAAAAGGATGCCGTGTTCGCGCAGTTTCTTGAACAATGTATTGCGGCCAAAATCGAGTTTGAGAATTTTAGCGGCTTGCGACATCGATACGAGCGTGTCTGCGTTAAACGCGGTGTCGGCAAAATCTGCTTTGGGTTTGAGTTTGGCGATGGTGCGCTCCTGCTGCCGGTTGGAGGTTTCAAGTTTTTCTATTTGCCTCGCTTGGTCTGCCGCAAGTTGCAACGCCTCGGCAAACGATGTCGGGACTGCAAAGCCACCGTTTAGTTTTTCTTTTTCGAGTTCCTCCCAGCGATCTATGATTTTGGCGCGTAGGATTACATCATACCCGCTTGCCAGTAAGAAACACGCCTTTTTGTTTAAGTTGTACATGGAACGTGCTTCTCCTTTTGCATCGACGTAAGATGTTTCTGTGATTTGGTACTGGTTCGTGCCATTCCCAAAAGCAAAGTCAAGAATGGTTTTTTGAGAGCGTTCTGACAAATACTTATATTGCGTTCTGTCTCCTCGATGATACTCTCCGTCAACCAATCCACATGTGGATTGGTTGGATTTGTTAATGGATTCCACCATCTTACGGATGTCTCGCATAACATGTGCGTGTTGTTTGCCTGTAATCTCGGCGATTTGGAGACTGCTCATAGTTTGGGCGACCCCTGCAAGCGATTTCTCGTTTAGCATAATTTGATTATGTGTTTGATTATTATTGGCTAAAAAAAGCGGCCAACGCAAATGCGTCAGTCGCTTAGAGAATAAAAAAAGGGCAGGAATAATATCCTGCCCTCGGCGAAAGGAAAATTAAATCCTACTTTGCTTATCGCGTTTCAATTCACGCAACCCCGAAGGGCGCGACACTTCCGCCTTTTTATCTACAATAGTAGAAATTTTCTTGGCGACAAAAGACTCGCGTCAATTGCCGTTTGGATGCCGCAAATTTAATGGTTTGCATCTTGCCAAACAAATAATGGCGTATTTTTTAAGAAATATTAACTTTATGTGGGACAGGCGCGAGTTGAACGCGCTTACGGCTGTATTCAGCAACACCACGACAGATAATGGCGTCTCGTAGGCTTCCGTGTCTACGACTTCTGTCTCATTAAAAAAGCAACCTATTCTCACGAACCGGGCACCCTAAGAAAACTAAAATAAACCTAAATTGTTTTCATCAACATAATTAACTTCAGTATATAAACATCATACGTAGTGGACGCAAGCGGAGTCGAACCGCATATACACCCTTGGAAACGCCGACAAAACAAGGGGTATCACCGTGGCGTCCATATAAAACCGCGCTATCTTCACAGACGACGCGGAAAAAGTGTCTAAAAGACCATTCCAGTCCACATGAGTAGTCATTGGCGATGCGGCAGGACTCGAACCTGTCCGCTGATAAGCGGCATCCCAAGCGAACACCGCACCGCTTGTAGAATCCTCGCTTATTTGGCAGCTTCGACGGATACCTTGCGGAACTCTTTCAGTGCTTTCTCGATTTCGAGGGAAGCCTTGCGAGCGCGTACGCCGGCAGCTTTGTTCCCACCTTGTGTCTTTGCGGCGTTGGTGGAAAAGTCCTCGAACAATGCCGAGATTTTTACAATCAATTCTTTCATAAACTTAAAACTAAATTAAACAATGGTAATTGGAAGGCGTGTCGGGGTTTAATCCCGAATCTGCACACAGCTTATTCGGTGGCCTAATCTGTGAGTTGACTATCTTGTGTGCCGTCTTGTTTAGACCACACGCCCATTCATAGCATTTAGGCGTCTCGAGCGGAACGCGCTTTTCGCGCTCTCTTGCGCAGGGATTTCAACCTTAGTTTATTTCTTCGTATTGCACTTCGCCGTCCTCATCGAAGTCGGCGTTTGTGCGTTTGCTCGTTTGCTTCTGACGTGCGACCCAGTCTTGCTCGGCCTTTTCGTCATAATCGAACACGGCCTCGATAACCTTAATGCGGTCATCGCTGATAGTACCTTTGGGCAGGGATTTGAAGCCGCGCCTTAAAATCGTTTTCCGGCACATAGCCAGATAGTCGCTATCCCACGGCGAGGACTTCTTTCCGACAACGGACGGCGACCGCATCTTGATTTGGTCGATTTCCGCTTTGGTCATATTGTCGAACAGCTTCGTGTCGTCGGCAAGTGTAGCTATCCAATAGCCGCCGAGCAACGTCTTTTCGGAGCGTTCGCCCCACGGATTAGGCTTGTGAATAAGGCTTTCTTGTGTTCCGTGCGTCATCGAGAACTCATCGCCCTCGAATACGAGAAACGCCTCTATCTTCTTGATGTGGCCGTTGTTGCTAAGCAAATCAACCATACCCATATAGGAGGGCATAAAGGTTACGCGACCCTTAAACGGCACAAGATAGCCTTGTTTGAGCGTCGGATTAAGTGATAGTCCGCTAAGCGCAACGTTTTTCAGCGCGTTTACGAAGTCTTGTGGAAACTTCGCCGCGCAGTCTATCAGATAGTTGTTGGCGACCATAGCCTGCGCGGCGTAGGTAATCTCGCGTTGCATTGTGCGGTCTGCCTCCTTAGCGTCCGCAAACGCGGCGCGGAAACTTTCCCATGGCTGGGCGAACAGATTACGTATGCCCTGCAATTCGGCAGGTAGGCGCTTAATTGCTTCTGCCGTGCGCTCGGGTGAGGCGTCTTTCTTGACGGCCACCGCTTGTGTTTGCGGCTGTTCTTGCGGCTGCTCTGCCGCTTGTGTGGTTGTTTCTTCTTCTGTCATATCTCATCTATGTACTTTCGTGTAACGTAGGATGGCGGCTGGATGTTCAGCACGGGAGACTCGCCATCCTTTCTCTCGATAAAGACTTCGGCGGTAGGATAAACACCGCTCTTGGTGCATTGTATGTGCAGGTCGCGAAGTTTTGCGAACTCGTAAGCGCCCGGCCCTAATACCGTATATTCGGCCTCGGGGACATACCTGTAAGCCCAATCGTCCATACAGACAATTATGCTGTCGTGCGGCGCTTGCTTACTTACAAGCACTAAGTAAAACGACTTCCACTCGCCCGTAATCTCGTGAACAAGCCACTGATACATTGCGGCGCTTATGTGGTAGCCGTATTTAAGTATCACGCGGTTGATGCTGTCTTCATCGAAGATGTCGATGTTTGTGGTTTTCCAATCCACAATTTTTTTGCGTGTTTCGAGGTCGGGGCGGCACTTGAATTTGCAACCGTCGTACTCAACGAAGTGGCTTACTTCGGATTTACCCCATTTGAGTAGCTTTCTGACGGCTTTTCCCGTTTCGGTTTGCTCGCTTAGCAACGCTAAGGCCATATCGCGGATAAGTTGCAAGTCTGCGCTCGATGCAATCTGCCTATCGATGTTGTTAAGCAAGAATGTATCGTATGCGTCCGCATAACGCTTTGTGGCCGCGCCAAAGGGCTGTCCCGTCTTTTCGTTTACGGGCGGTTCAAAGACTGCGATGTTAGCGCACCACGCGTCTAAGTCCTGACCCCCTGCGAGACTTGCAAGGCAGTCGTGGAATAGCGAACCGAATATCAGCGCCGCATTACTCTCGTCATCGGGATGCTCTCGATGCCATTTTGCGTAAGCCGGGGACTTAGCGTAGTCTTTTAATTGACTACTGCTAAGATAGTCGCAATACGGCTCGCCACGGTGGTAACTGCCATTCGGCAAGCCGTAAATCGTGCTCTCTATCATAGGTCGTCCATTTGCTCGCGCAAGCCGTCAAGACATTGCTCAACGGCGTTAACGATTTCTTCGAAAGACCCGTAAAGCTCGCTGTCGTATTTGACAACGATTTTTTCGTTACCGTTGCCATCGTCCATGCGCACTGTGTATGTTATGCTGTCGGGATAAAGGCATATCCCGTTGATTTTTCCGCGATGACCGCGTAGTTTTCTGTCCTCTAACCAATAAACCGTTTGGCCGAGGTCAAATTTTGTTTCTACTTTCATATTATTGATTATTAATTGGTTGGTATGTTGATTGTCGTCTTTTGCTATATCCCATTTCGTGGAGATTTCGATAGAGCGCGCGGCGGCTCACTCTCAAGAAGCGTTCTATAAACGCGACGCTTACATGCTTGTAGTTTGCCGCAAGCCAATCTTTTTCCTGCTGTGTGAACTTCCGTTGCAGGTGGACATTGCGGCGTATCTTTCTGGACAACTGCACCCCTGCCAATTTCGCTCGGTAGCGAAGTTGCCACGAGTGTTCCAAGCCGAGTGCTATGCGCATTTCACGCGAGGACTTGGTGGCAACGTTCTCACGGATATACGCGAGTTCGGCTTCGGTTATTGGTCTCCACATAATTATCTTAAAAAACGGCGAACGGGCGGACTAACTAACCCTATAACAACGTCCGCCCATAAGCCGGAAAAACAAAACTATTTATGAATTGCTGTGGAAGACTCGGGAGTCGAACCCGAGAGAGCGCAAAGCCGCAGTCGCACACTATCAAGTTGCCGTCAGTCTTGCACGGGCATCCGTTATCCGTACTTTAATCTTCCGTAAGAACTTGACTATCTTCACAGACGGTCAAGCCGATATGAGTCTTCTTCTCTCGTTAATAAAAACTAATGGCCTTTGATTGCCTTTATATGTAATTTTATAAATACGCTTGTGGGCATTATCGGAGTTGAACCGATAACAGCGCTGTTCTACGTTATAGCGGATGTTCTCCGCAGCGCTGTGGTCTGCCATGCCCGATAAACGGTGCTACTCTCACGAGCAACACCGGTCAAACCAATAATTTGGGATCAATCACACATTTTTATGTAGAAATTAGCATTACATATCATCTTCTTTGAGGTCGGGGAAGATTATATCCCCTAAGTCTTTGCTTTTGCCGCAGCATTTAGCTATAATCCACGGCGCGGCTATCAGTACAAGGCCACCGACGATAAACCGATAGTCTTGTCTTTCCCAGCCGTAGGCGAACGACATAAAGAAGCCGCAAACGGATGTCAGTATCGCGGCGGCTGCAATTACGAATTTCATAGTTGATTATTAATAGGGCTATTTATTACTCGCCCAGCACGGTGTCACCGCATACCTTGGATTTGCCATCGACCACGGCGTAACCAGTTACTTTGGCATTTTCATATACTCTTGCTGTGTCGCCAACCACGGCGTGGCCGTATATTTTGGCGCAGCCAAAGACTCGGGCGCAGTCGAACACCTTGGCGCCACCATATACTTCGGTGTCACCATATACTTCGGTATCACCCCATACCCTGGCATCGCCGTACACACGGGAGCAACCGTAGACCTCAGCGTTGCCGTATATTTTAGCGCAACCAAAGACTTGGGCGTATCCGGACACCTTGGCATCACCGCATACTTCGGCATATTCGGATACATGGGCATTGCTGTAGACCTTGGCGCTGTCGTAAACATTAGCGCCGCCGTAGACTTGGGTATCGCCATACACACGGGCACTGCCGTATACTTGGGCGTTGCCCCATAATTTGGCGTTGCCCCATACCTTTGCATCGCCGTATACCGCAGCGCCGCCGTAGACCCATGCGTTGTCCGCCACCCAGCAGTCGCCCTTGTGTGCGAGGTTTTGTTCGCTTTCTATATAGCCGCCGAGGTCTCCGGCTTTTATATTTCCGAAGTCTCGCAACGCTTGAACTCTGTACAGAGTCACCTCTGTGCCGTTACGGGAGATTTGAACCGTTTCCCATGTTAATCTGTATTTTTTTATTTCCATTGTTTTTTTTGTTGGTTGTTTTTTTTGTTGGTTGTTTTTTTTGTTGGTTGTTTTTTTTGTGTCCCTCGGCGCGGAGTCGAACCGCGCACAGCGTTCCCAAATTCCGAATAGCACTGCCAAAGCAGTCTGCGATGTCCTGATGCGCGGCTATCCTATCGCGCATACTTTCGAGGGTGGTCGGGGTTGGTCGGCCTTAGTGCCGCAGCAGGTTCTGATGGGGTCTCAACGCCTTCGCGAGCTGCGGCTATATATATAGAAACCAAAGTTTCTAATCTTTGTCAATACCTCGGCGGCAAGGGCTGTACCTCGCCATTGACGTCTTTTTATGCCGCCGTGTCATCGCGGAGACGCTACTCTCCGCACATTTGCCCCGGATGCTGTCGGCGGACATGTCAACGCCTATTGCTCTGTTCCGGTATCTTTCGCCTCTCCCTATGTCGTGCCGCTCGGTATTGTAGCGGCTTGGCTTGTCGGTTCACTTATAAGCCGTCATTTGACTTGTAAGGAGCGCCGACCTCGGCGGAGTTTTGGGGTTGCCCCGTACTGTTTACTCATCAGCAGGCACTATCGCAGTCTCTTTGTCCGGCTCTCCGCCAGTCCCGCGTGGCAACCGTTAGGCCGTTGCCTCTCCTTTGGGCTTAGTGTTCGCGCCAATAGCGCTTGACTTCCGCCCCGGACTCTTTTAGTCGGCGGCAGCGCTTAGCTGCGTCCATTCCGCCGTCCTTTCGTCCGCGCTTTAATGCTCTGCGCACGGTCTGTTGGCTTACGCCTAAGACCCTTGCGGCTTGTAAGGCCGTCAGCAGCGCATTGTCGCGCAGGATGGGAGGATTAATCGTCATAACTCTTACTTGCAATCCTTGGTGAGTACTTTGGCTGTGTGTTTCCGTTGGAACGGCGCACACGACCGAGTTGTTCGCCCACCGCTGTGCACGTCAGTGTTAATGTCAGCGTTTTAGAATCGCGCTGCACTCGCACCTCGCGGCCTTGAAGGTTCTGCCGCCCACGATACGCGGTCTGTTGCGCGGCATTCAGCTCCTTCACGCTTTCGCAGTGAAGTACGAGCGTCGAACCCGGCATCAGTTCTTGTATTATGTCTTGCGTCAGCTTCATATCGCGGTTAATGATTGTTAATAATTTGGCTAACTCGTTTGAACGGCGTAAGTTTGCCTTTGAACATATTGAGGTGGCGTTTTATACGCTGTCCGCCCTCGTTTTGCCTGTTAGTTTCGATTTCGAGGGCAAAGTTACGGCGAAAATTCATTAAAACAAGAAAAGCGCAAACATTTAACAACAATTAACACAATGGACACACCCGTAGATAGGCTTAAACACTTTGCCGCAACGCTGGACATGCCTATAAATCAGCTCGAAAAGGAGTGCGGTATGCCCCGGGGCGTAGGAACTAAAATAAAAGCAACAAGTCGTCCGCTGATGTTTGAAAAAATCCGTCAGCGCTTCCCGATTCTCAATATCGAGTGGCTGAAAACGGGCGAGGGCGAAATGCTCCTACCCGAGCATCCGGCAATTATCAACGACGGCATCAGCGTCAAGGGAGATGTCTCGCATTCGGCGGTCAACAACGGCAGCGGCTCGGCATCTTACCACTCAACGGGCGATCAACAACTATTGCGGACGCTAATAAACAAGGTCGAGAATCTTTCCGCCCAAATTGCCGAAAAGGACGCGCAAATAAGCCGACTGTTGGAAATTATAGAACGCTTTGCAGGCATCGCCAGTCGCTTTTACACCGATGATAAAAACGCCGAAGCGAAATAAGCCGTTTTCACGGCGCTTGAAACCCTCGGATGATAATTTATACCTCCGCGCGGTTTAGTGCGAAAATAGGGCGGTTTATGGACGCCACAGAGGTATGTCTGAATATTTACTCCAATCACATAAACAACAAACAATGAAAAAGTCGATTTTAGTAGCGCTTTTAGCGCTGATGTCGTGCATCTCGGTTTACGCGATAGAGATAGACGAGATAGATATGCGCGACACAATCCGCCGTGATGGATTTACCAAAGAGTTGTATATGCGCGTGATTAAGGAAAAATGGACAAAGGCTTGGTTTTTTTACAGTCCGCGCGTCAGAAACGAAAACATCGAGACGGGCGAGATGACAATATCCCTTCGAGGAAAAGAAATGCCCAATTTATTAGAGCCGCTCCTCCCCTTAAACGTCAGTACAGGTATGCTTGCCGCCCAAATGCACATAATACTTGATTTTACTTGTTCGGATAGCGCTTGTGTTGTCCGGGTAACACAAGCCACGTGCGATTTCCACCCAACAAATGAGGATGCAGACGCAGCGGCTACGGCTTATACCCTTGCTTGCATCGAGAGTGGCATGGACGACCTTTTCAAAATCACACAAGACGAGTTAAAGGTGCTGATAGATTACAAGAAAAAATACGGTACTCCTTTTGATTGCACGGACAAAAGAATTGCGGCAAGAGCTTCCTTGTTAAACAACAAACTCACTAAACTGGGAAATGCCGCCGACAGAGCCAAAACGAAAAAAGAGAAAGCATACGCAGAAAGAATGCAGGAACGTTTTCTCAAAACCAATAGAGCGGAGTTGACTATATGCTCTACCATTCACTATTCAGCACCGTTAATCTGGGCTGTCATGATGTACGACGAAAAAAAAGGGCTTAAACACCTTGTCGAGGCATACGAGATTTAGCGCGACTTTTGACCGCAAAATCGAGTTTTCGCGACAAAAATTTTCGAGTTTTTGAGTTTTGAGTCTTTTTAGAGAGTATATCAAGTATAATTTCGTCTTGCTTACGCGCACACACGCACGCACACGTGTAAGGTATACAGAGTCTAAGGAAACAAACCACTCCCGGTGGGGAGGAGGTGGGGGCGGACTGGGTATAGTCTGCCCAAGGGAGGTCAGCAGAAAAAACCGACAGAAGTCGGCGACTGCAAAACCTCGGGCAGACTATCCTGCGGAAACACTCCCGTCCGGGTTATCGGCGTACGGCGTTTACCGGGGCGAGGCAACGGGCAATCGCCCTCGCTTGACTGATGTAGCATTGCCGCTATGTAAGCGCGTCAGTCTTTCGTCTCGCGTCTCGGCTGTCTTACAATCCCATAGTAACCGAGTTTCGTATCACCGCGCCCTACCGTAGGCTATCCCGACGACGCGGCTTTTTTGATATTCGGCGGCGAAGTTATATAAAAAAACTGTATCATCCAAACGAGACGGAATCAGTATGTTAACCGAATTAACAATTCTGACACACAGAACAGCATAAAACGCATCAAATGTTTCAGCAGACAATTTGCCTCATACATAATAACCTACATTTCAAACGGTTAAGAGCGGATGCTATTTTTGTAGTCCCAAACATTCCGCTCAAAAGTCGGATTTTGCGGTTAATTAAGTATATGGCAGAAAATCAAATATTTACACCTTGATAAACCCAATGCCTGACATATCCATAAGCGCACTAAAACACCCAAAAAATAACAAATGTTTCAGCAGATTTTCCGTTTGCTGAAACACGAATTTTTAAGATTATTTAACATTAAACGCATAATGATATGATAACAACCAAGCTCGTTTCCGATGCTCGACGCTGCAATGCGGTGCGCATCCGTATCACCAACAACCGTCGCAAGGCCGAAATAACGACCGATATGTACCTTTCGCCGTTAGACCTCGACCTTGCCTTATCACCCAATCCGCCTAAGCGCTTACAGCGGCAGGCTAATGTGCTGGCCTACTGGCAGAAGCAACTTGCCGACCTAAAAATGGAAATCTATCAGGAGGGTGGTCGATATATGGATGTCGGCGAAATCAAGGAGCGTGTCGCAGAAAAGCTATTCGGGGAGGTCCGCATGGGCGAAGAATGCCGCTTCGGTGTTCTGTATCGCGACTTTGCAGAACGTAGGCGCAGGGCATCGACTCGTAGAGTATACATTGCTGAACTCGAAGTACTTAAACGATTCGACTCAAGAGTGGAAGATATGCCGATAACCAATATTGACTATAAATATCTTCGGCGTTATTTAGATTGGCTATACGCACAAGGGTATAGTTCTGGGACTATAAACAACTATATGATGGCTATCCATGCCGTTATCCGCGAGGCTATCCGCAATGAGATACTTGACCGCGACCCGTTTATGAAGTTGGATAAGTTGCCGCGGTCGCCGAAGCGCAAACGGTCATTGTCGGTCGATGCTCTGCGAGAGCTGTTTGCATTCAAGCCTAAATATAATAGCACGGCTGTTGCCTTAGATTTTTTTCGCTTATCGTTTATGCTTATTGGCATCAATACAGCTGATTTACTTAGTCTTGCCAATATAGTTGACGGACGCATCAACTATGAGAGACATAAGACGCGTAAGCAATACAGTATCAGGGTTGAGCCGGAAGCGCTGGAAATAATAAATCGCTATAAGTCTGATAAGCGCGGTCAGTTGTTGACGTTTGCGGATAAATGGACGTTGCGGAACTCGGCTTGCAAGGCTGTAACCAAGGCACTGCGACGCGTGTCAGGACGCGACGACCTGACGCCATATTGGGCGCGTCACACGTGGGCGACCATAGCATACAGCATCGGCATACCCAAGGATGTTATAAGTCAGGCGTTAGGACACTCATTCGGCGTTGCGGTCACGGATGTATATATCGACTACGACAACGACAAGGTAGATGCGGCTAATCGCAAGGTCTTAGACTGGGTACTTTACGGTAAGCGGTAGTTGCGAGGGGCGCACCAAAGGGCGCAGTCAAGGGCGCACCTAATCACTTATAGCACAATGCGCTGCAAAGGAGTTGGGCGCACTTAGGGGCGCACCTAAGGGCGCACCCCGAAAGCGGTTGCCGTGCGCCTAATAACACAAACGACAACACAAACGATAACACAATTAACGCACATATAGACAGCGCATTGTCGCGAAGTGCAACACATGGAGCAACACAAGCTGCAACACACGAAAATTGCCGCTACCAGAGGCACAAATTCGGCACGGTCTACCAGTGAGGTGCAACGCAAGCAGCAACGCAACTTTCAGGCATAAAATTAGCCGCCGTTACCGGAACAGATAACGGCGGCTTGATTTTACGGCATCAGACTCGTAGGATGTTTTTTTCGCGCCACCAATCGTAGAATGTCGATAGGCTTATGCGTCCACCTGACTGTTTGCAGAACGTTTCGGGTGCAACGTCCATCAGCCGCTCCAATTCTTCGTAGGCCGATTTTACGGTCTTACCCGCGGCCTTTTGCTCCATTGTCCAGCGATAAGCCGGGGATGCCTCTCGCCATCGCTGTGCGTTTTGAGCACGCGCGATTAGGCTGGCCTGCACCGCCGGTGTCATATCCGTACCCGGCTTATTGCCGATGTGCGTTTGGATGTTTCCGGCCTTGGTTACGCGATAGCCTTTGGCTGCGATTTCTTTGCGGTGTGCCTCCACCGTGTTTTTCGCGCGGTGCTTGATGCGCATCCTTTCGTCCTCATCAAGGATAGCAAGGACGGATAGGGTGATGCGACTGCCTATGTCGTCGGCGTCCAGCCGTAGGCCGTTTTTGCAGGCAACGATGCCGATGCCTGCCTCTTTTGCATTAATCATAAGCCGCACCATGTCCATTTGAGAACGGCCTATACGGCTTGTGTCGCCAACGTAGATTGTATCTCCACGCTTACACTTGCCAAGGAGTGTTTGCAGTTGCCTGTCTTCGTAGGACACGCCACCGCTTTCGTGTTCCTCGACGATGCCGTCAACGCGCTTAGGGTCAACGCCATAGCGCTTTATGTCCTCCAATTGTTGCGCGTAATCTTGATTACGCGTAGACACGCGCAAATAGATATATTCTGCCATTACGGATTGTTTTTGCTTACCTGAATGATAACAAACGGTATGCAGATTATGATTATTATTGGAATTAGGATATTTTCCAAGCACCAGTCGAATATGAGCTGCAAGAATTCGGGCAGCTCGTTATGGAAGCCCAAGTCAGTAACCCATATAAGCAATAGGGTTACGAGGCCGGGCATAACGAAGTAGTACACAATAAACGCTATCCAGAAGTGCTTGTCGATAAGCCAGTCCATAAGCCGGCCTATTTTTTTATGCAGTTTCATCGGCGCGTGTATTTTTCAAGGTGTCCACGCGGTGCGCCTAAGCATACGCGCGTGGTCAATTGCCCGTTGACCAGTACGGGCGTATCGAACACAGCCGTTGCGGCTATCTTGCCGTTTCCGCAGTCGTAGCGGTTTACGGAGTAGCCAACCGCGAATTGCGGTAACGGCCATGCGCAATTATGCTGCACGCTTAGCAATAAGTTGCGGATGTTGTTTTCGGTCGGCGCGATTGCTCCGGCCTTTTCGACCTCGGCAAGACGCAAACGCGCCTCGATTGCGGCTGCATTTTCTTTGGCCGCGTCCACGGCCTTTTGGGCGGCTCTCTCGGCCTTTGCGGCGGCTTCGGCGGTTAATCGTGCCTCGGCTTCCTCGGGCGTGATTAGACGCGCCCTAAACGCGTCTAAACCGCCAGCGGATTTTACCGCGCTCGCCACGTTTGTGTACGGTACGCGGCTGTACGGTTTGAAGTTGCGGTTATAGTTTGCGATTACAGTACCATCCGCATTCTCGACGATATACCATAGCTGGCTGTTGGACCAGTAGATTTTGTAGTTTATCATTGTTGCTTTATTTGTTTGTTAGCAGTATTCTTTTCGGGTACACTCCCCGTCCGAATACTCGTATCGGATAAACGATATTGTTTCGGTGTAGTCCTCGCATATGAGGTTTCCACATTCGTCTGCCTTGCCAACCTGTCGGTTTACGGCAATTTCGGCATATGTGATGTTGCCCTTCGCCACTTTGGATAACCTCGCGAAGGTGTCTTTTGGATCTCGCCATTCATCCATAAGTGCTTCGATTGCCGAGTCTTCAGAATCATAAAACTCCCAGTCGTAATTGTCGCTTACGTCCTGCCCTTTTTCATTAAGGACGTAGAAATCAATAAAATACCATTCTGTTTTCATCGTTGAATTAATTTACGGTTGACGTTGAACGGAGCACTGAAGCTTCTGAGGACAATCTCTCGAGCTTCTTCTATGTCCGAGTAGAGTTCTTCTGCATCAGGCGCGAAGTAGAATACTTGGTCAATAGCTTCGCTTAGATCATAATCGGCGGCTGTTTTTCCGATTATTTGGAGGGG